>Ga0210377_10000445_pt1 | contig 39827 bp, 65 predicted proteins | sample PLM4_65_b1redo_FD_155480 | JGI IMG/M metagenome (GOLD analysis project Ga0210377, IMG submission 155480) | Groundwater sediment microbial communities from an aquifer in East River, Colorado, USA - PLM4_65_b1 redo | ecosystem: Environmental > Terrestrial > Soil > Riparian zone | place: USA: East...
ATAATATTTATCCTTTCCGCCTATATTTCTCCATCCTTGCTTCCAAGTTCTTTCTCCTCCTTCATAACAAGGAGCTAGGGTTCCATGATTTTCTAATCTGGTAGCTAAAGATTTTTTTGTTCTGGTTCTTCTCATTTCAGGAGTGGCGTCCTTGTGCCATTTTTTTACTCTAGCCGATATCTTTTCGCAATATTCAGGAGAATGATTTTTACCTAACATTCCCTTCGGATGAACATGAGATTGGTACCATTTTTTTTTACTTATCGCCATCAAATCTTTAGATTTCTTTGAAAGTTTCCTTTTTAAGTTTGTTAATCCTAATTTGCGGGCTTGTCTGCATATGCTATGACGATCTCTTTTCAGTTCTAATACCAAAAATTCAGTTATGCCGTTTCCCTTCTCAAAGTTTGCATAGGCAGCAATAATCTTTTTGTTCTCTTCATTTGAGTAATAATTTTTATCATTAAGAAAATTATGGCGTTTAAGTCTTTCCCATACTGATTGACCACACATTCCGAATTCTTCTGCCACTTGCCAGATATTTCCAAGCCTTTCATAGGATTCCTTCAGTTGTTCGATTGTTGCTTTCATTGATTTGTGGCAAGAGGTGAATCACTACCTTGGGTGATGATGAGTAAAACTTTTGTATAGATGTTTTATAAAATTGATTCTTATTTAAAACCAATATATTTTCTAACAGATTTGAATAAAAATCAAGAGCCTTGAAAATATTAAAATTATCATTAGGTACGATCAATTGATTTATTGCTTGGCGTTTTTTTATAGAACCAAAGGAAGAGGGGATTTTAATTCCAATACCCACATGAAGATCTACAGGAACTAATAAAGGGTCTTTTCCAATCCATTGCGTGCGTATTTGCCAAGTAAGTTGTTCTTTATTTTTTAACGATTCGCCTAATAGCTCTAATGAAATCATATACACCTCACCTTCTAAATACTTAGGGAGGTAATTAATTCCAATTAAATTTTATTTTACTAGTTCTGAGGCTTTAATTTCATACATCGAGCCAATCTCTATACATTGGGCCTTCAGAGGATGAATGGGTTCTCCTTTTAGGTATTTATTCAGGGAAGATCTATGGATTCGGCATCTTTTGGAGAAGTGGATCTTAGAAATCTTAGTTCGATCGAGATATTCTTGAAGAATTTCAGCTGGTGTTTTCATAGAGACATGTTAAGAAATGAAGGAATTAAAGTCTAGCTCGACGTTTTTTACTTGTGTTAAACGTCGAGGTCGACGTATAATGAAGCCATTAACGAACTCAACCAGGAGAAAAAGATGAGCACACTAGAAAATGATAGAATCCGAGAGGCAAGTTATGAAGACTTTTGTGAGCTCTTCGATTGTTCAGATTCTTTTAAATCATTAGTGCAGGAACTTTTTACATCACAAGAGTCATGGGCAGAAAAAGAGTATGGACGAATGGATGAAGATGCACTTGGCCGTATTCATAATGCTCTGTGGGATAATGATGCCGAATTGTTATGCCAAGATAAAAGAACGGCTGTCGAAGCCTATATTATGTTTAAAGATTCAATGAAACAATTGAATGCATAATTATAAAAACCCCGGCTCGCGACCGGGGCAACACAAAGGATAACCATGATGAATGATGATCTGTTCTTAAAGAATAGCTCCTCGAGCTCTTTTTCAAAAGCAAAATTCTCATGGTTGACCATAAAGCATACTCCAATGTAAACAAATAATTTTACGGAGATTATATGATTGGATACAGTCGATTAGATGCGTGGCCAGATGATGAGTGGCCAGAAGATGAAAAACCAGAAGGAGAGTATAATGAGTACGATGACGACAGAACAAATGAATAGTTTATTGGAAAGACTTAAAGCGTTAGTCCACGCAACTGGAGATGAAAATCCCCAGTCGTCTCAAAGCCGTGAAATAGGGAAACTTGTTGAAGCTCTTGCCAAAGCGCAAAACACAATGGAAGAAGCAAAAGAAGACTCAAAAAATCCTTTTTTTAAGTCTAATTATGCAGATTTAACAAGTGTGTGGAGGGCATGTAAAAATTCGCTAAGCACTAATGGATTAGCTATTTCTCAAACTACTGCATTTATGGGTGGACAGCTTTTCTTAGTTACTACATTAGCCCATTCGTCTGGAGAATGGATGAAGGGATACTACCCATTGTATTTATCTAAGCAAGACCCACAAGCTGTAGGGTCTGCGATTACATATGCTAGACGTTATGCTCTGGCTGCAATCGTGGGTGTTTGCAAAGAAGGTGAAGACGATGATGCCGAGAAAGCACAGGATCGCAAAGCTCCTAAAGAGCTAATCACCGATGAGCAGCTAAAGCAGTTGATCAAGACAGTCGGCACAGATTTAGAAGCAAAAGACATCATTCTCAAACGTTTTGGCGCAAAGGCATTCAATGAGATCCCGAAAGAGAATTTTGCCACAATGATGACCTGGTTAGAAACGCGCATGAAGGAGAAGGCAAATGGAAAAACAAGAGTGGCTTAGACAAAGAAAGATTGGATCCAGTGATGCAATTGTGATTATGGGTTGTGCTCCTAGAAACTGGGAGATCAACACGCCGTATAAGCTTTGGCAACAGCGGATCAACCAAACCGAAACCGTAGAAACTGCGCCGATGCAAAAGGGTAAATTCTACGAAGAAGAGGCAACACAGTGGGCAGAAGATCACTTAGGGGTTCTGCTTGAGAGACAAAAGTGCGTATTCCATCCAGAGAATGGATTCATGAGCGCGACTTTAGATGCCGTTTCATTTGATGGTCGTTTGATCGTAGAGGTCAAAACGAGCCAGCAAGTATTTATGCAGATCTCGGCCGGCAAAGTTCCTCCCACGTATTATCCACAGGTTCAGCATCAATTAGAGGTCCAAAGAGCAGACAAATGTTATTTGATAGGTTACGTTCCTGCATCCGATGGTGATGAGCCGATGGGAGCATGCATCGAAGTTAAGCGCGACGATAAGTATATTGCAGATATGATGAAGAAAGAACAGATCTTCTGGGAATGCTTGACCACTTTCACCCCTCCAGAGCTAACAGCCTGGGACTATGAAGAGCGTAGCGATGTTTTATGGGATGAGGCTGCATACGAGTTCCTTATGCTTGAAAAAGAACTTGAGGCATATGAATCGTTAAAGAAGAAGCGCGATGAGTTTAGAGAGCGTTTAATCGAGCTTGCTAACGGTCGTAATAGCCGGGGTAGCGGCGTTAAGCTAACTCAGTCCTTCCCCAAAGGACGGATAAACTACGAGTCTATTCCTGAACTGAAGGTGGTAGATTTAGAAAGATACCGCGAGCCGTCTAGAGAAAGATGGACAATCTCAAAATTTGGTAGCTAAAAATATTTAAAATATTTATTTTACAAATACGGCCTTCTACAAAACCTCTCTTGGTTTCCCCGGGTTAAACGCCTGGGGTTTTTTCTTCCCTGAAGCTTTCCCATCTTGAAAGAACATTTTTCCTTAGAACCTGTAAATAATCTTCAAGATATTTTTCTTTATCCTTTCCTAAAATAAATAAATATGAAGCTAGCTGTCCGCTATAAATATATTGAATTGCATTTAGATAAATCTGAATGTCTTTGCAATTGGTTTCTACAACAATATCTTCTAGAGCATCGTTTACTGCATTGCACATCTGATCAAAGTGATCGATTGCATTGTCCGGTAAGTCCCCAATCTGCAATATATTTTCTCTTTTCATTTTACCTTCCTTGGCCTTCCCCTTTTCTTCTTCATTTCAATAACTTTATTCCCATCGACTGGCTTCCACATTATCAAAGCTTCGAGCCTTTTAATCCTTCGAATTAAGTATATCACTAGAATTAAAATAATGTTTATAGTTAATACTAATGCGCCTTGAATGCAAAGATCGAATAAGCTTAATAAAATATTACCATCCATTGGGAAGTCCTTTTTTTAACACAAAAATGATAGCAGATGGAAAGAAAAATGGGCAGGATTATGGAGAAACCCGCCCAAAAATGGCACCCTTCTAAACGTAAAGGTTATTGATATGCCTAGAAGTCCTGGGTTACCGCTGACAGTTTCAATGCCGCTATCCAGGTTTAAGATCCACGTGCCTGAGGACCTGTAGCTTCAGAGGAACACTCTTTAGCTGACTTCAGCCTATCTGAAAATCTTTTTTTGTGGAAATAAATATTTAGGAGATTTAGGATGGCCCTACAAATAAGAAGAGGGGCCCAAACCAAGTTCCCCTCTAACGACTTATGAACTATATGATTCCCGAAGTATAGCATAACCGCTAAAATCTTCAAGAAAAAAAGTCGTTAGAGAAAAAAATAGGGTCTCTTCTTCTATAACCCATAGGAGAAGCATGTCATATTCATCACACCATCATTCATTCGACATTAAAATAGCCGCCATATATGGCATTGAAAAAGCTCTTTTAATTCATCATTTCCAACATTGGATCAGATTAAATAGATTCAAAGGCAAAAATATTAAAGATGGAACCTGCTGGTCATATCAGACACGAGAATCTATCGCAGCGACTTTCCCCTATTTCACTATAGACTCTGTTCGCCATCATTTAAACGGCCTCGTGGAGTTAGAGATTCTGAAAGTGGGAAATTTTAATAAAAGCAAGTTCGACAAAACCCTTTGGTATGCATTCGAATGCGAAAGAGCATGGGGTGTAGACGACTTCTCGATTAAAGAATTTTATACGAAAGGGGAAAACCCCAAATCGCAGGGAAAAAGCGATTTCTCCTGCGATGTGGGGAAAACCCCACATCGGGTTGATGAAAACCACAGTGGATGTGGGGAAAACCCCAAACCTATACCAGATACTAAAAAGAAGATACTAAAGAAAGATAAGTATATTAGAGAGGGTCTCGCAGCTTTGCCTTCCGCTGACGCTCAGGCCCTCAAAGAAAAATTCCATTCAAAAATTTTAGAGCTAAAGCCAGACATAATGCTAAGAACCACCGAGAAGTGGGCTAGTGAATTCGCAAAGATGCTCAGGATAGACAAGCGAGATCTCAAGACGATCGAGGATGTTATCGATTGCCTTGACCTGAAAGCCTTGACCTATGTGCAATCAGCGAAGAAGTTTAGAGATGAATTCGATAGTCTCGAAATAAAAAACTCATTAAGGCTAAAGAAAAAGCTAATAGAAGGCAATAGAATTTTCTTCTTAAAGCATAAAGAAGAATTGAAAGAAGAATTTAAAAACTTTTCATTTAACGACTCGGAAGTAATTGAGACAAAAACAGGAAAGAGAATTGGATTTAGCCTGAGCTATAGGGAATTTGCTCAAGAACTCGCGAACTTAATCGGAGGGACTATCCATGAATAATCTCACCATCCACTCAAAAAAGGAAAATAAAAAACCTGATTTTTCAAATACTTGGGTAAACCTTGAGTTCTGTAGAAGCATTTTTAAAAATAAAAAGTTAGGCGAAGGATTTAAAATGACCAAATGTGACTCAGGTTCACAAAACTTTGGTTCGATCAAAGATGCGCTCGTTTATCTTACTTGGTCTCCTCCATTTGCAACTCGTTTCTCAACGATGTCGAGGCCAATATCTACCCTTCAAGATCCAAAGGAATTCCAACAGGAATTTAAACAAGCACAAGAAGAATATGAAAAGTATGCCAAAGAGTGTTATGATAAATTGAACGAGAAGCCAGAAAAATGGCGATCTAACCCACCAAAAGAAAAAAGGATGGGCGTCGGGAGGGTAAATTATAAACAGAGGAATGTAGATCCTGTAAGCATTGTTTAAAAGGCTCAACCAAACGCGTAAGATGGGCCTAATTCATCTTTGAGAAGAGGAGTAGGGTGATTCCCTTCCTAAAAAAAGATAAGCGATTATAAAGGATTTAAACGTGGTTTAAGGGCTTTTAGCAAATCAAGAAGCCTTGGAAATAAGTATTTCGTACGCCGGCACCACCGCCTGTCGCATTAATATTGATGGTTTTGGTTCCTCCGCTGACGCTCCATTGTACTCTTGCAGTATCGCCGGCTGTCATGACAGCCTGCACTACAAGATTATAAATTAAGCCTCCTCCAGTATCCGCAACGGTAGAACATCTGTAATTCGGCCCTTGATAAGTATTTGAGGTGGTAACCATATTTAAATTCGATAATGTATGTGCAGCACCCACAGCATTAAATCCTACTGCGCAGCACAGAAAATAAGTGCCATTAACTGGTGCAGTAAATATTCCAGTCGCATTGTTATAATTCGATGATTGGTCATTTATTTCTGTATCGAAAACTATTGTTACAACAGTTCCATCTCCAGTAGCATTTAACTGGTTAGCACTTTTATAAGCCGAAAAACAGGGTTGGAGTGGCATTGTCCTACGTCCAGTAGTATCCATTCTCCAAGTATCATTGGTGCCTAATGCTGTTCCTTGAGAAATTGTCAGGTTATCAGAAACGCTATTATCAATTCCCATCTCCCAGTTCGTTACACCAGAAACATTCCAATTTATTGTAGGATCAGAGGCTGTGGCCCCTCCAACAACAATTGTCTCTCTAGCGGCAGAAGAAGCTGTATTGCTTGGGTTTGTAACTGTTAAAGTATTAGTTACCCCTGAAATAGAAGCTCCAACCGTATTAGTAATTGCATTGTTTGATGATACCATAATTATCCTAGACTGATATTAAGTTTCCTGTTTCTGCTATGACTTTCCAAGTAGTATTTGCTGTTATACATAATAAATAAGTGGTGGCTGTAGATTCGGAACTCGATAAGGTTCCTAATACGCCTACTGAAGTTGTACTGGATCCATTAATAATGCTTTGGCCAGCATTTTGTTGGACTTGCCATCCTCCCGCTCCTTTTCCTACAATCCAAAGGACGCTTCCGAAAGCTGCAAGAAGGGGAAGGGTTAATCCTACTTGACCGCCATTATTGGCTACATATCCTTGGTTTACAAGCATAGGAGTAGGTCCAACAACAACTATTTCATTCCAGGAAAGCCCTCCCCCGGTTGAATTTATAGTTATAGTAGATCCAGCACCAGAAGTAGTTGTACTTCCAGCACCAAGAATATTTAAATTATTTGCAGCGGGAGTGGCAGATCCTGCGTCGGCAGTAAATGTCGTAGGAATAGTAACGCCAGCTGTGATAGTAACAGTTGATCCTGCACCGGAAGTTGTAATACCAGCCGCACCAAGAATATTTAAGTTATTAGCTGACGGGGTTGCAGATCCAGCATTTTCAGTAAATGTAGTAGGAATCGTTGCACCAGCAGTTATTGTCACAGTGCTTCCCGCTCCAGAAGTAGTTATTCCTCCGGTCCCAGTAATCGTTAAAGCTCCTGCCGCTGGAATTGCTATGCCTGCCATTGTAGGGAAGGAAGAAGCGATCGCCCCGCCGAGGTTTATAGCCAACGTATTTGTGCCGCCGTTCCCTGCAACAGTAACATTCGTTCCACCTAAAAGGTTAATATTATTAGCACCATCTGGGCCTACGGAACCACCACTGTCTCCAGTAACTGTAAGAATCCCCGTACCACCACCGGCGCCCATCTGAACCCAAGTTCCAGAATCCACTGTACGATCGACCATTATCCAGGCCCTATCGGCAAGATCATTGATCCAAATATCGAAAATCTGAAATTGACGAAAATCTCCCAAAACTCCAGACACAGGATCGCGTAGAGGATCAAGCCATTTCCTAACAGGGAAAGAATTTGTCGCAGGATAAGTAAGAGTGCTTCGATCAATAAATGGCATTATATTTTATCTCTTTGAGAACGATTTTTATAGTCTGGCTGTGAAAAAACAAGATTTGCAAAGGCGTCTTTATTAGTAGGAACTGCGTCCATTCTTTCTGCCAATTTGGGTTCCCATTCAGACTTAAGTCTTTCAAAGCATCTTTCATATTTATGCATTAAAATATATTCCAACCTACGACACATATCCTGATGGAATATTTCCTCAGGTATATCATTCATAATTACTTTCTTTTGAACTTCATTAAGTTCAAATAATTTTCCATCGTTAACACTTATTTTCATTTTCTTACCTTTGATTAAACTTCTAAAGATCCACTAATCCATGTTCTTATAGCACTACTAATCAATCCACTAACATCATCTACTTTACCCCCAGTATCTGTCGCCGTTATTGTTACTGTGGCAGTGTCTGCTGCGTCCATATCCATTAAAGCACAAATTAAATTACTACAATTTGTTGTAAGAGCTGTGGAAGGTGCATTATTAGATTTAGTTATAGTATTATTCCCAGTCACTATAGAGGCGGTGCCCGATGTATAAGCAGTAGCCCCTGTTAAATTGATCCCATATTCAAATCTATATCTTCCAGTAACAGGTGCAGTGAACGTGCTTGTTCCTAAATTAAAGTCTGCATTTTGATCAAATACTTCAGTATCAAAAATAATTGTATAGGTAGTTCCATCTCCTGTTACATTAAGAACAGAAGTATTCATATAGGCAAAAAAAGCCGATTGTAGAGGATAAGTAATTTCCCCCGTATCCAAGGCGCTCATCACTGTACCAGTTGCTGAGGCAAGAGTAAAATCGGCCGTCCCATATTTGAGTGCCAATGAAGATGTTGTGTTAGTGGTCCCAAGAGTTACCACTTTAGCTCCCGCGCCTGTAGCAATATTATAAGTAGCTGCCGTTGCATCAGACCCTATACTTACTGTCCCTGTGCCACTATTCATAGTGATGGCACCGTTGGTCGCAGTTAAACTTAATGTTCCGGACCCGGATTGTATGGTAGTTGCAGAAGTTGAGTTTGTAGAACCTAAAGTTGTAGTTTTAACAGCTCCACCAGTCGCAATGTTTACAGTAGTAGCTGCTGCATCAGTGCTTATGCTCATTGCCCCAGTCCCAGAATTATGAGTTTGGGCTCCATTTGTAGAAGTGATGTTTAGAGCTCCAGACCCAGATTGGATGGTTGTAGCTGAAGTTGAGTTAGTTGATCCAACTGTAGTTGTGTGGGCATTTGCGGAAGCCCCAAAACTAGCTCCCCCCGTTCCACAATCAATTGTAGTGACAGATGTTGTATTGGTAGATCCAATAGCAACGGTTTTAACCCCTCCACCTTGAGCGATTGCAACAGTTGTTGCGGCTGCGTCTCCACTAATTGTCAGAGCCCCAGTACCAGAGTTAATTGTTAGGGCCCCATTCGTAGCGGTTACATTCAATGCTCCAGATCCCGATTGGACAGTCGTAGTCGAAGTGGTATTGGTCGAACCTAAAAATGTTGATTTAACACCAGCTCCTGTTCCTATATTTAATGTAGTAGCCGTAGCGTCTGTGCTTATTGATATAGTTCCAGTTCCTGTAGTAAGACCAAACGTCCCATTAGTCGACGTTGCTAAAGTTATACCTCCTGAGCCGGACTGAATTCCTGTGGTGGCAGTAGTAGTAGTTGATCCAACTGTAGTAGTATGAGCTGTAGCATTTGTGCCTAAATTACATGCGCCCGTGCCAGCTGAAACTACGGTGATGGTTCCATTTGCATTAGTTGCTTCTATTGTATTAAGATCGATTCTAATATTATCGATTTGAGCAGAATAATTAGCTGTACCAAAAGTAGGATGTGTAACATAAAGTCCATACCCCGTTGTAACAGTCCCGGCTCCAGCCTGAGTACCGCTAGCAATATAAAGACCATACCCTGTGGTAATCGTCACGCCACCAGGAGGAGTGAAGGTAGGATACAATCCAATAGAGGCGCAGTTTACAACGTTTGCTGAAGGACGAAAGTCAGCATCTATGAACAACCCATCTGCGTCAGCGCCAGTTGAAATGTTCGATCCTGTAATCCATGCACCAATTCGGTTGGTAGCATTGACATAGAGTGCGGAAGTAACGGCTGCTGCACCAACGCCAACAGTACTGAATTGGCCCGTATTTTGGACTACGTTGCCGATCGCTGGAGGAGATCCTAATTTTACATATGACATATCTAATTAACTTTAGTTTTCTTTTGTTTCTTTCTCTAGTTTTTTCAATTCAAATGCTTGTTTTATTTTAATTCTTCTATATTCTCGAACTTCAGAAGATTCGTTTAACCGATTATTTCTAACTTTTTCTCCAAATCCTACAGGTTTTTTCTTGCCTTTCCTTTGTAGACTAAAAATTTTTTTTGTTTCTTCAGAATGTTTCTGTCCTTTCCTGGAATCGGATTTTATTTTAAATAATTCCTCGGGTGTATATTTTTCTCTTTTTCTTATCCACGCTTTTTTTAAAATTTCAGAAAAATTTTTTAAATCTTTTGGCCCGTGTGTATAAGTTTTAAAATATTCCAACTGCTCCGAAGTGTATTCTCTATTTTTTGCATTGTATATATTTTTCCAAACATTATATTGGGCATTCCATAATTCAAAATAATATTGTTCCCGTTCTTTCAACTTTTCTTTTTCACAATATTCGACTATTCCAAATAAAAAAGAATTAACTCCATATTTTTCGCAATCTTTCTTCATCCTAATATTTTCATTTAGGCCATTTTTTAAAACATATTTATGCCTTCCTATTCTTTTATAAACATCAGTTGAAGACCCAATATATATTTTACCTGTAACCATATTTTGTATTCTGTAAACCCCTGATTCCTTTCTATATATTCCTGTTCTTTTACCCATAGACTCTCCTTACTGCGGATTATCTATATTTAGAACATTTGATACAACCATCAAAATACCTGGTAAGTTACCCCATCGAAAAGTAGTTCAATAGCCTGATAAGCCGAGTTAATAACATATGTAGTAGCCCCATCAATTAGAACTGCACCCCCAACCGTGGTCACAGTGATATTATTTGCAAGTGATGAGCCTGTGCGATCTTTAACTGCAAATACCCTTCCTGATGCAGGAGCATTAGGTAGCTGAACAGTAATTATCCCTCCAGAACAATCAACGCCCAAATATTGGTCGCCAGGAAGGGCTATATACGGGGTGGTATTGACATTGGTATATGTGAATCCCGAGCCGCCGGTATTGGTTATAGTAATCGTTCCAGGCCCGACGGCAATCCCTATCCCCGCTCCAGCCGTAAGAGTGTTCAAAACAGGAGTCAGTCCAGTGGAACCAATAAGAACCTGGCCATTAGTAGGAGCTGCCGTCCAGGATATAGCCGATGTAGAACCAGCACCTATGGGAAGACCAAAAGCAGTTTGAGTTCCTAATTTAGCAGCAAGCGAAGCAGGAGTGACCGCATCTATTATGCTTGTCCCAGCTATAGCTTCCGCATTCGAGGCCAGTGCAGTAACGCCAATTTGGGTGTCAGTAGCCTGAATACCAAGAATATTAATTGTATTTGTACCAGGATTGCCAATGGTGGTAATCCCCATAGTGGTATTGGCAACGAGATTGAAATTGAATCCTGCATCCGGAGGGACTGGCCCTCCCACATTGCCCGTAATGAACTCAATTGGGGATCCGCCAGCGCTTCCGGAGGTTCTAGAAGGCCCCCCCTGTGACATTAGACGCCGCCTTGTCCGTAAACTACTTCAATCCAAAGATTACCCGAAGCCGGGGCTCCAGCCGAAGTCTGCTTGACGTAGAATATCGTTCCTTCTTTTAGGAACAGGCCGTCATCATGGATCTTGTTCGTAGAAAAGTCGAAAAGGACAAATCCCCCACCAGCAATACGCAAGTGGTCCACAACCCCGTCAATAGAAATATACACGTCCGTGCTTAAAGTGCTTACGATGTGTATAATTCTTGAATGATCAGTCGTTGCCGCTCCAACAGCCGTGTAGGAGCCTGTTACGCTTCCAAACGCGACCTCTCGCACTGGCTCAAATGCTACTCTTGTTCCGTATGCCATGTTTTCCTTATCCTATGAGGTATCCGCAGAAATATGTTGTTCTTGTAGCGCCGCCCAAAATATCATCGGTAGCAGCCGCTTCACCCGTCACTGCGATTGTTACTGTGGCTGTGTTAGTTGCAGTCATATTTGCATATGCAGTAATGTCAATTGTTTCATCTTGCGCACCCGCTGCTTTAGTAAACGTTTTTGTGTAAGTCGCAAGAGTTGTAACGATAGAAATTACGAATGTCGTAGCAATCGTAGCTCCCGTAATAGCCACTTGAGCATGAAGGTTATAAAGACCAGTAACGTTAGCAGTAAATGTACCGTTAGTGTTCATCCCTCCGTCTCTATCATATGCTTCCGTAAGAGCATCAGTACCAAGAGTATACGATGTCCCATCCCCAGTCTTGTTAACCGCTGTAGCAGCCAACGAAGCGAAGAATGCAGGGCCTGTAGTTTTAAGAACGTTTCCAACTAATGTAAGGTTGCCGCTTCCTGAATTGATCGTTGTAGCTGATGTGGTGTTGGTAGAACCGATCGTAACTGCGTTAGCCCCAGCACCTGTTGCAATTGCAACCGTTTTACCGCCGGTAGAGTTGGCTACGTTAATTATTTGAGCTCCAGTACCGCCAAAAACAGTTGCTGTACCTGTATTCGCTCCAGTACCACCGATATTCATCGTAGCAGATGTAATGCTCGGAGCAATCGTTACTGTTCCTGTCGCAGCACCATCTATGGACAAGTTACCTGTTCCGTAAGCTACTGTTGTGGCAGACGTTGTGTTAGTCGAACCAAGAGTCACAGTTTTAGCCGCTGCACCAGTACCGATTAAGAGTGTTGTTGCCGCAGCATCATTACTGATGCTCATGGCGCCGGTTCCCGAGATAATCGTTAACGCACCACCGGTAGCAGTGATATTTAAGGCTCCTGTGCCTGATTGGACTGTAGTAGGAGATGTAGTATTGGTTGATCCAAGCGTGACGGTTTTGACGCCCGCTCCAGTACCAACGTTCACAGTAGTTGCTGCTGCGTCGGCAGATATGCCTATCGTTCCTGTTCCGCTGGCTACAGTTATCGCACCGTTAGCAGAAGTTACCGTGATAACGCCCGATCCTGACTGTATAGCCGTAGTAGAAGTAGTGTTTGTAGAGCCGAGGGTTACAGTCTTTACACCAGCTCCAGTTCCTAGGTTAACAGTTGTTGCCGCAGCATCCGCTGATACCCCGATTGTGCCTGTACCGCTGGCGATAGTAATTGCGCCATTAGTAGATGTAAGAGTTAAAACACCAGAGCCCGATTGGATTGCAGTTGTAGACGTTGTGTTTGTAGATCCAAGCGTCACAGTTTTGACACCGGCGCCAGTTGCCAAGTTGACCGTAGTGGCTGTAGCATCAGTGCTTATGCCGATTGTTCCTGTTCCTGAATTAATCGTGATTGCACCGTTACCAGCTGTGAATACTAGGCCTCCAGATCCAGATTGAATGGTAGTAATAGAGGTTGTGTTAGTAGAGCCCAGAGTAAGAGTTTTAACGCCGGCTCCTGTCGCCACGTTAACCGTAGTTGCTGCTGCATCAGCCGATATTCCTAGAGTCCCTGTGCCAGATGCTAAAGTAAGTGCTGCGTTTGTGGCAGTAATTGTAATACCACCAGAACCAGAAGTAATGCCAACTGAAGTAGCACCGGTAGCGTTACCAAAGGTGTTAATGCTAGCCCCGGTTGTCGCTAGGGTTGTTGCTCCGGCCGAAGTAAGAGTAGTACCAGCGGTTAGTCCCGTTGTGGAAGCCAAAGAACCAGGCGCAGTTACAGCCGCTGGAAGTGTAAAGGTAAGAGTTCCAACGCCAGCTGTTACAGCGATTTGAGCGGCAGTTCCTAGCAACTGAATGTTGTTTGCGACTGGGCTAACTACAGTGGAGGCCGTGTCTGTTAAAGTATTAAGAGGGCCGCCGGATCCTGCACCCACAAGCGTCCAAGTTGCGACACCACCAGCAACAGCTGCTAGCTGATAAATCGCATTCGAGCTCTCATCAACCCAAGTTTGTCCGAGTGCAAAGCCAACATCACCTGTAGATGGAGGTCTCTGAGCGGTAATAGCTCTTTCTTGGAAGTTGGTGAAGTTTGGTTGTGGTGATCCCGAAAGTGATTGGGCTTGTGATCTTCTTACTGGCATTTGTCCTCTAAGGGTTGTAAAGTATTTTCTTTAACATATGTTACTTTGGACACAATGACAAGTAATTCTTTCACATATCGATAAATAGACGTTTATAGTACAATGTAAACATATGACGAACGAAAAACGCTACCTAACGATGACTCAGTTTTGCGAATATTATCCGTGGCCTACATATGCGGGAATGAGATGTAGATTTAGAGAGAGGAACATTAATGGTTATGCCGAGGCGTTCTTAAGAGATGGCAAGAGAATAGTGATCGACGTCAATAGATTCTGGGAAATACTCAGAGAAAAACAAAATAAAAAGGAGGAATAGGAATGAATATTGAAATGACTGTTACTGTGATTAGCACTTCTGTAACTGTAGTATCCGTTATTTATGGTTTAGTAAGAAATATTCGAAAAGATATAAAAACTGATTTTGAAAAATTAGACAATAGAATTACCCAATTAGATAACAGAATGTTTAACCTAGCAATGGGTAAAACATTTAAAGAGATTTTGTTAGAAGAAAAATTAAAAGAAGAAGAAATTAAAGTATAATAAATTTAAAATATAAAAAATGGAGAATAAAATGACAATCCACCCCTTAATTAGTATTCCTATTGCATTCGGAGGAGCAATATTCTTCATAGGATTTTTCTGCATTCTTGATCAATTTCTAAATCGAAAAGAAAGGAAAATCAAAAAATTGGAAAAATTAATCCAAGAAGAAGCACTTAAAGGCAATAAATTTGCTTTCTCCTTTATGCTTAGAGATCGAAGCGTTACATTTTCTCGAATTCCAATTATCGAGGAAGCTATGAAAGGTAATGAATATGCCTTAGAAATATTAGGAATAAAAAATGAGGAGAAAAAATAATGCCGAAAATATGTATAGTTTTATTCAGTATTGTTGGCCTTGGTATTTTAGCAGGTCCGCTGTACGCATATTATATAGAATCCAATCGTAAAGATAAAATAAATTTAGTGCGCAGGGAAGCCTTAGCAGGAAATAAAAATGCTTTAATCATGGTTAGATGTCCTTACAACTTTAAAGACGAAGATCTTAAGTTAATTCAAGAAGGATTAAACGGGAATAAAAACGCACTGATAATTATGGGATACGAACTTTTGATGAAGTTGGAGGAAAGATAATGCCCCAGGCATTTAATTGTGTAACATTTTGGGTCGTTCTCGCATGGGGAATATCTATAAATGTAGCAGTGTATTTTATGGCTAGGAGTTTCAGTAAAGAGCTTAGAGAGTATAGAAAAACTCGTGATAGAGAAACGCTTATAAAAATAGATAAAATAATGAAAATGGTAGAGGAGAAAAAATGATCGCGATTTTGATGGCAATTGGATGCTATTTATTAATCTGTACTTACGATTGAATCGAATAAATCGGGGTCTTTTTTCTCGATTTCTTTTTCCATTCCCTTGATATTTTTAATAAATCCAGCTTTATTTTCGTTAATCGCATCTTTCATTAAATTTCCATAATATTGTCTTAGAGTAGGATTTTTAAACATTCGCGCTAGAAGTTCTCCTGTTTTCAAAGCGCCTAAAGCTGGAAGTGTGCCTTTTAATATCGCAGGTTTAAAAATAGCTTCCAATAAAAAAAGTGAGCCATGTCCTAACTTGCCATAAGGAATGGCCCTTTTTATCCAATTCCCCACTTTTTTGCTTTGTTGAAAACCAGAATATGCTTCATTGGCAGCTTTATAATGTTTATAAAATTGAGGATTTTCTTTCCCATAATTCTCAATTGTCTCATCTAAATTCTTAGCAATTTCATTAATTTTAGTTCGAGCATATTTTTGCCCCCCCTTTCCTTTAACTTCTTCGAATAATCCAGAGCGTAATTCGTTTATTTTTTTCTTAGCGACAATCGCATCTTCCACTCTCATTTCGCCATCTCGAATAGTTTTCTGTAAATCTTTTAAAGGCTTTTGAACAAATCTTTGAGAAGGCGTTTCAATCCCCCCTTTTCGTAGCTCTGAGCCTAATTTGTCTAGCTGACGATCTAATTTAAATGCCTCTAATTTCGCCCCTTTTGGCACAGCTTTGTCGGCTAATTCGTATTGATTATTCCAGTATTTCTTTACACTTCCCCTTCCAGCCAGACCGGAAAGAAAAAATGCCCCTAATTTAGCAACAGTTTGCCATTTTTCTGAAAGTCCCAATTGTTTAGCGCCCTCTCCAGCTACGTTACCGGCTATGGCAGTTCCTATTGAACGAATAAAAGGAATTTTCCCTTTAACAGGTATTGCTAAAACTGTTGCGTCGGCTACAATATCATCTATTAAAGATTCATTTTTGGATTGCGGAGTTACAATATCTCCAAATATTTTCTGTGAAAATTCTTTTAATTCTTGCGATCCCGGCAATCCTTTAGGTCTTTCTTCAGAAATTAATGGTTTTAATCCGATTTTTTCTCTGATTTTTCCTGCACTCTTTTCAAGCGCCTTGGCTCCTACATCTACGCTTTGAAGAATATCCGAAGGAAGACCCACGGCCGCTTCCACTATTCGAGATCCGGTTCTAGCTGCATGTCGGCCTACTTCGGATAAAATAGATTTATTTTCACCCTTTTTTTCTAAAATAAAGCCCGGAGGTAAAGAAGGCATTTCAGAAGACTGATTTTGTATTTCAAATCCTGGTGGTAATGGAGGAATTATTGTATTGTTTGCCATTTTCCATCTTTTAATTGTAATTTTTCGCCGGTTTGAGGATTAATCGCAATCTTTGATTCCGGGGGTTCGCTTCTTTCAATAATATCTTTTCCAATTTCATCAAATTGAGCAACTAAATCACCTATTTCTTCTTCAGACATTTGCTCAGCGAGACCTTCAGCGATATCTGCGTCGATTTTTCGAACCCCCCCAGCTTTATCATATACCCTTTTAAGATTCTTGTAATAAGCAGAGTTTATTCGATTTACAATTTCCATTTGTTTAGAAATTTCGTTTCTTCCTTCTTCTGTATTTAAAAGAGTAGGAAATCTCATCATATATTGTTGCAAATCGAAATTAGTAACTCTTGATCCAAATGTATCTTTTGCTCCCGCCGAAAATTCATTTAAGGTCTTTATATATCTTTGCGCTTCCGTTGATGCTGCAAAAGGAACTCTTAAATTGCCTTCTTTATCTACGTTTAATCGGCCTAAATCTTTAGGCAATTTCCCGGATTTATTTAAATTATTTAAGATATCTAAACGTTCTTTGTCTCGGTCAAGTCCACGTATTTTTTCGGTGGTTTTTTGATATACTGGTAAACCGGTTTTATATCTTTCTGATTGCCGGCGAAATTTTTCAGAAGGGGTAAGTCCTTTATCCATTTCTTTTACTATATCTTCAATAGGGGTTTTATCAGAAATTTCAAATTCTTCTTGTGGTTTCTGACCTCTTTTTCTTTCTTCCAAGAATTCTTTTACAATGGCCGTTTCTCCCCCTCTAGGCACTTCGGCGCTTAATTCAGCTAAGTCTTGAGGATACCCCAGATCCAAAAACTTCTGAACTCTGTTTCTATTTTGCTTTTGAGTGTGAAATTGCTCTAATGATTGTTGCAGTCCTTGTGCAATTCCTTGACCGACTCCGCCACCTAGCGCTAACCCTAATTGACCAGAAGCTCTTGGAACTCCGGATAATTCTTGAATTGAAGGCATTTTAGCCACCTCCCAGAAGTAGTTGTAAAATTTTCTGAAGGAACGAACCTCCGACTGCACCTCCCAAAGATCCTAGTCCTTGGCCCAGGCCGCCTGAAAGACCTAAAAGGGCTTGCTGACCAAACCCCATTTGTTTAGGAGCGAAAGCTTGAGTGCTCATATTTAAATAATTTTGGGTGTTGCTTATGGGCTGCTGGGCGTAACCAAGAGCCCTTTCAGAAGCTTGACCTTGAAGACCGCCACGTAATGCTCCCAATCTTTCAGTTAGAGCCGCGCCTTCTTGGCCTAAGGCTTGTTGGAATGCACTAGAAGATTGAGCCCCTGAACCTAGACCGCTAAATCGTTCTGCGACGGAGGGAATAATTTGCTCGTTAAATTGTCTCATGAGAGGGGCTTCGAATTTGCTTGTATCTCCCGAGAGAATGTCTTGATTGAACTGCGAACCCAATTGGTATCCACGATTCTGAGTGATATCACCAGCCGCTCCTCCTTGTTGACCTAGAGAAGATAAAATCTGTTGCAATATTTGAGACTGCTGAGGATTCAAAGTTGAGAAAACATTATAGCCTTTGGGCATAGAGAGCTCCTTTTTCACGATAGTATCAAATATTTATTTTACAACATAGCTAGTTTTTGAGGTACGCCAATACAATTATGCCTGACGAAACGTTTGGGGCTGTAGCTCCATTAGTTACGACAATATTGGTTGCGTTTACTAGTATTTGGATTTGGTCCGTAATTAGCGTTGCAGATGCAAAAGGGATAGGTCTATTGTCAGGAACTACAGTTAATGCCGTCCCATATATTTGAGTGAATGTGGTTGTTGTGTTAACGCCTGTAATTCCATGGGCAATGAGAGTGGTAGCGCCAGCGGCCGTAGCCGTTAATTCAAAGACCTTCCTATACGTCTTCCGCTTTACCTGTGGATTACCAGATGTGAACCAATTTTCTCCAGTAAGAAATTCAACCTGATCGAAAACGCCGACCTCTCGTGTATTCACAGCATTTGCTAAATCCCGATATAGTTCGAGGAATTTTACGCGAAATTCAGGGAACTCATCTGGAAAGAAGGTGCTTGTGGCTATGAAAGGGCCAAGAGAATTGACCGGATTAAACGTCATAAGAAATCCTTCCAGCAGAGGAAACGTAGTAAATCAGAGCGTGGATTCGAATATTCGACGTGGTAATATCCAAGTCTCTCATTTGAGCGTCATTTAAAATGAACTCGTTTTGGAAGAAGGACCCAAATGTATTCGTATAAATCCTATGCCAAATTCTTGCCTGATTAGAAGAGTATGAAGGGCTAGGCTCTGGAGAGCTTAAAACAATTGATGTTTCTAAAGGAATCGAATCCTGGCTATTAGTATAAAACTGGCAATCAAACTGACCATCAGTAGTTCTATCTACAAGAATATCTATATAATTTAATCTAACGCTGTCCCCTTTTTCATAAAATGGGTTAAATTCTTTGGTCAGAATTGATATATTCGGCACATGGGTGATTAATCCCCCGCCGGTATACGCTGTAGCAAACGTTCCTGTATCTAAAATAAATGTAGACGCTGTAGCTTGAGTAACCTTATAAATAACGTTGTTTATTCCTGTAGTTCCTTGAACCCCAGTTATAAGAACATAATCGTTGTTCATAAAATTATGGTCAGGCGCAGTAATTAATCTTGTTGCAGGATTAATGTCAGAAATTGGGATGCTAGGGGCGTTTTGTCCGAGGTTCTGTAATTGGGAAAAGACGAATACAAACCCTCTTTGATTACCTGCAATAATATCGGGGTATCTAGCCTGCAAGACACCTGAATTCCAAGAAAAGTTCGAAGACTCCCAAGTCCTGTTAAGTTGTGCCCAAGTAATATCTGAAAACCGCTGCCAGAACCCAAAGCATGTAAAGCAATCGTCAAATTCCGCCCAAGAACCATCTAAATAATTATAGACCAATACCTGGTTAGGATAGGTTAAGTCATAGGTAGTCGCCTGTTTATCTTCATCGCTTAATATTGGATAGGTCCAATAAACCAACTGAGCATTATAGTCTCTTATTCCGTAAATTCTCTTGACACCATTATTTTTATTCTGTATTTGGAAAACTTCGTCGGGTATTTTCTGATCTATCCTTAAAACGTTTACAGAATCACAGGTAATTATCCCGTAATTTCCGACAGCATAGACGCCTCTATCGAAGGGAACTTTACTAAATGTAGACTCACATCCTAATTCAGTATTAATTTTCTGCCAAACAAATGGCAACGTTTCGTTAGCTGTATAAACTAATTGCCAAGTAGATTTCTCAAAATAAACAATCAAAGTATCTTTAATAAACTCGGCAGAAACTATAACTTCGGCAGTAGGAGCGTCGATGAATCCTCCCTTACCGACTACATCACTTCTCCAAGCATCCGCCTGCGCTGATTGCCCGTCCGGGAAGGCTGAATAAAAAGGCGTACCGTTTTGAGACCACCTAGCTCTTTGAGGAAATCTCGCCGTCCCTGCTAAATTAACTCCTTCTAAGGTATTTAATACTACAAGCCTGTCTTTATAGGGCAGAATAATTAGGGCGCCATTTAAGAACTCCGTAGCCGTGATCGGTGGATTAAAGTTTCTCCATCCCGATGTAGGAGCGGCACCAGTAATACTTCCATACCATCTTATTCCATCACCTTCTGCAATTGGACTTGCAGTCTGAGCTGCATGGAAACCGGCTATATTATTGGTTGCCCAATAGGCGCTTCTGTAATTTGTTGTCCAAAAAAAATCTGAATTTGTGCCAGTCCAAACAAATATATTGGCTGGATTGTTGGCGAATATGTTTTGGAAAATAAAGGCGTTAATGCCCTGATCAAATAGATAGGAGAACCGAGTATCATAAGCCATTAACAGTTCGTCATTAATAGCCACCTGTTCAAGAACAGTAAGCCCCATTACTGGAAGACTTGGGAAGTAAACAACAGTAGCACCAATAGCATTTGTAGTTAAAATCCCCGTTGCACGATCTAGAGTACCTGTTGTAACTCCCGTAGTTAACAGAACTACAGGACTCACCCCTCCGGGATCGGTAAGAGTGTCGCCATTAATAAGGAAAGAAACTATTCCAGCTGGGATTCCCCCGGGTGCCGCTGCGTCTGGAAGGGTAATTGCTCCTGCGCCATTTGTCACTCCTAGCGTACCCTTTAGCCTTCCATCATTGCCCACCAGAGTAGTGCAAGAACGTCTTTCTATTCGTCCACGGAAAAGATAGGCATTTTCAAGTATGGGAAAGGCATCGTTATTTAAAAGAAATGGGGTAATGTCTCTTCTTGCGCCGTCTCTTAAGTCAACAACTGCAAAGGTTGCATTCATTAATTTCCTATCGCCATATAAAAAACAGTATTTACAGCAGAGCACTTAATTAAAACATTGGTTAGCGTAATAGCGCTAAATGTAGCTGTTCTAGTAACAGTCGTGTCAAAAATGCCAAGAGTTATAGAGAATACGTTATTAGGGAAGGCCGTAGCAAACGTAGCTGTATTCCCGGCGACAGCTCCGACAACGCTTCCCCAATTCATTATTATGCCACCAGGAAGGAAGGTACTACCAGTTCCGGCGATTACAGGATTGGCTCCAGTTAACTGGACCTCGGTTGCCACTCCATCTCTTTGCATGAAAAGATTGGAAGATCCCCCCGCAAGCTTTTGGTAGACGACCGCTTCGGCAGCTATAGAACCAGGGGCAGCAACTCTTAAATAGTCAACCTTTCTATGCTTCCCTCGACTGGCAACGGACGCATTATCAAAAGTCACGTGATTGATGTCGAAAATCAGATCGGCTTGAGAAAAGTTAGTCTGTATTTGGGCCTGTGATTGTGATAAAATATCATTTGGGCCTGGAATCGCGGCATTAAATGTCATCTGTAAACTCTTTTTTTGTACTTTTCTTTTTTATACCATGAGGTAAGATAGATGTGAAGAACGAGTTAAATTTATTTATTGACTCCAACCAAAAAACTTGAACACAAGGAAAATCATGAAATCATTAATCAGAAATCTTCTTATTTTGACATGCGCATGCACTTTAGGGATTGCCGCCCAAGGCGAAGCTAAGAGCAAACATAAAGACAAAGAGCATAAGGTAAAATCAGAGCGTCACGAGAAAAAATCTCATAAACATGACAAAAAACACCGAAAAGACAAAGAAATCGTCCCCGAAGTGAAGAAAGAAGAGCCTAAAGCGCTTCCTCCTATTGTAATTGAGCAACCAGTTATTGAATTACCGGCTGTGGTAGGCGAAAGAGCCATCCAGTAGTAAAAGGCTGGCGTAGCTCAATTGGCAGAGCGCCCGACTTGTAATCGGACGGTTGAGGGTTCAATTCCTTTCGCCAGCAATTAAATATTGCCAAACATGTTTCCGAAAGCGAAGTTCCCTGCACCCCCATCCTGATCTTCGTATATGGTTGCTGATCTTTCAGAAGTCTGTTGTACTATTGTTCTTCTTAAAGCTAGCCGCATATACTGATCGAACAAAGGCTGATATTTTTGCAGGTTTTCGAAGTCGGCATTGTCTTCAAATATCTTTAGTGATGCTCCCATAGATAAAAGTTGCCACCATTCGAGTAGCTGTGGATTATCCGAAGCATTAATTAAGGCCGTAGGATACTTATACGCTTCGAATGAAATAGTATAAGCCTGGTCAGGTATAGGATAGACGTAAATCTGATCCTGGAAAAACATTACCGACTGCGGTCTACTAGCAACATAAGGAGAGTACTGGACGTTAATAGCATTACCGACAGGTATTGCGCCTGTGAATCCACGAGCATTTATTGCAATGGCTCCGGTTATATAATTTATAGAACCACGAGGGCCTAATGGAAATGGCACTGTCGGATCTGTTGAAGTATCAGCAGGATCCCAAAGATTCCCTTGACCATCGTCGATTAAACTAAAAGTGGGAGAAATCCCAGATGTAGCATTTGGGGCTCCTTCTGCGGATACTAGCACATTCCAATTTAAAAATTTTGCTGCAATATCTGTAGTAGCTGAACTGGAATACGCACCTGGTGGATTTGGTTTAAAACCCTGGATGATCGGAAGATTCGTTAAGACTTGCCCAGTATATGTAAGCCCAGAACCATTAGTACCATCCCCGGTATAAACCTGCTGCTGCACAAATTGAATTTCTGGATTATTCCTGAAAAAGCTTTGTCTGCTTTGAGTCATATACGTCTGATAGCCACCAATAAAGACAGGGGGCATAGCGGTGAGATAAGTGTCTGTAGGTAAATCATAAACCGGGACGTTTGCTTGAGCTGTAAACTGGTAGTTATATCGAAGGCTTTCCATTTTGATATGCTCGGACATATCCCAAATATAAAAAGTATTGATATACTGATCGATGTCAGCATCACTAATCTGCGTAGCAGAGGGCCGAGCTGTAATCTTTCTGATTTTGGCGCGGATTGTGGATAAATTGGTGTTAACTGACATTTTAAGACTCCGGGATTATATTTCGGTTGTTTACAACGGCCTCAGCAAGCGTATTCGCCACTTCGCCAACTGGTATGACCTCTGGCACCTGAACAGTGGATGTAATGGCAAATGTATCGAAATTCGTCGTGTCGGCATCAATTGCAAAAGTAGTCGGGCTCAAATTAGTGACTTGATAGACCTTTCCGTTAACCTGCATCATGCCAAAGTTGATTGGGAAGTAAAACCGAACGAAAAGTCCGGTATCATAGCCATGCGCTTGAGTGGTTGTCACAACGCCAGGGTTTGCCCGAGTAATGCTAGAAACCTGTTGTCGATTAGGAACAAACCAATTATTTATTGTCACTCTATGCTATACTCCAGGGACTCAAATCCATAGCGCCGTACCCGTTTGACAATATTATCGATAGGGGCAAGCATTACGCCATCGGGCCCTTGAACCTCGTGGCTGGCAGGGAGTTGTTCGCCTGCTGCTTTGAATCCGTGAATTGGATAAGAGCAGGTATTCACCTTACCGTTGATGTGGGTGGCTGTAGCGTCGATTCCGTTTAAATGGCGAGCTACGTATAGAGGAACATCATATGTGCCCTCATCAATCATAGTCTTGTCAAACATCTGAACGCCTTTATATTTTCGCACCTGAATGCGGACAGAAGACCCCGGATTGTCGAAGCAGCGGAACCTTCCCCTGACAACCTTAGTTTCTTCTTCAATAAACTTTTGAAGCTTTTCCGAATTGGAAGAGATTCGTGTATCCTTTGGAGCATCGGAAATATCGGTACTAATTTTACTAGGCTTATCGGTTGTAACTGATGCTGCTATATTTAAGTTCTTCATAATTCCCTTTGGTTTTAGTTAAAAAAGGGGGAGTTTCCTCCCCCAAACTACTACATAGAGGTTGCTTTGTAGGCAATCCACTGGTAAAGTTTTGCAGTCGTTTGAACGACAGTGCCTATGATAACCCCTCTGAAAGAGACGTTTCTTGTAGCATCGTCGAGCAAGTTGCCATAAGGCTGAGCAGTGCTGTTAACAGCAGCTTCGCCAACAGGCACAACTTGAGCAAAGTTCACTCCAAGGGCAGCAATTGCCGATGTTGGGAACACAAAAGCTGTAAAGTTTGTACTATCAATATCTACAGTAATCGAGTTAGTTGTAGTATTAATAGCAGTAATAGTTACTAGCTGGTTATTCATCTCAGGCATTCCATAAGCAGCAGGAACGATGATGCGAACCTTTTGACCCACAGTGAATCCATGAGTTACAGAAAGAACGATCACAGCGCTTGTTGCAAGACTGATAGATGTAATAAAGCGGTTAACTGGGTAGTATCTAGGATCGAAGGGAACGCGTCTAAGTGTTCCACCTGTACCAGCACCACCAGGAGCCACCATATAAGCCAGGTTAAGACTTGTGTTAGTGACAACAGTGTCAATAGTAAAGTCGTATCCTGAAATATTTAGCTGACCAGCTGAGTTGTAATAACGAACAACATCCCCGTTTGCAAGACCCGCAGTAGATGCGAGAGAGACAACAGGAGGAGTCGCGTTAGTAGTCGATGTGATGGCCAAAGCAGCCCCCAGCGACACAGATGCGCTATCGTCGACGAAAGTAAATCCGCCGCCATTAGCTGCAAGTGTTGTAGGAATTGCAATAGTTGCCGCACCGTTAGTTTTTAGTGCATAAACCCCAGAACCAGCGGGCATTGAGGAAGTTCCCCATGCTTGCATGACGGGAGTCGCAGCAGCAGCAGAACCCAAATCCGTGATGTTCCAGAGCTCGATCTTTGTATATCCAGAAGGAAGACTAAGATTACGAACCAAACCATCAGAGGTAAAAGTTCCTGTTAAAATTGCTTGAATAGGTGTACTCATGTTTTATCTCCTTATGCTAGCGTGCAACGCAGGTTAAATACCCATTGGTCATTCAGAATTCGTGGCACTTCCGCGAATTTATAACCAACTGACGCGTTCAGAGCTAAGGGCCCGTCATAAATAGGCGGACGATAGATAAACTGAGCGCTGTAACCATCTTGTTCGACGGCAGCGAAAGCTTCGCGTCCAGCAACAAAGATGTTGTAGACCGTAGCACCGAGCAAGGAAGCGTTGGCAGTTGTAGATCCAATGCTCGAGAGCAAGAATCTTACGTTAGCAACGGTTCCCCATTCTGGGTCAAGTGTAGACTGCTGATTTGGGTAGTTCCATTTTTGGATGAACCCGGCGACGTTGTCCAGTTGACCGATAAGGTCAGTATGGCCAAGGCCAAAGTAAGCATCACGTACTGGAGCAGTACCAAAACGGTTTTCCCCTTCGATACCAGTTAAGAAGCTGTAAGCATTATTACCACGGAGGGTTCTAACGACAGTGTCAACGTCTGAACGAGTGATCTCTGTTGGGTTATCCCCGTTAGTGCCGCCGACGCAGTTGATGAAGCTAGCTGTAGAGGCTAACATGTCTCTCATCAATTGGTCTTCGGTTTGTCTTAGAGAAACGCCCAAACGCTGAGCAGCTTCGTTAAGGACAGGGTCTTGGTTTTGAAGAGTTACTTGCTCATTAAGGAGCACATAAGTACCATAGAAATCCATTTTAGCGTCGATGTTGATCGCTGTTAGGTTTTGGGGTGGAGGTGTAACTCCGCTATTCCCAAGGGGTACTGGAGCAGTTGCCAATGGGTTGTAACGTCTCATGCGAAGAGTCGTACCACCATTTCTTGGCATTGCTTTAAGATCGGCTGGGATCTTATGAATCATGTGCGGGACCGGTACTGAGAGCAGCTTAAATGAAAACGACTGCTGGACAGGTGCCGGAAGCGTACTTGTCGTTGTAATTGACATAGCAATTTCCTATTGTTATGCCTTTAGGCGCCTTTCTTAATCTGTTGCATCTCTTTCCAGAGCTGAGCTTTTAATTCAGAAGTGAGACCATTTTCAAACTGATGGGCTTGGCCAATTGCGCTCTGTTTTCCAACAGCCTGTACTGATAGAGGCTTTTTGCTATTTACTTCGGCTTTTTTCTTGTCTTTATTCATAGCTTCGTCTCTTTGTGGTACAAACGCTTTTATATACTCATAGGCCAACTTAGCTTGACGATATGGATCATCTTTCAGCAAAGTTAAGGATTCAGCGACTTCGGGCTTTAGTTCGTTTAAAAGTTCTATATTTTCCCTAGTTACTGTGGAGCTATAGTCGGAGAACTTGGATTGCATCCTCTCATCAACAGTAGACGCATCTCTTTCTCGAAGAACCGTTTCGGCCGTTTGTCTAGCTAATTTTGTGGCAAGCTTCTTAGCTTGGGCCACCGTGAGGATGTCATCCTCTGCTAACTTGGCGAACTCGTCCTCTTCTTGAGGTGCTTGCTTCTTGTTGATGCTAGAAAACTGATCTCTAAGCTCAGCGATTTCTAAATCCTTTTGTCGCATCTGCTTACGCATTTCGGCCCAATTATATTCTGCGTCGTTTCGCGCTTGACGCTCTTGCTGGGTTTCCTGTGCTTGCACTTGCGAATCAGTAGATTCTTCTGGTTGAACGACTTCCTCGAGAACTTCCGTCTCTACGTTCGTGTTTTCCTCTTCTGACATATTTTCCTTGGGTGGGCGATACCCTTTACGCCTATAACTATAGTTGACGCGTTTACGACGCATACGAAGACAACTAAATAATTTACTTGATACCACGGACTAACAATACTGTCAAAAATTATTTTAGTGTGTGCAGAAATAGCAATGATGTGTTTAATATTTGATTGTCTTCACAAAGGAGAAAAAACATGAAGAAATTAATCTACACATTTTTGCTAGGTTCCGCAGCCACAGCATTTGCAACAGAGGCATCTGATTCAGTGAATCTGAAAGAGCCAAGGTTCATTTCAACGGGACATGAGCTGACCCCTAACTTTAGATGGCTAAAGCACAAAGAGCCTGGATACACCTACTCTAAATACATCGGCGGCTTTGAATACAACTACGTACGAAGTGAAGGAATGAACTTTAATTCATTTATCGGCTATTCGATTTACAAAGATAAGAGTTATTTCGTGGCAGATTGGGGGGTTAAGTACCTGATAATCATGGGAGAGAATTGCGAAAATACACTTCTTTATCCAACGGCAGGGATAACAAATACCTCCCATTTTTCAACCAATACAAATGATGAAACCTTCCAAATATACCGATCGGCCTTTAATGGGGGATTTGGTTTAACCTATAACGTGAAGGGCATCGTTAATGTTGACACAACAATTACTTATTTTAAAGACCTTGCAACCAGCTGTATCTTAAGAATGGGAGATGAATTTTGGGGGAAAAACTACTTCTCACCCTCAGGGCTGAAAGCCACTTTAAGCTTCCGCTTTCCTAATCTAATGAGCAAAGATCTGGAGTTTGGAGGATTTTATTCTAGAACTATTAAAAAATGCTATTCAGAATATGGGTTTAAAACAGCCGTTGCGTTTGCATTTTAAGGAGAAAAATGAAAAAGATATTAGCAATTCTAATGCTTTCTTCGGCCATCTTTGCCGAAAACTCTAGCGTGGAAAGACCAAATATGTACCCCGAAAAGGACACTCAAAACCATTTGCTAGAAACCATTGACTACAGACTCTCAAACATCCATAATGATCTAGCAATGATTAGGGGGCTGTACTTGGAATGTCAAAGAAGCAACGAGTTATTAAGTGCTTTGAACGACAATCTGATTTCCTTAATACAAGAACAACAAAACACAACAAAGTCAATTGATTATTTAAATTGGCAACAAGATCATAAATTAACAGAAACGAGGCCTCTTAAAAAAGGTCCTTAAGTAGAAGCCCGGGGCAAAGTGCTTCGGGCTATTTTAACTTGCCCATAAAACAATCATATATCCACTGACAGAGCTGAGGGTCGTAAAGCCCGGTATTCTTAAGCACGCTGATACAATCTTGTATTCCAGGGATAGTCCACTTAAGATTAACTTCATTTTTATGCGTATCAACTTCATATAGAATCTTCGCATGGTTCGGGTACTGGGCTACCATGTCCAAAGCGTCCGGAGCAGTCTCGCGAGCCACGAACCAATTGCGTACAACGTTAGTTGCCCACATTTCTTTATTAGAAAGCACAAAGATATGAAAATGCCCTTTATAGCGAGCCTCATTGGCATTGATGGTATCTTCGAGTTCCTTAACGAATTTATGTGAGTATCCATCTAATATTTCCTCAACCGTGGTATTTTCGTCTTTAGATGATAGAATATCATGAACCGCTTGTCCAACACGAGCGCCCTTCATCCCGAAACGATCGTAGGAATATTTCTTATCTTTTGGGTCCACGGTGTTTCTCTATTTTCTTTTGCATTTCAGGCTTGTTTTCAGGCTTTTTTCCGGCGTTAATAGCCTCTTCAGGCCTATGCATATAGTGATATGCCCCGCAGCCAAAAAAAATTAATGGGATAACGATGAAACAAACAGTTCTTTTTTTCATTTTTTCTTCCCTTTTTTCATACCCATATCACACGCCTTATCCCGCTTTACGTCCTCTTTAACGAGTTTATCCATGGATTTATCCATCTTTTTCTTAGCAGCTTTAATCTTCTTGTCCATTAACGCTTATCCCCGGCCTTAAGACCTTTTCTTCGAGCTTCAGAAATTCCAATTGCGACAGCTTGCTTTGGACTTGAAACAACGGGCCCTCTCTTGGAACCGCTATGTAACTTTCCTTCGCCAAACTCCTTCATCACCTTATGAATTTTCATTTCAGCTTTCTTTGAATATTTCTTTTCTTTCATAACTTCCTTAAAATGTTACTTTTGCATGAGGCCACGAAAATGGTCTAATGATATAAATAAGGCCCGGTATTGGGCTTTTCAGGCGCTTTAACTTTAGGTTTCGCAACCTTAACGCCCTTATTTTTCAGAACATCCTTAGCAATCTTATATGCCTTACCGCTTGGCCGTAGCATTACCATCCGTATACCTCGCAGTAGCTTCATTTTCGTGAATGTCAGATACTTCTGTAATACCGAAAGTAAAACTATTGATAATCCCATCTCTATAAGAACTTCGATTATCAAATCTTAAATACTTAGGATTTTCAGGCATATTTGCAAAATCCTTGTCACCCATACGAGTGATCGGCTCTTGCTGAACAGAAAAATTATAATTAGCATTCGGGCCTTTCTTTCGGAGAGTCTCCCCTCTTAATTGGAGTTGGTCCGGCGCCCTATCACCATTTTTCTTACTTAGCATATCGCCAAGAGATCTAGTGGTTTTTTTAGCCATGGAGGCTCCTATTTCTGGTTAGATAGATATTTGCTTCTTTTGCCCTGAGCGCGTCCATCTACATTATCAATATCCGACATAGAATCATCGATTCTCTCATCAGTTGTAAGTCTTGTAGACTGTGGATATTTTTCCATGTAAACATCTTTTGGCATCCCGGCGAAATCATTTCTACCGATACTTGGCTCATGCCCTTCAATTCTTGCCTTTGACATATTGTCTCCTTATTTAGGCTTTTTTCTTACAATACACGAAACGTGAAATTGTTAAAATTTATTTTAAACTTCCGCCTTCTTAGCGGTCTTCTCTTCTTCTTTCTCGTCTTCTCCAACGAGCATCTTCAATATATTTAATGCGCGCTCCAGATGGTCCAGATCGATCGTACTAAGTTCTTTGGCAGCCTTAGCACGGTCAAGATCACCACTCGCGCGGTCGTGCTGAGCTTGCGCCATACGCTCCACGGCAAGAGCACGGTTTTCTTGGACTCTACTGGCTCTTTCGACGCCGAGACCTTCGTTGGCCATTGCTTTTGCTTTGAGGTCCTCAATTTGTGCTTGGAGAACCTGGATTTGGACTTGTTGTTGCTGCTCTGCTGCTTTGGCTTGGCTAGCTTCTTGCTGACCGATTGCATCGATAAGTTCCTTTTTGTTTTGTAAGGTTGAATTCTCAATGAGCAAGTTAGTCGGTACTGGGACTCCCAGCTCACGCATTTGAAGAAGCTGTTGCATCTGCATTTGCTTCTGAGTAGAAGTATTCAGACCGTCTTCAACGACCGCGTCATATTTCCCGAAGGCCCGATTGTAAAACTCCTGAGTTGGCTCTTGCTGAATGATCCTTTGAATCTTGCCCGGCGTCCAGTTCTGTTGCATTAAACGAATCTGAAGATTGCCGAGAAGTTTTTGAGATCTATCTAAATTGTCAAATAAACCTCGAAGGGTCGTAAGCCCCGCCCCCTGGCGAAGCATAGAGAGAATACCAGCTTTCTCGTCGACAGCTGAGCCTAGTAGTTCCTCGTTGACCCCCGAAATTTCTTGTATCTCTCTTCCCAAAAGCTCGGATAGCTGCATCATCGAAGGAGGAATTTGAGGGGCTGGGATTTGTTGAACATCAGTGATTTGAGCATCGGCCTTTAATGCCAAACTTCTGCCTTGCCCTTGGAGGAAAGCGTCCTTAGGATTAACTAAAGCATTCTCTTTGAAGATAATACCGGAATTAACTTGAGACTCGAGAATGTCTAACTCGATAACCTTTCGACGATTATATAGATACTGAGCATCACGGAGACCACGGACCACCCCCTGGACACGCCAAGGGAAGGCGGGGATTTGCGGCTCATAATAGCCCCACACAGGTACAAAAGGATATTCATCGATGCCAAGAGGGTTTGGGCCATGATACATCACCTTCCCTTGAACAGTGATCGCAAGCTTAACTGATGGGATTTCGTTATCGACGACAGTAATTTGGGGGTAAAAGCGGAGAAACTCCGCGAGGTCCTCGTCGTTTCCCTTCCATTCGATTGATTCGCCCGTTTGAGTGTCCACAAGCATTTTCTGGCGTCTTGAATCCATGTACCAGAACTCATCGTAGATAAGCAAATCCTGCATAGCATAGCTGAAGCTCTCTGGCATAAATTGAAACTTACCGTCACGATTTCCCCATCCCTTGAAGTTCTTGATCTCGTCTTCCCTGCCAGGAAGAAGGCTTAGAACCTGCTGCCTAGAAAGATATTTCCTCGTCCAGATGTCATTGCAGTCGGACAAATCCATTTTCTTGAAGTACGGATCAATCAGATAACCGTTGTAGGCAACATTGTCAACCTTAATATCGCCATTGACTGGATCATTTCGATAATCCACCCACAGACTCATGAGGTTCATCCCCCCAATGAGCGCGCCCTTAAAAGCATCTGAGATCGTATGTAAAATATCGCCGGTCTGGTTGCTGTGAAAAAGAAGCTTAGTGAATTGGTCGGCCGTTTGGTCGCTGCTTGACTCGACGGGAACACAGATCGTAGACTTTCGATGGTCCCTTTGATAGCCATCGATCATATTTACAACGCGACGGATACGGTTAAAGTTGAACTGGCGACGCCTAAAGGCTGGAACGTTTCCGTAAATATCGTTCCAAAGAGTTTGATCTCCAGCATGGAAACGATGGTCGATGTCCGCCTCGGACCAAAAATTTTGATTAATTGTTACGTTTTTAGTATAAGCATAGTCCATTCGTTTTAAAATGGAATTATCTTGGTCTACATAGTAACTATCTGTTAATTGTGGGAATAAGGTCAATTGGCACTCCTCTTTTGGTGGCCGAGATCAAGACACCCTTGCATTTCTGAGAGCAAGTTTTTCCTAAATTTCTTGAATCGGCAGGGGTGAATGTATTCCCGCAAACAGAACAGTTTTTGGGCGAAACCTTCTTTAACATTTGAGAACGCGAACGACAGGATTGAGAACAATATTTGGTCCCATTTAAATTCTTTGTGTGAAACTTTGTTGAGCATATTACGCAAATCCTCTCAACAGGCTCTCTTTCAACCCACCCCTTTTTAGAGGCGCCAGAAAGAAACTTTCCCCCTTCTTCAGACCTATACCATTCATTTGCTTTATCTCGAGATTCTTTTCTTTGCATGGCTTCAACTTGCCTAATTGCAGAGAAGTGCATTGAGTGGTGCTCTTTCTTATGTATACACTCAAGATTTTCAATCTTGTTATCAGTACTATCCCCATTTTTATGATGAATGTGGTGATCAAGAGGGATCTCTCCAAAATGATCTTCCCAAATTCGACGATGCAACCCATATGTTGTCTTATAATATCCTCGATTAAGAGTGTATTTCGTTCCTTTGTAAATAATAGTTTTGTGCTTTTCTTCCACAAACGGCCTTTTGGTTGTTTTTTGGAATATAATAACACATTATCCATTGGAATACAATCAGTTAATTGCGGAAATAATGTCACGGGTTTCCTGGCTTTATAAAATATTTTCTTTACATTAACCGTTTCGCTATTTCTTTTCAAAAAATAAGTCTTTGTGGCAAAGTTATTCGCAAACGGAGGATAAAAATAATGATTCAACTAGATATTTTTGAAAAAAATGACTTAATATTAGTATTAAACGAGCTGAAAAGAGTGCGCGAGTCGTCTGAAGCCGTTAGACGAGGAGTGTTTAGAAGGGTGGCAGAGTTGGAACAGAAGCTTAAAGAGCTTCAGGAAGTAAGGTTGCAGGCGAACTGATGAGATTAAAAATAATCGGATCTAAGGAAGTTATTCTTTTTGACCCAGGGGGCAATATTGAAGAACCCGCAACTTTTACTAAACAGACATTTATTATTGAAACTGACGATATAAGTTTTGGTATCTTTCGAACTGATCGGTCTGTATCGATCTTGCTTAAAAATGGGTATTTAGTGGTCGTTGAATTCGAGAGCGAAGAAGAAATGGACTACGTTTACGACCAACTTTTTCCTGAATATGAGCCTTGTTTTTGTGAGGATAACAAATGAGTTTTGACACCGGCTCTCTTGGATTAAGAACTTGGAATTCGTTTTCTTCCACAGACCTCACGAGGCTCCGTCCGTTTTCTGAAAAGAGATGGCTCGGTAGATCTGTATCGTGCCCTGCGCTCATCCCGTGCCACAAGGCAGAAAGAGCGTGGGGATCTCCTTTTTTTCAGTCGACTTCAAGCGACGGGAGTGAGAGTGAAGCTAAGAAGCATAGAACGAGCCTAGAAGATGAATGAGAAAAATACCGAATATCTGTTAACCACCTATCCCAATCTCTACGAAGACGTCCACAACTTTGCTTGTGGAGATGGATGGTTTAAGATAATTGAGGAGCTTTCGGCTGAGATCTACAACGAGGTTCAGAGGGCCGAATGCTCGTGCCTTGTGACAGACGTAAAGGAAAAATACGGCACGCTTCGATATTATGCTGATACGCCATCGGCCAAAATCGAGAAGTTAATCGACAAGGCCGAATCAGAGAGTGCTAAAATATGCGAGCTCTGTGGGGCCCCGGGGGTAATTCGAGGAAGCGTCTGGTTTTCAACCTATTGCGATGATTGCGCGGAGAAATAAATGTCTGGCGATTGCGAAGAATGCGGCGAACATTGCCTGGAATGTACTTGTAAACAAACGCGCCCCCCCTTAGTCACCACTAACTGGACCAAATGTGAAGACTCTCTTCCCCCATCCGGCAAACGAGTTCTAGCTACCGATGGCCTATGGGTAGAAGTAATGTGGTACAAAGGACAGGGAAATTGGGGGTCTTTATCTCTGATGGCTTTAGATATTACTCATTGGATGGACATTCCAGAACCCCCTGGGCGGCAGTAAAATGAAACTAAAAATCGTTTGGTGTAACGGCGACGTCGAAACTATAGACGTCCCTGAGCCCGTAGTTCGCAATATCCAAAGCGGAAAGTCCATTACAGAGTGGGACGACTGGAGGTTTGTCTCTAAGGGTCAGCTCATAGGGATCAACATGAAGTACGCTCGCAAGTTTTACTTGGAGGAGGATTAAATGAGAAAGATATGCGAAAGATGCCAAACTCCGTGCGATCTTTGTACAGCAAATGATCTATGGAATATAGAGTATTGGATATGCCCCAAATGCGACTCAACTTACGTTTTAGAAGAACACCGCGCGCCTAAATCAGTGGATTGTAAGACGGGCCATACTCCCGAGGATCTCTAAACACTTCAGGCATATCGGATTGATAGCCCATCGCCTCTGAGCGCATGCGGTCATACTCCTGCGGACTCATCCCCTTGCTGTCCTTAGCAAACATATGAGTAAAAATAGCGTAACGCAAAGAATCAAGTGCATGGTCATTGATTTTAAGGGGTTTATCGATTCCTGTCAATAAACTTTTTGAATCCCAAACATAAGACTGAAACTCTTTAATTAAGTTCTCACATCTGCCACAGATCTTTAGAGTCCCATTGTTCAGCAAGTCCCCTACCTTTCTAATGCCATCGATCACCTCGTTTTCCGCCTCATAGAGATTGGAGATCCCTTGGCGTTGGCACTCCACCTTAAAAGACGCAGCACTCGGGTCTATATAGATGGCCTTAACAGGCTTATCCTTAATGAAACGGATCAAGTCGGCGGCGTATTCGCTGTCGGTCTTTTGCCTTTGGCGCACCTTCGAGTCGAAGTAATACTCATCTTCAACCCATATATTAGGATGCTTATCGCGATTGTAACCAAGCAAAGTAAAAGCACAAGGATTAGTGGTACCGTAGTCAACGCCAACCACATAGTATTTTGCCAAATTTGGCGCATAGTCAATGACGTGGAGGTTTGGGTCGAAAAAATCATAGATGGCCCCCTCGGCTTGCACCCATTTTCCTTCAATAAAACGCTGAAACCAAAGGCCTCTATATTGTCTACAAAGGTAGGATTTCTCTTCATCGGTAAGCTCAGGGTTGTCATCTAACCTAAAGGCCCAGGATTTTACATCAGGATTGTTTTCTAAGTAATCTTTTTTTAGCCAGTGGTACGGCGAATCCGGATTCGTAGTGGCAAATATTTTAGCACCTCCCATAGCGCAACGACTAATAAGCATCTTAAAAACAGACTCTGGAATAATGGTAGCTTCATCAACATATGCGCCAGCAAAAGTAGGGCCCCGAATTTTAGACTCAGCACGCTCATCATCAGCACCAATAATGTGAACTGTTTTGCCATAGATATGCATCTCCCTTTTGCCTGAATAGTGTCTCGCGTCGAGACCTACCATTGCCTCGAGCTGAGGAAACGTATTACGCTTGAATGCGTCGTATGTTTTACAGATCAGGGCGTATTCACCCTCTGGCCCATGCATAAGCTCTTTAATGAACCGCCAAAGCGAAACAAAGGTCTTTCCGGAACGAACCGCGCCTTCCCAGATGTTGATCCGGGCGTCAGACTCTTGATAGGATTTGATTTGCTTGGGGCTAAATAGTTTCAGCTGGGATCTCCGGCACCGGCATCCAGTGGGTTGCTGGAAAGGTAATGAAGGTATTCGCAATGACGAAATATGAGAACCTGTCTCTCTCGATCAAATAGGCCATATGAATAGGAAAGTTTTTTCTGTAAATAAGGACCTGCTCGCCCAATGGAGGCTGCTCAGTATCTAGATCTATCCATTCATTCTTCATAAGCCTCTTCTATCTGTTGCATGAGCCCAGCGTAAAGTTCTACCGCAAGTTGTGTTACGATTTCCCTGGGTGCAGATATGCAGCAAAGACGGAATTTGCCAGCCGCTAGGTTGTAACACACCGTTATGGTCTCTAAAGTAGACAGTCCGACCATCGCTCTTCTGCATTCCTGAATACAAGCGCCTAATTGACCGTCATTAATATTTACTTCGTCCATCTCTTCTCCTTAAAACTAAGCGCCCGAGTTAGCATAATCCCAATTTGTTAATTTAAATTGCTCAGGCGCCTATAATTATTGATGAAACTTCTTGAAATTCAGAGCTATCGCTTTCCAGTGGCAGACTTCTTTGTGTAGGGAGTCAATCTCTTTTAGAAGTTCTGCCTTTTCCCTCTTGAGTAAATCGGAGCTCTTCCAATCCTCTGGCTCCGAAGGGAATCTAAATAACCACGACCAGAAATTCATTATTTCCCGTCCAGTTTAAAAGGGTTAAGGTAAAGCCCAGGGCATTCTTCGTCCCATTCGAAACGTGCTCGCCAAGCAATTGAACCTGTCATTTCCTTACCGGTTACAGGACATAAGTGGTCCTTTCTCACGTGAAGATCTTCAGCTATTATCCGGGAGGGCTTAACCGCAAATGACGAAAGCACCTTTTCCTTGAGAGCCTGACCAATATCTTCAACGGCCCGATCGGACGGAGAAAGTTCGCCGCCGGCTAAATCGCCAAGAAACGCAAAGGATTCAACGCATCCAGACAGGAAGGTCGGAAGAGGAATATAATCTCCGTACCAAACTATGTTTTCCATCTTTGCCACCACTTCTTTTTAGGGCGCCTAACCTCATCGAGGTCAAGATCAATTTCTCTAAGCCACTCTCTAAGATCTTTATCATTTTCTTCTAAGCGCGCTAGCTTGCGATATATGTCACTGCGCTGTTCCAAACTCAAATGCCCGCTAGTGTCTATAAAAATCGGCATTCCGTCTTCTGTAGTCTCCTCAGTCATAGTCGAGCCCTATCTCCTTTCCTAAATCATGGATGGCGCAGTTAAAGTGCCTTTCGAGCTCGTGTATTATTCCGCGCACTCCGCGAATCTGGGCCCTGAGCTCTATATTCTGCTCCCTTAAAACGTTGACCTCATTCTCAAGGTTTGCAATGCGTTCGAGGGCGTTAGATAAGACTTTAGATGTGCAGGTCACAATCTGGTCCATTAGGCCTCTATTGTGGCTCCGGCAGCCGGCTCTTCGGTTCTTTCGATGAGTTCTTCCACGACTACGAATGTGATCTTATCCACGCAGATTAGAACATCGCCCAGCTCAAGGAATTTGGCTGCGTTCTTGATGTCCGCCTCGATTTTATCGAAAGCCTCGCGCTTGCTCTCGTGCTCGTTGACTGCAAATGTGCTTACTTGTCCACAGTGGATTGTTGTCTTGAACTTTGTCATTGATACCTCTTAAGTTAATGGTTTGTTATACCATACGTACTTAAATGGTCTAATCTTTTTTGTCATCCATTTTGTCCATTATCCCTAGGAATTTCTCGACAAGCGTTTCGTTAGAGTTCTTCTTGGTCATGTCTTCCTTGTCCCATCCAAATTTGTTTCGCATGAACATCTGAAATATAGCTGGTTGACATTTTTCAATTTGACCAAGCATCATGGTTAATCCACGCTCTTCCCATACCGCTAAGCTCTTAGCCTGAGCCTGTTCCTTCTGTGAAGGGGGAAAGTCCTCCGGAAATTCTTTAATATATTTTTCAAGTGTTTTATAGGTAATGGACATGACATTGCTTTCGTAGCAAAAAGACTCAATTGATTTGCCGCTTCCAATCCATTCCATGTATTTGTTAAAGGCTTTTTGGCATTCTTCGGGGTGCTTGTAGAGTTTGTTATTAAAGGTGTTCCCTAGGCAGGCTTTCTTCTGCGCTTCGCAATTAACATTGCCTATCTGGAATTGTCCGATCTTATTACGTTTCTCAGTCATAGTGATAAATAGTTTAGTCCTTTAATCGAATGGATACCAGTAAAATAATTTTTATGTCTAGTGTTTAATTTCTTGAGTGCTACAATGTCCTTTACAATTGAAGGGGTGAAAATAGTGCGCGAAGATTTCATGGAAGATTTGGAGGCTTTGGCTGAAAAAAGAGGTCAGACAGTAAAGGAGATGGGAGAGGAATCTGCTAAAGAAATAATTGGGTTTCTCTCGGAGGCTTTTTCCAAATACGGAAGTGATGCTTACGTTATAGATCAGTTTTTGGCCTGGATTTGTTTATATATTGCCGATTATGTAGATGAGGATAATTGGGACGAGCAATTAAGAAGAAGGGTTGAGGGTGCTATCAAATATATTTCAAAGGGGAAAAGATGAGCTGGCTAAAAGCTAAAGACTGTTACCCGGAAGAAGAGGGTTGGTGTTGGATATTCATTCCCCCTAAATATGTTGAGCGGGCGTGGTTTGATCCAGACAAACTGACTTGGGCGGTAGGAGAGGGAGCATATTTCCATGATCATCACGAGATAACGCATTGGCAGCCCTATTTTACGCCGGCTGTTCCAGATGCAATTTCTATGTTTCTCTATGGGGATTCAGAATGACGTTTAGGTTTCTTTGCAAGAAGGTGTATGGTCGCACACTTTTTTATCCCATGGATGATAAAGGCAAGAGCCTATTGAAGATTTTCCGAAGAACCTGTATTGATGGGATGAGTTCTATGGGGTTGCTGAAATCTATTATCCCCATAGAGATTGAGTATGAAAAGGTAATTTGGGGTGCGGATGAGCGAGCTTGATAAGGATGTTGTCCTTGAATGCTATGATAAATTGCATCGGGCTTTAGGCGGTTACATGAGCGATGAGTGGATCGAAGAGGGTGTTGAAGCCGCCATTCTTTTGGCTAGTACGGCGATTCAAACCAAATGCGTTTATTTTAATACTAACGTTGAGCATACGCTAGAGGATGCGTTTGATTCTTTAGCCGATTACACATATGGGATGATGGAAGATGAGCTGGAAAAAGATTAGAGTTGAGAGCGCGCAGAGGTATTCGTTTCTGATGAAGGTCCTTCAGCTGACTGTCGTCGTAATAGTTTTAGGGCTTCTGCTTTTTAAGACATGCTTTTGTCATGCTCATGTGGATCTGCATTTCCATTCGATTGAGTGGGAGGCAGAGCAACATATGAGAGAAGATCGTGAAGTTCTTGTTGAAGAATGGCATCTACAAAATCCGGATGCATCTGAAGAAGGAGACGAAAGGATTCGTCAGGGTAAAGAGTTTCCTCTCTAAAAAGTTGGGCGGTCGAAATCATTTTCTTGTGGTTTGACGATGCCCAGTTTCTGCTTGATCTCTTCAAGGGCTTTGATGATATCCTTGTTCTGAAAGAAGATCGACTTTACGTTATCGTCGATCGTGTAGACTTTTTTAGGTTGTTCGTTCATTTTTTCTCTCTCGTTAGTCCTTCTAGGGCATAGACCCTGTCTGCTATGCAGTTAAATGTTTCATCCAACTCTGTTTCAATTGGCTGATCGTGAGTTTTGGCGTTAATAGATATTGTATCGGCTAAAAGCCAAAGCGTCGCCAAGAAAACCTCGTTATAACTCGTATCCGAAACGGATTCGAATAGGTCTTTTAAGGATGCATACATATTTTTGGTGATCTCTAGGTCTGCTAATATTTCTGGTCTGTTAATTTTTTCCATTCTTTCCTTTTGGGGTTTGTTTTCCCTAGTACGTCTGATAAGCGCTCTTATGTTGTGTCGATCGACGTCTTTTCGTTATACTTAAATCTTTAATACAATTTGTTAAGAAAATTCGTCAAGAATTTCCTTGGTTTGTCAAGATTCATAATAATCATTTCTTTAAATTCATTCATCGTCAAAATATTGGTCTTCGCCATAAAGTTCCCGCGCTGTCGCTGTCCGTACCCACAGGTTTAAGATTGCGCCGTTCACGATAATGCGTACAGGTTCCATCGAGCGGTCGTGGATAGCTTGAACTTCTTCCGGTTCGATTATAAGGTCGATGTAGGTCTCGTCATCTATGGTTTCGCTTATTGTCCGCATGGTCTACTCCCAATCCTTAATCACAATACTTATATTTTTAGAGCATTCTTTAAACCATTTTCCATCTATAATCTTCAACTGTTCCTCGGGATAATATTTCTTAAATCTTTTAATCTTAGTTTTACTCCGTGGACACATCCATCCTTTAACTTCTATCCATAAATGAGTTCCATCTAAATTTTCAACCCTAAAATCTGGAAGATAAGTTAAACATCCTCTTTTAATTTCACTAAACCAAAAGGTTTGAGGCTCATGTTCCCAGGCTTTTATCATTCTTTGTTCTAGATGCCATTGTAAATA
>Ga0210377_10000446_pt1 | contig 39805 bp, 30 predicted proteins | sample PLM4_65_b1redo_FD_155480 | JGI IMG/M metagenome (GOLD analysis project Ga0210377, IMG submission 155480) | Groundwater sediment microbial communities from an aquifer in East River, Colorado, USA - PLM4_65_b1 redo | ecosystem: Environmental > Terrestrial > Soil > Riparian zone | place: USA: East...
CACTCCGAAGCGGTGCGAGCCGGGCACGAAGCCGAGGCACCCGGTCTCGAGGTCCGCGCCGTCGAACGCGATCCAGGCGGTGATCGTCTTCGTGTCCGCGAGCGGCCAGTACGGCTGGTCGTGGTGAGGATCGGTCTCGCGTCCGCCCGCTTCCTTGTAGAGCGCCTGGTCGTGCCAGAGCCGCAGCGCCGGCACCCCCAGCAGCTCCGCGGCCGCCTGCGCGATTCGCGGATGGAACGTGAGCGGGCGGATGTCCGGGTGGTCCTCCCAGAGATTGATGCACTGCCGGAACGACTGCTCGTAACGCGTGCGCGCTTCGAGTGGCCGCGGATCCCCGGCGCTGCGCTCCGCCACGGCGCGGTCGACCGCGGCGCCGTAGCGCGCGAGCTCGTCCGCCTCGAGCAGCGAAGGCACCACGATCCAGCCGTTCTCGTCGAAGCTCGCGCGTTCCTCGTTGGTGGTCACGTTGGTGGTCACGCCCATTGCACCCTATGATGCACGCCCAACCGGTCCGAGGGGAAGTTCGATGGCGAAGAAGACGACGACGAAGAAGAAGCCCGCGAAGCGCGCGACGGCAAAGAAGACCGCGGCGCCCGTGCGCAAGAGCGCCTCCGCCGGAAGGACCGAGCCCGCACCGCTCGACCCGATCGCCGCCGCGCTCGCACGGCGACGGCAGGCGATGCTCGGTCGTTAGTGTCCTCGGGCGGACGCAAGCGAAGCGCGCAGCCCAGCGAAGCTGCGCGTAGGCGGGTGGCGCGAGGCCGCCCTCGCGCCGGGACCCGCTAAGACGCCACGAGCTGGCGCAGCTTCAGGAGCTCGGCGCGCACGTGGGCCAGGCCCTCGCGCGGCGGCTCGACGCGGCCGGCCTTCTGCGCGCGCTGCAGCTCGAGCAGCCGCTTGCGCGCGCCCTCGATGGTGAAGCGCTCCGCGTAGAGCAGGTGCTTCACCGTGAGAATCGTCTCGAGGTCCTTGCGCCGGTACATGCGCTGCTTCGAGCGCGACTTCGGCGGGACCATGGTCTTGAACTCGGTTTCCCAGAAGCGCAGCACGTACGGCTCCACGCCCACGAGCTTCGCCACCTCACCGATCCGGAAGTACGTCTTGTCGGGAATCCGCGCGAGGCGGTCCTGGATCGCTTCGATCATTCGGTCACCCCCCGACCGACAGCCTAGCGCTGCCGATCAGCGGCGGCCAAGGGCAGCCCCGGCGTCGGCTGACCTACTCGTCGTCGTCCTCGTCGTCCCCGGTCTCGATCTCGCCGCCCTCGTTCAGGGCGTTCTTCAGCACCAGGCTCGGCTTGAAGGTGAGGACGCGGCGGGCCTCGAGCTGGATCTCCTCGCCGGTCTGGGGATTGCGGCCCTTGCGCGCGTTCTTCTCGCGCACGATGAAGTTCCCGAAGCCCGAGAACTTCACCTTCTCCCCGTCCACGAGCGCGTCCTTGATCACGTCGAAGACGGTCTCGACGAGCTCGGCGGATTCCTTCTTGGAGAACCCCACTCGCTCGTAGATCGTTTCGACGATGTCGGCCTTGGTCATGTCTCTCCCCTCCTCGAGTTGCGCGGCTAGCGGAGCACTCCGCCGAAACGCTGCCCGAGCATGTCGATCACGCGCTCGGTCGTCTTTGTCACTTCGCTGTCCAGAAGCGTCCTGTCCGGACGCTGGAAGACCAGCCGGAACGCGATGCTGACCTTCCCCGCGGGAATCCCCTTTCCCTCGTATCGGTCGAAGATCGCCGCGGATACAAGCACGTTGCCTGCACTCTTGCGGATCGCATCGAGCACGTCCCCCGCGGGCTGGTCCGCCCCGAGCAGCACCGCCAGATCGCGGCGCACCGCGGGATACGGCGAGACCTCCCGGTAGGGAGCGAGCTCGGCGGGTGTGGCGAGCACGGCGCTCAGGTCGAGCTCGAGCAGCGCGCAGGGCACCGCGATCTCGAAGGCGGCGGCGACCTCGGGGTGGATCTCGCCGAGTCGACACACCACCGTGTTGCCGAGGCGCAGCTCGCCCGACGCTCCCGGGTGGAGCCAGCTCGCGGTGCTGCCGGCCTGGAAGACCGCGCGGCGGCCGAGCCCGTCGAGCAGGCTCTCGGCCACGCCCTTGGCCTCGAAGAACGGGGCCGGCGGAGCGGGCGGCTCCCAGAGGCTCGCGCGCTCGCCGCGCGTGATGACCGCGGACGCGCGCAGCGGCTCTTCGGGGAGCTCGCCCGGGCCGCGTGCGAGGAAGACCCGCCCCACCTCGAAGATCCGCACCGATTCGACCTGACGCGCGAGGTTGCGCCGCGTCGCGCGCAAGAGACCCGGGATCAGGGTGGGGTTCAAGATCGAACCCTCGCCCTGGATCGGGTTCGCGAGTCGAACGGTTCGGCGGAGCACGTCATCGGGCGGCAGGCGGAGCGCCTCGAGCTCGGGCGGGAAGAGTGCGGGGAACTGCCGCACCTCGACCAGGCCCGCGTGCTTCAGCAGGTCGCGGGCGCGGTCGGCGATCTCGACCGCCGCGGGTCGGGCGACCGGCGCGAGCGCGGCGCGCGGCATCGTGGGCTCGATCGCGTCGTAGCCGTGGATGCGCGCGATCTCCTCGATCAGGTCCTGCGCGATCGCGAGGTCGCCCCGCCAGGTCGGCACCGCGCAGCGCAACGTTCCGGAGGCGTCGAGCCGCGCCTGCACGCCCACGCGCGAGAGCAGCGCGACGATCTCCTCGGTCGAGAACTTCGCGCCGAGCAGCCGTCCCGGGTGCGCGGGGTCGAGCGCGATCTCGGTGGTGCGCTCCGGCTCCGAGCCGCGCGCTTCGGCCAGCCCGCGTGAAACTTCGCCGCCGGCCAGCTCGGCCAGCAGGTGTGCGGCGCGGTCCGCCGCGCGCACCAGACCTTCCGGGTCGACGCCGCGCTCGAAGCGATACGACGCCTCCGTGCGCAGCCCCAGCCGCCGCGCGGTGCGCCGCACGCGCACCGGCGCGAACTGCGCGCTCTCGATCAGCACGTCGCGGGTGGTCGCGCGCACCTCCGTCTCGGCGCCGCCCATGACGCCCGCGATCGCGATCGCGCGCTCGGCGTCGGCGATCACCAGATCTCCGCTCGCGAGCGCGCGCGTCTCGCCGTCGAGCGTCGCGATCTTCTCGCCCTCTTGCGCGCTGCGCACGCGCACCTGGCGCCCGCGCAACGTGCCGAGGTCGAACGCGTGCAGCGGCTGGCCGTACTCGAGCAGCACCAGGTTCGTCACGTCGACCACCACGTTGATCGCGCGCATGCCCGCGGCTTCGAGCCGCGCCGCGAGCCACGCGGGCGAAGGCCCGACCTGGACGCCGTGCACGACCCGGCCCACGTAGCGGTGGCAGCCCTGCGCGTCGTCGATCGTGATCCGCACGTCGTCGGCAGCGGGCCGCGCGCTCTCCGCCGGCGCGCCCGGCGGCATGCGCAGGGTGCCGCCGAAGAGCGCGCGCACCTCGCGGGCCATGCCGAGCATCGACACCCAGTCACCGCGATTCGGCGTGATCTCGACGTCGAGGATCGTCTCGCCGGAAGCCAGCACCTCGGGAAGCGGAGCGCCGACCCGCGCGCCCGGATCGAGCACGAGGATGCCGGCGTGGTCGTCGCCGAGGCCGAGCTCGCGCGAGGAGCAGATCATGCCCTCGGAGGTCTCTCCGCGGATCTTGGACTTCTTCAGCTTCGTGCCGTCGGGCAACGTGACGCCCGGGACCGCGACCGCGACCTTCTGGCCCGCGGCGACGTTCGGCGCGCCACACACGACGGTGACGGGTGCGCTCTGGCCGAGGTCGACCACGCAGACCGAGAGCCGGTCCGCGTTCGGATGCTGACGGCGCTCGAGCACGTGCCCGACCACGACCGCGGACAGATCGGGGCCCGTGCGCAGCACGTCCTCGATCTCGAGGCCCGCCAAGGTGAGCCGCTCCTCGAGCTCGGCCTGCGGCGGGAGGTCGATCCACTCCGCGAGCCAGCGCAGGGGGACCTTCATCCCATCTGCTCCAGCACGCGGACGTCGCCCTCGAACATCAGGTGGATGTTCGGGATGCCGTAGCGCTGCATCGCGGTGCGATCGATCGTCATGCCGAACGCGAAGCCCTGGAAGCGCTTCGAATCGATGCCGCAGTTCTCGAGCACGCCCGGATGGATCATCCCGCAGCCGCCCCACTCGAGCCAGCCGTCCTTCCAGGAGAAGTCGAACTCGGCCGAGGGCTCGGTGAACGGGAAGAAGTGCGCGCGGAAGCGCAGGCGCACCTCCGCGCCCATCAGGTGACGCGCAAATGCGTAGAGCACGCCCTTCATGTCGCCGAAGGTCGTGTGCTCGTCGACGATGAAGCCCTCGATCTGGTGGAAGAACGGCGAGTGCGTGGCGTCGTGGTCGACGCGGAACACGCGGCCGGGCGCGATGAAGCGGAACGGCGGCGTGCGGCCGGTCATCGCGCGGATCTGCACCGGCGAGGTGTGCGTGCGCAGGACGTTCCCGCCCTCGACGAAGAACGTGTCGTGAGAGTCGCGCGACGGGTGGTCCGCGGAGATCCGCAGCGCGTCGAAGTTGTGCCACTCGGACTCGACCTCGGGACCCTCTTCGATCGCGAAGCCCATGCCGCGGAAGAAGTCCGCCATCTCGCGCTCGACCAGGGTCACGGGGTGCAGGTGCCCGCGCGGCGGCAGGTGCGCCGGAAGAGTGGCGTCAAGCACGTGCTCGCGCAGCGAGCGGTCTGCGACGGCGCGGTCGAGCGCCTGCTGGCGTTCCGCCGCCTGCGCCTCGATGCGCGCGGCGGCGCGGTTCAGCGCCTCGCCCGCGGCGGCTCGCGCTTCGGGCGCGAGCTCTCCGATCCCGCGCAGCAGGCCGGAGAGCGAGCCCTTCCGGCCGAGCCAGCGCGCGCGCACCTCCCGCAATTCCTGCAGCGAGGTCGCGCGCGCAATCGCCTCGAGCGCATCGCGCTCGAGCTGCTCGAGCTCTCCGCCGCCGCCCGCCACGATCGAACCCGCGCTCAGGCGGCGTTCTTGGCGAGCGTCACGAGCTCCGAGAACGCCTTCGGCTCGGCGACGGCGAGGTCGGCGAGGACCTTCCGGTCCATCTCGACACCCGCGCGCTTGAGCCCCGCGATGAAGCGGCTGTAGGTCATCCCGTGCTCGCGTGACGCGGCATTGATGCGGGTGATCCACAGGCGGTGGAACTGGCGCTTGCGCTGCTTCCGGTCGCGATACGCGTTGACGAGGCTCTTCTCGACCGCGAGGCGCGCCGGCCGGATCAGCTTCCCGCGACCGAGCAGGAAGCCGCTCGCGAGCTTCAGGATCTTCTTGTGGCGACGGCGCTTGGTGACTCCGCGCTTGACTCTCATGACTCGTTCCTCTTCCTACAGATACGGGATCATGCGCTTGAGACGCGGCTGGTCCGCGGCGCTCGCCACGATCGTGCCGTCGACTCGGCGCTTCTGTTTGCTGGTGCGGTTGATGAGCCGGTGGCCCTTCATCCCGTGGGGCCGAAGGACCTTGCCGGTCCCCGTCTTCTTGAATCGCTTCGCGGCGGCTCGCCGCGTCTTCACCTTAGGCATCGCTCGCTTCCTCGTTCTCGTCGCCATCCTCGTCGCCGTCGTCGTCGCCCTGCCCTTCGTCGCCTTCCTCGTAGTCCTCGTCGTCGTCATCGTCGTCGTCGTCCGGCTCCTCGGGCATCTCCGGCTCTTCTTCGATGACCGGCGCGGGCAACCCCGCCGCCGCCGCGGCGCGCGCCGCCTTCTCCTGCTCTGCTTGTCTTCGGGCCAGGATCTTCTTGATCGCCGCGCGGTCGGGCGCGACGATCAGCGAGAGCATGCGCCCTTCCATGTGGGGCGAGGACTCCGCTTTCGCGATCTCCGACAGCCGCTTCACGACTCTCTCGAGCAGATCGCGGCCGACCTGCTGATGCATGATCTCGCGCCCGCGAAACGTCACCGTCGCCTTCACCTTGTCGCCCGCGATCAGGAATCGTTCAGCCGCCCGGAGCTTGAAGGCGAGATCGTGCTCGTCGATCTGCGGTCGCAGCTTGATCTCCTTCAGCTGGCTCTGATGCTGAGATCGCTTCGCCGTCGCCGCCTTCTTCTTCAGCTCGTACTTGTAACGCCCGTAGTCCATGATCTTGCACACGGGCGGCGTGCCGTTCGGCGAGATCTCGACCAGATCCAGGCCGATGCGAGCGGCGATGTCGCGCGCTGCATCGGTCGGCATCACGCCGAGCTGCTGGCCGTCCTCGTTCACCACTCGCACCTCGGGAACACGGATCGCACGATTCACCCGGACCTTGTCTTTCTCGGGCGCTATGTCGCGCCAACGGCGTCTACGAAATCCCACGCGTTCTGATCTCCTCCTGGATGTTCATCTGGAACCGGTCGAACGGCAGGACCGTCTGGCCGGAAACGTGTCGGCGCCGCACGCTGACGCTCGCGGACTCCTGCTCGCGCTCGCCGACGACGAGCACGTACGGGATCTTCTGCGTCTCCGCTGCGCGCACGCGGTAGTTGAGCGTCTCGTTGCGCAGGTCGGCCTCGGCGCGCAGGCCCGCCGCCCGCAGGCGATCCGAGAGCTCGCGCGCATAGGCCGTCTGCCGATCGCCGACCGGGAGCACCACCACCTGCTGCGGCGCGAGGAAGAGCGGGAAGTCGCCGCCGGTGTGCTCGACGTAGATCGCGATGAAGCGCTCGAGCGATCCGAACACCGCCCGGTGGAGCATCGCCGGCTCGTGCTCCGCGCCGTCCGCGCCGATGTAGCGCAGACCGAAGCGGCCGGGCATCGCCATGTCGACCTGGATCGTCGAGAGCTGCCACGGACGGCCGAGCACGTCCTTGAAGTGGCACTCGATCTTGGGCGCATAGAACGCGCCCTCGCGCGGCTTGATCCCGCACTCGAAGCCCGCGCGCTCGACCGCCTCGACGAGCAGCTTCTCGGCGCGCTCCCAGTCTTCGGGCCGGCCGATGTACTTGTCCGGGCGCGTCGCGACGAAGATCTGCGCGCCGGTCAGCCCGAGGTCGCGCCAGACCTCGGCGGTCAGCGCCATGAAGCGGTCGATCTCGACGCCGATGTCCTCCCACGCGCAGAAGATGTGCCCGTCGTCCTGGGCCATCGAGCGCACGCGCGTGAGACCGTGCAGCGAGCCGGTGCGCTCGTTGCGGTGCAGGCGAGAGAACTCCGCGAGGCGCAGCGGCAGCTCGCGGTACGAGCGCTTCTTCGAGCGGAACACCAGACAGTGTCCGGGGCAGTTCATCGGCTTGATGCCGAGCTCCTCGCCCTCCTCGGAGCCCGCGAACAGGAAGAAGTCGTCGTGGAAGTTGTCGTAGTGCCCGGAGACCTTGTAGAGCTCCGCCGAGAAGACCTGCGGGCACATGATCTCGTCGTAGCCGTACTTCGCGTAGAGCGTGCGGATGTAGTCGATCAGCGCGTTGTAGAGCACGAGCCCCTTGGGCAGGTAGAACGGCGAGCCCTGCGCCCACTCGTGGAACTGGAACAGCTCGAGGTCGTGGCCGAGCTTGCGGTGGTCGCGCTCGCGCGCGGCTTCGAGGCGCGCGAGGTGCTCCGCGAGCTCCTTCGCGTCCTTGAAGGCGATGCCGTAGACGCGCTGGAGCATCTTGTTGCGCTCGTCGCCGCGCCAGTACGAGCCCGCGAGCTCCGTCAGCTTCCACGCGCCGATCTGACCGGCGCGCTGCACGTGCGGGCCGCGGCAGAGATCGACGAAGCCGCCGTGCCGGTAGAGCGTGATGTCCTGGCCTTCGGGGATGTCGTCGAGCCGCGAGACCTTGAGCGCCTCGCCCGTCTCGCCGAACAGGCGCTTCGCCTCGGGACGCGAGACGACGACGCGCTCGAACGGCGCGTCCTCGGCGATGATGCGGCCCATCTCGGCCTCGATGCGCGGCAGGTCGTCGGGCGTGAGCCGGACCGGCACGTCGAAGTCGTACTGGAACTTCTCGGCGTGATCGCTGCGGCCGACGTCGATCTGTGTCGCGGGCCAGAGTCGCTTCACGGCGTCGGCCATCACGTGCTCGGCCGAGTGGCGGATGATCTCGCCGCCCTCGGGGTCGCGCGCGGTGATGATCCGGATCTTCCCGCCCGAGCTCGGCAGCGGCGCGCGCAGGTCGATGAGGCGCCCGTCGATGTGCCCGCCGAGCGCCGCCTTCGCGAGTCCGGCACCGATCCGTTTGGCGACGTCGAGCGCAGTGCTCCCCTCGGGCACGCTCATACGTGTGCCGTCCGGCAGCTCGAGCTGAACTTCACCGCCGTTCATGCGTGGATCGTCCGTGGGAGCGAGTCGACGTCGTGGTAGGCACGGGCGGTTTCGAACCGCCGACCCCTACCGTGTCAAGGTAGTGCTCTACCCCTGAGCTACGTGCCTCTAAACCAGCGATCGTAGTATCAATTTCGCTCTGGGGCGTCAATTTTGGCGGGGCCCGGGGAGAGCGCTTCCGGAGCCGGCGCAGCGAGTTCGACCCGCAGTCGCGCCCGGCCTGCCCCTGCCTCGACCGGCGCCAGCGCGAAGCCGTCGAAGTGGAGATTCGCCAGCCGCTCCTGCAGCGCGCCCGCCGAGAGGGCCGAGATCACCTGCAGAGTCGCGCCTCCCGCGCGGAGCTCGCGGATCTCCGCGCTCTTCGCCGCCAGAGGTCCCAGGAGTGCGCGGCGGACGGCGCTCACCTGCACCAGGTTGGAGACGCTCTCGAGCTCGAGATCGACGGGGCGCTCGCTGGGGGTCTGCGCCTGCCAGTTCCGCTCGAGCTGCTGGCCGAGGTTCAGGGCCAGCTGGGGCTCGACCGCGAGCAGGGCCTGGGCGATCGCCTCCTCCCGGAGCGCGTCGTAGCCGGCCGCCTCGAAACGCGCGATCGCGAGCTCGCTGCCGTCGTCGGAGCGCAGCGCGCGCGCACGGACCTCCGCCACCCCCCCGCTGATCCCGCCCTCGGTCTGGGGGTTCGGCCGCCAGGTGACGTCGAGGTCGACGCCCACGTCCGCGCCGACCCCGCGCGCCAGCTCGAGCGCGCTGCGCGGGCCGCTCTCGTCGCCCTCCCGCAGGGCGGGCTCGATCAGCACGAACTGCTGCTCCTTCAGCTTCGCGCGCAGTGCGTCGCGCAGGTGCGAGAGCGCGCCGACGGGCGGCGCCGAGGAGAGGTCTCCGGTCGCGCGCACCCGAACCACCAGCGACGGCCGCTCGCCGGCCTCGCGCAGGAACCCCGTGCGCACCAGGAACGCGCGCAGCTGGACCGTGTCGATCCGAGCGGTCACGGGCAGCACCCACTCCGAGATCCCCGGATCGAGCGCCGAAGGCCGGCGGGTGAGCGGCCCGCCCGTGCGATACGTGAGCACGAAGCCCTGGGCCTGGGGGGCGAGCTCCGTGCGCAGCCGCTCCGCCACCCGCTCGAAGCGCTCCGGCGGAAGGAGCCCGCGCGCCGCCTGCATCACGGCCGCGACCAGCGCGGCCTGGAACGCGGCGTCGCGCGGCGGCGCCTCCGTCCCGCTGGCCGCGGCGACCACGCCCTCGGTGGTGACGGTGAGCGGCTCGAGCGCGTGCGCGGGCAGCGCAGCGCAGAGCGCCGTCGTGAGAGCGGCTGCGAGGAGAAGACGTGCGCTCAAGCGACGCGGCATCGCGCTGCCCCCGTTCCGAAGATCCCGTCGAGCTCGCGCACCAGATCCTCGCTGACCCGCACCTTGTGCCGCGGCAGATCGAAGACCGCCTCGGCGCCGCTCTCGAGCCGCAGCTCGAGGCAGACCGGAACGGGCCCGGGCACCAGATCGAGCACACGGCGTAGCCCGGCCAGCCGCTCGCCGTTGGCCTCGCTTGCCCCGACGACGACGGACAGCCGGCTCGTGCGCTGCGTCCAGGCATCGGCGAGGCGCACGATCTCGTCCGCGTGGAGCTCCGGGCGATCCGGCTCGCCCGAGACGTTCCCCTTGATCAGCACGGGCGCCTCCGCCTGGAGCAGCGCCGAGAACTTCGCGTAGGTCTTCGGGAAGAAGACGATGTCGAGCGTCCCGCCGAGGTCTTCGAGCGTCGCACGCGCCATCAGATCGCCTTTCTTGGTGTTCTGCACGCGCAGGCCCGCGAGCAGGCCGCCGATCCAGACCTCCTTGCGCCGGCCGGGGTCGGTGGGGACCTGATCGAGCCGGAAGCTCGTGAAGAGCTCGAGCGGCCGGGCGTGCTCGCTGAGCGGGTGGCCGGTGACGTAGAAGCCCAGCGTCTCCTTCTCACCGGCCAGGCGCTGCGCGGTCGGCCACTCCTCGAGCTCGGCGAGCTTCGGCTCGGCGCTCGGCGCCGCGACACCGAAGAGCGACACCTGGCCGAGCTCGCGGTCGCGCTGCTCGCGCTGCGCGCGCTCGATCGCCACGGGCACCGCCGCGAAGAGCGACGCGCGCGTCGCCTTGGTGAAGTCGAACGCGCCCGCGCGGATCAGGCTCTCGATCACGCGCCGGTTCACGCGCTTCGCGTCCACGCGGCAGGCGAAGTCGTACAGGCTCTCGAACGCGCCGCCGGCGTTGCGCGTCTCGAGGATCGCCTCGATCGAGCCCTCGCCGACGTTCTTCACGCCCGCGAAGCCGAAGCGGATGCCCTCGGGGACGACCGCGAAGTCGCGCTCGGACGAGTTCATCTCCGGCGCGAGCACGTCGATGCCGCGGTCGCGCGCGTGCTGGATGTACGGCCCGAGCTTGTCGTGGTTGCCCGACTCGATCGTGAGCAGCGCCGCGAGGAACTCGCGCGGGTGGTTCGCCTTGAGATACGCCGTCTGGTAGGTGATCAGCGCGTAGGCGGTCGAGTGCGCCTTCGGGAAGGCGTAGCCCGCGAACTTCTCGATCATCTCGAACAGCGCCTCGGCCTTCCTGCCGTCGACGCCCTTCGCCACCGCGCCCGAGACGAAGCGCTGGCGCTGCGCCTCCATCTCCTCCGGCTTCTTCTTGCCCATCGCGCGGCGCAGGAAGTCCGCCTCGCCGAGCGAGTAGCCGGAGACGCGGTTCGCGATCTGCAGCACCTGGTCCTGATAGACGATCACGCCGAGCGTCTCGGACGTGACCTCCTGGAACGCGGGCAGGAAGTACTCGACCTTCGCGAGCCCGAGCTTCCGGTCGACGTACTCCTGGGTCGCCCCGGACTCGAGCGGACCCGTGCGATAGAGCGCGATCAGCGGGATGATCTCGCGGAAGACCTTCGGCTTGAGCTTCATCACGAGCTCGGTCATGCCGGCCGATTCCATCTGGAAGACGCCCTCGGTGTCGCCGCGCGAGAGCAGCTCGTAGGTCTTGGGGTCGTCCATCGGGATCGTCGCCACGGAGAAGTCGGCGTTCGCGTTCGCGCGGACCAGCCGCTCGGCGTCCGCGATGATCGTGAGCGTGCGCAGGCCCAGGAAGTCGAACTTCACCAGGCCGACCTTCTCGACCATGTTCATGTCGAACTGTGTGACGACTTCACCCGACTTCGGATCGCGATAGAGCGGCACCAGGTCGATCAGCGGCCGGTTGCCGATCACGACGCCGGCCGCGTGGGTCGACGCGTGGCGGGTCAGCCCTTCGAGCGCGAGCGCGGTCTCGAGCAGGCGCTTCACCTGCGGGTCCGCGGCCTTCAGCGCCTTCAGCTCCGGCGACTGGTCGATCGCCTCCTGGAGCGTGATGCCGAGGATGTCGGGGACCAGCTTCGCGATCCGATCCACGTCGCCGAAGCCCAGGCCGAAGACGCGCCCGATGTCGCGCAGCACCGCGCGCGCCTGGAGCTTTCCGAACGTGATGATCTGCGCGACGCGCTTCTCCTCGTTCGTCGGCCCGTCGTACTTGCGCCGCACGTACTCGATCACGCGGTCGCGGCCGCGCATGCAGAAGTCCACGTCGATGTCGGGCATGGAGATCCGCTCGGGGTTCAAGAACCGCTCGAAGAGGATGTCGTACTCGATCGGATCGATGCCGGTGATGCCGAGCGAGAACGTGACGAGACTGCCGGCCGACGAGCCGCGTCCGGGCCCGACCGGCACGCCGTTCTTGCGCGCGTAGCCGATGAAGTCGGCGACGATCAGGAAGTAGCCCTCGAAGCCCATCTTGCAGATGACGTCGAGCTCCATCTGCAGGCGCTCGGCGTAGATGCGCTGCTTCTCGGACAGCGGCTCGTCCGGCGCGAGGCCCATCCGCCAGCGCAGGCCCGCCCACGACTGCTCGCGCAACACGGCCTCGCGCGTGGTGTGCGTGGGCACCTGGTACTCGGGCATGTGGTAGACGCCCGTCTCGATCTCGAGCGTGCAGCGCTCGGCGATCTCGACGGTGTTCGAGAGGGCGCTCGGCAGGTCGTGGAAGACCTCCGCCATCTCCGCGGCCGACTTCACGTAGAAGCCGGCGCCGTCGAACTTGAAGCGGTTCGGGTCGTCGAGCGTCGTGCCGGTGCCGACGCAGAGCAGCGCCTCGTGCGGGCCGTGATCGTGCGCGTGCAGGTAGTGCGCGTCGTTCGTGGCGAGCAGCGGGAGCTTCAGGTCCTCGGCGATCTTCAGGAGCTCCTTGTTCACGCGCTCCTGGAGCTCGATGCCGTGGCGCTGGATCTCGACGTAGAAGCGCCCGGGGAAGATGCGCGAGAAGTCCTCGGCCAGCTCCCAGGCGCGCCGCGTGTCGCCCGAGCCGAGCGCGCGGCAGATCATCGACGAGAGACAGCCCGAGGTCGCGATCAGCCCCTCGCTGTGCTCGCGCAAGAGCTCGAGGTCGATGCGCGGCTTGTAGTAGAAGCCCTCGAGGTAGCCGCGCGAGACCAGGTGGATCAGGTTCTTGTAGCCGGTGCGGTCCTGCGCGATCAGCAGCAGGTGGTTGATCGCGTCGAAGCCCGACTTGTCCTGCGCGCGCTTCTCCTTGTCGAAGCGTGAGCCCGTCGCGATGTACGTCTCGCAGCCGATGATCGGCTTCACGCCCGCGGCGCGCGCCTTCTCGTGGAACTCCGCCGCGCCGAACAGGTTGCCGTGGTCGGTCATGCCGACGGCGCGCTGACCGAGCTGCTTCACCTGCGAGAACAGCGGCCCGAGCTTGATCGCGCCGTCGAGCAGCGAGTACTGCGTGTGCAGATGCAGATGCGCGAAGCCGTCTTTCGCGATCACGCGACACTGACCCCCCGACGGCGGATTCTAGCGCGTCGAACTCCAAAACGCGGCTATACTCGCGCCCACAACTGGATCCGATCGGAGAGAGCGATGCGTCAAGCGTTCATGTCCACCCGCGGAGGAGGAATCCAACCCCATCCAAAGGACATGACGCTGCATGCGAACGCTCAACCTGGGGATCCTGGCGCACGTAGACGCCGGTAAGACGAGTCTGACCGAGCGGCTGCTCTACGCCGCCGGCATCATCGACGAGATCGGCAGCGTCGATGACGGAAACACGCAGACCGATACCCTGGCGCTGGAGCGCCAGCGCGGCATCACGATCAAGGCCGCGGTCGTGTCGTTCGTCGTGGACGACGTCACGATCAACCTGATCGACACGCCCGGGCACCCCGACTTCATCGCCGAGGTGGAACGGGTGCTGAGCGTCCTCGACGGCGCCGTGCTGGTGATCTCCGCCGTGGAGGGCGTGCAGGCGCAGACGCGCGTGCTGATGCGGACGCTCCAGCGGCTGCGCATCCCCACCCTCCTGTTCGTGAACAAGATCGACCGCCGCGGCGCGCGGTGCGAAGAGGTGCTGCGGAGCGTCGCCGAGAGGCTGACCCCGGCCATCGTCGCGATGGGCTCGGCGCGCGACCCGGGCACGCGCGGCGCCGACTTCACGCCGTTCGGCGCCGCCGACGCCGCCTTCACGGTCCGGCTGGGCGGCCTGCTCGCCGAGCACGACGACGCGATCCTCGCCACCCTCGTCGACGGCCCGACTCCCGTCCCGTACCGCCGGCTCCGCGACGCGCTCGCGGCGCAGACCCGGCAGGCGCGGGTGCATCCGGTGTTCTTCGGCTCGGCGATCACGGGGGCGGGCGTGGCTTCCCTCATAGCGGGGATCCCGAAGCTGCTGCCCGCGGTCGAGGGCGGGGTCGACGGCCCGATCTCGGGCACCGTATTCAAGGTCGAGCGGGGCCCGGCGGGCGAGAAGATCGCGTTCGTGCGGATGTTCTCGGGAACGGTGCGGACGCGCGATCGCCTGCGCTTCGCCGGAGACGAGGAGCGGAAGGTCACCGCGATCCGCGTCTTCGAGCGCGGGTCGACGGTCGAGCGCGCGTCGCTCGCCGCGGGGCGGATCGGAAAGGTCTGGGGGCTCGGCGACGTTCGGATCGGGGACGCGATCGGCACGTCGAGCATGGCCTCGGAACATCACTTCGCCCCGCCGACGCTCGAAACGGTGGTCGTTCCGCAGCGCTCCGACGACCGAGCTGCGCTGCGCGTTGCGCTCGCGCAGCTCGCCGAGCAGGACCCGCTGATCAATCTGCGGCAGGACGACGTTCGGCGCGAGCTGTTCGTCTCGCTCTATGGCGAGGTGCAGAAGGAGGTCCTCCAGGAAACGCTGGCGACCGACTTCGGCATCGACGTCGAGTTTCGCGGGACGACGACGATCTGCATCGAACGGCCGATCGGCAGCGGCGCGGCCCTGGAGGTGAAGCCCCGCCGGCGCTCGGCCGAGCGTCCGTTCTTCGCCACGATCGGGCTGCGGGTCGATCCGGCCGGCATCGGATCGGGCATCGCGTTCCGGCTGGAGGTCGAGCTCGGATCGCTGCCCTCCGCGTTCGTCAAGGCGATCGAGGAGACCGTGCCGCGCGCGCTGAGCCAGGGCCTCAACGGCTGGCAGGTGACCGACTGCACCGTCACGCTCACGCACTCCGGGTACTACGCCCGGCAGAGCCACGCGCACGCCACCTTCGACAAGGGCATGTCGAGCACCGCGTCGGACTTCCGGCTGCTGACGCCGCTCGTGCTGATGAGCGCGCTCGCGCAGGCCGGCACCCGCGTGTACGAGCCGATCCACCGCTTCCAGATCGAGGCCCCCGCAGACACGCTCGGCGCGCTGGTGCCGGCGCTGGCGCGGCTCGGCGCCCCTCCCGAAGAGCAGAGCGTGCGCGGCTCAGCGTGCGCGCTCACGGGTCAGATCCCGGCGGCCCGCGTGGCCGAGCTACAGCAGCGGCTGCCCGGGCTGACGCGCGGTGAAGGGGTGCTCGAGTATTCGTTCGACGGCTACCAACCGGTGCGCGGCGCGTGCCCGACCCGCTCGCGCTCGGACCACAATCCGCTCGACCGCAAGGAGTACCTGCTACACGTCCTCCGGCGGGTCTAGCGAAGGCGGGGCGGGATGCCGAGACACGTCACCTTCGGATCGCGGCGAAGCCTTCGGCGATCGTTGGAGGTGCCTTCGGGCGTGCGTACATCGTCTCGAGGTACGCCTGCAGTCTGGGAGCATCCCCCAGCATTCGCGCCTCGTTGGCCCAGTCGAGCGTGAAGGCGGCAATGAAGTCGGCGACCGACAAGCTCTCTCCCGCCAGGAACTCGCGGTCTCGCATGTGTTTCTCGAGCACGTCGATCATCCCCTTGCAGTCGCGAGTGGCGAGAGACACGTCCTCTGGGAGTCTTTCCCTCTCGGCGTAGATCCGTGTGTGCAGGGCGATGCGCCACAAAGGTTGCTCGATCTCGGTCACCAGAAAGAAGATCCAGCGGTACATCTGGGCGCGGGCTGCGGGCGAACTCGGGATCAATCCCTTGTCCGGGCATTTCTCGGCCAGGTAGAGCGGGATCGCCGCGGACTCGGTCAGCACCAGATCTCCGTCCACCAACACCGGCAGCTTTCCCGCGGGATTGAGCGCCAGGAACTCCGGCGACAGGTGCTCCCCGATTCCCATGTTCACCGTGACGACTTCGCACTCGATGTCCAACTCGCGCAAGAGCCAAAGCACTCGGAGAGCTCGAGTCGGAGGCGTGCCATAGAGCTTCATCGTGATTCTCCTGTTTCTGGATGGATGGAGGACATCCATGGTCGCTGCGCGGCGCGCCGTTTCGACATCGGGAGAAGAAAATGTCGGGGCCCACGACGTCGCGCAGGTTCTCGAGTTGCCCGGGGCGGCGCCCGAAGGCGCCGCAATCACTCCCACTCGATCGTGGCGGGCGGCTTGCTCGAGATGTCGTAGACGACGCGGTTGATGCCGGGCACCTCGTTGGTGATCCGGCTCGAGATGCGGCCGAGAACTTCGTGGGGCACGTGCGCCCAGTCGGCGGTCATCGCGTCGCGCGAGGTCACGCAGCGTACCGCGATCGCGTGGTCGTAGGTGCGGCCGTCGCCCATCACGCCGACGGAGCGGATCGGCAGGTACACCGCGAACGCCTGCCAGAGCTTGTCGTACCAGCCGGCCGCGCGGACTTCGTGCTGCACGATCGAGTCGGCGGCGCGCAGCATCGCGAGGCGCTCAGGTGTGACCTCCCCCAGCACGCGGATCGCGAGGCCCGGTCCGGGGAACGGATGGCGGCGCGAGAGCACCTTCGGCACGCCGAGGCGATCGCCGACCTCGCGCACCTCGTCCTTGAAGAGCTCGCGCAGCGGCTCCACCACGCGGAGCTTCATCCGCTCCGGCAGACCGCCCACGTTGTGGTGCGTCTTGATCGTGGCCGAAGGGCCGTGCACCGACACCGACTCGATCACGTCCGGGTAGAGCGTCCCCTGCGCCAGGAACTGCGCGCCCGAAATGCGCGCGGCCGCACGCTCGAACGCGGCGACGAAGACGTGGCCGATCGTGACCCGCTTCTTCTCCGGATCCTCGATGCCGGCCAGCGCCGTGAGGAACGCCTCGGATTCGTCGAGCGTCTCGAGGGGAATCTTCAGGCTCTCGCGGAAGCTCTTCTCGACCTCGTCGCGCTCGCCCGCGCGCAAGAGGCCGTTGTCGACGAAGAAGCAGTGGAGCTGCTCGCCGATCGCGCGGTGCAGCAGCACCGCGACCACCGTCGAGTCGACGCCGCCGGATACCCCGCAGACCACGTGCCGGTCGCCGATCTGCTCGCGCAGCGAGCGCACCTGCGAGTCGATGAACTCGTCCATCGTCCACGTTCCCGAGAGGCCCGCGATGCGCACCAGGAAGTTCTCGAGGATGCGCGCGCCGTGCTCGGTGTGCACGACCTCGGGGTGGAACTGGATGCCGTAGAGTCCGCGCGCCGGATCACGAACCGCCGCGAGCGGGCAGTTCTGCGACGTGGCGATGATCTCGAAGCCGGGCCCGATGCGCGTGACCCGATCGCCGTGGCTCATCCAGACCGTGCTCTTCTCCGGCACGCCGTCGAAGAGCGGGTCGGTGGCCGCCGTGAGATCCAGCTCGACCCGGCCGTACTCACGCTCGCTGGCCGGCTCCACGCTCCCGCCGAAGTGCTGGGCGAGCAGCATCATGCCGTAGCAGATGCCGAGCACCGGCACGCCGAGCTCGAGGATCTCCTCGTTCAGCTTCGGCGCGTCGGCCGCGAAGACGCTCGCCGGTCCGCCCGAGAGCACGAGCGCGCGCGGGGCGAGCGCGCGGACGCGCGCGGTGTCGACCCAGGGCGGCACGATCTCGCAATAGATGTGGAGCTCGCGGATCCGGCGCGCGATCAGCTGCGTGTACTGCGAGCCGTAATCGACGACGACCACGCACTCGGAGTGGGTCACCTACTTGCTCTCGAGCCAGTAGTTCGGCGGCTCTTCGGTGATGATGATGTCGTGCGGGTGGGACTCGCGCAGCCCCGCCGAGGTGATCTTCACGAACTCCGCGCGCGCGCGGAGCGACGCCAGGTCGGGCGCGCCGATCAGCCCCATGCCCGAGCGCACGCCGCCGAGAAGCTGATAGACGCTGTTCGAGAGCGGGCCGCGATGCGGCACGCGGCCCTCGACGCCTTCGGGCACGAGCTTCGACGGCGCCCGGACCTCCTGCTGGAAGTAGCGGTCGCGGAAGCCCTCGCGCATGGCCGAGAGCGAGCCCATCGCGCGGTACACCTTGTAGGAGCGCCCCTGATGCAGGACCAGATCGCCCGGGCTCTCGTCGGTGCCGGCGAAGAGCGAGCCGATCATGACCGTGTCCGCGCCGGCCGCGAGTCCCTTCACGATGTCGCCGGAGTACTTCACGCCGCCGTCGGCGATCAGCGGGATGCCGTGGCGGCGGCAGACCTCCGAGGCGTCGAGGATCGCGGTGAGCTGCGGAACGCCGACGCCTGCGATGATGCGCGTGGTGCAGATCGAGCCCGGCCCGACGCCGCAGCGCACCGCCGAGACGTGCGCCTTGATCAACGCCTCCGCGCCCTCGGCGGTCGCGACGTTTCCGCCCACGATCTCGACGTCGGGGAACGCGGCGTGAAGATCCGAGATCGAGCGCAGCACGGCCTCGGCGTGGCCGTGCGAGCTGTCGACGAGCAGCACGTCCGCACCCGCTCGGAGCAGCGCGTCTGCGCGCTCGAGCGCGTCCTTGGTCACGCCCACCGCGGCGCCCACGCGCAGACGCCCGAGAGCGTCCTTGTTGGCGTAGGGATAGAGGGTCTGCTTTTCGATGTCCTTGATCGTGATCAGCCCGCGCAGGTTGCCGGCGTCGTCGACGACGAGCAGCTTCTCGATCCGGTTCTCGTGGAGGAGCTCCTTGGCCTTCTCCATCGAGACGCCGACGCGGACCGTGATCAGTCCCTCGCTCGTCATCAGGCTCGAGACGGGAACGTCGAGCTTGCGCACGAAGCGGAGATCGCGATTCGTCACGATCCCGACCAGCTTCTCGCCGCGCACGACGGGCAGGCCCGAGATGTGGTGCTCGTGCATGATGTCGAGCGCGTCCTGGACCGGCTGATCGGGCTCGAGCGTGATCGGGTCGACGATCATGCCCGACTCGAAGCGCTTCACCTTCGCGACCTCGGCGGCTTGCGCCTCGATCGAGAGGTTCTTGTGCACGAAGCCGATGCCGCCTTCCTGCGCCATGCAGATGGCGGTGCGGTGCTCCGTGACCGTGTCCATCGGCGAGGACACCAGGGGCATCTTCATGCGGATGCCCGGCGTCAGCTGCGCGGAGAGATCGACGTCGTTGGGGTGCACCGACGAGGGGCCAGGCACAAGAAGGACGTCGTCGAAGGTCAGACCGTCCCGGATGACTGCGCGCCCGGAGGCGCTGGGCTCGTGCAACGCCTTCTCCCCGGCTGGAGGTGGTCGCGCACTCTAGTGGGGTGTGGTCAGCGTGTCAAGAAACGGAGGCCGTCGGTGCGCGCTGATCATCGAGGATGTTGCGCACGAGTGAGACGAAGCTGCGCAACACGGCTTCTTGGAGCTGCAAGGCGAGCGCAGGCAGGTCCGCGCGCAGGCGCAGATAGCTCTCGCGCGAGAGGCACAGCACCTGCGTCGGCTCGGCCGCGATCGCGTCGCACTCGCGCTTCCCCACGCTGACGAGGCAGAGCGCGCCAACCGCCTCGCCGACGCCGAGCTCGGCGATCGGCTGGCCGTCGACGCGGATCGCGAGCGCGCCTTGCGTCACGAGGTAGAGGTCCTCGGCCTCCTCGGTGGCGCGGAAGAGCGCGGATCCCGCGTCGATCTCCCGCGGCGTGAGGAACTCGGCGAGTGCGCGGCGATCGTCGGCGACGAGCTCGGAGAGAAGGGCGAACTTGTCCAGGGATTCAGTCATGGAACGAGCCTCGCGAAGACGCTGCGCAGCACCTCGAGCCTCTCCAGGCTCGACGGCGGCGGCAGCACGAAGAAGGAACCACCCTCGAGATGCGGCAGCGATCCGCGCGCCGAATCCGAGAGCGAGAGCCCGGGTGCGTCGGGCAGGAGCAGGTGCACCGCCGAGCGCGCGCTGCGCGCGCGCAGCCGCGCCCAGATCGCCTCGGTCGCCTCGAGCGCCGCGCCGAACGGCCCCGTCGGCAGGATGATCGCACCGAGCATGCCGTGCGCGGCGACGTCCCAGAGCGGCGCGTAGACGTCGCCGGCCGGAACCGAGACGAGCCGAAGCGCCATGCCCTCGCCGAGCGGCACGTGCCCGAGCGTGCCGAGCCCGCCGAGCTTCTGCGGCTCGCGCGCCATGCGGCCGTCGATCACGAAGTGCGTGGTCTCGCGCAGCGCCGTGACGAACGCGCGCACCAGCGCGCGCTCCGCCGATGCCACCACGAGCTTCAGCACCGAGCCGGCCTTGGGGCGCTGCGTGGTCGCCCACTCGCGCAGGCGGCGGATCTGCGGCGGCGAGAAGATCGCGGCCTCGCTCTCCGCGAAGCCGCCCTGGGGCGTCGTGCGGATCTGCTCGAGCGCGAGGAAGTCGCGCGCGAACAGGTCCGAGAGCACGCGCAGCACCTGGTAGTCCGGGAACGGGCAGTGATCGACGATCTCGCCGATCTTGTGGTACGCGGACAGCGCGTCGATCACCTCGCGCGTCAGCGGATGCGAGATCGCCGGGATCTGCTCGCGCGGCACGCGCAGGACCAGCCTCAGCTCGGGTCCGGGCATGTCGCGGCGCAGCTTGTCCCACTCGTCTTTCTGGCGCACGCCCTCCATCAGCAGCATGCGCAGCGGCTTCGAGATGCGCGCCTGCTCGCGCACGTCGCCGGGGATGAACTCGAAGCGGCCTTCCTTCCAGCCGAGCATGCGGTAGAGCGCCTTCTCGCCGCTCACGGTCGTGCCGTCGGTGAGCGGGATCATCGCGTCGATCACCTGCCCCGCCCGGATGGAGATCGTCGCCGAGGCGGGCAGACCGTCTTGCGCGATCCGCACGCTGCCGCTGCGCTGGTTCATCTGGAAGATCTGCAGCAGGTCCGCGACGGAGATCTGCGAGAGCTTGCCCTCGATCTCCGTGTCGGCGCGGATCTCGCCGAAGCGCGCGCTCCGCTCCAGGATCGCGTCGACGTGGTCGAGCACGTCGGCCTCGTGCCAGGGCGCGACCACGGTCGCGTCGCGCGAGTCCATCGAGATCGGGGCGTCGAGCTCGTCGTTCACGAGGAAGATGAACGAGACGCTGCGCGTGCGCGGGTTGCCGCGCAGGATCTCGGCCAGCCGCACGCCGTCGATCACGGCCAGGTCGATCGGGCAGATCACCCCTTCGGGGACCCGCTCGAGCGCGAGCTCCAGCGCCGTCGCGCCGTGGGGCGCGAGCTCGACCAGGTGCCCGCGGCCGGTGCACGACTCCGAGATCGCCTTGGCGCGGCCGCGATCGTGGTCGGCGATCAAGAGCCGCATGTCAGGCCCGTACCCCGAAGCCCGTCTCGGCGCGCAGCCGGAAGGTCATGTGCTCGACCAGCACCGGGTCGTTCGAGTGGAAGACCGGCCGCGCCCCGTCGGCGCGCGGCTTGCCCGCGACCAGCGCGTACGGCGGTCCCTCGCCGAAGCGCACGATCCAGGAGGTGTCGGCCGAGACGTTCGGCGGCAGCGAGAGCGCGGTGACCGCCGGTCCCGACGGGATCGTGTCGCCGTCGGTGGCGAGGAAGACCTCCGTCGCGGTCTCCATGTCGCCCAGCGCCGTGAGCGGCGCGAGAAAGCGGGGACGCTCCGGACCCGGCGCGAGGAAGAGCAGCCCGCGATCGCGCGGCCGACAGGCGAGATCGCCGATCAGGAGCTCCGCGGCCTCGGCCACGAAATCGCGCGGCAGCCAGCGCGCCCGATCGAGCAGGCGCGCGCCCATCGCGGAGAGCGGCGTCTCGGGCTCGATGCCGAGCTCGCGCACGACGCTCGCGTGCTCCTCCTGGACGCGCCGCTGCGCGGCCGCCGCGAGGGCTTCGAGGCTCTCGCCGTCGACCGGGAAGTTCGCGACGCCGAGCGCCGGCGTCGCCGTGAGCCGCGCGTCGCGCAGCACGTCGCGCAGCCGCTCGGCGATCCGCCGCTTCAGCACGACGCCGCCCAGCGGATCGGTGTCGGTCACGAGCACCCAGAAGCGGCGGCCGTCCTCGGCCGCGAGGACGTCGGTCGTGCGCAGGGTTCGCCCGATCGCGGCGACGAGCGCGGGAATCGCCGCGCCGTCGCGCGCGACGTCGAAGCCCTCGATGTCGACCCGAAGCAGCGACAGGCGCCGGCCGAAGCGGTGGGCCTTGTGCACCTCCGTCCGGCCGACCTCGTCGAGGAACTCGCGACCCGGCAGGCTCGTTCGCGGGTCCCGGAAGCTCGAGCGCGCCAGGCGCTCGCGCTCGTCCGCAGACTCGAGTGCGAGCGCCGCGATCTCGGCCAGTCGCGCCGCGATCTCGAGCTCGCGCGCGCCGAACGCGCCGCTCGGTCCCGGCGTCAGGCGCGCGAGGGCGATCAGCCGGCCGGCGCGGGCGCAGGGAACGAGCAAGCACCCACTGGGCGCGCCTCCCGCCCGCGCGGGCTCGGGAACGGCGCGCCCGCTGCGAAGCGTATCGGCGTGCGGGCCGGACTCGGACTTCCAGATCTCGGCGCTCGGTGTGGGGGGTGCGTCGCCGACCACGCAGGTCCGGCCGAGCTCGCCCTCTTCTCTCGGGCTCGCCCAGAGCTCGAGCGTTCGCGCGCCGCTCTCCAGCCGCAGGAGCTCGGCGAAGCGCCGCGCAACCTCGTCGGGCGAGCGCAGTGCGAACAGGGCCATGCCCCGCTCGAGCAGCGAGACGTGGCTCATGAGATGAACGTTCTCGTCGAGCAGGCGGCCATCGCCCGCTTGGGCGCGAGTCGGAGCTGCAGCCGGCGCCGGCGCCAGAACCACAGCGGTCGGCGCGGCGCCGAGCAAGGTGGCGACGCTGCGCAGCAGAGCCTCGCGATCGACCGGCTTCTGCAAGCAGTCGCCCGCGCCGGCGCGCAGCGCGGCCACGCCCCAGCGCGGATCGGTCGCTGCGCTCACGGCGAGCAGCGCGGCCTTCGGCCAGCGCGCGCGCACCCGAGCGAGCGCGGTCGGCACGTCCGGACCGAGCTGCGCCGGATCAAAGATCAGCACGTCCGGGTTGGCGTCGGGTCCAGCGCCGCTGGCCGCCTTGCCCTCGTTCTCGACCGAGCGGACGGCATGTCCGGCTTCGGACAGCACGCCCTCGACGAAGCTCCGGAAGTAGAGCTGTTCGTCGATCGCCAGGATCCGCGCCTTGGGAGCCAACTCTCTCCTCGGTCCGCGAGGGGCGCGGGCCCTGCGCTAGCGCGAACGAGTCCCCCCGCAGACGCCGGCAGCTTAGTGCTTCTTCCTTGTCGGCGCAGAGAGGTTTTTTTTCACCCGGGATCACCGGCCGCCGCACCGAGCAGCGAGTGCGGGGTGCAGCCCGTGATGTCGACCTGGATGTGGCTGCCGAGCGCGACCGGCTCCCTGGCGGTGAAGTTCACCACGCGGTGCTGCGGACAGCGCCCGGTGAGCTGGCCATCGCCGTGCCGGCTCGCCCCTTCGACGAGGACCTCCACGCGCTGACCGACGCGCGCGCGGTGCGCGTCGAGCGTGAGCTCGCGCTGGACGTCCTGGACCCTTTCGAGTCGCGCCTGGGCTTCGCTGTCGTCGAGCTCGCCCAGCCCGTGGCGCTGCGCGGGCGTGCCCGGCCGCTCCGAGTACTTGAACGAGTAGCTGTCGGTGAAGCGGATCTCATCCATCAGCCGGAGCGTGTCCTCGAAGTCGGCGGCCGTCTCGGTCGGATAGCCGACGATCAGGTCCGTGCTGATCGCGATTCCCGGCCGGGCCCGGCGAACGCGCGCGATGATGTCGAGGTAGGTCTCGCGGTCGTAGCGCCGGCTCATCTCCGCGAGGACGCGGTTCGACCCGCTCTGCACGGGCAGGTGCAGGTGCGGGCAGAGGGCGGGCACGTCGGCAAAGGCTTCGATGAGCTCGTCCGTGACGAAGCACGGATGCGGGCTGGTGAAGCGGATGCGGCGGATCCCGGGCACCTCCGCCACGCGGCGGATCAGCTCCGCGAAGGCGATCTCGCCGTCGACCCGGCCCGGCCGCGGACGCCCATAGGCGTTCACGGTCTGGCCGAGCAAGGTCACCTCGCTCGTGCCCGCATCGGCCAGCGCTCGCACCTCCGCCAGGATCTGCGCGCTCGGCCGGCTGACCTCGCGGCCGCGCGTCCGCGGCACGACGCAGTAGGAGCAGAACAGGTCGCAGCCCTCCATGACCGTCACGAAGGCGCGGCCGGGCGTCGGTGAGGCGTAGCCGGGGTGGCGCTCCGGAAGGTCGAAGCGCGTCCCGGCGTCATCGTCGTAGTCGACGCGCAGCATCCGTTCGCGCTCGCGCGCCGCGCGGACCATCGCGGGCAGGTGGACCAGGTTCTGGGGACCGAAGACGAAGTCGAGCTTCGGGAACCGGCGCAGCAGCGTCTCGCCCTCCTGCTGCGCGACGCAACCGCCGACGCCGACGACGAGGCCGGGCTCCGCGCGCTTGCGCGCGAGCAGGATGCCGAGCTCCGTGTAGAGCCGGTGCTCGGCCTTCTCGCGGATGGAGCAGGTGTGGATCACGACGACGTCGGCGGACTCCGCGCGCTCGGAGGCAGCCAGCCCGGCGTGGTGCAGGAGGTTCGCCATCTTCTGCGCGTCGTGCTGGTTCATCTGACAGCCGAAGGTCCGGATGTGGAACCGGCCGGGCGCCCCACTCTCGAGCGATTCTGGAGGGGTCACTTGGGCGAAAATCCGCTCACGAGGCGAAGACATAGCGGAGATCCTTCAACACCCTGATGGCATGGCGCGGATGACACGTCGTGTCGCGATTTGAACGCAAGAAAAGGTGTTTGACATCGGAAACTCGCCATGCATAATCTGTCCACAGCGGTACACCCACCGACACCGAACGACAGGAGTCTGGGACCGACGAAGATCTCACGGAGAAGGCGGTGGAGACGACATTTCGGCTTTGAAATGTCCAACCTCTCACCCCCCACAAGTCGCCACCGCCCTCTCCGACCCATCGACAGCCCCGGCAACCTCATGGTTGTCGGGGCTGTTCGCTTCTCTGGCCTCCGGTCGGACGGGTCCGGGGAGAAGCCCGGCGCTCAGAGCACGAGCTTGTCGACGAGGCGGGTGAGCTGCTTCAGGTTGCGGCATTCCTCGGCAACATCGGTGTAGGGCAGGTACTTGTCCATGACGCTGTCGCCGAAGCCCCAGGCGCCGGGCGCTTCGGGGTTGATCCAGATGACGTTCTTCGCCTTCGCGTGCACTTCGCGCAGGCACCAGGCGCGCGGGTCGTTGTAGTTGTTGCGCGCGTCCCCGATCACGACCACGGTCGTTCGGCTGTCGATCGCGGACAGGTAGTCGCGCCAGAACACGTGGAAGGCCATGCCGAAGTTCGAGCGCGTGTACGGGTTGATCACCTCGCCGCCGTCGAGCGCGATGTCGATGGCGTCGAAGATGTCGTGGTCGCGGAAGAGCTGGCTGACCTCGCCGAGCTCCGCCACGAAGACGAAGCTGCGCACCTTCGTGAAGCAGTCCTGCAAGCTGAAGATGAACTGCAGGAAGAAGCGCGAGACGTTCGCCACCGAGCTCGAGATGTCACAGAGCACGACGAGCTTCGGCTTTTCCTTCTTGCGTTGCTTGAAGACCAGCTCGAACGGCACGCCGCCGTGCGCCATGTTCTTGCGCATGGTCGTCTTCAAGTCGAACTTGCCGCGCCGCTCGCGCTTGCGGCGCATGGTGATGACGCTCTTCAGCTTCTGCGCCAGCCGCTGCACGACCTCGCGGAGTCTCCGCAGGTCTTCCTCGGTCAGGTTGTAGAAGCTCTTCTCGAGCAGGCTCTCGCGCCGGAAGCGCTCGATGTAGTCGTGGTTCTGCTTGTCGAGCTCGCGCTCCGTGAACTGCCGGACGGCTCGGCGCACCGCCTCTTGAACCGCTTTCAAGAGCTCACCGAGCTCGGCGAGGCGGTCCTCGTCCATCCCCTCTTCGCGCAGGCGGTCCATGAGGGACTGGAGCTCGCCGGCCGCCCCCTCCATGTTCATCTGCTCGATCATCCGCCGCGAGAAGAAGCCGATCTGCAGCATGTTGCGGATGTTGCCGACCTCGGATCCCTCGCCGGCCTGCTGGATCAGCTGCTCGAGCGCGTTCGAGTCCATGCTGAGCAGCGCCTTCGCGAGCTCGGACAGATCCACGTCCATGTTCTCGAGCAGCTCGCGGAGCTGCTCGAGGAGCTTCTCGAGGTCGAACCCGCCCGGCATGCCGCCGAGCGCCTGCTTGAGCTCCGACTGGAGCTGGTCGTGGAAGCCGGACCAGAAGAGATCGAAGAGCCGATCGTAGGTGTCGATGTCGTCGCCGCGCTTTACCATCGTGGCGCGCAGCGCGTCCTTGAACATCTCCCGATCTTCGAGCGGCATCTCGTCGATCGCGTTGAACGAGTCGAGCGACTCCGCGACCGAGACGCGCACGCCGGCTTTTCGCAGCAGGTTCGTGAACTCGACGATCTTCTTTTCCATCTCAGTGCAGCACGCTCTTCTTGGCGGCAGGCGCCGCTGGCGGCACCGCGGTCCCGGGTGCGGGCTGCGGCTTGTCGGCGGCCTTCTCCGCGGCCTTCTTCTGGAGCAGCGCGTTCAGCTCGCTCTGCGCCTTCGCGATGTCGCCCTGGTGCTTCAGGATCACCATCATGGTGTCGTTCACCAGGTCGACGTCGAGCTCGTCGGCGTTCATCACCATCAGCGCGCGCGCCCAGTCCAGCGTCTCCGAGATCGAGGGCGTCTTCTTCAGGTCGAGCTTCCGGACCCGCTGCACCAGCTCCACGATGTCGTGCACCAGCCGGTCGCCGATTCCGGGCACCTTCAGCTCGAGGATGCGGATCTCCTCCTCGGTCGACGGGAAGTCGATGTGGAGGTGCAGGCAGCGGCGCTTCAGCGCGTCGGTCATCTCGCGCGCGTCGTTCGAGGTCAGGAACACCAGCGGCAGGTGCTTGGCCTGGATCGTCCCGATCTCGGGCACGCTGACCGTGTAGTCGGACAGGACCTCGAGCAGGAACGCCTCGAACTCCGGGTCCGACTTGTCGACCTCGTCGATCAGCAGCAGGACCGGGTCGTCCGAGGTGATGGCCTTCAGCAGCGGGCGCGCGACGATGAAGCGCTCGCTGAAGAACACGTCGTCCTGCGCCGCGATGCGCTCGGACGCCTCTTTCAACGTCTTCGTGCCCGAGATGACCTCGCCGATCTTGTCGCGCAGCATCTGCGTGTACAGGAGCTGCTTCGAATACTCCCACTCGTACAGGGCCTTGGACTCGTCCAGGCCCTCGTAGCACTGCAGCCGGATGAGCTTCCGCCCGACCGCGGCCGCGACGACCTTCGCGAGCTCCGTCTTGCCTACGCCTGCAGGGCCTTCGACGAGCACCGGCTTGTTGAGCTTGCTCGCGAGATACACGACCGTCGCGATCTTCTTCCCGGCGATGTAGCTCTGATCGAGCAGGCGCTTCTGGACCTCTTCCACGTTATCGAACATTCCGTCTCCCTCAGGGGCTAAGGCGCGCTCACCGCGCGGACTGGCCCGGTCTCGATGCTCGGCTCCGTGGCCCTCGCCAGAAGCTCTTCCAACCACTGCTCGCGCATGCGCTGCAGGCGCACGCCGTACTCGAGAATCATACGCCTGTACGGGTCCACTTCGCGCTGCTCGAGCTCGGCGAGCGCCGTCTCGAGTCGCTGCGCGCGGCGCGCGGTCTCCGCCAGGCGCGCGCGCACCTGCGCGGCTGCGACGTCTCCGTCGAGGTGCTCGAAGAACGTGCAGCGCTGCAGGAAGCCGTCGCGCCAGAAGAACGAGAGGCGTTCGCGGGCGTCATCGGGCGCGGCGCCCTCGAGCCAGCGCAGGAACGCCTCGCGGCCGGCGTCGGTCACGCGGTACAGGTGCTTCGTCGGGCTGCTGCGCTGCGCGACGACCTCCTTCGCGATGAAGCCCTGGCCCTCGAGCTTCGCGAGGGCCGGATAGAGCTGCCCGTCGTTCAGGCCGAGGTCCTTCGAGAGCGTCTCCTCGAGATGCTTGCGGATCGAGTACCCGTGCGCGGGCGCATCCATCAGCACGCCGAGGATGGTGTACGAGACCGACATCGATCAGCTCATCAAATTGAGGATGTGACCGAGCTTCTCGCGCTTGGTGCGCAGGTACTCGAGGTTCTTGTCGTTGGGCTTCATCTCGAGCGGGACCTGCTCCATGATCTCGAGCCCGTAGCCCTCGAGGCCGGCGCGCTTCTTCGGGTTGTTCGTGAGCAGGCGAAGCTGCGTGACGCCCAGATTCACCAGGATCTGCGCGCCGACGCCGAAGTCGCGCGCGTCCGGCGGGAAGCCGAGCCGCTCGTTCGCCTCGACCGTGTCCAGGCCCTCCTGGTCCTGCAGTGAGTAGGCGCGGATCTTGTTCAGGAGCCCGATGCCGCGGCCCTCCTGGCGCATGTAGAGGAGGATCCCGGAGCCTTCTTCCTGGATCATCTTCAACGCCATCTGGAGCTGCTCGCCGCAGTCGCAGCGCAGCGAGCCGAACGCGTCCCCGGTGAGGCACTCGCTGTGGACGCGCACGAGCGTCGGTTGGTCGGACCGGATCTCGCCGCGCACGAAGGCGACGTGGTCGACGTGGTCGATCTCGTTCTTGAAGACGATCGCCCGGAAGTCGCCGAACATCGACGGGAGCGTGGCCTCGGCTGCGCGCGTCACGTGGCTCTCGGTGCGCAGCCGATACTTGATCAGGTCGGCGACGGTGAGAATGCGCAGGCTGTGCTTCTCGGCGAAGCGGCGCAGATCGGCGATGCGCGCCATCGTGCCGTCGTCGTTCATGATCTCGCAGATCACCGCGGCCGGCTGCAGCCCCGCGAGCCGCGCGAGGTCGACGCCGCCCTCCGTCTGACCGGTGCGGCGGAGGACTCCCCCCGGCTTGGCGACGAGCGGGAAGACGTGGCCGGGTCGCGCGAGGTCCGACGGGCGCGCGTTCTGCGCGATCGCGACCTGGATCGTGCGCGCGCGGTCAGCGGCGGAGATGCCGGTGGTCACGCCTTCGCGCGCCTCGATCGAAACGGTGAACGCCGTCCCGAAGGGCGTGTCGTTCTCGGCCTCGCGCACCATCATCGGCAGGTCGAGCTGGCGCGCGCGCTCGGGCGTGATGGCGAGGCAGATCAGGCCACGCCCGTACATGGCCATGAAGTTCACCGCTTCGGGGGTGCACTTCTCGGCGACCATGCACAGGTCGCCCTCGTTCTCGCGGTCCTCGTCATCGGCAAGGATGACCATCTTGCCGGCGCGGATGTCTTCGATTCCGGCGCGCACGCGCGCGATCACGGCATCGAGCTGAGGCGGCGCCTCAGGCGCGGGGAAGTCCTCGGCGCGGCTCATCTTCTCGGCCTCGAACGGTCGCTACCTAGGAGCTAGGTAAGCGCTGCTCGACGGTACCAGCCGGGTCAGACCGAGTCAAACGACGACGCGTGCTCCCCGCGTCCTCGCGGCACGGGTCAGGCGTCCTTGCGCTCCTGGAAGTGGCGCAGCACGCCGTCGAGGAACTGCGCCTCGCTGACGTGGAACTTCTGACTGAACGAGTGGCGCTGGTCGAGGTGGCGGAAGAGCCGAACGAGCAGCGCCTCGAGCGTCTCGATCACGCCCTCGCCCTTCGCGGCCGCCGCGGGGATGGTCGGGATGCCGGTGCCCTCCCACGCCTTGCGAACCTCCTCGAGCGGCTTGATGTCCTCGAGGTCGCGCTTGTTGAACTGCACCACGGTGGGCATCTGGTGGATGTCGAGGCCGTTGGCGCGCAGGTTCGCCTCGAGATCGCGATACGAATACGCGTTGCCCGAGGACGCCGAGCGCTGCGAGTCGGCGACGAAGACCACCGCGTCCGCCCCCGCGAGCACCACGCGGCGCGTCGAGCGGTGCAGCACCTGGCCCGGGACGGTGAAGAGCTTCAGCTTGATCTTGTACTCGCCCTCGACGCCGAACTCGACGGGCAGGAAGTCGAAGTACAAGGTGCGGTCGTCCTGGGTGTCGAGCGTGACCATCTCGCCGCGCACGGTCGACGCGAGCTTCGCGTGGATCTGGCGCAAGTTGGTCGTCTTGCCCGAGAGCGCGGGGCCGTAGTACACGATTTTGAGCGTGATCTCGCGGCTCTCGAGGTTGAACTGCGGCATGGGCGGTGCCTTTCGGGGGACCGTCTGGCCTATCGGCGCTGCTCTGGGGCCGGTTGAGCGGGCCGGGCGCACATTCATCCGCGCTGCCGGCGTTGCGCTCCGCTCGGAGAGTCCAACGACTCACCTTCGCATCCCGCGGGCCAGCAGCCCGCGGGCCGCTGGCGGCGCCTTGGCAGCGCGGCGTCTGCGCGCCCGGCCCGGAGCGCTCTACCCCCGGCCTCGCTTGCGTACGAAGAGGTCGAGCAGCTGACGGGCGGCGCGAGGCGGAGAAGTGCCGCTCCCCTCGACCTCGGCCTCGAGCTCGGGCAGGCGGGCGGCGACTCTCGGGTCGCTGCGGAAGGCGGCTTCGAGGCCGTCGTCGAGGAGTCGCCAGAGCCACGCGCGCGCCTGGACGCGCCGGCGGCGGGCGAGCTCGCCAGAACGCGACAGGGCCGCGCGGTGCGCGAGCACGGTCTCCCAGAATTCGGGGATGCCCTCGCCCGTGAGCGCGCTCGCGCAGAGCACCCGCGGCGACCAGCCGGGCGTGCCCGGCTGCAGCAGCGAGAGCGCGTGCGTGTGATCGACGCGCGTGCGCTCGGCGGCGGCGCGCTGCTCGCCGTCGGCCTTGTTCACGACCAGCACGTCGGCGAGCTCGAGCACGCCCTTCTTGATGCCCTGCAGCTCGTCGCCGGCGCCCGGCTGGAGCAGCACCGCGAAGAGGTCGACCATCGAGTGGACCTCCACCTCGGACTGGCCGACGCCCACCGTCTCGACGATGACCACGTCGAAGCCGGCCGCCTCGCAGACGAGCATCGCCTCGCGCGTGCGGTGCGCGACGCCGCCGAGCGTGCCGCCGGACGGTGTCGGCCGGATGTACGCGTTCTGCTCGCGCGCGAGCCGCTCCATGCGCGTCTTGTCGCCGAGGATGCTGCCGCCCGACACGGGGCTCGACGGGTCGATCGCGAGCACCGCGAGCTTCTGCCCGCGCGCGACCAGCCCGAGGCCGAGCGTCTCGATGAACGAGCTCTTGCCGACGCCGGGCGGGCCGGTGATGCCGACGCGGATCGCCTTGCCGGTGTCGGGCACGAGCAGGTCGAGCACCTCCTGCCCGAGCTCGCGGTGGTCGGCGCGGCGGCTCTCGAGCAGGGTGATGGTCTTCGCGATCACGCGCCGATCGCCGCCGCGGACCCCCGCGACGTAGTCCGCGGGGGCCTGGGCCTTCGTCATGCGCGCCGGTCTCGAATCGACTTCAGCACCTCGCGCGCCGCCTTCGGCACCTGCGTGCCGGGTCCGAAGACGTTCGCCACGCCGTGCTCGCGCAGGAACGGGTAGTCCTGCGGCGGGATCACGCCTCCGCACACGACGACCACGTCGCCGCCGCCCTGCGCGCGCAGCGCCGCGACGAGCTGGGGCACGAGCGTCTTGTGGCCGCCCGCCTGCGTCGACACGCCCACCGCGTGCACGTCGTTCTCGATCGCCTGGCGCGCGACCTCGTCCGGCGTCTGGAAGAGCGAGCCCACGTCGACGTCGAAGCCGAGATCCGCGAACGCGGTGGCGATCACCTTCGCGCCGCGGTCGTGTCCGTCCTGGCCGAGCTTCGCGACCAGGATGCGAGGCCGCCGCCCGTCCTCGTCGGCGAACGCGCGAATGTCCGTCTGCAGCGCGTCGAAGTCGGGATCGCCGCGATACGCGGCCGCGTAGACGCCGGAGACGCTGCGCACCTGCGCGCGGTGCCGGCCGAACACGCGCTCCATCGCGTCCGAGATCTCGCCGACCGTGGCCCGCGCTCGCGCGCAGTCGACCGCGAGCTCGAGCAGATTCGCCTGCGGGCCGCGCGCGCCCGCCTCGAGCGCGTCGAGCGCGGCCTTGCAGCGTGCCTCGTCTCGGTTGGCGCGAAGCTTCGCGAGCCGCGCGACCTGCTTCTCGCGCACCTCCGTGTTGTCGATGTCGAGGATCTGGACCTCCGTCGGCTCTTCGGTGCGGTACTTGTTCACGCCGACCACCGTGTCCTCGCCGCGATCGATGCGCGCCTGGCGGCGGGTCGCCGCCTCCTCGATGCGCAGCTTCGGCATGCCCGCCTCGATCGCCTTCGTCATCCCGCCGAGCGCCTCGACCTCGCCGATCAGCTTCTCGGCCTCGCGCGCGATCGCCGCCGTCAGGCTCTCCACGTAGTACGAGCCCGCGAGCGGGTCGATCACGTGCGTGATGCCGGTCTCCTCGGCGAGGATCAGCTGCGTGTTGCGCGCGATGCGCGCCGAGAAGGGCGTCGGCAGCGTGACCGCCTCGTCGAAGCCGTTGGTGTGCAGCGACTGCGTGCCGCCGAGCACCGCGGCCATCGCCTCGATGGTCGTGCGGATCACGTTGTTGTACGGGTCCTGCTCGGTGAGGCTCGCGCCCGAGGTCTGCGAGTGCGTGCGCAGCATCAGCGAGCGCACGTCCTTGGGCTGGAAGTGCTTCTGCATGAGCTTCGCCCAGAGCATGCGCGCGGCGCGCATCTTCGCGATCTCCATGAAGAAGTTCATGCCGATCGCCCAGAAGAACGAAAGCCGCGGCGCGAACTCGTCGACCGCCAGGCCGCGCGAGAGCGCCGCGCGCACGTACTCGAGCCCGTCGGCCAGGGTGAACGCGAGCTCCTGCACCTGCGTCGCGCCGGCCTCCTGCATGTGGTAGCCGCTGATCGAGATCGAGTTCCAGCGCGGCATGTGCTTCGCGGTGTAGGCGATCACGTCGGCGCAGATCCGCATCGAGGGCTCGGGCGGATAGATGTACGTGTTGCGGACCATGAACTCCTTCAGGATGTCGTTCTGGATCGTGCCGGTGAGCTCCTTTGCGGGAACGCCCTGCTCTTCCGCCGCGACGATGAAGTTCGCGAGCGTCGGGATCACCGCGCCGTTCATCGTCATCGAGACCGACATCTTGTCGAGCGGGATGCCGGCGAAGAGGATCTTCATGTCCTCGACCGAATCGATCGCGACGCCCGCCTTGCCGACGTCGCCGACCACGCGCGGGTGGTCGGAGTCGTAGCCGCGGTGCGTGGCGAGATCGAAGGCGACCGAGAGGCCCATCTGTCCGGCCGCGAGGTTCGCCTGGAAGAAGGCGTTCGATTCCTCTGCGGTCGAGAAGCCCGCGTACTGCCGGATCGTCCAGGGGCGGTTCGCGTACATGGTGGCGCGCGGCCCGCGCAGGAACGGGAAGAGCCCCGGAATCGTGTCGAGGTCCCCGAGCGCCTCGAGGTCCGCCGCCGTGTAGAGCGGCTTCACGGGAATGCCGTCGGGCGTGTTCCAGACCAGGGTTTCGGGGCTCTCGCCGCCGAGATCCTCACTGGCGAGCTTGCGCCACTCTCCGACGTCGGCCTTGGGCTTTCGACTTGATTCGCTCACGCGACGGAGAATATCAGGCGATCCGCGCCTTTACATGCTGCGGCGGTAGCGGCCGCCGACGTCGAAGAGCGCCTCGCTGATCTGGCCCAGGCTCGCGACCTTCACGGTCTCGAGCAGCTCCGCGAAGACGTTCCCGCCCGAGACCGCGACCTGCTGCAGCCGCCCAAGCGCGGCGGGCGCCTCGGAGGCGTGCCGAGCGTGGAAGGCGCGCAGGTTCGACAGGCACTGCTGCTTCTCGCCGTCCGAGGAGCGGATCAGCTCGCGCGGCCCGCTCGCGTCGGTCTCGGGGTTCGGGTTCAGGAACGTGTTGACGCCCACGATCGGCAGCTCGCCGGAGTGCTTCAGCGACTCGTAGTGCAGGCTCTCGTCCTGGATCTTGCCGCGCTGGTACATCGTCTCCATCGCGCCGAGCACGCCTCCACGCGCGGAGATGCGCTCGAACTCCTGGAGCACGGCCTCTTCGACCTGGTCGGTGAGCTGCTCCAGGTAGTACGACCCTTGGATCGGGTTCTCGTTCTTCAGCCAGCCGAACTCGCGATTCAGGATCAGCTGGATGGCGAGCGCGCGGCGCACCGATTCGCCCGTCGGCGTGGTCACCGCCTCGTCGTAGGCGTTGGTGTGCAGGCTGTTGCAGTTGTCCTGCAGCGCGAGCAGCGCCTGCAGGGTCGTGCGCGTGTCGTTGAACGACATCTCCTGCGCGTGCAGCGACCGGCCCGAAGTCTGAATGTGATACTTGAGCTTCTGGCTGCGCTCGGCGGCGCGGTAGCGCTCGCGCAGCGCGATCGCCCAGATGCGCCGCGCGACCCGGCCGATCACCGCGTACTCCGGGTCGAGCCCGTTCGAGAAGAAGAACGAGAAGTTCGGCGCGAACTCGTCGACCGCGAGCCCGCGGCCCAGGTAGTACTCGCAGTAGGTGAAGCCGTTCGCGAGCGTGAACGCGAGCTGCGAGATCGGGTTCGCCCCGGCCTCGGCGATGTGGTAGCCGGAGATCGAGACCGAGTAGAAGTTCTCGATGCCGTTGCGCGAGAAGTACTCCTGCACGTCGCCCATGAGCTTCAGCGAGAACTCGGACGAGAAGATGCAGGTGTTCTGCGCCTGGTCCTCCTTGAGGATGTCGGCCTGGACGGTGCCACGCACGCGCGCGAGCGCCTCGCGCTTGATGCGCGCGTAGGTCGCCGCGTCGACGACCTTGTCGCCCGAGACGCCGAGCAGGAGCAGGCCGCGGCCGTCGTGCGTTTCCGGCAGCGCGCCCTCGTAGGTCGGGAATCCCTGCGCGCGAAGCTCGGCGCGCACGCGCTCGGCCTGTCCGGTCTCGCGCAGGTGCTGCTCGACCGCCTGGTCGATCACCGCGTTGAAGAACAGCGCGAGCACGACCGGCGCGGGCCCGTTGATCGTCATCGACACCGACGTCTTCGCGTCGAGCAGGTCGAAGCCGGAGTAGAGCTTCACCGCGTCGTCGACCGTGCAGATCGAGACGCCCGAAGTGCCGACCTTGCCGTAGATGTCGGGGCGCTCGTCGGGGTCGCGCCCGTACAAGGTGACGCTGTCGAACGCGGTCGAGAGCCGCACCGCCGGCTGCCCCGCGGCCAGCAGATGGAAGCGGTGGTTCGTGCGCTCGGGCGGGCCCTCGCCCGCGAACATCCGCGCCGGGTCCTCTTCGTCGGTGCGCTTGAACGGGAACACGCCCGCGGTGAACGGGAAGCGCCCGGGCAGGTTCTCGAGCGCGGCGAAGCGCGCGAGCTCGCCCCACTCGCCCGTCTCGGGCAGCGCGACCCGCGGCACGTCGAGGCCGGAGAGGCTGCGCACGTAGTTGGCCGCGGGGATCGCACGGCCGCGCACCTCGTAGGACTGGCTCTCGGCGGTGTAGCGGGTGCGCGTCTCGGGCCAGCGCGCGAGCTCGTCGCGCGCGTCCTCGGAGAGCTCGCGCAGCAGCGCGTTGTAGCGGCGGCGCAGCGCCACGAGCTCGGGCGCAGCTGCCCCGTCGCGCAGCGCGGATTCGTCGAAGGGCTTCGCCATCTCGGGCGCGGTGTCGCCGAGCGTCTTCAGCGCCTCGACCAGACCGAACGCGGCGCGCGCGCGGCCCGCGTCGTCGGCCGCGCGCTGGCGATAGCCGCGCACGGTCTCGGCGATCTCGGCCAGGTAGCGCGTGCGCGCGGCGGGAACGAGCGGCGAAGCCTTGGGCAGGACGGGCGGCAGCATCTCGCCGCGGCCGAAGCCGGCGAAGCCGCGCTCGCCGACCAGCGCGATCAGGTCGGTGAACAGCCGATCGGTGCCCGGGTCGTTCCAGCGGCTCGCGATCGTGGGGAAGACGGGCACGCGCTCGTCGCCCGGCGCCGCGTCGGGATGATTGCGGCGCCACTGCTTGCGCACGTCGCGCAGCGCGTCCTCTCCGCCGCGGCGATCGAACTTGTTCAGCACGACCACGTCGGCGAGCTCGAGCATGTCGATCTTCTCGAGCTGCGAGGGCGCGCCGTACTCCGGCGTCATCACGTACACGGAGAGGTCGACCAGATCCACGATCTCGGAGTCGCTCTGGCCGATGCCCGCCGTCTCGACCAGGATCAGGTCGTAGTTCGCGGCCTGCAGCACGCGCACGCCGTCGGCCACCGCAGAGGAGATCGCAAGGTGCGCGCGCCGCGTCGCGAGCGAGCGCACGAAGACCTGCGGCGGGCGGATCGCGTTCATGCGCAGCCGGTCGCCGAGCAGCGCGCCGCCCGAGCGGCGGCGCGTCGGATCGACGGACAGCACGCCCACGCTTTTGCCCGGGTGCGCGAGCCAGAAGCGTCGCACCAGCTCGTCGACCAGGCTCGACTTGCCGGCGCCGCCCGTACCGGTGAAGCCGATCACCGGCGCGGGCGCGCCACGGCGTCGCGTCGCCAGGCGCTTGCGCATGGCGTCGACCGCGGAGTCCGCGTCGCCGGCGCGCGCCTCGAAGAAGCTGATCAGCCGCGCGACCGCGGTCGTCGATTCCACGGAGAGCCGCGCGAGCTCCTCCTCCGCGTGCAGCTCCGGGCGCGCGAGCCCGGGCTCGAGCATGAGCCCGATCATGCCCGCGAGCCCGATCTTCTGCCCGTCCTCGGGCCGGAAGATCCGCGTCACGCCGTACTCGTGGAGCTGGCGCACTTCGTCGGGCGAGATCACGCCTCCCCCGCCGCCGTACACACGGATGTGACTCGCGCCGGCGTCGCGCAGCCGGTCGATCAGGTAGGTGAAGAACTCGAGATGTCCGCCCTGATAGGAGGAGACCGCGATCAGGTCCGCGTCTTCCTGCAGGGCCGCCGTGACGACGTCGTCCACCGAGCGATCGTGGCCGAGGTGGATGACCTCGGCGCCCTGCGCCTGCAGCAGCCGCCGCATGATGTTGATCGACGCGTCGTGGCCGTCGAAGAGCGCGGCCGCCGTCACGGCGCGGATCGGTCCCCCGCGGAGCGCGGGAGCGGAGTCGGGAGCGTCGGTGCGCAGCGTCTGGCTCATCGAACCTCGTGGCTAGCACGGTGCCGTTCAGCCGGTCAACCCTGGGAAGCAGTACCCTAAGCGTTCATGAAGATACCGCCGTCTCGCGTGATTCCGCTCGCCTTCGCGCTGGGCATCGCCGCCATCGCGGCCGCGCCGGCGCCGCCACCCGCGACCCTGGACGCGCTCTTCCCGAAAGGACGCCTCACCCTCCCGCTCGAGGCGCTGGCAGCGAAGTACCCGCTCGAGCCGGGACGGGAGTTCCAGGTGACCGAGGTCGGACGCGACGCGAACTCCAGCCACCACGTGGTCTGGATCGTCGACCGGGAAGTCCCGCACCGACACGACACGCACGACCTCTTCGTCGTCATGGTCGAGGGCTGGGGCACGATGCGGCTCGGCGCCGAAACGCGGCCCGTCGGGCGGGGCTCCGTCCTGTTCGTCCCGCGCGGCACGCCGCACGCGTTCACGAACGAGTCGGGCAAGCCCGCGCTCGCGTACGCCGTCTACGTTCCCGCCTTTGACGGCAAGGACCGCGAGCCGGTGGACTAGATTCCGGCTCGGGGTCCGCTCAGACCGGCTTGATGCCGCGCTTCTTGGCCGGCAGCGGATCCTCGGGGCGCGCACGGTAGTACGCGAAGCGGCGCACGAGTTCGGACCGGAGCTGGTCGGGCGGGACGATGTCGTCGATCACGATCTCGGAGCCGAGCAGCTCGAGCTCGATGTCCGCGCGGTACTCGTCGCGCAGCTTCGCGACGAGCGCCGGACGCTCGGCCTCGGGCGTGGCCTGGATGCGGTTGTAGAAGACGGCGTTCACCGCGGCGTCGGGGCCCATCACCGCGATCTGTGCGCCGGGCAGCGCGATGCACGCGTCGGGCGCGAAGCCGGGCCCGCACATCGCGTACAGGCCCGCGCCGTACGCCTTGCGCACGATCACGCTCACGCGCGGAACCGTCGCCTCGGAGACCGCGCTGATCATCTTCGCGCCCGCGCGGATGATGCCCTCGCGCTCGACCTTCTTGCCGATCATGAAGCCCGGCACGTCCGCCAGGTACAGGAGCGGCACGCCGAACGCGTCGCACATCTGGATGAAGCGCGCCGCCTTGTCGGCGGAGTCGACGAACAGCACCCCGCCCTTCCACTTCGGCTGGTTCGCGACGATCCCGATCGGCTTGCCCTCGAGCCGCGCGAAGCCGGTCACGACCTCGCGCGCGAACAGCTTCTTGATCTCGAAGAACGAGTCGGCGTCGATCACGCGGTCGATCACCTCGAACATGTCGAACGGGCGGTTCTCGTCCTTCGGGATCGCGGCCTCGAGCTCGCCCGCGAGCTTCGCGGGCTCGGCGCCCGCGCGCTCCGGCAGCTTCTGTCCGCAGCTCGACGGCAGGTACGAGAGGTAGGCGCGCGCGCCGTCGATCGCCTCGGGCTCCGTCTTGCACAGCACGTCGCCGCAGCCCGACACCGAGCAGTGCATGCGCGCACCGCCCATCTCCTCGAGGGTGGTCTTCTCGCCGATCACCATCTCGGCCATGCGCGGCGAGCCGAGGTACATCGAGGCGGTGCCCTCGACCATGAAGACCAGGTCGCAGAACGCGGGGATGTACGCGCCGCCGGCGGCCGACGGGCCGAACAGGCAGCAGACCTGTGGGATCAGCCCCGACAACCTCACCTGGTTGTAGAAGATCCGGCCCGCGCCGCGGCGGCCGGGGAACATCTCGACCTGGTCGGTGATGCGCGCGCCCGCGGAGTCGACCAGGTAGACCAGGGGCGCGCGCAGGCGCTCGGCGGTCTCCTGGACGCGGATGATCTTCTCGACCGTGCGCTTGCCCCACGACCCGGCCTTCACGGTCGAGTCGTTGGCCATCACGCAGACCGGCCGGCCATCGATCCGGCCCTGACCGGTGATCACGCCGTCCGCGGGCAGATCCCCCGCCTTGGCGTTCGCGAACGCCGCGTCCTCGACGAAGGAGTCGGCGTCGAACAGCAGCGCGATGCGCTTGCGCGCGAAGAGCTTCCCCTCCGCGGTGAGCTTCTCGTGGGCGGAGCGCGACCCGCCCTCGCGGATACGCTCCAGCTTCCCCCTGACGCCGGCGCCGTCCACTTTGCTCCTACGCTAGTACGTGTAGAAGCCGCGTCCGGTCTTCGTGCCCAGGTGTCCCGCTTCGACGCGCTTGGTGATCTCCAGGCACGGCTTGTGGTGCGGCTGGCCGAACTCGCGGTGCAGCGAGTCGAGGATCGCCCAGACGACGTCGAGCCCGACCAGATCGGCCAGCGCGAGCGGGCCCATCGGGTGATTGCAGCCGAGCTTCATGCAGTCGTCGATCGCCTTCGCGTCCGCGACGCCCTGCTGGAGCGCCGTCGCGGCCTCGTTGATCATCGGCATGACCACGCGGTTCACGACGAAGCCCGGCATGTCGCGCACCGGCACCGGCACCTTGTCGAGGCGCTCGGCGAGGACCGTGACCGCCTGCGCGGTGGCGTCGCTGGTCTCGAGCCCGCGCACGATCTCGACCAGCTTCATCGCCGGCACCGGATTGAAGAAGTGCATGCCGACGAAGCGCGACGCGCGGCCCGAGATCGCGGAGAGCGCGGTGATCGAGAGTGACGACGTGTTCGTGGCGAAGATCACTTCCTCGTTGCACAGCGCGTGGAGCTTCTCGTACAGCTCGCGCTTGGTCTCGAGATCCTCCGGCACGGCCTCGAGCAGGATGTCCGCGCCCTTCACGTCCTCGAGCGCCGAGGCGCCGCGGATGCGGCCGATCGCGCCGTCGTGATCGGCCTGCGAGATCTTCTCCTTCGAGAGCAGCCGGCCGAGCCCCTTCTTGATCGAGGCCAGGCCCTTGTCGACCGACGCCTGCTTGCGGTTCCAGAAGATCACCGAGAAGCCGGACTGCGCGGCGACCTGCGCCAGGCCCGCGCCCATCGTTCCGGTGCCGAGGATGCCGAGCGTCTTCATCAGACCAGCTCCACCGCGAGCGCGACCGCTTCGCCGCCGCCGATGCAGAGCGTCGCGATGCCGCGGCGCTTGCCGCGATCCTTCAACGCGTGGATCAAGGTCACGAGCAGGCGCGCGCCGGAGCAGCCGATCGGATGGCCGAGCGCGACCGCCCCGCCATGCACGTTCACGGTCTCTGGATCGAGGCCGTG
>Ga0210377_10000447_pt1 | contig 39781 bp, 37 predicted proteins | sample PLM4_65_b1redo_FD_155480 | JGI IMG/M metagenome (GOLD analysis project Ga0210377, IMG submission 155480) | Groundwater sediment microbial communities from an aquifer in East River, Colorado, USA - PLM4_65_b1 redo | ecosystem: Environmental > Terrestrial > Soil > Riparian zone | place: USA: East...
GACCATCGCACGAATGATCGGCCTGGGATTCGACCAGTCCGCGCTGGTGGCGGGAATCCTGCTCGCTGCGCTGGTCGCTTTATTTATCGGGAGCAGGCGTCGGCTGGGCGATGAAGCGTCCGTCGCATTCTTTGTGTGCGTCGCGCTGTCCGTGAATCCATATTTGCTGAACTACGATTTTTCGTTCGCGATCGTCCCATTGTTATATCTGGCAGGCAGTGCAAAATCAAAAATGGACTGGCTGTGGATCACGTTGATATTTTTAATTCCGTGGATCGGGCTGGGATTGTTCGAGCGCGCAGGAAATTCCACTTTACTGGTTTCAGTGTTCGCAATGATAATCATCATCTTGACTCGACTATATAAAAAGCATACAATCACGTCATAATTTATTCGATCAGCAAGCGGCGAAGTCGGTGTAACTCCGACACTGTCGCGCAACTGTGAATTAGTCATATAGTCTCCTAGTCTCGTAGTCTCCTAGTCGAACAAAACCCGACCAGCTGACTAACAGACCAGTCGACTAGCCGACTAATAAGTCAGGTCGCCCGCTCTGGTCGGTTCACCACACTCTCGCGGAAAGGAGGTGGATGACGGCCCCACTCGGACTGCCTCTCCAACCTCCCCAGCAACGGCTGGGGATTTTGATTCCGTAGTAAGTAACGACTTAAGTCGTTACTACACAACACACTCAGGAGAAACCATGTTACGCAAGACCTTGATATTGACCTTACTGATCGCACTGTTGACGGCATGTGCGCCTCAAGCCACGCCGACAAATGCTCCCGCTTCGACGGAGATACCTACCCTGGCACCATCTGAAGAAACTGCCGCTGTTTCAATAAGGGCAGCGTCTACTCAATCTGCTAATGTTCTGACTTTCACCGATGGACTTGGTCGAGAAGTAAAACTGAACGAACCCGCGCAACGCGTCGTCTCACTCGCGCCATCGAATACGGAAATATTATTTGCCATCGGCGCAGACTCGCAGGTTGTCGGTCGCGATGAATTCAGCGATTATCCCGAAGAGGCAAAATCCATTGCAAGTGTTGGCGGTTCCTTCGGCGAGTATAGCTCTGAAGCGATCCTGGCCCTTGAACCCGACCTTGTCCTTGCCGCGGAGATCAATCCACCGGAATTGGTAAAGCAATTGGAGGATTTGGGTCTGACGGTTTATTATTTGAAGAATCCATTGACTCTCGAAGAGATGTATGGGAATCTGGAGATCGTCGCCCAACTTACGGGCCATCAGGATGAAACGAGTGCACTGGTCGAATCGCTCAAAGCCCGCGTCGCAACGGTCGATGAAAAGGTTGCAACCATTACGGATAAGCCTGTTGTATTCTACGAGATCGACGCGAGTGATGCATCCAAGCCCTACACGTATGGACCCGGTACCTTCGGCGATCTGCTCATCACGCGCGCGGGCGGAGTCAACTTCTCCGTTGCCGCAGGCATCACGGATCCATATCCGCAGGTCAGCCTGGAACAGGTCGTGGCGACCAACCCCGCCATGATCGTGCTTGGTGACTCGATGTGGGGCACGACTCCCGAATCCGTGCAGGCGCGTGCCGGATGGGACGTGCTCGACGCGGTGAAAAACAATCAGATCTTCCCCTTCGACGACAACCTCGTCAGCCGCCCCGGTCCACGTTTGGTGGATGGATTGGAGCAACTCGCGAAACTGTTGCATCCAGATTTGTTTAAGTAAACAAGGAAACAGGTACACAGGTAGACACGTAAACACGTTCCTTGTGTACCTGTCTACTCTGTGTACATGTATACGTCCCCATGCACCGTTCTCCTTTTCTCTCCTCCTCCCTCCTTCTTCTCCTTGCCCTACTCCTCAGCCTCGCGATCGGTTCGGTTTTCCTTTCGCCCGCAGAATTATGGGATACGATCATGGGACGCGGCACGGAGATCTCCTCGTCCATTCTGTGGAAGATCCGTCTGCCGCGCACAATTCTCATCGCGCTGACCGGCGCGGCCCTGGGGGGAAGCGGCGCGACCTATCAGGGTTTGTTCCGCAACCCGCTCGCCGACCCGTTCCTGATCGGTGTTGCCTCCGGTGCGGGGCTCGGCGCGGTCATCGCGATGTCTGTTCAATGGCCGTATTCGTTCTGGGGATTGCTGGCGATCCCCATGGCCGCGTTCATCGCCGCGTTATTAACCGTCTTCATCGTTTATTCACTGGCTCGTGTCGGTCAGACCATCCCCACAACAAATCTTATTCTCGCAGGCGTGGCGTTTTCATCGTTCGCAACCTCGCTCACATCGTTCCTCATGATCCGCTCGACGAGCGAAGTCCGCCGCGCGCTGGGCTGGCTGCTCGGCGGCGCGAGCCAAAGCGGTTGGACAGCCATCCTCGCCATCATCCCGTATCTTGTCATCGGTCTTGGCATTCTGGTCTTCAGCGGTCACACACTAAATCTTTTACAGTTCGGCGACGATCAGGCACAACAACTGGGACTCAACGTGACACGCGCAAAAAGGATTCTGTTGATTGCTTCATCGTTATCGACTGCCGCGGCGGTGGCTTTTTCCGGCATCATCGGATTCATCGGACTCGTCGTCCCGCATCTCATGAGACTTTGGTTTGGTCCCGATTACAGGCGGCTTCTCCCCTTGTCCATTTTAGGTGGCGCGGGTGCCCTGCTCATTTCAGACGTGATCGCGCGCATCGTCCTCGCACCACAGGAGATCCCCGTTGGAATTGTCACTTCGCTTGCCGGTGCGCCCTTCTTTTTATGGGTGCTGAGGCGCTCGAAGAATCAAGGTTATTGGTAATTCCGCTGGTTGAGTAAGCGGCGGGGTCTCGATATAGACTTCACCCACTAGACCACCGCCGTCGTATCGAAACCAACGATTACAGGATACTCACAATGACAGAAATTATCATCCGTGAAATTGACGAAGATTCCATTCAACACGTCAATCAATGCGACAGTTCATTCACCATTGACTCGAAACTGGTTTTATCCACGGAAAACGGAAAGATAAATTACACCGTCGTCAACGTGCATCCATGCACAAAACGATATGGACCTGAAGAAGTGGATTACAGCGCCTATATTTCCAATCCGGATAAAACAGTTTTCTTTGCCTATGTGGATAATGAACTTGCCGGGCAGGTCAGGGTCATCAAATACTGGAATGGATACGCCTACATCGACAATCTCGCCGTGGATCCCAAATATCGCAGACAAGGTATCGGTCGCGCCCTCATTGAACGCGCCGTCGAATGGACAAAGGCAAAAGGACTCCTAGGCTTGATGTTGGAGACTCAAAACAACAATGTCGCCGCCTGTCGTCTCTATGAACGTTGTGGCTTTGAACTGCGCGGCTTTGACACACATTTATACAAAGGACTGAATCCTGACACTGATGAAATTGCGTTGTATTGGTATTTGATGTTTTAAACCATATTGCTCTTGCGGGGTCTCAGACCCCGCAAGAGCATGGATATACCATATGCTCAAAATCCAATCCCTCTCCGTCTCTTATGGCTCCCGCCGCATCCTGCATGACATTTCCTTCAATGTGCAGAGTGGAGAAATCCTCGCGCTGATCGGACCCAACGGCGCGGGCAAGTCGACTCTCATCCGCGCCGCGAGTGGAGTCATTAAGTACAGCGGTCACGTCCGCACGAACGGAGATGACTTCGCGTCGCTCTCGCCGATCCAGCGTGCGAGATATATTGCCACGGTTCCACAGGCAGTGTCCATGCCGCCCGCGTACACCGTTTGGGAAACAGTTCTGCTTGGGCGTACACCCTATCTTGGATTTTTGGGTCAGCCTTCGAAAAATGATGAAGATATCGCACGCCAATCACTCGGACGCGTGAGTGCCCTTCCCTTCGCGGAGAGGCGCGTGGGTGAACTCTCAGGCGGAGAACAGCAACGCGTATTATTGGCGCGCGCCTTGTGCCAGTCCACGCCGATATTGTTGCTCGACGAACCCACCGCGCATTTGGATTTGCAATATCAAGTCAGTTTATTGGAGTTGGTATCAGAGCTCGCGCACAAGGATAATCTTGCCGTGCTGGTCGCGTTGCACGATTTGAATCTCGCCGCACATTACGCAGACCGCATCGCCCTCATGGTCGCGGGGAATATCAAGGCAATGGGGAAGCCCAAGGAAGTTCTACTACCAGAATTAATCGCAGAAGCCTATTGCCTGTCCGTGCAGGTGGTCAAGCATCCGTTTTTGGATATCCCGCTGGTGTTGCCTGCGGCGGGGAAATAAACTAGATAGCTCACGCCGCAGTCCCCGGCGGCGATTTCTGCCCAATGCCAGCGCCGAGGACGGCGCTGGGAGCGTGGTTGGAAGTGTCTGTTTTTGGATATTCCGCTGGTATTGCCGGGGGCGGGGAAACAAAAACTTCCAAGACCATAATCTTGGAAGTTCCTTATTTACCAATTACCAATTTACTGACTATCTCCATCTCCATTTCGTGCCATCTTTACTGTCTTCAATCGTCACGCCGAGTTCTTTCAGCTTGTCGCGGATTTGATCAGATAGCGCCCACAATTTTTGCTTTCGCACTTCGCTGCGGACTTCCACAAGTAAATCAATGAATTTATCTGCACCGTCAGAGCCTGTCTTTTCCTGCAGGCGTAAGCCGAGCACGCCAGTCAATTCGCGCAGAGTCTTTTGCGCGGGTTCGAGTTGGTCATCCGTGGCGCCGTTGTCACGCGCGGTGTTGATGGCTTTGACGAGTTCGTGCAACGCGGCGAGGGCAAGCGGTGTATTGAAGTCATCGTCCATGGCGTCGGTGAAGGATTGCTTTGTGGATTCCGCCTGGGAGGTGAGGGCAGAGGATGCGTCAGCGGAGAATCCCTTTGCGGAAACGGAAGCAGGCCGAAAAGCGGATTTGAGGCGCTCGAGGGATTTTTCCGCAGAATCCTGATTCACTTCGTTGAAGATCAGGGGCGCGCGGTATGACCCGGTCAATACAAGCATCCGCATGACATCGGCATCGCGCTTCGAAAGGAAATCCTTGATACTGACAATGTTGCCCAGCGACTTGGACATCTTCTCGCCGTCGAGTTGCAACATACCATTGTGGATCCAGTAACGCGCGAAGGGTTTGCCTGTATAGGATTCAGTCTGCGCGATCTCATTTTCGTGGTGCGGGAAGATGAGATCGTTGCCGCCACCGTGGATATCGATCTGTTCACCGAGTTCGGCGAGGTTCATGGCCGAGCATTCGATGTGCCAGCCGGGGCGACCTTTGCCCCACGGACTGTCCCAGGAAATTTCACCGGGCTTCGCGGCCTTCCAAAGGGCGAAATCCATCGGGTGATCCTTGGCCTCCTCGACTTCGATGCGCGCGCCCGCTTGCATATCATCGAGTTTGCGACCGGAGAGTTTGCCGTAATCCTCGTCGCTGATGACGCTGAAATACACATCGCCATTCGGCGCGGCATACGCGGCTTCCTTTTGGATCAAGCCCTGGATGAATTCGATAATGAGCGGCATGGTCTTGCTGACCTGCGGATAGGACGTGGCGGGCAGGATATTGAGGTTCTTGAGGTCGTTTGTGTAATCTTCGATGTAACGTTGCGATAGTTTGAGCGGGTCTTCTTTGAGTTGTTTGGCACGGTTGATGATCTTATCGTCCACGTCCGTGTAGTTCATGACTTGTTTGACAGTGTAGCCGCGATATTCGAGATAACGGCGGATGATGTCAAACACAAGCGCGGACATGGCATGCCCAACGTGCGCGTCGTTATAGACCGTGACACCGCAGACGTACATTTTGACGACGTCTGGCTCGAGAGTTTGGAATTCTTCCTTCTTGCGGGTGAGGGTGTTGTAAAGACGGATCATAATCGCCTCGCGTCACACCTGCACTTGCGTCAGGTGCAAGTGTTGCGAGGAGGCGCGAAGCGGCGACGAAGCAATCTCATGTTTAGAGGTTAGTTGAGATTGCTTCGTGGCGCCATGGCGCCACTCGCAATGACGAATTAATTATTTCTTTTTCTTCCCGTTCTCTTCTTCCACGCGGGCGAAGATCATGCGCCCTGCGGCAGTTTGCAGAACCTTGGTGACGACCACTTCCTTGTATTCGCCGATGTAATCATGTCCATTTTCGACAACAACCATCGTGCCGTCATCCATGTAGCCCACGCCCTGACCATGTTCCTTGCCTTCCTGGAAGATGTTCAAGGTCATGCGCTCGGCAGGCAACACAACGGACTTGACCGCGTTCGCGAGTTCGTTGATGTTCAGGATCGTCACGCCCTGCAGTTCAGCGACGCGGTTCAGGTTGAAATCGTTCGTGAGGATCGGACATTTCAACTGCCGCGCGAGCACAACGAGTTTATCGTCCACTTCGCGCACGCCCTCAGCGTTGATGTCACTGATGCGGACGAGCACATTCGGCTGTTTTTGCAGTTCGGCAAGCACTTCCATGCCGCGTCGTCCGCGTTGGCGGCGCAAACCGTCAGGGGAGTCAGCGATATATTGGAGCTCGTTCAACACAAAGCGTGGGATGAGAAGCGTGCCGGGCAGGAATCCCGTTTTGGCAATGTCGGCGACGCGTCCATCGATGATGACGCTCGTATCCAGTAAGATGGTGCGGTTGAGGTTTGTCCATGAAGAGGACGCGCCGCTTTCTCCACCACGTCCACTGAGGGTGCTCACGAGTCCCATCAGGTCACCCTGACGCATAACGAACAACGAAACGCCAAAATAGGAAAAAAACAACACACCGATGAATGGCAAAATCTGCCCGAACGGGGCTGGAAGTTGTGAAAATGGGAACGCCAACAACGCGGCAGTCAGCAAACCAACGATCATGCCGGTCAGACCTGCGAAAAGGGTTTCTGCAGCGAGACGCCCGAGTTTGTTGCGGATGACGCGCGCAGGACGAGTGGTGAAGTAGGGCGTGAGGACCAATCCTGCCAGTGCGCCGATCAGTCCAAACACCATTCTGTAAAGCAATTCCTGTTCGGGAATGAACGGTTCAATTCTGGAAGCCTGTCCCCCGAGTGACCAACCCAGGATCGCTACAATAACCATGCCGATAATGCGAAAAATAAATTCTGTGCTCATAATAACTCCTTGTAAGGTACAAAAACAGTGGAATAATTCCCGCATCATAGCATGGCTGGCATGACTAGTCAATTGGCTAATCCGGCCCTCATATAAAATTGTTATAATGAAAGGCACCTATGGCCATCGATCTTTTGATGGTTATCAATTAGAAACAATATGAACCTTACCGACATTCTCAACCGCCCTTTGCGCGACCTGCGCATTTCCGTCACCGACCGGTGCAACTTCCGGTGCATTTATTGCATGCCCAAGGAAATGTTCGGTGCGGACCATCAATTCCTTGAGCGGAGCCAAATCCTCACCTTTGAAGAGATCACCCGCCTCGCCCGCATTTTTGTCTCGCATGGCGTGAGCAAGATCCGGTTGACCGGTGGCGAGCCGCTGGTACGCCGCGACCTGCACCGCCTTGTCGCGATGTTGTCGAAAATCTCTGATCTGGACCTGACACTCACCACGAACGGATCGCTGCTGGCGCGTCAGGCACAGGCGTTGAAAGATGCGGGATTGAAACGGGTCAGTGTGAGTCTCGATTCGCTCGACGACGCCATCTTCAAGGCAATGAACGATGTTGATTTTCCGGTGGCGAAAGTGATCGAGGGCATGGATGCCGCCGCCAGAGTGGGCCTGGGGCCGATCAAAGTGAACATGGTGGTCAAGCGCGGGCTGAACGAGTCCAGCATTTTGCCGATGGCCCGCTTCTTTCGCGAGAAAGGCTACATCCTGCGCTTCATCGAATATATGGACGTGGGTCATACGAACGGCTGGCGTTTGGACGATGTCGTACCAGCGGCGGAGATCATCAAAATGATCAATGAAGAATTGCCCCTTGAGCCGCTTGACCCGAACTATCGCGGCGAAGTTGCTGAGCGGTGGAAATACAAGGATAGGAGCGGCGAGGTCGGCGTGATCGCTTCGGTGACACAGGCATTTTGCAGTACCTGCAACCGCGCCCGGCTTTCGGCAGAAGGACAGCTCTACACCTGTCTATTTGCGATCAAAGGGCATGACCTGCGCGACCTGATGCGGGGCGGCGCAACCGATGATGAAATTTCGCAAAGAATTGCGCGGGTTTGGGGAAAACGCAGTGACCGCTATTCGGAACTTCGATCTGAAAATACGATCTCACTGCCCAAGGTGGAAATGTCTCACATTGGGGGATGAGGAAAGGTTGCACGGTATACTCACGCTCAAACCACTCTTAAACACCTGATCATATCCAAGCACCAGCCAGGATATGATGCCATTCCAAGTTTGGAGATCTATGCTTTCACCCAACGGCATCAAAGCCATCTTCTTCGACCTCGACGGTACACTCCGTCATAGTGTCCCTTCAGGAGGCGACGTATTTACTGATTATGTTATCACGCTCGGTTTGCGCGTGAGCGGCGAGGCTCGCGTCCGTGCGCTGCGCTGGGAGCATCTTTACTGGGCAAGTTCAGTTGATCTGCGTGAAGACCTTATCGCGCATTCCGGCGAGACCGAAAACTTTTGGATTGAATACAGCCGGAGGCGACTTATCGCGCTTGGCGCTTCTCCCGTCCAGGCAAAGGAACTTGCTCCCAAAACATCCGCTCATATGGGCGAAGTCTATAAACCTGACAGCGTCGTTCCCGATGATGTACGCAGAACACTCCCGGAATTGAAGCAGGCAGGCTATATCATGGCAGTTCTTTCGAACCGCGATAAGCCATTCCAGGAAACTCTGGAAACACATGGCATCAGCGAATTCTTCGCCTTCTCGCTTGCCGGAGGTGAAGTGGACTCCTACAAACCGGAGCCTGGTCTCTTTGAACATGCTTTGAAACGCGTGGATGTGACCGCGCGGGAAGCCATCTACGTGGGCGACAATTATTTTGCGGACGTGGTCGGCTCGCGTCGCGCGGGACTTCGGCCTGTTCTCTACGACCCGGGCGTGATCTTCCCTGAAGCGGACTGCACAACGATCCGTTCCTTTGACGAGTTGATTTCCATACTCAAAGTCATATAATGTAGATAATCGCTTGATATGTCATGCTGAGCGGAGCGAAGCATCTCCAGATAACATATCAGACTCTTCGGTCGCGAAGAACGCTCCCTCAGAGTGACATACCTGAAAGGATAACCTATGGCATGGGAACGTAAAATGATGCGGACGGTGCGCGTCCGCAATGAACGCAGGTCCGGTGTGCTTGCACGGCTGTTGACGGCAATCGCCAATATCGACGCAAGCGTGGGAAGCATGGATATGATCTCCGAGACCGCGCAAAGCGTCGTGCGTGATATCACGATCTACGCCGATGATGCCGAGCACATGGATCATGTGATTGAAGCGATGCGCACCAATGAAGGTACGCGTGTGCTGGAGGTCCGTGATGAGGTTCTGGCGCTCCACCATAAAGGCAAGATCGCCATCCGTTCGCGCTTTCCCATCGACTCAATTGCCACATTACGCCGTGTCTATACACCCGGCGTTGCCGAAGTCTGTTTGAAGATCGCAGACGACCCCGAATTGGCGCGGCTTTATACAAGCATCAGTCATATGGTTGCCATCGTTACAGACGGGACAGCGGTTTTGGGGCTGGGCGATATTGGTCCGCTTGCCAGCATGCCCGTGATGGAAGGCAAAGCCATGCTTATGGAAACCATGGTCGGGCTTTCAGGCATGCCGATCCTGTTGAACACAAAGGATCCCGATGAAATTGTCCAGGCAGTGTATGCCATCTCACCAACTTTCGCTGCAATTCAACTGGAGGACATTTCCGCGCCGCGTTGTTTTGAGATCGAGGAACGATTGCAAGCCATGCTCGATATCCCGGTGATGCATGATGATCAGCATGGCACGGCAGTCGTCAGCGTTGCCGCGTTGATGGTCGCGGCGAATCGTTCACGTGTCGATATTGGCAAAGTCACGATCGGTCAGATCGGCCTGGGCGCGGCGGGAAACGCGATCGGGAAGATGATCATGCGTCTCACTGGCAACCCGGTTTTGGGCGCAGATTTGAGCGAGGATGCCCTGGCACGGTTCACGCGCGACGGGGGGCGGAAATCCAATTTGAAGGAGATCATGTCCGAGTGTGACGTCGTCATCGCAACAACAGGCTCGCCGAATCTCATCAAACCCGAGATGGTCCGCAAGGGACAAGTCATCCTGGCATTGTCGAATCCCAATGCAGAGATCGACCCCGATGTGGCTTTAGCCCACGGTGCCGCGTTCGCGGCGGATGGGAAATCTGTGAACAACGTTTTGGGATTCCCCGGCATCTTCCGCGGCGCCGTGGATTCGAATGCGCCGCGCATTACGCATGAGATGTTGATCGCCGCAATGGAAGTGCTTGTGCGCATGACCCCCGCGGGCGAGCTCATGCCCAACCCGCTCGATAAGAAGGTGCACCATGAAGTTGCGCGCGCAGTTGCCGAAACAGCGATAAAGCAGGGTATCGCCCGCGCAGAATACGTTCCGTATGTAGAGGGATGATCATGCAGGGGCGTAACATATTGCGCCCCTGCGAATTAATTAAACGGTTTCCGTTATCAATTCTTTCAAGGTTAAACCGAGTCTGGTTATACCTTCGCGTATCGTATCCGGTGCTGAATAAGAGAAGTTTAGACGCATCGTGTTCTTCCCCCCGCCTGTGGGATGAAATGCCTCGCCGGGCACAAACGCAACCTTCCTTTCGATCGCACGTTTGAGCACTTCCGCTGCATCCATGCCTTCTGGCATGATCCCCCAAAGGAACATGCCACCTTTAGGCTTACTCCATCTCATGCCAGCAGGGAACATTTCCTCCATCATCTCGATCATCACATCGCGGCGTTCCTTGTATGTCGCACGGATCACCTTGACATGCTCATCGAGAAAGCCGCCCTTCCCCACTTCATAAGCAACATACTGGTTGAACGAGGAGGTATGAAGATCCGCGGCTTGCTTCGTCATGACAAGCTTGCTGATCACCTCAGGTGGTGCAATCACCCATGCCAGACGCAGGCCCGGTGCGAGCAGTTTGGAGAACGTGCTCAGGTAAATGACATTACCGCTGTAATGTCCTCCATTGGGACCGCGATATTCGCTGTCCAGCGAAACGACAGAGGGAATGTGTTCTCCCTCATAGCGCAATTGACCATATGGATCGTCTTCAATGATCGGCACACCATATTTATCGGCAAGTTCTATCAGTTTCCTGCGTCGTTCCAGGCTGAGGGTTGAGCCGCCCGGGTTCTGAAAGTTTGGGAGGATATAGATGAATTTCGGTCCGATGCGAAGCGCCGCCTCCAGTTCATCCACGATCATGCCGTCCTCATCCGTTCGGACGGGAATGTACTGAGCGCCATAGGAATTCCATGCCTGCAACGCGCCGAGATACGTGGGAGATTCGACCACGATATAATCGCCACGGTTCAGGAACAACCGCCCGATGAAATCGAGTGCCTGTTGCGAACCGGATGTGATCAGAATATTTTCAGCGGTGATCTCCACGCTGTATCGGGCGGTATGCCGGGCAATCATCTCCCGCAAGGGACGATACCCCTCCGTGGTGCTATACTGCAGGGACTGTGGCCCGAAATGATCGAGCACATAATTGCAGGCTTCACGGAATTCCTTCACCGGAAAAACTTCCGGGGCGGGCAATCCCCCGCCGAACGAGATAATCTCGGGTTGTTCGGTCAGTTTGAGCAGTTCACGAATCACCGAACTTTTCATATCCTGCATGCGATGGGCGTAACGATACTCCCAGGGTGTTTGCATTCTGTCTCCTTGTCGAAAAAAGATAAAAAAAGCCCGGCAGGTACATGGGTACCCGTCAGGCTTGCTGACTTCTTGACATAAGCATGTCACGAAGGACCATTGCCAGAATTCGTATCATGGCATCCCTATCTTACACAATTTTCCCCATCTGTGCAAATGACAAATGAACTGTTTTCCTGTGACTTGGGAAACTGTAAGGTTTTTGAGTAAAATTGCCTTATGTACACCAACCCCAGGCTGGCTTCCGGTTTGCTCCCCTTCCAGCAGGGCGGCCTGGATTCCCTTTGCGGATTGTACAGCATCATCAACGCGGAACGGATCATCAACAATTCATCCGATGAGCAGGCACAGCGGTTATTCAATGATCTGATCCATTATCTTTCACGCAAGCATCTTCTTGCGAACCTGCTGATCGGGGGCGTGATCCACAAGCAAATGTTGTTGATCCTCGATCAGGTTATAGGGGACCGTATCGCGAACGTACAAATTCCCTGGCGCGGCGTTCCAAACCCTGAACTGACCACCTTCTGGAAATCCTTGCAATGGTTTCTGGATGGGACACCCGGGCGCGCCATTATTCTCGGCTTGCAGGGATTCCACGATCACTGGACAGTGATCGAATCCATCACGGAGCGGTCCATCTTTCTTTATGATTCCGCCCTGATCAAGCGGTTGCCGCGTTCGCGCTGCACCACGGTCTATGCCACGTGGAAACGCAAGCATTTGCTCCTGCCCGCGCAGACTTATTTTCTCTCGAACTAAACTGGCTTTACTGGTAATATCATCATGAAGCAAAGGGAACAGACATGATAAATGTTTTGGAATTTGACGGCCAGTTTGAATCATTATTGTCTGTGACACATGCCCTGTTGATGTCGTCAAACCTGACGGTTCATCCCAGTGTAGCGCGCATTATCCTGCACGGTTCACGCGGACTCGCGGACAGGTATCGGCCAGATTCAGATGTCGACTTGAGCCTGATCGTTGAGTTGGCACCGGGCATGGCCCGATCTGATGTCGAAGTTCTTCTCCGTGATGTCCTCGAGACCACAAAGAGTCATTGGCAGGGGGAAGTCGAAGTGGATCTCGCGGTTGTATTTGATATTCGAAATTGCGGTTTGAATTGTTTCGAACACACATTGTGGACGGATCAAATATGCAAACGAGGCGGCGTGGATTGTTTTGGTCTCTACAAGATCGGGAAGGGTTTCAATGGGCTGGTGGTCAATGCGGGCGTACAGGTAAAACTGATGTATCCGTGCATAAAGATATGGCAAAGAAAATAAATAACTGATGCTTCCCCACATTAGGCAATTGGAGAGAAGGTATTTATGAAAATAAAGCACCCTGTGGATCTTATCGAATTGCTTATGAAAATTACAAAGGAACATTACTGTTACCTGACGACGACAGGTCGCATAAGCGGGAATCCGCATGAGATCGAGATCTGGTTCGGGATCAACGATCAAACGCTCTATCTCCTATCCGGCGGCGGTGACAAATCTGACTGGGTAAGGAATTTGCTTAAGAAACCTGAAGTCGCCGTGCGCATTGCAAAGCATCGCTTCACCGGGACGGCACGGATCGTTAGCGATGAGCAGGAGGACATGCTGGCTCGCAGGATGCTGGCCACCAAGTACCAGCAATGGCGAGAGGGCCGCAGATTTAGCAACTGGGCGCGCACCGGCTTGCCTGTGGCGATCGATTTGATGTCATTGACGGGCAGGTAAATTCATGTATATCATCCCGTCAATCATGGAGTAATGTCGCTTTTATCTGCACCCTGATTCCTGTACGATGGATAAAATATTCGCACAGGCAGGTGCATATGAAACTCAAAAATCCATTCGTCAAGCCTTCCACGCGCGCATTCTGGGATGAGGCGCGCAGCGTTCCCGGTTACTCATTTTTTGATTTTCTGCACGGCTACGTCTATGGACGCTGGCCCTATCTTTATATCGGGATTGGTGTGGGTAAACATCCTCTGGCAAAATGGTTCGTTCCACTATCAGGTTGGTTCAATAAACTTGTCACAAGGAAGAAGGACGACGAACCCACCGAATCCAAAATCGGATTTGCAGACACGTACCACGGCAAAGCTGTTCCGCTCGAGACGGCGAAAAAGCTGGTTTTGATCAATGAAGAGATCAAGATACCGGACCTTGAACAGGTCATTCCCTACAAACGTGCCCGTTCCATCATCATGAAGAATCCAGACCATATCGTGGTACTGGATTGCCCCTGCCGTTCTGCCCGCGAGAATCCCTGTCTGCCTCTGGATGTATGTCTGATCGTTGGCGATCCATTCGCCAGTTTTATTCGTGAGCATCAACCCGGGCGCTCGCGTTGGATCACGCGCGATGAAGCGATCGCCATCCTTCAGGCGGAGGATGAGCGCGGGCATGTCCATCACGCGTTTTTCAAGGATGCCATGCTCGACCGTTTTTACGCCATCTGCAACTGCTGCGAATGTTGCTGCGGTGCCATGCAAGCCCACCGCACGGGAACACCCATGCTGGCATCCTCCGGTTATCTCTCTCAAGTGGATGAAGACCTGTGCATCGGTTGCAGTGATTGCAATTCATATTGCCAGTTTGGCGCGCTCGAGGTTGTGGATGGCGTCAACCAGGTCAACTACGAGAAGTGCATGGGCTGTGGCGTTTGCATCAGCAAATGTGAGCATGGCGCCCTGTCGCTTGTCACAGACGAATCGAAGGGCATCCCTCTTGAGATTTGCGCATTGATGGATAAAGCGATGCTGATGAAATAAAAGCAAAAGGCTGACACCCGTCAGCCTTTTTGATTCATGATCTGCTGCAATGCCTGTTTGAACACTTCATACGGCTGTGCACCCACGACTGCATACCGGTCATTGATCACATACGTTGGCACCCCGGTCACGCCAATCTGGTAAGCCCACTTAACCTGTTCTTCCACATTGACTTTATATTTTTCACTTTCAACGTCGCGTTGCATTTCATCCGCGTCCAGGCCAACTTCCTCCGCGACAGAGCGCAGCACATCCCACTGACTTGGGTCCCGACCCTCGGCATACACTTTAAGAAAGACAGCCTTGTGGAATTCATTCCCTTTGCCCCGCTCGTCTCGTTGAATGGGAGAATTGAAACGAGCGGGGTTGCCGTGTTCGCGCGCGTACTCGGTGGCTTCGTGAGCTAGGTGCGTGTTGTAAATTCGTTCCGTGGGCTTGAATTCCATTCCGTATGAACTTGCGATCTCCCGCAGACGCTGCTCCGAACCTTGTGCACGTTTCCGCCTGATATATTCGGGCAATTCCCTTCCTTCAGGCGGTGTATCGAAATACAAATAGAACGGACGCCATTCCTCATCCACTTGATATTCTGCTTTCAGTTTCTCGACCACACCCTGGCCGACATAACACCACGGTCAGATGTAATCGGAGAAGATCGTCAGTTTGAAATCCATATACGGCCTCACTCTGGCAGGACCTAAACCCTGCCAGAGCATTTAATTGGATAAAATAATCAGCAGATAGACATCCTCCCTATAGCTTTTCTTACGCAAGGAGACATCATCATGACGAAGGACCTGCGCGTCAACGCGGACCGGATGCTTGCTTCGTTCAATCAACTGGCTTTGATCGGGGCGACAGCCGATGGAGGTGTGAACCGTCCCACTTTCAGCGGGGCACATCTCGCAGCGCGCAAATGGTTCCGTGAGGAAGTTGAACGATCGGGATTGGAATTCTGCACAGACGGAGCAGGGAATCATTCGGCCGTTCTACCCGTCACACCTGCACTTGCGCCAGGTGCAAGTGTTGCAAGCCCTGTAGGGGTGAAGCAATCTCCAACTGAGTCGGGGATTGCTTCGTCGGGCGAAGCCCTCCTCGCAATGACGGGAACCAAGACTCTCCTCCTTGGCTCCCACCTCGACTCCGTCCCCAACGGTGGACGCTTCGACGGCGCACTGGGTGTGATCGCCGCGCTCGAAGTGTTGAGAACAGTCAAAGATAACGAGATCAAGCTCAAGGCTCGCGCTGAGCCGCCTCGAAGCGTCAATTTGGAGGCGATTGATTTTACAGATGAAGAAGGCACATTGGTGGGTCTGCTTGGGAGTGCAGCATTAGCCGGTCATCTAGCTCTTGATCCATTGCAATCCCCGCGTGGTGGACGTGATAACCTAGTTGCAGGGATGAAGCGCGCAGGCTTATCCGATGAAAGCATGTTGAGCGCGGCGCGACCCAAAGATTCACTTGCGGGTTATTTGGAATTGCACATCGAACAGGGCAAACGACTCGAGCGCGCAGGGATCAACATCGGCATTGTCTCTGCGATTGTTGGCATCTGGTCATATCGTTTGTCGTTCATCGGGCGGGCGGACCATGCGGGGACAACCACAATGGATGACAGACTCGACGCGTCACTGGGCGCGAGTGCCTACACACTTGCGGCGCGTGAATTGGTGATGAAGGATTTTCCGAATTGCGTGGTAAACGTGGGCAAAATGGACTTTGCACCCGGCGCGTTCAATATTGTTCCTGCGCGCGTGGACGTAGCACTTGAGTTCCGCTCTCCCAATGAAGAAGAATTTAAACGACTTGATGCAGCTTTGTTATTGTTGGCAAATACGGAAGCGACGCGTTTTGGGCTGGAGTTGAAGATCAAATTTCTCGGCAGACATTCGCCCAGCATCATGAGTGATATGGTTCAGCGCGCATACACAGAAGCCTGTGATGATTTGGGATTGACCCATATCTCACTTACATCTGGTGCGGGACACGATGGACAGTCATTTGATAATTTGTGTCCTGTTGGAATGATCTTCGTCCCATCCGTGGATGGAGCCAGCCACTCGCCGCGCGAATTCACAAAATGGGATGATTGTGTCAACGGCGCGAATGTGTTGTTGCAGGCGGCGTTGAGATTAAGCTCGGTAGGTCACGTTTCAAACGTGACCTACCGAGTAAAATAGAACAAAGCAGATCCCCATGAAAAACTTTGATTCGAAATACAACGATCTCCCAAAAACCGAAATTCATATCCATCTCGAGGGCTCTATCCGCACGCAGACGATCATCGATGTTGCTAAAGAGTACAACTTGAAACTGCCTTCGTATAAAGTCAGTGAGTTGGATAAGCACGTCAAGGTCTATGACCAGATGCGGAATCTCGAAGCGGTGCTGGAAGCCTTTGCTATTTTCCAAAACAGCATCACATCGCCAAAGGTTGTGGAACGAATCGCATGGGAACTGTTCGAAGATTCTGCCAAACAAAACATCAAGCTTTTTGAAGTGCGCTTCTCCCCCGATTGGGCATTCCACGGACACAACCTCGATTGGGATGCCTGTCTCGAAGGGCTCTCGAGCGCCAGGGAACGCGCCGAAAAAGGATTCGACATGACGATCGGTTATATCGCCATCACCTCACGCAGCATGGGACCCGAATCCTGCGTCAAAACAGTGGATTGGGCGATCCGTCATAAAGAGCATATTCTCGGAATCGATCTTGCGGATAGCGAGAGAGATTTCCCACTACGCGAGTTCGTCAAGCCAGTGATGAGGGCAAAAGAAGCAGGGTTGAAGTTAACCATTCATACCGGGGAAGATACACCTGCTTCATTTGTAAAAGAAGTAATTGAGCTAACCGACCCTGACCGCATTGGTCACGGCATACATTCCATTGAAGATATGAATGTTGTGGAGCTGATCAAGCAACGCGGCATCACGCTCGAAGTAAATCCCTGGAGCAATTACCTCACCAACTCCGTGCGGACGATCGAAGAGCATCCACTCAAAAAGTTATTTGACCTGGGCGTGAAAGTGACGATCAACTCTGATGATCCCGAAGTGCTGGAAACAAACCTGAACAACGAATATCGCATCGCGCACGAAGTGTTGGGCATGAGCATGGATGAGATTGCCAGATGCAATCGTTACGCGTATGAGGCATCTTTCATCACAAAGGAAGAGAAGAAAAGAATTTGGGAGAAATATTTCCAATAACAGTTATGCTCCCTGCGCCGTCCTCGGCGCAGGATAGCAGGATACGCCGCCGGGGACGGCGGCTGGAGCAAAATAAATATAGAATCATGCGCGCAAAATTCCCCGTCACCGTTCATTTGTTTTTCTTTCGCCAGGATCAGATCCTGTTACTTCGCCGTTTCAACACAGGCTACGCGGACGGGCAATACAGCGTCCCTGCCGGGCATTTGGATGGCGGCGAAACCGTGATGACCGCGGCCGCGCGTGAAGCGGAGGAGGAGATCGGGGTCCGGATTGAAGCGCAGGAAATCGTCTTCTCATCCGTAATGCATCGCATCGAAGATGATGAACGCGTGGATTTCTTTGTGCACGTACACAAATGGCAGGGCGAGCCTTTCAACGCCGAGCCTGATAAATGTGATGAATTAAGGTGGGCCGAGATCAACAAGTTACCGGAAAATACAGTCCCCTATGTAAAGCAGGCGATAAATAATCATCTGAATGGTGTTCGCTTCGATGAATTTGGATGACAACTGGTTACATATCCTCTTTGCGGCGGCGATAGTATTGACCTTTATACTTGTACATTTCATCATCTGCCAGGCTGATCACTTTTTCAAGCGACAAACCCGGTTCGCTGGTAGCTGTCCCAAGCGAGAGACTCAGTTCAGGCTCGCGATAAAACTTATTGTTCATCACAACCAGCGACTCCACGCGTTCCATCAAGGCGTTGGCAGTCTGCGCATTCGTTTCCGGAAGGATGAGGATGAATTCGTCGCCTCCGATGCGCGCCGCCAGATACCCTTCATCAAGACTGGCTTTGAGTACTTCCCCTGTGCGGCGGATCAACTGATCTCCCACCTGATGACCGTAACGGTCGTTCGTTGTTTTTAAATTATTCAGGTCGATAATGATCACACTGATCGGGTCATGGCGTTCGCTCTCAAGGTGATGCAATGTCTCATCAAAGAAAGCGCGGTTATACAAACCGGTCATCACATCGTGTGTGCCGAGATAACGCAGATATTCCTCCGCCTTCTTGCGCGCGGTGATATCCTGCAACGCCACCAGCACCCAGCTGAAATCATGTTCGTGTCCGGGCATCAAGGTCCAGTGCAGATGCACGTTCACCAGTTCGCCGGATAGCGAATAATTCACCCCCTCGCGTTCATAATATGTTTTGCCGTTCCACATATCCACAAGTTCATTGGCAAAGTGGCTGCTCATTTCATCGCGAAACACCTTGTCGAGATTCGCGATCAGTGTCTCTTTATTTTCTGCTCCGAACAGATCGAGCGTTTTCTGGTTCACATCCAGGACGCGGATCATGCCCATGAAACGGCTCACCAATTCAGGGTTCTGCTCGAGATGCGAGTTCAGATCAACGACTCCCTGCGCGCGCAGATGATCGAGTTCCATTTTCACCGCGGTGTAATCTTCCTCCCACAATGAGATCGGCGCATACGTGAAAAGATTGTGGAAACGCTGTTCAGCATATTTCAGTGCTGTGATATTTTCGATGGATACCAGCACGCATTCCCAGTTGGACTCGCATTCAGGCAGGATGCGCCAATGCAATCGGATGCGGAGCGCCTCACCATCCAGCCGGTAGTTGACTCCGTCACCAGACCAGCTGACATCCCCGTTCCATAACGCCATTAATTCAGACCGCCAGTGCGCGCGCATTTCATCGCGGAAAATTTTATGGAGATTGGACACCAATTCTCGCTCAGACTTTGCCCCGAACATATTGAGCGTCTCACTGTTGACATGTGTCACTTTGATGAGACCCAGACCCGTATCAAGCTCCTTGGGATGTTCATTGAGATATTGATTAAGATCAGTCACCCCATTCGCGCGCAATCCGTCAAGGAAGTTTTTAATGCCGCTGAAATCCTCCTCCCATAATGAGATGGGAGCATATTCAAATAAACTTTCGAAATGGTCACCAGCTTTTGGCTTCGACATGGTGCTTCTCCTTGAACGGAATGATTGCATTATACAACTTACAGAATTATAGACTCACCTTCAAATTCAACAATCCCGAAGGGACGTCGTGGTCGCAAAAATTTATGACACACCTTCGGGGTTTTGAAGGGTATGCACCCCAACGTGCAAACATCAGTTACAATCTCCACATGGGATATTTACTTCTCGAAGGCGGCGCGGAGTTCGGCGGGCGCATGCGCGACTCCGACATGCGCGCCATCGAACTGGCTGGCGGATTTGATGCGCCAATCCGCATCATTCCCACCGCCGCCGCGCCGGATCACAACCATCAACGCGCAGGAAATAACGGCATTCGCTGGTTTCAAAGTTTGGGCGCAAAGGATGTTGTTTCACTCCCATTGGTTGATAAACCAAGCGCGAATGACGAAAAGATCGCGAACTCCTTACGCAATGTAAAGTTGATCTATTTGCTTGGCGGCTTCACTCATTATCTCGGTCAAACGCTCAAAGATAGCCTCGCATGGCAAGCCGCAATGGAAGCATATAAAAATGGCACAGTCATCGCAGGTTCCAGCGCCGGCGCGATGGTGATGTGTGAATTTTATTATGACCCAGGCGCGGGACAAGTGCATGAAGGTTTGAATCTCGTCCCCAATTCGCTTGTCCTGCCGCATCACGATACGTTTGGGAAAAGTTGGGCGCCGAGACTCACGAAAGAGATCCCCGGTGTCACTTTGATCGGCATCGACGAGCAAACAGGGATGATCGACGATGGCAAAACCAACTTATGGAATGTTTATGGGCGCGGTGTGGCGACGTTATATCAAAATGACAAGGTTACAGTTTACCCAACAGGGAAGGCGTTTTCGGTTTAGAATTAAGGTGACAGTCACCCGCTTCGCGAAAGTGACTGTCACCTTAAATTGATGATTATGTTTGATATTTCCAATGCACGCTTTGCCTTTTTGGACCTTGAAACGACCGGGCTTTCGCCCTGGTTCGGTGACCGTGTCTGTGAAGTGGGGATCGTTATCAGCGAAGGGAAACGCATCAAGCAGCAGTATCAGGGACTTGTGAATCCCGAACGTCCGCTTTCGCCGGGAGCCGCCAGTACAAACGGATTGTCGGATGATGACTTGAAGTCCGCGCCGCTGTTTGCCGATGTCGCCAGTGATGTAATGGAGTGGCTGCGAGGCGCGGTGGTCGTCTGTCACAACGCGAAGTTCGACCTGCAGTTTCTCGATAGCGAATTCAAGCGCCTGGGGCGCGAGATCCAAATCCCAAATTTGATCGATACGTTATTGATGGCGCGTCAATATTATGATCTGCCGTCCTATAGTTTGATTCATATTGCGGAGGGGTTTCAGTTGCCGATGACGATCAAACATCGCGCCCTGGATGGCGCGCTTGCGGCACGGGGCATCTTCTTCGCCATGATGGAGCAGATGAAGCAGTTCAATAAACCGCTCGATGCCTACATCGGGATTTACAATTCACCCGCCTGGCCGGACGAGGGAATCCAACTCCCCACTGAATTGGGCGAGGCAATCTACAGCAATAAACGTTTGTTCATCCATTATGTGAATGCGGAGGGCAAAGAGACCGAGCGTTGGATCACACCCAGACAGGTGATGGGTTTAAAGGATTACGTTTATTTGCAGGCCTATTGTCATTTGAGGAATGAGGAGAGAAATTTTCGCCTGGATCGGATCATTGAGGTCAAGGTGGAAGAATAGTCATTTTTTATTCATGAATTCCAAAAGAGCAAATAGATGTGTTACGCGCTGTTACTAAGCACAACCTCAAGCGATGATCTATCGCAGTTTAATGGCGAGGCGATCAAGTTCAATAAAGCTATTCCCGTGCGCCTTAAGTTTGATCATCTGCTTTATCCGAACAGTTGGTATGTTGGCTCACGGACAGGCTGTAGTTGTTCTTTCAGGCATCTTTACGGTCCTGAATTTGAATTCAGTGTTCCTGAGGATTGGTTTCCCGAAGATAAAGCAGATATTGAGGCCACACTCGTGTTAATTCGTCTGGTCAGGTCATTGATTGCAAAAGGTGAAAGTGTGGACTGTATTGACTTGTGGGAAGGTCACGACGCAGAGCATCGACCTCCGATCTCCATGAACATAAACCTGGGCCAAATTCGGGATGAAGAGTTCAGGTTCTTTGAAAATCATCACTTTGACTTTATATCGGAATAATCATCGTGTTTGAATTCAATGAAGATGACCTGAAAGCAAACCAGCGCGGACAGCTTAGCCCACCTCAAAAAGAGTGGCTGAAGAGCATCGCGCGCGGTGCCCGCAGTTTCTCGTGGACGAATTCGTTCATCGCCATCGGTTTTACGTTCCTTGGGCTTTGCATCGTGCTTGGGTTATCCCTGCAAAACGAAGATTCGCGCGCAGCGTTGTTTTCTGACCCCATGAATTTGGTCGTACTGATCGGGATCGTGCCACTGATTCTGGGAATCCTTGCACTGGCAATCTTCCTGAACTATCGCAACGCGAATAAACTGGAGAATTCCGTCCTTTCTTCGGTGACGGGTAATGTCCGGTTCGATCAGGAATACTCCAGCAAAAGTAGTATCACCAGCTATTATGTCTTTGTGGGGAAGAAGAGATTTACCTTTGGCGACGACATGAGTCGCGCCCTCAAAGAGGGAGAGAAGTACAAGTTCTATTATTGCAAGGCAGGGTTGTATGAGTTTGTGATGTCGTTGGAAAAAGTGAATAGTTAGCGCAAGTGACAGTCACCTTTAAGGTGACTGTCACTTATAATCGGGGGAACATGAAAGAATTCATTTATTCCCGCAACGCCGTGTATGAGACCCTGCGCGCCAAACGCAGAGATATATTCAAGATCGAACTTGCCGAAGGCGTGCAGGTAAAGAGCAGGCTCACCGAAATCCTGGCTCTGGCGGCGCAAAGAAAGATTCCAGTCGTCAAAGCGCCGCGCGCACGCTTGGATAAGATCCACGAAAACAATCAGGGCATCATCGCAGAGGTAAGCGGGTATCCGTATGTGGACTTGCTCGATATTTTGGAGAACGGGCGCGTCAAGAACGAACCGTCCTTTATCCTGTTACTCGATTCACTCAACGACCCGCAAAATTTTGGCACGCTCATCCGCACGGCGGAAGCGATCGGCGTGCATGGCGTGGTCATTCCGCTGGCGCACACGGTGGAGGTGACTCCGTCCGTGGTCAACGCGTCCTCGGGCGCGAGCGAGCATATGCTGATTACACGGACGAATCTCGCGCAGGCGATTGATGCGCTCAAGGAGGAGAACGTCTGGGTGGTGGGTCTCGATCAAAACGGCGAAACGATCGGGGCGAAGACCCAGCGTCATTTAATGGGAGCAACTGCTTTGGTCGTCGGAAGCGAGGGCGAGGGCATCCGTCAACTCACGCGCGCGAAGTGCGACATCATCCTGCAGCTTCCCATGCGCGGTCAGGTCGAATCCCTCAACGCCGCGGTGGCGGGTTCCGTCGCATTATATCTGGCGTATCTGGCAAGACAATGAGACCAGGCGACTAGAGGCAGGAGACTACAGTGGTTCAAGCATCCTATCATTTTCCACGTGGATTTTTATGGGGGACGGCGACCGCCGCGCATCAGGTTGAAGGCAACAACACGAACAACCAATGGTGGAAGTGGGAACAGGACGGTCATACCGACGGGCATTCTGGTCTGGCTTGCGATTGGTGGGGCGGCCGCTGGAAGGAGGACTTCGACCGCGCCGCGGAAGGCGGACAGAACGCGCATCGTTTTTCGGTGGAGTGGAGCCGCATTCAGCCCACGCCTGACACCTGGGATGAGGACGCGTTGGAACGGTATCGCCTCATGTTGCGCGGATTGAAGGAACGCGGTATGACGCCGATGGTCACATTGCATCATTACACTGATCCGCTCTGGCTGGCGGAATTCGGCGGCTGGGAAACGGATGCCGTTGTCCCGTTATTTGAGCGTTATGTTCGCAAGACGGTTGAGGCATTGAAGGAATATTGTACGTTGTGGTGCACGCTCAACGAGCCAACTGGTTATGCCTTGAACGGATATGTTGGCGGCGGGTTAAGCGGGAGCTTTCCGCCCGGCAAGAACAACCTGAAACTTGCCATGCAGGTTCAGGCGAATCTGATCCGCGGGCACTCTGCCGCATATCATGCCATTCATCAGATTCAGCCTGAAGCACGTGTGGGGACGGCATTGCATTATCGGGCTTTCACGCCTCATCACAAATGGTCTCCACTGGACAGGCTGCTCACGAAAAACGCCAGCAACATGTTGAACCATATCTTCCCGATGGCTTTATCCAATGGAATAATCCGTTCAGTGGTTGGCACGATACGCATCCCTGAGGCGAAAGGTACACAGGATTATTTTGGATTCAACTACTATACAAGAAACCATGTCACATTTGATCTGCGAAAACCCGAATCGATGTTTAGCAGCGGTTTCTTTGCAAAAGACGCCGACCTGAGCGACAAGGCTTTTATTGCCAACGAGCCGGATGGCATGTTTGAAGGATTAAAATGGGTTGTACGGACTTTCCCCAACCTGCCCATCATTGTATGCGAAAACGGTTTTGCCGATGCCGATGACCGCGTGCGTCCGCGTTATATTGCGCAGCATATCCATCAAATGTGGCGCGCGGTCAATTTCAACTGGCCCATCAAAGGCTACTTCCACTGGACGCTGGTGGATAACTTCGAATGGGATCAAGGTTGGACTCTGCGCTTCGGCCTTTGGGGTTTGGACGTGGAAACGCAGAAGCGCATCAAACGTCCCTCTGCGGATTTGTACGCGGAGATTTGCAAGGAGAACGGTCTTTCCTCCGAAATGGTTTCCAAATATTGTCCTGAAGTGTTCGATAAATTATTTCCCGTTTAGGATACGCAATACAGATTATGTAATACGTATGCGTTTTGCGAATCGCTTCGTCCTCAGCCGATGCCTGCTTCCATGAACCAAACCTTTTCCTCCCCTCGAGTTGTCTGCCGCCCGGCACTTGCGCGCGACCATGCCGACGTTACCGAATTCTGCAAAGGCATCTGGGACGGGGACGACTACGTCCCCGAAGTGTGGATGGAATGGTTCAACGACCCGGACGGACTCCTTGCCGTTGCCGAATACAAAGGACATGCCATTGGCTGTTCAAAAATCTCGCTCCTCTCGAAGGGTCAATGGTGGCTCGAAGGTTTCCGCGTCGACCCGCAACATCAAGGACTCAAAGTTGGCTCGCACATTCACAACTACGTTGTTGATTGGTGGCTTGAGCATGGCGATGGGACTCTCCGTTTGATGACCGACGCCGGAAATCTTGCAGTTCATCATGTGTCTACCAGGGCGGGTTTTATCAAAACACATGAGGTCTGTGCATATAGGGCAACTCCCATCGCAGAACCCACCGATAACTTCTCCCCTGTCACCGACACGCCTGAAGCCGCGACATTTGCCCTTGAAAGCGAATCCATCAAAACGACAGACGGACTCATTGACTTTGGCTGGCGCATCTGCAAGCCCGATGAACAAGCCATCGAGAACCATTCCAATGGCAAAGCAGACTTCGTCCACACTTTCCATTGGTGGAAAAATAAACAGGGCATGTTCGGTGCACGGGAAAATATTGAAGAAGACAGGCGGACACTGATCATCTCGGTGGTAGCCTGCACCTTGAAGGATATGCCCGCGCTTCTCAGGGATGTCCGCAGGTTGGCCGCGCAGGAGAAGTTTGATTCCGTCTTCCAAATTGCGTTCGACCTTCCACAGATCATATCCCAATTGGAGGCGGCTGACTTTGAGAAGCGTTGGAAGCGCAGTAATGCTTTTGTGTTCGAGAGGGAACATCCGGGCAGAGCATGAACTTGCCGCCTGAATTCATTTCCAATATTCAAAACACATTCAGGGAAGATGGTCAAGCCTTTCTAAAGGCGTTGCCCGATTCGATTGCAGAAGCGTCTGCAAAATGGGGTTTGACGGATATTCAACCTGCCCCAAATCTTTCCTATAACTTCGTAGCGTTTGCAAAGCGCGGCAGGGATTGGGTCGTTCTCAAAATGGGAGTCCCCAACCGCGAGATGAAAAGCGAGATGGCGGTGTTGAGATTGTTCAACGGTGAGGGTGCCTGTCAGTTGTTGGAATGTGATGAAGAAAAATATTGGATGTTGTTGGAACGTTTGAATCCCGGCGTGATGCTCGCCGCAATGGAGGACGACGAGGAAGCGACTCATATCGCCGCTGAGGTGATGAAGAAGATTTGGAGGAGTGGTCTCGATATGGCGGACGAACACCGCCTACTCGACCAGCGGGGCAAGGAGTTTATTCGATTGACCGATTGGTTCGATGGATTAAAGAAGTTGCGTCTGATGTTCAATGGCGGGACGGGACCATTAAACGAAAAACTTGTCGAAAGAGTCGAACGATCGGTGGCCGATTTCTTCGTCGAAAATCATAGACCCGTTCTCATGCACGGGGATTTTCATCATTTCAATATTTTGTCATCGGAACGCGGCTGGCTGGTCATTGACCCAAAGGGAGTCATTGGTCCTGCGGGCTATGAGGTCGGTCCGCTGTTGATGAACCCGTGGGGAGAGCTGTTAAACGGAACCAACTACCGGCTGATTACGAAGAGGCGGATCGACATCCTGCACGAACATCTGGGCTTCGAACGCGAGCGCATCCGTGAATGGGGATTGGCGCACGCGGTCCTATCCGCATGGTGGGGTATCGAAGATAATACAGGCTGGGAGTATTCGCTGGCTTTCGCCGAGATGCTCGCGGACTTAAAATAGATAATACAGCCTCCCGGGCAAAGGAGGCTGTAGGTAGTTCACCTGTTGATCAGCGACCGAGGAAGAGAAACACCGCGGCGGCAATGGCTAATAAGGCGCCAATGGCGTCAAAGGGACTAGCCATAAGGGGGGCAACAAAGTGAGCAAGGCCCACCCATAAGAAATATAGAATCATGCACCAGGTGGAAATAGCGGAAGGCATTTTCATAAAACACTCTCCTTTTGAGGGTTTTGTTTGATTGTCCAAATCGGACAATTCTAGTGTAAATAACACTACGCCACTTTGAGGGATACGCCCGCGTGGTAGAATTTGATTACACATTCACTCTCGCGGTCATCTGACTGCGGGAGACTTTTTCTGCCCCATGACCACAACAATTCCCTCTCCTGCTGAATTTTCAATGCATCGTGTGCATGTTTCGGACCGCTCTGGTCCCGTGAAGTGGATCTGGTCACACGCTTCCCGTCACTGGTGGATCATCATTATGATGGTGGTCGGCGCGGTCGGCAATGCGGGCCTTGCCGCAGTGGTGCCTGTACTAACCGGCGATGCTTTCAACGCGATGCTCAAGCCCGTTCCGGATACAAGCGTGTTGCTTCCGCTGGCGTTGATCATTGCGGGATCACAGTTGATACGCGGAATTCTGCAACTGGGACGCAACTTCGGCGCTGAGTTGCTCGCGCAAAAAATGGAGCGCACTGTACGAGACGAGTTGTACCTCTCCCTGCTCGGCAAGAGCATGACCTTTCACAACCTGCAACCTGTGGGCGATACGATGGCACGCTCCACAAACGACGTACGCGAGGTCAATTACATGTTCAGTCCGGGCATCAATCTCGTAGTGGGTTCACTCATCTTTTTGCTCATGCCCATCTTCGTCGCCGGGCGGTATCATCCGTCGCTGGTTCTCACGCCGGTCATTTTCATCATTTTCTATTTTGCATTCCTTGTGCGTTATTTAAAAACGCTCGCGCCAATTACGGATGAGGTCCGCTCCACGTTTGGGGAGATGAATACGCATCTTTCCGAATCGCTGGATGGTGTGGAAGTGGTGAAGGGCGCGTCGCAGGAGAATGCGGAAGTGGATAAATTCGTAATGAACGCCAGCCGTGTGCGGGATGCGTTCGTCAAGCAGGGCGACCTCGAGGGACGTTACGTCGCGATGCTCCTGCTCGGTTCCGCCTACGCCTTTGGGCTGTTCCATGCTCTTCTGCTTTTCCGCAGCGGACAGCTTAATCTCGGCGACGTGGTGGCCTATTTCGGTTTGCTGCTCCTGCTTCAGTTCCCCACATTCGTTTCAACATTTGCCTACTCACAGATCTCGCTCGGCATTTCGAGCGCGCGTCGCATTCTGGAGTTGATGAACCGCGAAACCAATCTCGACCAGAACGTGCAGGGACGCGTCGAGCCGATGCAAGGCGAAGTGGAATTTAGGAATGTAAGTTTTGCTTATAACCCTCACCCCAGCCCCTCTCCAAATGGGAGAGGAATGTCCGAAGGACAGGGTGAGGGAGAGCTTGTGCTTCAAAGCATCTCCTTCAAAGTGAAACAAGGGCAAACGGTTGCCATCGTCGGGCAGACCGGTGCCGGGAAGACTTCACTGGTCAAGCTCATCAATCGAACGTATGACACAACGCAGGGAGAAGTCCTTGTGGATGGTGTGGATGTGCGCGATTGGAATCTGGCGGCCCTCCGCTCACAGGTCTCCATGATCGAGCAGGATGTCTTCCTATTCTCGCGAACTGTCAGCGAGAATATCGCTTTTGGGAAACCGGGAGCAACCAAAGAGGAGATCAAATCGGCGGCAAGGTCCGCGCAGGCAGATGACTTCATCCAATCCTTCGACAAGGGATACGAAACCGTTGTCGGTGAACGTGGTGTCACGCTTTCCGGCGGACAACGGCAACGCATTGCATTGGGGCGCGCCTTCCTGACTGACCCGCACGTCTTGATATTGGACGACTCAACCTCCGCAATCGACTCGGCAACCGAGGACAAGATCCAGCGCGCCATCTCCAACGCCGCGCGCGGACGGACAACCTTCATCATCACACATCGCCTGTCACAGATCCGCTGGGCGGATTTGATCATTGTGCTTCGCAAAGGAAAGATCGCTGCGATCGGCACACATGATGAACTGATGAAAACGTCAGAGGCGTATTCGAGGATATTCAGGGAATAATCGCTGGAGTCAAAAGTCTCCCGACTTTTGATATACCTGTCAACTCCCGACGTCGGGAGACGTTGGACTCCGTTATTGAAAGAGAGAACATGGGTTTCTTTGCAGGACTTAACGACGAAAAATATGACCGCCAGTACACAGACCGTGAACTGGTGCGTCGCATGGTGAGTTACTTCACGCCACAGACAAAACGTCTCGCGGTGGTTATGGGCCTGGTGGCTGTCCTTGCTGTCATCGGCGCGGCACTCCCTGTTGTTGTTGCGCGTATGGTGGATCTATTGAAAGGACAACCCTCGTTAACAGCCATCAGCCTCGTCAGTTCAGGGGTGTTACTCATTGGCTTCGGCTTATGGGGGTTAAACTGGGCGCGGCGCAGTCTCGTCGTGCGCGCGGTCGGGGATGTGGTTCTCGATCTAAGGACGCGCGCCTTCCGCGCCGCGGCGGAACATGACCTTTCGTTCTACGATCAATTCTCATCAGGGCGCATCGTCTCGCGCATCACCTCCGACACAAACGATTTCGGTCAGTTGATCGTCATCGTTACCGATGTCGGTTCACAATTCGTGCAAGCCATTATTCTTGGTGTCGTGTTGTTCCGAACCGACCTGAAACTGTCATTGATGCTGATGGCCTTCCTGCCAGTCATCTTTGCCATTGCATCCGGCTTCCGCGTGCTGGCACGCCGCGTCACCAAGCGCGGCATGAAGGCGATGGCAGATGTCAATGCAGCCATCAAGGAAACCATCAGTGGCATCTCCATCGCGAAGAATTTCCGTCAGGAGGAGAGCATCTTCAAATCATTTGATGAATCGAACCAGCAGTCGTACCAGGTCAACGTGCAACGCGGCTTTGTGCTCTCATTGGTTTTCCCCACACTCAACGCGATCGGGGGCATCTTCGTCGCCATTCTCATTTATGTGGGCGGTCTCAACGCGGCACAGGGTATTGTCTCAGTGGGCGCGTGGTACCTCTTCATCATGAGCCTCGACCAGTTCTTCTTCCCGGTGCTCAACCTCTCTGCCTTCTGGGCACAGATCCAGGCGGGACTTTCCGCCGCCGAACGCGCCTTTGCGCTGATCGATGCCGACCCAAATGTCATCCAAACAGATAACAAGGATGTACCTCCACTAAAGGGACATATCCACTTTGACGATATCCATTTCCGTTATACGGATAACGAACCGGTTCTGATCCACTTCAACCTGCTCATCGAGCCCGGAGAGACACTTGCCCTTGTCGGACACACCGGCGCGGGGAAATCGTCCATTGCGAAGTTGATCGCCCGCTTTTACGAATATCAACAGGGACGTTTACTGATCGATGGTCACGACATCCGCACGTTCGACCTGGCACAGTATCGCCGTCAACTGGGGATCGTGTCACAAGTCCCATTTTTATTTTCGGGAACCGTGGCGGATAACATCCGTTATGCCGCGCCGGATGTGACCGATGAGGAGATGCTGGGCATGGCACGCAAGATCGGGGGCGGTGAATGGCTGGAAACACTTCCAAACGGGATCCAGACCGAGGTCGGCGAAAGAGGCGGACGTCTATCGATGGGGCAACGTCAACTCGTGGCTTTGATGCGCGTCCTGATGCAGAAGCCCGCCATCTTCATCCTTGATGAAGCCACCGCGAGCATCGATCCGTTCACGGAATGGCAGATCCAGCAGGCGTTGAATCTCATCCTGAAAAATTCAACAAGCATCCTGATCGCGCATCGTTTGTCAACAGTGAAGGCGGCGGACCGCATCGTCGTGATGGAAAAGGGAACGATCATCGAGGAAGGCAATCACAACGGGCTGCTTGAGCGCGGCGGACACTACGCAACTCTTTACAATACTTATTTCCGTCATCAAAGCCTGGCGTACATCGAGCAGGCAAGAGAGATGATCAGCAAGTAAAAAGAGGACCGCCAGAAAATGGTGGTCCTCTTTTTTGTTATTTCAACTTTTCCAGTTCGCTGACCAAATTATCCAACACATCGAAGCCACCCTGCCAGAACTTTGCCGAGCGAATATTGATACCTGCCTCAGCCAAGATCTTCGCGGGCGCTTCGGAGCCTCCTGCCGAGAGGATCTTGAGATACTTCGGCTTGAACGATTCGCCCTCTGCTTTGAATTGCTGATACAACGAGAACACCAGCAATTGACCGAACGCGTATGCATACACATAGAACGGTGTGTGATAGATGTGCGGGATGGACACCCATTCCCATTTGAATTCATCACTGATCTCCACCGAATCACCGAATTGCTCCTTCAAGTTCTCCATATACGCCGCGGATATTTCATCCACCGAAGCATTCTTCTGGATCATCTCGTGCGCCTGTTTCTCAAATAACGCAAAATAGGACTGGCGCATGATGGTTGCGTACGCATCGTCCACCTGTTTGAAGAGAATGTCACGGCGCACGGCTTCATCTTTCTCTTCGGCGAGCAGTTTATCGGTCAGCATCATCTCACCGAAGGTGGAAGCAGTTTCAGCCAGCGGCAGGGATGAATGGAAAGTAAATGTGTTGTGATGTGAAGCGAGCATGGAATGAATGGCATGTCCAAGTTCGTGTGCCATTGTTGCCGCGTCACGCGCGCGGCCCTGGAAGTTCAACAGAACGTACGGTGTCATATCGGGCAGGACGGACCAGCAGAACGCGCCATCCCGTTTCCCCTTGCGGACTTCACCATCCACATGCTCCTGGTCGAAGACACGCTGTGCCATCTCTGCGATCTTCTGGTCGAAGGTGTTGAACGAATCGAATACCATTTTGGTCGCCGCATCGTATTCAAATTTCTTGTCCGAATTGGCGATGGGGGCATAGATATCGTAACGACGAAGTTTATCGACGCCGAGGTGTTTGGCTTTGAGTTTGAAATATCGCTGGAAGATCCTGGCGTTCTTCCTTGCGGTATCCAGCAAGGCATTCACCGCCTCATCAGGGATGTCATTTTGCAAATTGCGCACCGATATGGCGCTGGAAAATTTCCGCAACCCCAAATTTTCATTGTGCCAGTCGCGGGCCCGCGTCTGATACATCTGGCCAAGGATCGGACCATCTGCGCCATAAACGCGATATTGTTCCTGATAGGCCCTGGCACGCAGGTCCGGATCAGTGCCTTGGACGTAAGCCATGAGTTGTCCACGTGTCAGTTCTTTTGTCTCACCGTTGACACCCAGTTTGAACACATAACGGTTCGTGATGGCGTCGTATAAGGTAACAAGCGCCCCTGCGCCGGTCACTTCCTTGAGATTGATGATCTTCTCCTCTGCCTCACTCAAGGTATGCGGTTTGAAATGCCGCATCTCTTCGAGATAATAGCTGTAATCGCCCGAGGCGGACATCAACCGTTCCGCGTTCGCGTCGTCCAAATCTTTCCACCACAGGCTGAAGAACAGCGTGCGGTTCTGCATCTCCGCCGCGAACTGCTGCACGCGCGCCATATAGGTCTGTGCGGTCTGGTCCTGTGTGTCGGATGCGAACGAAAGTCCGGTGAATGCATAGATCTTGTTCACGATGCGCGTCGCTGCTTCGGAGGCGCGTACCACTTCAAGGAAAGTATCAGAATCCATATCGGGATTCAGTTTGTTCCGCACGCCTTCGAAGGATGTGACCTGCTCCTCCACATTGTCGAACGCGCCTTGCAGATCCGGACTGTCGAAGCCGGGAAAAAGTTCACCGAGATTCCACTTGGTGAGTGTGTAAGCCATATTTCGATGTTCTCCTTTTTGATTGTTATGTCATTGCGAGGAACGGAGTGACGAAGCAATCTCCGGTTATTAGACAATTCCACTCGATAAGACTTACCCGTTTAATGGGAGATTGCTTCGGGCACACTCCCTGGCACCGCCCGCCAGGGAGTGTGCCCCAGCGATTTGCCAAGCAAATCGAAGTGCCGGGGAAAAACGCCCTCGCAATGACATAAGTTATTTATAGACTCGAGCGGATATGCACAATATCGCCGTCTTTGACGAGATACTCCTTGCCCTCAAGCCTCAACCTGCCTTTGGACTTCGCTTCGGTCATCCCCCCGAGGCTGAAGAGGTCGTCATAGGCCACCACCTCCGCCCGGACAAATCCACGCTGCAGATCGGTGTGGATCTCGCCCGCGGACTCCTGCGCGGTCGCGCCGCGTTTCGTCTCCCAGGCGCGGACCTCGTCTTCGCCCACGGTAAAGAACGATTGCACCTGGAGCAGGTCATATGAGAGGCGGATCATTTTGCTTAAACTGAGTTCCTTGATGCCATATTCTTCCATGAATATCGCGGCATCCTCCGAGGAGAGTTGTGCGATCTCCATTTCGAGTTTGCCCTGCAAAGCCACGGACGGGGTGTCCAATTCCATTTGCGGATCGGCTTGTCCCTCGCTCATGTTGAAGACAGTCAAAACAGGTTTGCGCGTGAGCAGACCATACGATGCAAGCTCCTTGCTTTCTTCGCTGTTATATTCCAGCTTGCGGAGAGGGATTCCATTATTCAAAGCCTCATGCAAACGGGTAAATAGGACGGTCTGTTTTTCATTCAGGGCTTTATCGGTTCCACCCTTTTTGCGTTCATCGATGAGGCGTTCCAGTTTGCGCTCGACCGCGATCAGATCGTTGATCAGGAGCTCGCTCAACATGGAGTCGACATCGCGTTTCGGGTCCACGCTCCCATTGGGGTGCATGACCAGATCGTTCTCAAAGCCGCGCACGACGAGGATGAAGCCGTCCATTTGGGCGAGTTGATTCAGCAGTTGACCAGAGATGCCGCTTTTGGCGGAACCAGACTCCAGCCCCGCGATATCCGCATACGTCACCTTGGCGTAGATCGTCTTCCTCGGCTTGAACATTTCCGAGAGCCTGGTAACGCGCGGGTCGGGGACGTCCACAACCGATGTATGGACTTCGAAACGCCCTGCCGAAGCGGTGGTGGGTGTGTTCCCGCGCGTCAACGCGTTGAAAATTGTCGTTTTTCCTGATTGGGGTAATCCTATGATTCCGAGTTTCATCTTGACCCTTTTGTTGCGCAAGATATCATCTTGCGCAACGGATTATGAGTGGTATACTTTGGGGCGCAACCGGGCCGAAGTGGCGGAATAGGCAGACGCGCACGACTCAAAATCGTGTTCCCTCCGGGAATGAGGGTTCGATTCCCTCCTTCGGCACACAGATTATACCCTGTACCGAACATCCTCCAATGACCGGAGGATGTTTTGGTTTATAAGATTTCCATTAGACATTTACCCGAATTGTTGACTTTCAAATTTTTGATATGTACAATGAAAACAGTAACAGGGAGTAGCGCCTGCATCGGTATGTGCCTGTGCAGGGCAGATGATCGTCAGGTCGGAGCATCTTTTAGCACTACCCGGGGTGCTCCCGGTCATCTGAGCGTTCCATGCGTTCGCGAGACTGCCACAGGGTAGTTTCGCGATTCTTATTTTCCTGCAGAGGAAATATGGAGGTGCGAGATGAAGCTTCAAATTATATTTACGCTGATCGACATATTGATTCTGCTGGCATACCCGTTTGTTTTCGTAGCGGCAAAGGTAAGACAACTTTTAAATTTTAAGAGATAATAGAAACATTCAAAAGTGCGTCGCACCGATACGCATGATAAAGCCGTTAAACGAAAGGCGCTTATGATTGGAATGGCGCTTGCGAAAAATGGTGCGACGCACGCATCACACGCCGGAGGTTGCCATGCCGTCAATGAACGATGTTCTGGGTGTCATCATGGGAGGAGGCAGAGGGTCACGTTTACATCCTCTGACGAAGATGCGCTCGAAGCCTGCCGTGCCGATCGCAGGCAAATATCGTCTCATTGACATTCCTATTAGCAACTGCATCAATTCGGGGATCTACCGCGTTGCGATTCTGACCCAGTTCAATTCCGTTTCGCTCCATCGACACATTTCCCAGGCCTATAACTTCGATGCATTCCACACCGGCTGGGTGCAGATCTGGGCGGCCGAGCAGACACCCCAGAGCGCGGACTGGTATCAGGGCACGGCAGACGCCGTCCGCAAACAATTGTTTGAAATACAGGCGACCGGGGCGGAGTATGTGTTGATCCTTGCGGGAGACCATCTCTATCGCATGGACTATACCGGGATGGCAGAACATCACTGGGAGAAAAATGCCGATATAACGGTGGCAGTTCAACCGGTCGCGCGAAGCGAAGCATCCCGTTTCGGGATTTTGAAGGTGGAGACAGACGGTCAGATCTCTGCATTTGTTGAAAAGCCCAAAGACCCTGAAATCCAAAAGAGATTTGTGAGCCGCGACGACCCGGAACGCCCCTTCCTGGGATCGATGGGCATTTACATGTTCAAAACAAAGGTATTGAATGATCTGCTTAATTATCACCTGCGGCAGGATGATTTTGGCGGGGATATTATCCCCCAGGCGATCCAATCGCATGAAGTGTATGGTTTTGACTTTGACGGATATTGGGAGGATATCGGAACGATCCGCTCGTTCTATGAGACCAATTTGAAGTTGACAAGCTCGAACCCACCGTTCAATTTTTATGACCCGAAAGCGCCGATCTATACCCACGCGCGTTTCCTGCCCGGTTCGACCGTGGAGGATAGCGAGCTGAAGGATGTGCTGATCGCGGAAGGATGCCGCATTCGCAAGGCCGAGATCACACATTCGATCGTTGGCATTCGCAGCCAGATCGCGGAAGGGACGGTGATCAAGGACAGCATTGTCATGGGAGCCGATTACTATCCTGATGAGAAACAACGCGGCGATATTCCGATTGGAATTGGCGCGAACTGCCATATCGAATCCGCCATACTGGACAAGAACGTGCGCATGGGTGAGGGCGTTGTGATCAAGCCCTTCCCCGACAGCAGGGATATTGACCATGAGCTTTATTTCGTGCGTGACGGTATTGTTGTCATTGCAAAGGATACGGTGATCCCGGCAGGCACAAGGATCGCGCCGCATAGTTGAATGCTGCAAATCAAATATAACTGTCTAAATTTTGGCTTGACATTCGCTTTACAGAAGAATACACTTGGCTTGATTGGGGAGTAGCCATGGCGCTTTGTCGAACATCCCGCTTTAGCGGGGGCGCCAACGAGTTGTCGTCAAGACATGGCACGCTACGCGTGCCGTCGGCACTCGAGACGCATTGAGGAGCGTTTGGCGAGACCATCACGGAGGCGTGGTGGTCTCGTTTTAATTTTCCGGATCATCGTACTCCACATCATTATTCACAGGAGACATTGCATGACTCACGAAAGCGAAGATACAAAACCTCAGGAATGGCACGCACTCAGGGCTGAAGAAGTCCTTGTCCATCTTAAAGTTCAGGACCATGGATTATCTTCAGAAGAGGCGAAAAAGCGGATTGAGCATTACGGTCCCAATCAATTAAAAGAGGCCTCACGTCCCACCTTCCTGCAAACGCTGTGGGAACAGTTGAATAATTTCGTTGTGATCCTTTTGATCGTTGCATCGGTGGTCTCAGCACTGCTCGGTGATTACGTCGAAGCGGCGGCGATCATGGCGATCGTGGTCTTGAACGCGGTGCTGGGCATTGTCCAGGAACGCCGCGCGGAGGAGGCGCTCGCGGCCCTCAAGAAACTTGCCGCGCCCGATGCACAGGTAATGCGCGATGGACGTCGAAAATCCATCCCGGCATACGAACTGGTGCCGGGCGATATTGTTTTTCTTGAAGCAGGCAACTTTATTCCCGCCGATATACGCCTGCTGGAAGCGATCAACCTGCGCGTGGAGGAGGCTTCGCTCACGGGTGAATCCCTGCCTGTGCAGAAAAATGCCGCCAAGGTTCTGGACAGGGATGTTCCGCTCGGCGACCGCAAGAACACAGCCTTCATGGGAACAGTGGTTTCCTATGGGCGCGGGCGCGGCGTGGTCACCAGCACAGGCATGCGCACACAACTCGGTCTTATCGCCACCATGCTTCAAAACGTGGAAGCGGAGGAAACACCACTGCAACGCAGGCTCGATCAACTCGGCAAGTCATTGAGCGTTGCGTCGCTCTTTCTTGTCGCGATCGTATTTATCGTTGCACTCATCAACCAGACAAATATCGGTGAATTATTTACGGGTCCGCTTGCGTATCTGCAGGAATACGTAACCGAAATCACTGATGTCTTCATTATCGCCATCAGCCTCGCCATCGCGGCGGTCCCGGAGGGACTCCCCGCCGTGGTGACAATCTCCCTCGCGCTTGGCATGCGGGAAATGATCAAACGCCACGCGCTCATCCGCAAGCTGTCCTCCGTTGAGACGCTTGGGTCAGCCACCGTGATCTGTTCCGACAAGACCGGCACCCTGACACAGAACGAAATGACCGTCACGCGCCTATGGGTGGATGGGCAGTTCATCGACATCACAGGTACAGGTTATATTCCAAAAGGCGACTTCATAGTGGCTGGCGAGCCCGTGGATATGATCCAATATCCCGGTGCGCGCACCGCCCTTTGGCTCGGTGTGTTGAACAATGACTCGGAGATCGAAATCACAGGCACGAGCGAGGACCAGCAGACCTATCGCATCGTAGGCGACCCCACGGAAGGCGCATTACTCGTCGCCGCGACCAAGGCAGGTGCGGAACATCTCGACATTGACAAAGCCTATCCGCGCGAGAACGAAGTGCCGTTCGATTCCGAACGCAAACGCATGATCACCATCCACAACGTGAGCGATCCCGATCCCAACGACCTCTCTCCTTTTCATAACTACAAAATGGTGGATTGGGATGTGATCGCCATGAAAGGCGCCCCCGATGTTGTGCTTGATTTGTGCTCGCATTATCAAACGATAGATGATAAATCGAAGCCGCTGGACGACGAAGCGCGCAAACGCATCCTTGCCGCCAACGATGCAATGACAAAGGACGCCCTGCGCGTTTTGGGTCTGGCCTATCGTGCCGAAGAGGATATCCCCGATAACCCTGAAAATATCAAAGCTGAGGAACTCGAGAAGGAACTGGTCTTTGTCGGCCTGATCGGCATGATCGACCCCGCCCGTTCAGAAGTAAAGCCTGCTCTCGAAAAAGCGCGCGAAGCCGGCATTCGCACCATCATGATCACGGGAGATTATCCCAACACGGCGCGCGCCATTGCTGAGACCATCGGCATGCTTCGACACGGCAGGAATGTGATGACGGGCGCGCAACTGGACGCCACCAGCGACGAAGAGCTTCAGAAAGTCATCAAGGATACGGCTGTTTTTGCCCGCGTCTCCCCCGAACACAAAATGCGCATTGTGGACGCGCTGCAGGCCAACGATGAAGTCGTCGCAATGACGGGTGACGGGGTTAACGACGCACCCGCCATCAAACGCGCCGACATCGGTGTGGCAATGGGCATTACAGGAACGGACGTTGCCAAGGAGACCGCGGACATGGTGCTCACAGACGACAACTACGCGAGCATCGTGGCCGCGGTCGAGCAGGGACGCATCATCTACTCGAATATCCGCAAGTTCGTGTTCTTCCTGCTTTCCTCCAACGTGGCGGAGATCATGATCATTTTCCTTGCCACGCTGGCGGGTCTCCCCTCTCCGCTCACTGCGATCCAATTGCTGTGGCTTAACCTCATCACAGATGGCGCACCTGCGCTGGCGCTCGCCGTGGAAAAAGGCGACCCCGACATTATGCAACGCAAGCCGCGTGCAAAATCTGAACCGATCATCAACAAGAGCATGGGACTGGGTATCGGGATCCAGACCATTGCACAGACGGGAGCAGTGCTTACCGCCTTTGCCCTCGGGTTGATATGGCATCTTGAAGCTGGTGCTCAGATTCCCGCTGGCGCTAACCCGATTGCTTATCTCCTGGGACATGATTGGCGCGGCGTGGATGTGCAGACCGCCGAAACCATGGCCTTCATGACACTCTCCCTGTGCGAATTGTTTCGTGCATACACTGTCCGTTCGGAGCGCGCCTCGATCTTCCAGATCGGTCTGTTCTCGAATCGCTACATGCAATATGCGGTTGGGCTTTCCATCGCATTGCTGGTGCTGGTGGTTTCCGTACCATTCCTGCAACCCATCTTTAACACGCACTTTCCATCCCTGCGCGAGTGGACGGTCGTCATCGGACTCTCGCTCATCCCAGCGGCTTCCGAGGAAATCACAAAATTCTTCCTGCGAAGAAGCGAAGCATAAATCATCGAGGTGCGGGATGGTACCCCGCCCTACGAATCAATTACGCCTGACGTATTTCACGTCAGGCGTAATTCTTTAACGACAAATGTTTTTCGATGAACGGACGAATATCCCAATCGCTTCATCGCGGACCGATGTGCCTGCGTGCCGTACCCCTTATGTTTTCCCAGCCCATAACCTTGATATTGCAAATCCAACTCGCGCATGAGCGCGTCGCGCGCGGTCTTTGCCAGTACAGACGCGGCAGCGATACTCAAGCAACGCGCATCGCCTTTGACAAGAGACGTTTGTGAAACATCCAGTTGCGGGAGTTCGAGTCGAAAGTCTGTAAGCAAATACTGTGGGGGAATGGATAGTTCGTGCAAGGCGCGCAAGGCGGCTAATCGTGTGGCGCGGACAATCCCCTGCGAATCGATCTCCTCGGCTGAGGCGAATGCCACACTCCAGGCGAGGGCGGTTTCTTTGATGCGCGGCGCAAGAGACTCACGCGCGCGAGGAGTCATCTGTTTGGAATCACGCACCCCAGCCAGGGCTTGCGAAAGAAGCGAATCGTCATCTGGCAGAATCACCGCGCCGACGCATACGGGTCCAGCCAATGCGCCGCGTCCCGCCTCGTCCATTCCGGCGATGTGTTTGTAACAGGACCAGAGATTCTTTTCGTAGGTGAGGTCAGGGTTTTGGATCATACAGTCCGCGGCGTGCATTGCGCCGAATGAGGAGCAGGTCGAGGAACATGCGCAGGGAATCGCGGAAAATGCTTATCTTGCTATCGGCATTGAAATACCAGTCGATGGGGATCTCGACGACCTGATAACCGTGGTGGCGCGCGATGTAAAGCAGCTCCACATCGAATGCCCAGCCGGTGAGGGTTTGGTAACGGAAGATATCGCGTGCCACATCGGCGCGGATGCATTTGAATCCGCATTGCGTATCCTGCAAAGTTGGCAGAACCAGCAAACGGATCAACGTATTGAAGACCCG
>Ga0210377_10000449_pt1 | contig 39663 bp, 29 predicted proteins | sample PLM4_65_b1redo_FD_155480 | JGI IMG/M metagenome (GOLD analysis project Ga0210377, IMG submission 155480) | Groundwater sediment microbial communities from an aquifer in East River, Colorado, USA - PLM4_65_b1 redo | ecosystem: Environmental > Terrestrial > Soil > Riparian zone | place: USA: East...
ACCGAACGGCGCGCGATCGGCTGGGCGTAGAGCAGCTCGGCGGCGCCGCGGTCGGGGGTCATCGCCAGCACGCCGCCGACCAGCGCCATCAGCGGCGCCAGCAGGATCACCAGCTGCGTCAGCGACGCCGCGGTGCGGGCGAAATCCTGCACACCGTGACCGCCGGTCATGACATACCCCGACCAGGCGACGGCCAGCGCCAGGGCCGCGAACACCAGTGCGAAGATCGGCGTCCAGCGCGATCGCAGCGCCAGCGTCAGCTCCTGGCGGGCGCACAGCAGGACCGTCTTCATGCCTGCCTCCGCGGCGTCATGGGCTCCCCGCCGGCGCGCCGGCGGCCGCGCGACCGAGCACCTCGGAGGCGGCCAGCGCCACACCGGCGGCGGCATAGGGGTCGGCCCGGCGCGACTCTTCGTCGGCGTAGGCGACCCAGTGCGACGCCATCGGCGTGGCGAGATCGGGGATGCGCACGTAGAACGCCCTGTCGGCCGCGACCCAGGCGCCGGTGCGGTGGTCGGCGACGAAGATGCGGGCTGCCGCGGCGGGCGGTGCTGCGGCCAGACCGTCGCGCAGGCACTGGAGGTCGTCATACAGCCGCGGCTCTTCCCCCGGGGCGACGACCTGTGCGGCGAAACCCGGGTCGGAGATCACCATGCGGCAGGCGGCGCACTGGTCGTTGATGGTGTCGACCGCGACCGGCTGCGGCGGCCCCGAGGCGCAGGCGGCCGCGCCGAGGGCGAGAAGCACGGCGATGGCGGCCCTCATGAGGCCTCCGGCCCCGGGCCCGGCGACGCGTCGCCGCCAACCAGCTCGCGGTAGAGCAGGTCGAGCCGCCCCTCCTCGACGGTCAGCGCCGTGACCGCGGCGCCGGCGGCGTGGACGCGCGCCACCACCGCGGCGCGCATCGCAGTCGGCCCCGGCACGACCATCTCCGCCCCGGCCCCTTCGCCACCGGCCACTTCCCCGCCGGTGCGGTCGCCGCCGCTCCAGACGGCGCGCGGCGCCACGGCGCGCACGCTCTCGAGAAGCCCGGGCACGGGTGCCGCGAAGCGCAGTCGCATGATGCCGCGGTCCGACAGCCGCTCGGCGAGCGCCCGCGCGGTCAGCAGCGCCACCAGCCGTCCCTCGACCAGGATCGCCAGCCGGTCGGCGAGACGCTCGGCGTCGCCGAGCTGGTGCGAGGTGAACAGGATCGTCTGTCCCTGCCGGCGGTGCCGCTCGACAACGCCGTAGAAGGCGCACAGACCGTCGGGGTCGAGCGCCGCGGTCGGCTCGTCGAGGAGCAGCACCGGGGCCTCGGGCAGCATCGCGACCGCGAGACCGAGACGCTGCGTCATGCCGCCGGAGTAGGTGCCGACGGCACGATCGCCGGCGCCGTTGAGCGAGGCGAAACGCAGCACGTCGGCGGTGCGGCCGGCGCCGGCACCGCGCAGCCGGCGATAGAACTCGACCACCTCGCGCCCGGTCAGGGCGTCGGGGAACGACACCCGCTGCGGCAGGAACGACAGGATGTCGCGCGCCGCCGGGTCGGAGGCGCTGCGCGGCGGCCGGCCGATCAGCACCGCGCCTGTGCTCGGGCGGATGAGACCGGCGGCCGCCTTGAGGGTGGTCGTCTTGCCCGACCCGTTCGGGCCAAGGAGCGCCACCGCCTCGCCCGGCTCGATCGCAAGGTCGAGAGCCGCGACCGCGGCGTGACGGCCGTAGCGCTTGCCGAAGCCGCGGTAGGAAATCACGCCCGCCTCCGGCCGGCGCGCGTCAGCGCCACCACACCGGCAACACCGAGAAGCGACGAGCCCAGCAGACCGGCATAGTCCGCCGCCGGCCCTTCGCGCCGCGCCGGCGGCACCTCAGGGAGCCGCGGCGCGCGCACCAGCGGCCGGGTGTCGAGGGCGCCCACCGGTTGCAGGACCGGGAAGGCCTCCTCGGCGGCTCCGAGCGCCAGCGCCGCCGGCCCGCCGGTGAACAGGTCGGCCGCCAGCAGGTTGCCGCGCACGTGATCGAAGACGCTGGTCAGGCGGTAGGGGCGGTCGCTCACGCCGTCGCCGTCGAGGTCGGCCTCGTCGTTGCCCGACCAGTAGTTGCCGGTGAAGAGGGTGTCGGTGCGCCGGCCGACCAGCCACAACGGCGTCATGTTGGCGATGAAGCTGTTCCCCTCGAAGCGGTTGCCGGCGCACGAGTCGTACAGGACGATCGCCATGTCGGACGACGCCACGACGTTGCCGCGCAGGACGTTGTTGTTCGATCCCTCGAGGAAGATGCCGCGGGCGTTGTCGGCGATCAGGTTGCTCTCCGCCAGCACGTCGTCGCATCCCTTGAGGAGCAGCCCCACCGACGCGAAGCCGCGGTTGCGGATGAAGCGGTTGCGCCGGAAGACGATGCGCTTCGAGTACATGATGGCGGTCCCGGCCGCGCCCCCCTCGAAGGTGTTGCCCTCGAACAGATTGTCGTCCGAGTACATGTAGTGCAGGCCGTAGCGCAGGTTGCGCGCCGTGTTGCCGATGATCACGCCGCGCGACGACGACTGCACGTACAGACCGTCGCGCACATCCTCGACGAGATTGTCGATGAGCCGGAACTCATTGGTGTTCCAGGCGTGGATGCCGGAGCCCTTCTCGCCCGGCGTCTTCCCCGGGATGCCGCGCACCGTGCAGCGCTCGACGACCGCCCCGTGTGCCTCGCGCAGGTAGATGCCGAACAGCGAGTTGACGATGACGCAGTCGCGCACCACGGCGCCGGTTGCCGCCACGTGGATGCCCGAGGAGTCGCGCGCCAGGTTGCCGCCGCCCCGGCCGTCGATGTCGAACCCCTCGACCGTCACCCCGGCGGCACGGATGCGGACGACGCTGCCGGCGCCCGAGCCCTCGAGCCGCGGGCGGCCCGAGCCGATGACCCGCAGCGGCCGGTCGATGACGATGTCGCCGCGCCAGGTGCCGGCCTCGACCACCACCGTCGCGCCGGGCGCCGCCGCGTCGATGCGCGCCTGCAGGGGCGAGACTTCGGCGGAGCCGGGGCGGCCCTCGAGGGCGCCGGGGAGGGCGGCATGCTGCGTGGCGTCGGCGGCCGCGTCCGCGGCCGCCGTCAGCGCCGCCGCCAGCGCCAGGGTGGCGAGCATCTCAGCCCCGCGCCGGAGTCGCGGTGCGACAGTACTGGCGCCAGGCCAGGAACATCGCCGCCAGCAGGACGACGAAGACCGCGCCCATGGCGTACGACGCCAGGCCGGGGTAGGAGTAGACCTCGAAGTTGGCGATTTTCTTGTAGCCGAAGAGCGGCGGCATGAAACCGTCGACCGTCACCGCCGCCTTCGGGTCGAGATCGTGCCCGTAGCTGTACAGCTTGAAGCCGAACGACCAGAGCGAGAACAGGGCGAAGTAGATGTACATGACGGTCACGTCGACGAGCCCGGCCATGGTGCCGTGGAAGACCGCGCGCAGGAACAGCAGCCCCAGAGCTCCGACCACGAACGGGATCCACTTGAACTCGGCGAACGACTCGGTGGTCAGCTCGTGCATGCCGATGTAGTGGTTCAGCACGTTGACCTCGCGGACGTCGAGGTCGTGGTTGCCGCCGCCGATCTTGTAGGAGTAGATGTCGAGCCGCAGGCCGTCGGGATACTGCGGCGCGAACATCGTCATGTTCCACAGCGGAAAGATGTAGGCCGGTATCAACAGCAGCACCGCGAGCAGGACGAGCGCGCGCGGGCCGATGTCGACCCCGGATTCCAGGAACCGCGTGCTGTGCTCGATCCAGGCTCGCATGGCGCTCTCCTCCTGGGGCGGCGGGCCGATCCCGCCGCCCCCTCCGGGACTCTACTTCACGATCATGTAGCCCTGCATCTCCTGATGGAGCGCCGAGCAGAAGTTGGTGCAGTAGAACGGGAACACGCCCTTCTTCTCGGCCTTGAAGGTGACCGTCTTGGTCTCCCCCGGGTCGATGACGATGTTGATGTTGTAGTCGAGAATCGCGAAACCGTGCAGCTCGTCGGTCGTCTGCTCGATATTGGTGACCGCGACGGTGACCGTCTCGCCCTGGTTGACGGTGAATTCGGTCGGCGTGAACGAAGTGCGCACGGCGATCATCTTGACCACCGCCTTGCCGCCCTGGCGCGCGATACCGGCATCCTTGACGTCCCAGATCGCCAGCGGATGGTGGTTGTCCTCCTTGGGGTAGACCTCGATCGTGTGGATCTTGTCGGCCTTGATGATCTGGGCGTAGTGCGGCTCGGGCTCGGTGAAGGTGTCCGACAGCAGCTTCATCTTCTCGTCGCTGATGTCGACGAGCTGCGACGACTCCGGCTGCGACGGGCCGACCGACAAATGTCTTCCATGGGACAGCTTGTTGAGGCCGACGAGGTACTTGCCGTCCGGGTTGACGGTGTCGCCCTCGGCGGCGGCCAGGTGGCCGATCGAGTAGGACATCGGCACCTTGTCGACGAGCTCCCAGGTGCCGAGCTTCCACGAGGCGATGGCGCTGTCGACGAAGAGCGAGGTGTAGGCCATGCCGTTGGGGCCGAACTGGGTGTGCAGCGGGCCGAGACCGACCGGCACCTCGGCATCCTTGATCGACTCGTACTTCAGCACCGGGATGCCGTCCTCGTCCCCCTCGTAGTCCTTGTTGCGGATGGCGGTCTGGACCTTCTCGAAGTTGAACGCCGTGGTCACGCCCTGCAGCTTGCCGGAGCCGATGATCCACTTGCCGTCGGGGGAGACGTCGACCCCGTGCGGCGACTTGCCGCACGGCATCAGCCACACCAGTCCCGGCACCTTCTTCGGGTCGAGCACCTTGATGCCGCCGATCATGTCGCCCTGGCCCTCGGCCGCCGCCTTCGCCGCCGCCTTCCAGTCGACCGCGGCGATGTAGTCGCGGTCGCGCTGCGTCGAGGTGACCTCGAGCTTGCCGGTGGCGCGCTCGGCGTTGTAGCAAGTCCAGAACATCCAGCCCTCGGACATCGCCTTGCCGGCGTCGCCCAGATCCCAGTTGAACGGCGGCGTGACGATCTGGAAGCCGATCGACATCGCGCCGTCCTTCGGGTCGATCTTGATGGCGGTCAGGACGCCCTTGTAGTCGGTGGCGTACTTGTCGGTGCCGGTCGTGGTCCCCTTCGGCAGCGGGATCGAGAAGCGCGACGCCATCATCGAGTACTCGGTGTTGGGCGTGACGAAGGCCGACCCGTGGTTCCCCGAGACGTTCGGCACCGGACCCAGGATCTGCTTGGTCTTGAAGTCGCGCAGGTCGACACGCGCCACCCGGCCGTTCATGTCGTTCACGAAGAGCCAGCGGCCGTCGTAGTCGCCGCCGGTCTCGGACAGCGACGGGTGGTGCACGTCACCCCAGGTCAGGTAGCCGAGCATCGCCTTCGAATCGTCGTCGAAACCATAGCCGGTCGCGGGGTACGGGCTGTACACCGGAATGGTCGAGATGTGGCGCATCGACGGGAGGCCGTAGACGTACACCTGCCCCGAGTGCCCGCCGGACGAGAACATGTAGTACTCGTCGAGGTCGCCCGGCGCCACGTAGACCTTGCCGGCCGCCACGGACATGTCGGACGTCGCGCCGCCTCCGCCCGCCTTGCCCGGCTTCGCCCCTTTCGGGGCGCTCGGAGCGCAAGCGCCGAGGAGCGCGACGGCGACGACGACGGCGACCAGCGCCGCCACGGACCATCCACCACGGTGTCGCACGTTCATCGTGATTCTCCTTATCGGCCCGGACCCTCCGGCCGGCGTCAATGGGACCCCTGCAGTTGCGGCGCGCCGCCACGGCGCGCCCCCTCTTCTTTTTGCCGCTGGTACTCGGCGAACGCGGCCCTCAAGTTGCGAATGGCCTCCTGCTTTTGCTCGGGCGACAGGATGATCTGCCGCGACAGCACGACCGACATCGTGCCGGTCGGGTTGGCGAGGAAGTCGTCGATCGTCTTGCCGAAGCGCGACTGCACGTCCTCGACGGCGTTCGAAAGATCCGGCCCGATCTGCGCCGGGCTCTTCACCCCGAACGCCCCGATCGAGTGGCAGACGAAGCAGCCGGTTTTCACGAACCAGGCGCCCGGACCGGTCTTCATCTCCTGCTCGGCGTGCGCCTCCTCGGCGGTGACCGGGTCGGTGCGCGGCGCGCCGGGGACATACTCGGCCGGCACCGACGCCCGCCGCCACGACAGCACCAGCATCGCCAGCGACTGGGCGTCCTTCGTGCTCAGGTGGAAGTTGGGCATGACGGTGTCGGAGATCAGCGCCCGCGGCTCCTTGAAGTGCGCCACGTGCCAGGCGAAGGCGGTGCGCTGCCCGTACATGCGGGTGTAGTCGTACTGCTCGGGCGCCTTGTCGCCGACGTTGGTGAGGTCGGGACCAATCGTCCCGCCGCGGCCGTTGATCACGTGGCAGGCGCGGCACCCCTTGTCCTTGAGCAGCGCCTTGGCATGGTTGATCGCCTCCATCCCCTTCGTCTCGCGGTCGTAGCGGTGGCAGACGTTGCAGTTCATCTGCAGAAGGGCGTTGGTGTCGTCGGCCAGCGAGTACTCCTCGCCCAGCTCGCGGCTCAGGAGCGGCTCCTCCCAGTGCGCCACCTGGCCGTGCGCCTCATAGGTGTCGACCGCCCACCCCTGGCCGCCGTGACACGGCGTGCAGCCGTAGCGCTCGATCGGGTGGCTCCTGAGCGGCTCGGGCGGATGGGTGCGGTACGGTTCGTCGGCGGTCTCGAATCCCTTCCACGACACCGCCTGGTGGCAGGTGACGCAGCGGTCGGCGCGGCGCAGCGCCGGCACCCAGATCTGCTGCAAGCCGGTCGGCACCGTGCGCGCCTTCTCCTCGCCGAGCTTCTCGGCGACCATCTGCTTGAAGGTGTACTGGTAGTACCAGAAGTCGCGCAGCCGATCGCTGCGCACGAAGAGGACGGTCGAGATGACCAGCAGGACGCCGATGATCGCCAGCACCGGCCGGTCGCGCCGCGGATAGGGGGAGTCGGTTCGCTGTTCCATGTCAGATCCTCCCCGGGATCTCGGGCCAGACCTGCCACGGCCAGTAGAAGTGCCAGTACGGGCCGCGGCAGAAGGTGCCGATCAGGGTGAAGGCGACGATGACGACCGCCAGGAGGATGAAGACCAGGTTCTGGGTGCGCCGGTCCCGGGCGAACCAGACGCCGGTCGCGCCGGCCGGGCTGCGGTCGAGCCAGGGCCACAGGGTCAGGAGCGTGACCAGCAATCCTGGGAGGACGACACCGCCGATCAGCGCTCCGTTGATCGTGAACGAGCCGAGGTGCAGCGTCGTGTCGGTGACAATCTCCTGCAGCCACAGGAAATACCACGGCGCCTTGGCCGGGTTCGGCGTCACCAGCGCGTTGGCCGGCTCCTCGAGCGGCGATCGGATGAAGACCGCCATGATGCTCAGAAGCGCGATGGTGCCGAAGTTGACGATGGCGGCCCGCCGCGTGAGATCGGGCACCGAGTTGACCGTGGAGTCGCGGGCCTCGATCGACGAGGCGCGGATGGTCGGCGCCGTCCCCCGGGCGATGCCGAGCAGCGTGTAGGTCTTGGTCGCCGCCGGCGCGACCTCGGCGCGCTCGCGCAGCAGCGCCTCGCGGTCGGCGCGCGCCAGCCCGCCATCCTTGCGGATGCGCCACATGTGGTAGACGAAGAGAACGCCGAGCAGCCCCGGCAGCGCCACGATGTGCAGCACGTAGAACCGGATCAGCGTCGACTGCTCGATCACCCGCCCGCCCAGCAGCAGCTCGCGGATCTTCGGCCCGACGAACGGGATCGACGAGGCGATGTTGGTGCCGACAGTGACCGCCCAGTAGGCCAGCTGGTCCCACGGCAGCAGGTAGCCGGTGAACGACAGGAACAGGGTCGTCAGGAGCATCGCCACACCCAGCACCCAGTTCCACTCGCGCTTCTGGCCGCGGCCCGAGCCGTTCTTGTACGCCCCGGTGAGAAAGACACGCGCCAGGTGCAGGGCCACCGCCGCCACCATGAGATGCGCTGCCACCCGGTGTACCGACCGGATCCATGAGCCGAAGGTGATGACGTACTCGATGTCCTTGACCGTCTGGTAGGCGCGCTCGACCGACGGCACGTACAGGAACAGCAGCGGCATCCCCGACAGCACCAGCAGGAGCAGCAGCGCCGCCGAAATCGTCCCGAGCCACATCGAGTAGTTCCAGTCGAGCGACGCCTTGAGCGCCTTGGCCGGGAACCAGTGCAGCAGGAAGTTCGACACCACCGCGTCGCCCGAGGCGCGATCCGACTCCGGCCGCAGCGACCAGAGCGGCTTCGGGTGCACGCCGGGGGCGGAAGGGGGCGCCGCCGGCCCACCCGGTGCGGCGCTGGTGCGATTCGTCAGGTCGCTCATCGCTCCCCCCTCATCCGACCGTCAGCCGGAAGTCCCGGCCGACCTCCTGCGCCAGGTCGACGACCAGCTGGCCGTCGTCGGGCGAGACCGACAGGTGGAACCAGGCCAGCGGCTTCGGCGCCGGCCCCGAGACATTGCCGCCGTCGCCGGAGTAGGCCGAGCCGTGGCACGGGCACATGAACTTGTGCGTCATCCGCAGCGGCGCCCCCTCGACCGTCGCGGTCACCACCTGCGACAGCGCCTCGGCGCGCACCGTGCAGCCGAGGTGAGTGCAGACTGCCGAGATGGCGTGGAAGGTCTTCCCCTCGCGGAACACGAACAGCCGCTGGTCGGGCAGAAACTTGAGACCATCCGGGTACTCCGCCGGCGGCCCGATCTTCACGGTCGTCGGCGCGTCATACGAGACGTTCGGCACCAGCGAGCGCAGCGACGCGCCCGCCTGCGCCCCGAGCGCCGCGATGCCGCAGCCGGTGCCCAGCTTGAGAAGAAAGTCGCGACGGTCCTTGATCACGCTCATGAGGTCTCCCGCGTGAGCCGCTCGGTGATGGTGAACTTCTCCATGGTCATGGCGTCGGTGGGGCAGCGGACGGCGCACAGCCCGCAGCGGATGCAGCGGTCGTCGTCCTTGATCATCGCCGCCAGCGGCAGGCCGTTGCCGTCGGCACGCTCCGCCAGCGCCCGGCGCTCGTCGTCGGGCAGGTCGAGGCTCTCGAACGGCACGATCGCCAGGCAGTACTCCGGGCAGACATCGACGCAGCGGCTGCAGAGGACGCATTTCTCCGGGTCGTAAATGGTTTGGACGTGGCAGACGAGACAGCGCGCCGCCTGCTCGCGCGCCGCGGCCTCGTCGTACCCGGTCTCGACCTCGGCGATGCCGGTGCGCCGGCCGATGTCGAGCGTCGGCGGTGTCGTGCGGTCGAGCACCTCGAACCCGGCGGACATGCGATAGGTCCGCGTCGGCATCTTCTCGATCTCGAGCAGGCGCTCCAGCCCGCCGCCGGCTGCACCCCCTCCGCCCGGTCCGCCTGCGCCGGCGGCGCGCGCCAGGTGCTCGTGAATCGACCGCGCCGCCCGCTTGCCGTTGGCCACCGCCTCGATGAGGTTGCGCGGCCCGAAGGCGACGTCGCCGCCGGCGAACACGCCTGCGGCCGAGGTGGCGAGAGTCTCCGGGTCGATGCGCACGCCACCCGACGGGGTCAGCGCCACACCGTCCTCGGGCTTGAGGAACGACAGGTCGGCCTTCTGACCGATGGCGAGGATGCAGGCGTCGGCCTCGATGACTTCGACATCCGCGTCGTCGTACTCCGGAGCGAAGCGTCCCTGGGCGTTGAACACCGAGGTCACACGGCGCAGCTCGATCCGCCCCAGGCGCCCGTCGCCGGCGAAACGCTTCGGCCCGCGCCGCGGCACGAACCGGACCCCTTCCTTCTTGGCTTCCTCGAACTCCTCGTGACCCTGAGTCGTCCTGAGGACCGGCATCTCGTCGAACGACTCGAGCGACACGATGGTCACCTCGGTCGCACCACCGCGCACGGCAGCGCGCGCCGAGTCGAGCGCTTCCTTGAGACGGGCGTCGGCCTCTTCGCCGGCGTGTTCCCCGATCGCCGCCGCTTCCTCGACCTTGCCGGCGCGCAGCGCCGTGCGCGCCGCGTCGAAGGCGACGAAGCCGCCGCCGATCACGACCACCCGCCGCCCCAGGCTCATGCGGTAGCCGCGGTTGACGTTGAGCAGGTAGTCGACCGCCTTGACCACCCCGTCCATGTCGGCGCCGGGCACATCGAGGTCGCGCCCGCGCGACACGCCGACCGACACGAAGAACGCCTCGAACCCTTCGCGCCGCAGTTCGGCCAGCCCGTACGAGGCGGTCAGCGGCGTCTTGAGGCGCAGGGTCGCGCCGAGGGCGGTGATGGCATCGATCTCGGCGCGCAGGAGGGAGCGCGGCAGGCGGTACTCGGGAATGCCGTAGCGCATCATCCCGCCCGGCTCGTCCCCTCCCTCGAAGATGGTGACGTCGTAGCCGAGGAGGGTCAGGTCGTGCGCCGCCGACATGCCGGCCGGGCCTGAGCCGACGACCGCGACCTTGCGGCGGCGGACGGCGGAGGCGGCGCTGGCGGCGGGCACAAGTCCCGGCCCGGTCGTCAGGTGGCCAGCGTAGCGGTTCCCCTCCGCCAGTTCCTCGCGACGCAGCCGCTCCTGGGTATCTGGGTGGACCGACTCGACCCCGTGCCGCTCGGTGACGAAGCGCTTCAGCGCCCGGATGGAGATCGGCGCGTCGATGGTCCCGCGCCGGCAGGCATCTTCACAGGGCGCGGCACAGACCCGCCCGCAGACCGAGGCGAACGGGTTCGGCATGCGGGCGACGAGGAAGGCCTCCTCGTCGCGGTTTTCGGCGATCAGCTGGACGTAGCGCCCCGCGTCGGTCCGGACGGGACACCCGGCCTGGCACTTGACCTGCGCCTTCCAGTGCTCCAGGTCCGGCAGCCTGACTTTGAGCACCCTCGACCCCCGCGCATGAGCCGGGGCGACGTCCCCGGCTGGCGGGGTGGAGTCTGGTGCCGGGCCTACCGGGGCCCCATGATCCCGATCATGAATCCCGGCCGGGGCCCGTGGAGGGGGTTCCGGGCATGATCGGGGTCAGGCGCAAGTAAGGAGAAGGGGTCGGATCGCTGCCCCGATCAGAGCCGGGTCATGAGCGCCTGGAAGCGCGGGTGCTGGCGGATCCCGTCCAGGTTGCTGTCGTGCAGGAACCAGTCCTTGTGCCGCAGGCCGGTGGCGACGGCGCGCTCGGCGCAGTCGAGCGCCTCGTCGACGCGCCCGGCGAGGGCGCGGATGCAGGCGACGTTGTAGAGCACCATCGAATCGTCCGGATCCATCGCCAGGGCGCGGTCGGCCCAGGCGAGGCCGCGTGCGCCGTCGCCGAGCGCGGCCAGGGCGTTGGCCCCCATGTACAGCGCGCGCACGTCGTCGGGGTTGAGCTCGAGGCGCGCCTCGGCCTTCGCGAGGCCGCGCTCGCGCGCGGCGCGCGCGTCGGCGGCGCGGCCGAGCGCGTCGTACACCTGCGCCACCAGCAGCAGCGCCTGGTGGTCCTCGGGCCGCATCTCCGCCGCCTTTTCCCACATCGCCGCCGCCCGCTCCAGCTCGCCGGCGGCGAAACAGGTGCGACCGTAGAAATACCAGACGTCGAACGATCGCGGCGCCAGGCGCGCGGCCGCGTCGAACTCGGCCGCCGCTTCGGCGTAGCGCCGGCTGAGCGACAGAGCCACGCCGCGCGCCGCGTGCGCTTCCGGCAGCTCGGGGTCGAGGGCCAGGGCGCGCGCGCTGGCCTCCTCGGCAAGGAGCCTCACGTCGTCGCGACGCTCGACGTGCTGGAACTCGAACGAGGCGCAGTCGGCGAGGCCGGCATGGGCGCGCGCATAGGCCGGGTCGAGCCGGATGGCGCGCTCGAACATCTGGCGGGCGAAATCGACCGCGCGGCGCTTGAACTGGACGTAGAACTGGCGGCCCCTGAGATAGAAGTCGTAGGCCTGCAGGTCGCTGGTGGGCGGGCGCGCCGGGCCGCTGCGCTCGTGCGGCGCCAGGGTGACCTCGAGCGCCCGCACGACGTTGCCGGCGATCTCGTCCTGGATGGCGAAGACGTCGGCCAGCTGGCGATCGTATTTCGCAGCCCACACCTCGAGACCGTCGGCGGCGCCCACGAGGTCGACGGTGACCCTCAGATGGTCGCCGGCCCGGCGCACGCTCCCCTCGAGCAGCGCGCCGACACCGAGGCGGTGGGCGATGGCGCGGCTGTCGAGTCCGGATGCGCGGTAGGCGAACGACGATGTGCGCGCGGCGACCCGCAGGCCGCGCAGGCGGCTCAAGAGGTTGATGATCTCCTCGGCGATGCCGTCGCAGAAGTGACCCTGGTCGCCCGCCGGGCTCATGTCGGCGAACGGCATGACGGCGATCGACGGCGCCCGCCCGGTGTCGCCGCCGACCGCCGAAACCTGCTCCACCTGGAGCCGCGCCTGCATCTCGGCCGCCGAGGCCGGCCGCGCCGCCGGGTCCTTCTCGAGGCACTGCTCGACCAGGCGGGCGACGCCGGCCGGCAGGCCGGGGCAGAGCCCCGCCAGCGGCTCGGGACGGTCGCGCAGCACGGCGGCGACCAGCGCGGCGGCGCTGTCGCCGTCGAACGGCCGGCGGCCCGCGGCCATCTCGTACAGGACGACACCGAGCGCGAAGAGATCCGAGCGCTCGTCCGCCGGGCATCCCTGCAACTGCTCGGGGGCCATGTAGGCCGGCGTCCCGGTGATGTGGGGGTCGCCCGCGAGCGTCAGCGTCCGGTCGGCGTCGGCTGACGCCGCGCGCGGCGTCCGTCGGAAGCGCGCCAGACCGAAGTCGAGCACGCGCACGCGGCCGTCGTCGCCGATCATGACGTTCGCCGGCTTGAGGTCGCCGTGGATGACGCCGCGGGCGTGCGCCGCGGCCAGCGCGCCGGCGAGCCGCCGGCCGATCTCGATCAGCCGGGCGGGCTCCAACCCGTCCGACGGCAGGAGCTCCTTGAGCGTGCGGCCGCGCACGTACTCCATGGCGATGAGCGGGCGCCCTTCGTGCTCGCGGAACTCGTACACCGTGACGATGTCGGGATGGTTGAGCGCGGCGAGGGCGCGCGCCTCGGCCAGGAAGCGCTCGACGAGGGTTGCGTCGCGGGCGGCGCCGGCGGGCAGGAACTTGAGCGCCACCTCGCGGTCGAGGGTGACGTCGTGCGCCCGCCAGACCTCGCCCATGCCCCCCGCGCCGATCTTCTCGACCAGGCGGTACTGCAGGAGGGTCGATTCGGGGGCATGGACCACGACGTGACCTCGGTGCGAAGGGCCCATTGTATCCATAGTGGCGCCGGCAGTGCGCGCCCGCCCGTCGCGTCGCGCGGCGCCGCCCTGCTCTACCCGCCGGCGCCCGACCGCAGCCGCATCTGCTTGGCCTCCGCCTCGTCGCGATGCGGCCAGTCGGGGGGCGCCAGCCGCAGCGTCTCGGCGAGATCGGCGAGCGCCCCGGTGCGGTCCCCCGCGTCCGCGCGCGCGAGGCCGCGGCCGTACCAGGCGCCCGGGTCGGCCGGGTCGCGGGCGATGGCTTCGTTGTAGTCGAGGAGCGCCCCGGCGCGGTCGCCGGTCTTCAGACGCATGGTGGCGCGGTTGTACCAGGCGAGGGCGCTCTTCGGCGCCAGACGCACGGCCACGTCGATGTGCTGCATCGCCGGCCCGGTGTCGCCATCCTCGAACAGCAGGTTCGCCAGGTTGGCGTGCATCTCGGCGTTGTACGGGTTGAGCGTCAGCGACTCGACGATCTGCTTGCGCGCCTCATCGCGCTTGCCGAGCAGCAGCAGCGACTTGCTGAGGCTCTCGCGGATGCGCCACTCGCTGGTCTTCCAGGCGTTCGGCTCGGTCGCGAGCGCGGCCTCGTAGGCTTCCACCGCCTCGGCGTGGCGCCCCTTGAGCGCCAGGTCGGTGCCGCGGTTGAACAGCCGGGCGTGCGCGACGGCGGGCACCTCGATCCCCTGGAAGTTGTCGTACGCCACATTGACGAACTCGGGCAGGTTGACGGCGCGGTTGGCGGCGGTGGCGTTCTCGATCAGGATCGCGGGGCTGTCGTTGCCCTCCTCGTCGATGTGGGTCAGGAACATCTGCGTGTACGGGGTGTTGGCTTTGGAGGTGAACACCATCCAGCGGCCGTTCGGCGAGAACGAGTGCCACGAGTTCATGAGCGACTGGTTGCAGCGCATCGGCCGCGCCGTGCCGCCGCGGATCGGCACGATGTACAGGCGGCCGTCGGGCCGCATCAGCTGGCCGTTGCGGCTCTGCACGAACACCACCCATTTCCCGTCGGGGGAGATCTTGGGGAAGCTGTTGCTCATGCCGTTGGCCGACGCCCCGGCGATAGGCTCAGCGGTCCCGCCGCGCCCGCCGTCGAACGGCATGCGGTACAGGTCGTACTGGATCTGCACCTCGTTGGGGTCGCCGGCGTAGGTCGCGACCGCCTTCCCTGCCGGGTAGGGGTCGCGGGCGGCGGCGCGGGCGAAGACGACCGTGGCACCGTCGGGGCTCCAGACCGGGTCGCAGTGCACGTAGGCCGGGTCGGCGGCGCCGTGCAGCGCCGTGATCGCCCGCGTCGCGGCCGAGTAGACGGCGAGGATGCCGCGCGTCGGGTAGAACACCTGGTTGAAGCGGTAGTCCCAGAAGTTCTGCACGTACAGCGACTCGTTGACCGTCGACAGGACGTGCTCCCCGTTGGGGCTGACACGCGACAGGAACCCGATGGTCGTGAAGTCCTTCGGGCGCCCGGGGAAGGCGTTCCAGGTGATGATGTCGGTGTAGGCGATCGACAGCCGCTTCGCGGTCGGCACGAAGGCGTAGGCACCGCGGTCACCCTGGGGGCCGTCGATGTCCATCCCCATGCGCCGGCCGTCGCTCGAGAACGAGTGGCAGTTGGCGCAGGTCGGCATGTCGGTCAGCATCGCCCGGCTGTCGTCGCGCCCGACATCGCGCAGCCGCCAGACGATCAGCGGCAGCGCCCCCTTGGCGAGCGGCTTGATCACCCCTTCCTCGGTCTGCGACGGCATCAGCGGCACGTCGCGGTAGAAAATCGGCGCGCCGACGGGATCGCGCGCGGTCGTCAGGGTGACGCGTCCTGTCGACAGCGGCCGCGACGGGTCGGCTTTGCTGTAGCCGGCGAAGGTGACAATCGCCGGGCGCCCGATCGAGGCCGCCTTGATCGCCTCCCACACCGCCGGGTCGGGCTTCCACGATTGCGCCGAGGCCTGATACGGCGTCGGCGTGTAGATCGCGTTGCGCTCGGAGATGCAGCGATCGTCGATGGCCCCAGGCGGCGGCGCCCCGCCGGGGACGAGGAGATCGATGCGCGCGCCGCCGCCGAGGTCGACACCGACGTACCAGGCGTCGGCTGCCGCGGCGCTCGCGCCCGCATCCGCGCCACCGGCTGCCGCGGCATCGTGCCAGAGGATGGTGGGTGCGGCGATGTCCGGCGGGACGATCGATCCTTCCTGGGGATAGTCGACGGTGACGGCCGCCAGGCCGGGCGCGGCTGCCACGGAGGTCGCGGCGCGCAGCCCGTCGAGGATGCCGCGTTCGGCGGCACCGGCGGTGGTGGCCAGGTCGACGCCGGCGGCGACAGCGACATCGCGCCGCGACGGCGGTGCGCCGTCCCGCCAGCCGCGCCATGCGACCCAGGCCACGGCAATCGCAATGAGCGCGCCCGCGATGATCCACAGACCGCGCGCGCCGCCCTGTTTCGTGTTCGTCACCGGCGGTCCCCCGGGCGCAAGCCTACCCGCGCCGGGCCGGCGGCGTCCAGCACTGGGTGCGGCGCCGCGACGGTGTCGCTGCCCGCCGCGGCGCCGTCCTCTCAGAAAGCGGCCGACACCCCGAGCTGCACTCCGTAACTCGGGGCGAGGTTCGACTCGTTGACGTACTGGTACACCGGCACCTGCACATAGCCGTACACCGAGACCGTGCCCGCGCTCCGCAGGCCGGGGGTGAGGGTGACCCAGGTCGAGCCGGTCGACGGGACCGGGTCGCCGAGGTAGTCATCCCTCCCCGCGTGGCGGGCGTTCACCTGCATCGACCAGAAGGCGCGCGCGCCGATCGCCGACTCGATTCCCACGCTGACCACCGACTCGTCGCCGACGGTGTAGTCGAGGCTGTTGGCGCGGTTGTCGCGCCAGGAGCCGTTGACGAACCACTCGAGCCGGTCCGGGCGCACCTGGTGCTCGTAGTGAACCGACGCGATGAGATCCCACGAGCCGCTGCCGGGCTGCAGACCCGGCTCGGTGATCGCCCCCTCGGAGTCGAGCAACTGCCAGGCTCCCGTGGGCGCCTTGATGGCGAGGGTGCCATCGAGCAGGTTGCGCCCGGTGACAAGAAACCCGTAGCGCAGGCCGACCTGCGCATCACCGAACCCGGCGCCGCCGTCCGTGCTGGAAAAGACCGGGTCGGGGGTGTCGGCGTCATCGAAATGCTCGTGGTCGTGCCGCACCATCAGCGGCAGAACACCCGTCACGGTGAGTCGCGGCGTCGCGCCCCAAATCAGCGCCAGCTCCACGAGCGAGTTCAGGGTGCTGATCTCCTCGTGGTGATCGGGCTCGATGGTCTCGTTCTCGAAGTCGATGCGCGGGGTGAGCACGGTATCGGTCGAACTCGAGCCCTCGAGCTTGCGATCCATCGGGACGTAGCGCCACGAGAGATCGACGATGAACGCGCCCGGCCGGGCCATGCCGGCTGAGGTGTTGGTGAACAGGAAACAGTTGGCCGAGCCGCAGGCGGCGCGCCCCGCGGTCGGGGCGAGGCCGAGGGCGGCGACGACGACGATTCGAAAAAGAACACGACGACTCCAGGACGGCATGCGTCCATCCTCCGCGACTGCACTTGGTTCCCGTTGACGACAAGCCGCGCCGCCACGGTACGGAACACCGCGGACCGCGCAACGGCGCGACGGGACGGAGTCTCAGGCGATCGGTTCGGGGGGCTGGTCGGGCGGGTCGGACGGCAGGTGACGGACGACGAAGATCGTCACGGCGACGAGGGTCCATCGCGTGCCCGGGGCCGGGATGCGATCACACGCCGGGGCGAGCGCCGGATCGCGCGGCGCCATCGGCGCCGGCGCCGCCGGGCCCCCGCCGCAGGAACGCTCCATGCGGCAGGGGCCGCCGGGCCCGCCGGCACGGCCGGGACGACAGCAGCAGGAACGGGCGCAGCCGGCGCTCGTCGGGGCCGGCTGGCGCGCCTGCGCGACCGCCGCGACCAGCGGCAGGATCAACAGGACCAGGGCGACGGCCCGGCGGACGCTCACGCTCACGCTCATACGAGCACCGAGTCTATCACCCGGCACGCCGCCCGCCGGGGTGGGCGATGTGAACCACCGCGTCGCCGACATGCACCAGCGGGTTGGTGGCGTGCCCGATGACGAGACCGGGCCCGGGCGCCCGGATGACGGCGTCCGAGGCGCCGGGCTCCTCGTCGCGGATGCGCATGTGCAGCGTGCCGATCCGATCGTGACGCCGCACGCGCGCGCCGAGGGCGGTGTCGAGCACCAGGTAGCCGCTGCGCGGGGCGCGCACCCAGGTGGTGTCGTACGACTCGAACCGGCGCGACGCCTTCGGCGGCGGGTCGTCGATCATCCCGAGCGCGCCCATCACCCGCAGCACGCCGCGCTCACCCGCCTCGAGCACGGTCGCATCGTGACGCAGCGCCTCGCCGCCCTCGAAGAGCAGGGTCGGCACGCCGCGGCGCGACGCCGCCCGGCGCAGCGAGCCATCGCGCTCGTTCGAGTGAAGGCTCACCGCCGCGCCGAAGGCGCGCGCCATCCGCCGCGTGTCGCGATCGTCGAGGTTGGCTCGTATCTGAGGCAGGTTGGTGCGCTGGATCGCGGCGCTGTGCAGGTCGATGCCGTGGGTGCAGCGGCCGACGATCTCCTTCATGAACAGGTGCGCCAGGCGCGCCGCCAGTGAACCGCGCCGCGATCCGGGGAAGCAGCGGTTGAGGTCGCGCCGGTCGGGCAGGTAGCGCGACTGGTGCAGCATCCCGAAGATGTTGACCGCCGGCACGGCGAGGAGCGTCCCCGCCAGCCGCTGCGGGTCGATGCGCCGCGCCACCGCCCGGACGATCACGGTGCCGCACAACTCGTCGCCGTGGATGGCGCCGCTGATCCAGAGACAGGGGCCGGGCCGGGTGCCGCGGAAGATGTGCACCCGCACGTGCATCATGACCTGGTTGTAGAGCGGCGCGACGGGAATCGAGACGGCGGCCCAGCCTCCCGGCGCGACGGTCGTCCCGCCCATGGTGAACGACCCGCCGTCGCCGGCGCGGCTCACGCGAGGCCGAACCCGTGGCCGCCGCCCGCCTCGGCGTCGTCGTCCGGGGGATCGTCCTTATCCGGCCGCGGGGCGGCGTCCGGCCCGTGCTCGAGACGCGTCACCCGGTCGGCGAGCGCCTTGAGGGCGCGGGCGGTGACGTCCGGCAGGGCGCCGTGGTCGAGATCGACCTGGTGCCTCTGACCGCGCTCGTCGACGCTGACCGGGGCGCCCAGACGATGCGTGACCCGGCCCGGGATGCCGACGACCACCGAGTCGGGCGGCACCTCCTTGACCACAACCGCGTTGGCGCCGATGCGGGTGCGCGCTCCGATGGTGATCGGCCCGAGCACCTTGGCGCCGGCGCCGACCACCACCCCCTCCATCAGCGTCGGGTGGCGCTTGCCCTTGTTCCACGACGTGCCGCCGAGGGTGACACCGTGGTAGAGCGTGACATTCGGTCCCACCTCGGCGGTCTCGCCGATCACCACGCCCATGCCGTGATCGATGAAGAACCCGGGGCCGATGGTCGCGCCCGGGTGGATCTCGATGCCGGTGAGCCAGCGCGCCGTGTGCGACAGCAGCCGCCCCGGCCAGCGCAGATGGTGGGTCCAGAGCCAGTGCGCGATACGGTGGAACCAGATGGCGTGCAACCCCGGGTAGGTGGTCAGCACCTCCCACCAGGTGCGCGCCGCCGGATCGCGATCGAAGACCGCCCGGATGTCCTGCCGCAGCGTGCCCACGTGGTTCAGTCCATCAGTCCCTGGAAGAGCGCCGTGCTCAGGTAGCGCTCGCCGAACGACGGGATGATCGCCACGATCGTTTTGCCGCGGCTCTCAGGGCGCTTGCCGACCTGCACTGCGGCCCAGACCGCCGCCCCGGAGGAGATGCCGACGAGCAGACCCTCTTCGGACGCCATGCGGCGGGCGACGGCGATGGCGTCGTCGGCCTTCACCTGGACGATCTCGTCGACGATCTTCATGTTGAGGATCTTCGGGATGAACCCGGCGCCGATCCCCTGGATCGGATGCGGCCCGGGTTGCCCTCCCGACAGGACCGGCGAGGCGGCCGGCTCGACGGCGACGCAGCGGAACGACGGCTTGCGCGCCTTGATCGCCTCGCCGACACCGGTGATGGTGCCGCCGGTGCCGACCCCCGAGATCAGGATGTCGGCCTGGCCGTCGGTGTCGCGCCAGATCTCCTCGGCGGTGGTGCGCCGGTGCACCTCGGGGTTCGCCGGGTTCTCGAACTGGTTGAGCATCAGGTGGCGCGGATCGGAGGCGGTCAGCTCCTCCGCCTTGCGGATGGCGCCCTTCATCCCCTCGGGGCCGGGCGTCAGCACGAGCTCCGCGCCATAGGCGCGCAGCAGCGCCCGGCGCTCGCGGCTCATCGTCTCGGGCATGGTCAGGATGAGCCGGAGGCGCCGCGCCGCGGCGACGAACGCCAGGGCGATGCCGGTGTTGCCGCTGGTCGGCTCGACCAGGACGGTGTCGGGCTTGAGCTTCCCGTCGCGCTCGGCCGCTTCGATCATCGCCAGGCCGATGCGGTCCTTCACGCTCTTCGCCGGGTTGTAGTACTCGAGCTTCGCCAGCACGATGGCGCCGGCGCCATCGGTGACCTTGTTGAGACGGACGAGCGGCGAGTTGCCGATCAACTGGGTGACGTTGTCGCTGACTTTCATGGACGGCTCCTCCACGGGCCGGGGGTGATGTTCAGGGTCGCTATGTTATCTCCACCGGGCGCGGTCGGTACCGGGCGGAGGTCACCGGACTGCGGGATCGACGACGGGGCGCCCCCGGGACCGCGTGGCGGCCCGGAGGCTAGCGACAGGCGCAGCAGGCGGAGGCGGGGCGGTACGCGGCCGGGTCCGGTGTCGTTGTGGTCGCGTCCATTCCGTTCATCCTCCACCCTGCGCGGGTTGGTCATTCAAATACGCGGTCCGGAGCCCGGCGTCAAGCGGAATCGTCGGCCGGCCTGCGGCCCCCGCCCGCCGGGCCGCCCCGTCCCGCCGGGCCGCCGCCGCCCGCCGGCACGAAGAGCGAGCGGCCGGTGAGGATGCGATGGTCGAGGCCGGCGGCCTCGTCGAGGCGCCGGACGATGGCCGGAAGCTCGGCCGACAGCCGCCATTCGTCGGCGCGGCCGCCCGCCGCGGCGCACCGTCGGCCGACCTCGTCCCACCACGGCGCCCCGCGGCGCGCGATCGGCTCCACCACCAGGACCGCCGCGCCGCGCGCCGCCGCCTCGAAGATGCGGTCGAGCAGTCGATCGCGCTCATCGTCGCCGATCTCGTTCAGCGTGAAGGCGGCGAGCACGGCCGCGCCGCGACCCGGCAGCGGGGCGCGCAGCAGATCGCCGCGCGCGACGCTGCCGCGGACACCCATCGTCTTCATGCTCCAGCGCCCCTCGGCCACCGCCCAGCCGCTGCGATCGATCGCCTCGACGGCGCAGCCGGGTCCGGCCTCGATGGCCCAGGCCGCGCCGGCGGCGCCGGTGCCGCAGCCGAGGTCGGCGATGGTCCGCAGCGCCGGACTCCCCGCGCCGAGCGCCCGCACGATGCCGCGCACCAGCAGGAAGTGCAGCGGACCGTAGAACAGCGCGAAGGCCGCCCGCTTTCCCTCACCCTCGAGCGCGGCGCCGCTCCCCAGCCGCCCGCGCCGCTCGACGTACAGCGACGACAGGGCCTGCAGGGCGCGGCGCACCTCGGGGAAGGTCAGCCGGGCGAGGTGGCGGGCTTCGAGGGCGGCCATCCAGGCCGGGAATGGATCGGCCCACCCGGGTTCGGCCCGCCCCGGCTCGGCCCGCCCGGGTCCGGTGTCGTGCTGCACCGGGATGCCGCTCCCCACCCGTCTCAGGCGACGCCGCGGCGGTGGAAGAAGCGGTCGTGCACCAGCATCAGGGCGGTCGAGACGAAACCGATGACGGCGCACACCACCCACATCCCGCCGGGGTTGCCGCCCTCCTTGAGGTAGGTCTGCACCAGCCAGCCGGAGAGCGGCCCGGCCACGAGAGCGCCGATGGCGACCGGCAGGAAGGCGAACCCCATGAAGGTGCCGACCTGGTCGGGCGGCGCCAGATCGGCGACGTACTCGTAGAAGCGCGGCGCCTGCATCGCCTCGCCCACCGCGTAGCAGGCGATGGCCGCGACGGTCAGCGGGATCGACACGGTCGAGGCGATGATGAGCCACGACCCGCTGGCGACCGCGAACCCGAGCGTCATCGCCATGATCGGCCGGACCTTTTTCATGAGCGCCGTGACCGGGACGGTGATCAGGATGATCGTCCAGGCGTCGACGGTCTCGATGATCTCGAAGCGCCCGAAGTGGAGCACGTCACGCACGTAGAACGGCAGCGAGTAGAAGATCTGCCAGAACATGATCCAGAAGCCGGAGAAGATGACGAGGAACGAGATGAAACGGAAGTTGCGGAATACGACCACCATGTCGGCGAACACCTTCCCCATGGTGCGGCGCTCGCCGGCCGGCGTCCCGCCCTTCGGCTCGTCGAAGAACATGAGGGTCGCGACCAGGTTGCCGAGCGACACCACCGCCGACATCACCAGCACGTACTCGATGCCGAGACCTTCGCGCACTTGAAGCGCCAGGATCGGGCCGAGCGCGCCGCCCAGGTTCACCAGCGTGTAGTAGATCGAGTAGCCGAGCGACTTGGTCGCGGCGTCGGTCGTCCGGGCGACCGTGCCGACGATGCACGGCTTGATGAGCGAGCCGCCGATCGCGGTGAGCATGAGCGCGCCGATGACGTACGGCACCCTGCCGACGCTTTCGACCAGCGCCTGCGCCTGCGACAGGCCGGCGAGCCCGACCGCGAAGTAGCCGAGGCTGAAGATGAAGAAGCAGGCGGCCAGGCTCTTCTTGAACCCGTAGCGGTCGACCACGGTGCCGGCCAGGATCGGCAGGAAGAACACCGCGAAGCCGTAGAGGCCGACCAGCGTGTTGCCGAGCGGACCGAGGCCGACCTTCTCCACCAGATAGACGGCGAGCACCGCCTTCGATCCGTAGAAGGCGAAGCGCTCGAACAGCTCGAGGATGTTGGCGACCCAGAAGGTGCGGGCGAAACCGGTGCGCAGTCGTTCGATCCGGGATGCGAGTTCCAAGGGGCCTCCGGCGGGAGCCGCCTGCGCCCCCGGCCGGAGGATGGTCGGGGATCTGCCGCCACCGCGTCAATAGGCGCGGCGCCGGGCAGGGCTTTCTTCCGGAGTTACGGGTGGGCGGCCGGCAGCCGGGCGTTCTCGCGTTCGAAAATGGCCTTGATGACGTCGCCGTCGGACGGCTCGACCGCGAGCGTTTCCGGATTCCACTGGCTGCGCGCCGTGGCGAAGAAATCTCCGCCGTAGATGTGCAGTCCGCCCGTGAAGCGGGGCAACGGGTTCGTCACCGAATGGATGGCGTCCACCGGCAACGCGGCAACGTCCCCCTCGAACAGCGCCTTCGCGCCATAGGCGTCGATGCTGCCGTCCGTCCTGCGCCAGAGGATGTTGTCCTCCCGGCCGGTGTAAATGCCGATGAGCGCCCACATCAGATGATTGTGCGGCATCAGGTTCATCTGCGGCGTCCAGGTCGCGGCGAAAATCGTCAGGCCCGACGAGCGGTGCAAGACGCTTATCCCCGCCTTCGCGGGCTCCCCAATCGCCTTGAGGGCGGCCTTCGGATCGGCAACCGCGCGAGCGAGAACCTCGCGCACCGCTGCCTGCGGGTCGCTCTCCAGGTTCGCCCGGACGCAGTCCTCAACGAAGCGATCCATGTCCATCCGCCGGTATCGTCGAGCATCGCCCACCTCACGAACCTCGCACTCAGGGTCAACCGGCTTCTCGATCCAATAGTTCTCGGCCGAAACCGGCTCCCCGTTACTCGACGGGCTTGTAGGAGTACTTCTGCCCGGCGATGGTCGCGGCGTACATCAGGCCGCCCTTGGCCATCGTGAAGACGACAATGCCGTCCTGGTACTTAGCGTTGGCCGTGTGCTTGTCGGCGGTCTTGGAGGCGCTGGCGTTCGCGCCCGTCCCTTCCGTGCCGGCGCTCGCTCCGGCGGTCGACTGCACCGCGATGGCCGACGCGGAGGCGCCGAACTCGAAGTTGCCGCTGGTGAAGTTCTGCAGGGCCTGGGCGTTCTGGAAGAAGATGATCAGGCTGTACGCTTGGCCGCCCGCTTGGAAGCCGATCGAGATGTCGGTCGTCGAGGTGAATCCGATCACCTTGCCACCGGTGTAGACCTGCCCCTTGCCGTGGGAAGCGCCGATGCCCAGGCCGCCCTTCCCGACCGTCGGGAACACCGCGTAGCCATTGGCAGCACCGAAGAACTTCGCGACGTCCGGAATCTTCTTGAACTCCGCGATCGTCGACGAGTAGTCCTCGACCTTCCTGTCGCCCGCCAGCGCCGGCAGGGCGACGAGCACGGCGATCAACGCCAGGGTTGCGGCAGCACGCTTGGCCATGGTTCATCCTCCATATGCGCAGCCTCTCGCAGGCTTGTTGGAAGCGGGCATTTTACCACTCCCGATCCCCGACCGGCATCGTTCCCCCCCGGAGGCACGGGTTGCGCCGACCCATAGCCTCCCCGCACGCTGACGCCATAGAATACGCGGCATGATGGCATGCGATCCGACGGCCCTGATGACGAGCGTCTGCCTGATTGCCGGGGTGATTGCGGGTGGAGGCGCCGCGGCGGCCTCGCCCGCCCCGCCGGGTGGCGGTTGCGCGGACCTCCTGACCTTCTACAAGGACTTCCGCGCGTTCCAGAAACCGACCGTCGCCGACGGCGTGCCCGACTACACCCCCGCCGCGATGGCGGCGCAGCAGAAAGAGCTCGAGACCTACAAGAAGCGCCTCGCCGCGATCGACCCGGGCGCCTGGCACATTCCAGAGCAGGTCGACTACCACGTCGTCCGCGCCGAGGTGAACGGCCTCGACTTCGACCACCGGGTGCTCAGGCCCTGGGCCAACAACCCCGGCTTCTACGTGACCTTCTTCCCCGAGGAGAGCGACCAGCCCAAGCGCGAGGGTCCCTTTGCCGAAGGCGCCGTCGAGATCTGGAGCTGCACGCTGCCGCTCTCGAAGGAGGCCGCCGCGCGGATCGGCGCCGGGGTCCGGACGATCCCCGCGTTGCTCGCCCAGGCGAAGACCAACCTGACCGGCTCGGGCCGGGACCTCTGGATCTACGGCGCGAAGTCGGTGCGGCAGCAGAGCGCCGACCTCGCCGCGTTCGCCGCGAAGCTCGACGCGTCCCACGGCCCCCTCAAGGCCGACCTCGACCGCGCGAAGAAAGCCACCGACGACTTCGCGGACTGGCTCGAGGCGCAGGCGGTGTCGAGGACCGGGCCCTCCGGCGTCGGCATCGAGAACTACAACTGGTACCTCAGGAACGTCCAGCTCGTCCCGTACACCTGGGCCGACGAGGTCGGGTTCATGAAGCGCGAGCTCGGGCGATCGACAGCGCTCCTCGCCATGGAGGAGATCAGGAACGCCAAGCTCCCCGCCCAGGCCGTGGTCGCCAGCGCCGCCGAATACGACCGGCGGTTCAACGATGCGGTCACCGAGTACATGGCTTTCCTCGCGGACAACGAGATCCTCACGATCAAGCCCTGGATGGACGGGGCCCTGCGCGAGCGGATCGGCAGCTACAGGCCGGGCCCGCGCGAGTTCTTCGGCGAGATCGACTACCGTGACCCGGAGGTCATGCGCACGCACGGGTATCACTGGTTCGACAAGGGCTGGATGGTTCACGAGACCTCGCACAACCCGATCCGCCGCGACGTGCGTCTCTACAATCTCGACAACACGCGGACCGAGGGGAACGCGACCGGCTGGGAAGAGCTGATGATGCAGGCCGGCATGTTCGACGCGCGGCCCCGATCGCGCGAACTGGTCTACATCCTCATCGCCCAGCGTGCCGCGCGCGCCCTGGGTGACCTCTTCATGGTGGCGAACCTCATGGACCTCGAGCAGGCCTCCGCCTTCGCGTGCGCGAACGTGCCGCGCGGCTGGTTGTCGCTCGAGGGCAGGCTCGTCCGCGGCGAGCAGCACCTCTACATCCAGCAGCCCGGCTACGGGACGAGCTACCTCATGGGCAAGAGGGAGATCGACGCGCTTATCGCCGACCGCAAGCAGCAGCTGGGCGACACGTTCCGCATGCAGGACTTCATGGACACCTTCAACGGCGTGGGCCTCATCCCGGCGTCTCTGGTCCGCTGGGAGATGACCGGGAAGAAGTCGCCCGAGCTTGAGACGATGCTGAAGTAGTGCGGAGGGCCCGCTGATGATTGCTCTCCAGCGCCTGTTCCCCGGACTCGCCGCGGTCTGCATCGTGTTCGCAGGGGCGACGGCCGCTCTGCCGGCCCAGGAGGCCTCGCCACCCGCCGTGCCGGCCGATTCGCCGCCGGAATGGTCGTTCAACGTCTCCGCCTTCGATTACTTCATCCCGGACGAGGATGACATCGGGCTCGGCATCGTCACGGCGGATCGCGGTCCGATCCACCTCGAAGGACGCTACAACTACGAGGCTGAAGGGGCCGGCTCCGCCTTCTTCGGCTGGACGTTCTCGATGGGCGACGCGGTCGCCGTCGACGTGACGCCGATGCTGGGCGGCGTGTTCGGCGAAATCGAAGCCATCGCCCCGGGTGTCGAGCTGAACCTCGACTGGAAGGGCCTGAACTTCTACTACGAGGGCGAGTATGTCATCGATCTCGAGGACGACGAGGGGGACTTCGTGTACGGCTGGTCCGAGCTGACCTGGGCGCCCGCCGACTGGTTCCGCGCCGGCATGGTCGGGCAGCGCACCCGCCTGTACGACACCGGCCTGGACATCCAGCGCGGCCTGCTGGTCGGCTTCACCTACCGCTGGCTGGACGTCGCCGGCTACTTCTTCAACCCCTCGAGCGACGACTCATTCACGGTGGTGTCGCTGGCCGTGGAGTTCTAGGGCGCCGCCGGCCGGCTCCCGATCGAGCCCCAGCCCCTTCACCACGGACAGCAGCCCCCGGGCCACGGGCAGCGTCGGCGAACTCGATTCCAGGTGGGGGGGGGTGGCGGTCCCGATCCCCGTCCCGGGACGGGTATGACGAATAATGAGATTGCGTTCCACCCGATCCGGAAGAATATTTCGCGTCATGCTGACGAGTGTGGCACTGAAGCGTGCCGGCCTGCCGGTCCTGTGCCTGGCTGCAGCCCTTGGGTTGCCGTCGCCGATCTTCGCCGAGGCACCAGCATGCCGGCCCGGGCCGATCCCGCCCGCCGCCGAGGTGCGCCCGGTCACGGGGCTCTCGGCCGTACCGGTGGTCGAGACGGACTCCCGCCCGGCCGGGGGGACGGCGCCCGAGGCGGCCATCCGGGGCGACCGCCATGGCAACGTGAAGGGGTGGCTCCAGAGCCGGGGAGGGGGACGGCCCGCCGCTCCTCCCGGAGGACGGACGATCGAGGCCTACGATGACCGTCTCTTTGTCGAGATCCCGGTGTCGGCGGTGGCCGGGCTCGCCGCCCTCGGCCTCGAATTCGAGCCGGTGGAGGGCGCCGATCTCCTGAACGTCGGACCCGAGACCTTCGATGTCCGCGACGGCGAGCCGTCGATGGCACCCGAGTGGTCGGCCGCCCCGACCCCGGCGGCGAGGCGGCCGTACCTGGTCAAGTTCGATGCACCGATCCGGGACCCATGGCTCGCGGACCTCAGGGCCGCCGGCGCCGAGATCGTTCAGTACCAGGCCCACTTCGGCTACCTCCTCATCGTGCCGGCGGGCTTCGAGGAGGGCATCCGCGGGCGCACCCACGTCGCTTTCGGCGGCGAGTACCACGCGGGCTACAAGGCGCGCGGCGATCTCAAGGCGAAAGCGGCCGTCGATCAGGGGATCGCCGTCCGCATCGTCCTGTTCGATCTCCCCGGATGGCAGGAGCGCATCGACGGGCTCGTGAAGGGCGGCGCGCGTCTCGAGGCGACGAGCGTTGGGGCCTCGACGAGCCAGTGGGCGCGCCTCCGCGATTTCGTTCTCATGGGAGTGCGCTCGCGCGACCTGCCGGCGATCCTGCGCGACCCGGCGGTCTACTGGGTCGAGGAATGGACCCCGCCGCGGCCCGAGGACGAGCGCGCCGCGCAGATCATCGCCGGCAACTACGACCTCGGTGTCCCGGCGACCGGCTACCACGCGTGGCTGGCCGCGCTCGGCGCCGACGGGTCGGGGGTCACGGTCGCGGTCGCCGACAGCGGCTTCGACACCGGCATCGCGGCGACGATCCACGAGGACCTCAGGAACCGGACAGCCTTCGCGACGGCGATCTGCGCCAACAGCCGGGACCGCGACGGCCACGGGACCAACACGGCGTCGATCACCCTGGGCGATCCGCGGCTGCCCACCGGCACGGGCCTGCAGGACGGCGCCGGCTTCTTCTGGGGCACCGGCGGCGCCCCCGGCGCCAACCTCTGGGTGCAGAAGGCGCTCAACGACGGCGACTGCTCGGCCTCGTACGCCGGCGAGCCCAATGTCCTCGCCGCCGACGCCTACAGCGTCGGCGGCGCCCGCATCGGGAACCACTCGTTCACCGACGGGGCCACCCCCGGCAACGGTTACACGGCCAACGCCGCCGTGTGGGACGCGCGCACACGCGACGCGGACCCCGGCGTCGCGGGCAACCAGCCGTACCTCGTCGTGTTCTCGGCCGGCAACAGCGGGCCTGGACCCGGCACGCTGTCCTCGCCGCACGCCGCCAAGAACATCATCAGCGTCGCCAACAGCGAGAACTACCGGCCCGGGCAGTGTCCCGGCGTCGCGGGCTGCGGCGGGCCGGCGGATGACATCGACACGCTCAACGACTCCTCGTCGCGCGGACCGACGGTCGACAACCGGATCAAGCCGGATCTCGCCGCCCCCGGTCACACCATCGCCGGCGCCCGGTCCTCCGTGGCCACCTACGACTGCTTCTGTGACAGCAGCAACGGCGCCGGCTGCTGCGCCTCGATCGGCGTGGACGGCGCCAACAAATACTCCGTCTACACCGGCACCAGCCAGGCCTCCCCGCGGGTCGCCGGAGCCGCGGCGATCGTCTTCGACTGGTACAAGGACCGGTTCGGCGTCTTCCCCTCGCCGGCGATGGCCAAGGCGATCCTGATCGGCGGCGCGGTGGACATGAAGACGCCCGACATCCCGAACTTCAGCGAGGGATGGGGTCGCATCAACCTGTCGAACTCGCTCCTGAATCCGGGCGGGCAGTTCGTCGACCAGTCGGTGGTTCTCGGGACCACCGGAGACGCGGCAGCGTACACCGCGAGCGGGGTCGTCCAGGATCCGACCCGGCCGGTGGGAGCGACCCTCATCTGGACCGACCCGGCGGGCGCCGTGAACTGCAACCCGTGCCTTGTGAACGATCTCGACCTGCTGGCGACACAGGGGGCGTCGACCTGGCGCGGCAACAGCTTCACGGCCGGTTTCTCGAACACCTCGGCGACCGCCGACACGCTCAACAACGTCGAGGGCGTCAAGATCCGGCCCGGCGCGACGACCTGCTCTCCGATCCAGTTCACGGTCCGGGCGCAGACCCTCAACGGCGACGGCGTGCCCGGGAACGCCGATGCGACCGATCAGGACTTCGCCCTGGTCACGTCGAACGTCGGCCCGGTGGGTGTTCCCTTCGTCGACATCTCCGCCGCGGCCCTGTCCGGCGGCTGCGACGCCGACGGCTACCTCGACCGGCGCGAGACGGCGACCCTGACGATCGATCTCCACAACGCCGGCTGCGCCGCCGCCGACGGCGTCGCGGCGACGCTGAGCGTCCTGTCGGCCCCCGGAGGGGCGTCGGTGAGCGTCGCGCCGGCCGGGCCGACCGCCATCGGGACGATCACGTCCGGCGCCACGGTGCCGGGCGCCTGGCAGGTGAGCCTCCAGGACAACGCCGCGTCCCTGTGCGCCGGGAAGGTGTTGCTGCAGCTGGCGATCACCGACGCGGCCGCGCGCGCCTGGACGCGGACCGTCGCGGTGACGCTCGACGCCGACTCGCTGAGCCCGGCCACCGACACCGACCCGGCGACTGCCGACCGCTCCAGCGCCAAATCGGCCGAGTGGAGCCTGCGGGCCTGCCGAACGACCTCGCCGTCGACATCGTGGCACATGGGGCAGGCGGACTGCACCGGGATCCCCCGCGACGCGGCGAGCCAGGACCTCGTCTTCACCTACAACCTGCCGGCCGGCGCGATCCTCGGAACCCTCGGCTTCCAGCACGCCTTCGGCGGCTATCGCACCAGCGACTTCACCCTGACCGACAGCGTCCAGGTCGACATCGATCCCGAGAACGACGGCTCGTTCGTCAACCTGTCCGCCTGGAAGCAGGGGATCGACAACCCGACCGCGATGACGCCCGCCGGTCCGTTCGACCTGACGCCCTTCAACGCCACGCGCGGGCCGGCGGTGGCGATCCGGTTCCGCTTCCAGAGCGCCGCCAACTGGGTCGGGGGTCCGAACACGGCGGCCGGATGGGACGTCGACGACATTGTCCTGACCTACGACACGGTCAACTGCGACGCCGGGTCCTGCCCGACATGCGCCGCCGCGCCGCCGCCGCCCGCGGTCGGCTCCTCCGTGCTCGTCACCCGTGGCGGCGGCAATGTGACGCTGACGTGGGACCCGGTCGCCGGGGCGACCCGCTACAACGTCTACATGGGGACGCTCGGCACCTGGTGGAGCCACGCGATCTTCACCGCGACCGGCCTCGACGGATCGGACTCGTGCTTCGAGCCGTCGACCTCCGTCACCTTCGCCGAGCCCGCCGGGGACGTTTACTTCCTGGTGGCGGCGGACAACGGCTGCCGGGAGAGCGACCTCGGTCCCTCGACACCGTCGACCCCCCGGCCGTACGCCTCGCCCCCATGCAGCCCGCACTGAGTCGATCGCGGCGGTGAACTCAGGGACCAGAACGCGGATTCGGCCCACGTTCACCCTCCCCGGCCGAAGTGGCCCGTTCCGGGACCTGTCCCGAGTTGCGGCGTTCGCAAGCGTTGAGTTGTGGGGAGGATGGCGTCCACCGGCAGCGCGGCAACGTCCCCTTCGAACAGCGCCTTCGCGCCACAGGCATCGATGCTGCAGTCCACCTCAGCGCAGGGTGTAGAGCGCGGAGGCGCCGTCGTCGAACAGTTTGCGGGCCTCCGGAATCGCCTCGAGCGCCGCGCGTTGCGCCGGCCAGTTCCCAAGGGTCCAGCGCGTCACAAGGACATAGTCGACGCCGGCGGCGGCGAGGTTGCGCCGCAGAAGGGCGGGATCGACCGGGTCGTTGAGCCGCTGCCAGTCGCTCCACCAGCCGCGCCGTCCGCGCCGGTGCAGCGGCGGCCGCGCCGATCCGTCGCGCTCCACCGGCACGGGCACGTGCCGCAGCCGCCGGCCGAAGAGAGGGTAGTAGTGGTTGTAGTCGCCCGGCTCGGCCATGAAGAGCGCGAGGCGCGATCCGCGCGGCAGCGACTCGAGGACCCTGAAGGCCGCTCCGACCGGGAGCGCGCGCGTCCCAAAACGGAAGAGATTCGCGTCGGTGAGGCGCTGCTTGACGGGAACGAAGGCGAGACTCGCCAGGAGCAGGGCCGCCGCGCCGGCGACCCAGGCCCCGGTCGGGCGCCCGCTCCCCCGCCGGCGCGCGAGTCCAATCCCGATCGCCGCCCCGGAAGCCGTCCCGAGCGCGAGGGCCGGGCCGCCGTAAAGCGACGCCATGGGCCATGCCGCGGTGAGCAGCGTCGCCGCGGCCAGGGCCCGCCCGATCCAATGGCGCCCGAAGCCGCGCTCCATGAGTCCGGCGAAGCAGGCGACCCCGAGCGCGAACGGCAGGAGGAGATAGCGCGTGGCCATGCCCTCCAGCCCGGCGGCAGGGCGGTTGTAGGTCCCGGAGAAGGGCAGGAACGGGAACTGCGCGATCTGCACCGCCGCGACGAGGAGGACGAGCGGCAGAAGCCGCCGGCTCTGCGGTTCGCCGCGCTCCCGGCCGAGGCGAAGCGTGGCCAGCGCTCCCCCGGCGAGCGCGAGCAGGAAGAACGGAACGGGCCACGGCGTGATCCGGACGAGGATCCACCACCACTGACCGCCATCCAGGGGACGCCGGGCGATCCATGACGCGAGCCGGGTCCGCGCCTGCACGGCCGCGTCGAGCGGGCCGTCGAAAGGGCCGAACGCCGCCGGATAGAGCGGGTTGCCGGTGAGAACCGCGTTCTGCGCGTACCAGCACCCTCAGGCAAGCATCGCCGCTCCCGCCAGGATGGCGAGCCCGCGCAGCAGGCGGGCGCGTTCCCCCGCGCCCCGGAACTCGACGACAAGCCCGATCATCACGCACGGCAGGACGGTTGCGAACGACACCCGGCAGCCGGCGGCGTAGCCGATGGCCAGTCCCGCGATCACGAGGTCGGCCGCGCGCGGGCCGGCGAGCGCCAGCCCGGCCATCGCGGCCGCCGCGCCAATGAGGTCGGCGCGGGCGAACCCGCCGAGGCTGAGCAGCGGCACCCCCGAGCAGGCGACCAGCGCCGCCGCGAGACGCGCCGCGGTGGTCGAGCCGCCGAGCCGCCGGGTCAGTCCGAACGCGGCCAGCGCCAGAACCGCGGCGCCCCAGAGGAACCCGAGGCTGGCGAGCGCGTCGCCGTCGAAGGGCAGCCTGAACCACAGCGTCAGCAGCTCGGAGTTGTGCGGGTAGTACGACTGGTAGGTGAAGGGGACGAGGTGGATCCGGCCCTCCTGGAGCCAGCGCGCCGGGACCGCGGCGTGGTACGTGAGATCGTCGATCGAAAATCGTGTCCCGTCGAACAGAGACACGCCGGCCCACGCCCCCGCCGCCGCCCCGAGAAGCCCCGCGGCGAGCACCGTCCAGACCGGCGAGGCGTCGCCGGCCGCGGCCGCCCGGGGCGACGGGGCCGGGTGCGCGCGCCGCGCCGCGAGCCACGACAACGCCGCGGCGATGACGAGGAATGCCTCGAGGACGAAGGGCGACAGGCCAAGCGTCGTGCCCACGACCAGCGCCGCCGCCTCGATCACGAGGGCGAAGGCAATCATCCCCGCGAGCGTCCGGCGCCAGAACTCCCCGCCGCCGAACGCGGCACGGGCCGCGCCCCAGGCGGTGGCCGCCGCCAGGCCGTTCAGGAGGATGAAATGGATGGCGGAGAGCACGCGCGTCCTGCGAGTGAGGTTCGCGTTGCGGGATGGCGTCCCCAACGGGAACCGAGGTTCGCCCGCGCCCCCTGGCGCCCGGCGCGCGGCGGCGCGTAGCTTACTTCACTCGATGATGGCGCGGCACTCGTAGCGGGATCCTCTAGCGATCCGCCGGCAGCGCCGCCATGCCCGCCTTCGCTGCGGCGCCCTCGACCAGCCGCCGCAGCTCGCGCTCCCGGGCCTCGACGGGCGGTTGCGGCTTCGCGGTAGCGACCAGGTCGTTGACCCGGGCGCGGGCGCGCGCCGAGGCCGAGGGCGACCCGGCCTCGGCCCACAGGCGCACCGAGCCGCGGTCGATGACCGCCGACGGCAGGTGCTGCTCGGCCTTGAACCACTGGCGCGTGTGCTTGAGCTCGAGAAAGTTGCCGTGGTGCCCGGTCATCGCCAGCAGCTCCGCGGCCAGCGAGTCGCCGCGCGGGCGGATGCCGGCGAGCAGCCGGCGCACCATGGCGATCCCCTCGGCGTCGACGACCAGCTTCTCGACGCTCTGGCAGGCGAGGAAATCGAGCATTCCGGCGCCGCTGATCATATTGATCCCGGCCATCGCCCCGACCAGCGCCGTCATCCCCGACTCCATCCCGGCCTGGGCGTCGATCGACTTGGCGTCGCTCGCGCCGAGATAGGCGTGGGTCGGCAGGCCGAGGTGCTTGCCGACCTGGGCGTAGCCTGCATCGATCATCGCCGTCTCCATCGCCCCCATCGGCGTGGTGCCGTGGCGCATGTCGAAGATGGCCGGCGCGCCACCCCAGACGATCGGCGCGCCCGGCTTCGCAGTCTGGTGAATGGCGATACCCGAGAGGCACTCGGCGGCGTGCTGCACGACGGCGCCCGCGAGTGTCGCCGGCGCCGTCGCCCCGGCGAGCGGCATCGACACCATCTGCGCCGGCACCCCGGCGCGCGCCAGCCGGATGAGGCTGTTGGTCCCGAAGGCGCTCCAGATGAGCGGCGGCGACGGGCAGACATCGAACACCGCGCGCAGGCCCGGGCCGTCCTCGACGCCGGCGGCCTGCAGCATCTCGAGCATCAGACCGAGGGTCGCCGTCCCGAAGGCGCCGGTGACGATCGGCTTGCGCGAGTGCATGAGCACCAGGTACAGCCGGTACAGGTCGGCGATCGCCGCCGGCACGTCGGAGCAGACGAGCGCGGTGCTCTGGGCGTCGAACTCCGGCAGCACCTCGGCCACCGTGAGCAGGCGCACGAAATCGGCGGTCATTCCGGGACGGTGCGCCCCGGTCTCCGGGTCAAGGATGTGCACCGCCGCCGAGCCCGGGTCGAAGTGGACGTCGTCGCCGCCGTAGCGCACGACCGGCGCGCCGTCGCGGCCGCACAGGAAGAACTCGTGCGGCACGGTCGCGAGCGCGCGACGCACCATGGCCTCGGGCAGACGCGCCACTTCGGTGTCATGGTTGACGGTCGCCCCGGCCTCGGCGAGGAGACGCCGTCCCTCGTCGCTCTGGACCTTCGCGCCGGTGGTCTCCAGGATGGCAAACGCCTCGCCGAGGATCCGGTCGACGAGGGCGTCGTCGAGGAGCCGCAGCGCCGCCGCCGGGCGCCGGCCGGCGGCGGTCTCCGCCGGCACCCTGGCCGCGGCTGGTGCGGAGGTCGCGACGGTCGTCCCCGACCCCGCGGGCGTCATGCCGCGCCGCCGCCTGACCGGGCACCGGCCAGGAAGGCAGCTTCCGCGTGCTCGATGATCCCGGCGAGGGCGCGCTCGGCGGCCGGCTCGAGCGCCTGCGGCCGGTGGTCGCGCAGGATCACGCGGGCCCGTTCGCGCGCCCAGTCGCGGGCGCCGTCGCGCTTCGCCTCCCACGTGCCGTACGGCCGGCGGTCGAAGAGCGTCGGCTGCCAGAGAGAGTGCATGTGCTTCTTGGTGTGGCGGTGCGCCAGGAAATTGCCGCCGGGTCCGACGTCGCGGATGGCGTCGAGCGCCAGGGTCTCGTCGTTGACCTCGATGCCGCGCGCCATGCTGACGAGGATGCTCCAGATCTCGGCGTCCATGACCATCTCCTCGTACGACAGGATGCGCGAGCCGTGGAGCAGACCGGCGCCCAGCAGCATGTCGGCGCCGGTGGAGATGGCCATGAAGGACGAGAAGGCGTTGTCGACCGCGGCCTGCCAGTCGGGTTCCTTGGCGCCGGTGGCGTAGGCGCCCATCGACAGCGGCACATTGTAGAAGTCGGCCAGGACGTTGGAGGCGGCGCCGAACAGGTAGTCCTCGGGCCCGCCGCCGGTGTAGGCGCCGGTGCGCAGGTCCATCGTGGTCTGCGCCGCGGCGTAGTAGACCGGGCAGCCGGGGTGCGCCATCTGCATCAGGGCCAGGCCCGAGATCACCTCGGCGTTGCCGACCACGAGCGTCCCGGCCATGGTCGCCGGCCCCGTCGAGGCGCACGAGGTCATCGTCATGTAGCCGACCGGCAGCCCGGCTTCGGCGGCCAGAAGGCCGGCCTCGAGACTGCCGCGGTCCTGCGACAGCGGCGGCATCGTGCACTGCATGATCGACAGGATCGGGCGCCGGCGCAGGGCGTCGCGGCCGCCGGCGAGGGTCGCCGCCATCTCGATCGCGGCGCGCATCTCGGGCCCGGTGACCACCATCTCGGTCTGAACGTGCTTGCGGCTCACCTTCCAGATCGCCAGCAGCTCGTGCAGGGAGCGGCTCTCCGCCGGCCGGTCCTGCGCCGACACGGGGGTCCAGTGGAAGGCGATCGCATCGAGGGCGTCGGCGAGACGGGCGGCGTCGCTGACATCCTGCAACGTCGAACGGCGCCGCACGCCCGTCAACACGTCCATCACCTCGACACCGCAACCGTCGGTCCCGAGCCAGGAGTGATGGCCGTCGAGCGGAAGGTCGAGCTCCGGGTCACGGGCGGCGAGGGTGTAGGTCTTCGGCGCCTTCGCCAGGGCCGCCTCGACGACGTGACCGGGGATCTTCGCGATCGAGGTGGCGCGGTCGACGCTGGCGCCGTGCGCCTCGAGGATGTCGAGCGCCTCCGGCAACGGCATTTTCACGCCGACCGTGGCGATGACGTCGAGGGTCGCCGTGTGGATGCGGCGCACCTCGTCGGGGGTCAGGATGTCGAGGCGGATCTTCGGGTGCGCGATCCCCTTGATGCTCATCGCGCACTTGCCGGGGCCGGCGTGCCGACCGCGGCCGGCGCCCCCTTCGAAGCGGCCGCCATCAGCGCCCGCGTGACCTCGACCGCGCCCATGGCATCCTCGGAGAAGCCGTCGGCGCCGATCTCGGCGACCCACTCGCGGGTCACCGGCGCGCCGCCGACGATCACCTTGACGCGCGCCTGGAGGTTGGCCTCCTTCAGCAGCGCCACCACCTTCGCCTGTCCCGGCATCGTCGTGGTCAGGAGCGCCGAGATGCCGATGACGTCGGCCTTGACCTCTTTCGCCCGGGCGACGAACGCCTCGGGAGCGACATCGACGCCGAGGTCGTGCACGGTGAAACCGTTGGCCGACAGCATCGTCGCCACCAGGTTCTTGCCGATCTCGTGGATGTCGCCCTTGACCGTGCCCAGAACGACGATGCCCGCTGAAGCGCGCGTCTTGCCGCGCTTGGCGATCTCCGGCTCGAGCACCTTCATGGCCGCCTTCATCGCCACGCCGGCGCGCACGAGATCGGGGAGGAAGATCTCGTTGCACCCGAACGCCCGGCCGACCTCGTTGATCCCCTGCACGAACCCCCTGGAGATCGCCTCCATCGGATCGAGGCCTTTCGACAGCGCTTCCTGGGCCAGCCGGGCGGCGTCCTCGTCCTCGCCCTCCACGATGCTCTTCGTCATCGCCGCGTAGATTTCGTCGCCCGCCATGTGCGCCTCCCTCGGAATCGGTCGTTCATCCCGCCGCCCGCGGGCGGCCCGGCGGCCTGTGACGCGCCGCGGCCCCGGCGATGCGCGCCGGGGTCAACTAGCGGATAGCAAGGCGGTTGCCACGCGCGGCGCGTCGGTCCCGAGGGGCGCCCCGGGGAGGGCCGCGGCGGTCACGCGCGCCGCGCGCAAAGTTTTTCGGCGAACTCCACGGCGCGGAACAACCGCCCGGCGGAACGCCAAGAATTGCGCGCAGCGATACTCCCGGTTCACGATGCGGGCGCATCCCGGGGAGGGCCCGTGGCACGGCCTCTGCAGCCACGGGTGCGCCGCGCGGAGAGAACCGATGCCCAGCGACAAGCCGACGAAGCACACAGGCCTCGGCGGCCACGTCGAGCCGCCCACCACTCTTCCGTCGGGCTTCCGCCTGCTGTCGGACGCCCAACTCGAGCAGATTCATCACGCCTCGCTCGAGATCCTGCGTCGCACCGGTGTGCGGGTTCACGACGGCGAGGCCCGCGCCCTCCTGCAGGATGCCGGCGGTGTGGTGTCGGACGGGAACCTCGTGCGCCTGCCGCCGGCGGCGATCGAGGCGGCCCTCGCCGCGGCGCCGTCGCGCGTCGTCCTGTGCGACCGCACCGGCCTGCCGCGCGTCTTTCTCGAGGGGTCGCGGTCGTACTTCGGCACCGGCTCCGACCTGCCGAACACCCTCGACCTCGAGACCGGCCTGCGGCGCAAGTCGGTCCTGCAGGACGTGCGCAACGCGGCGCGCCTGGCCGACGCCCTGCCGCACCTCGACTTCGTGATGTCGGCGGCGCTGCCGTCGGACGTGCCCGCCGACTTCTCCGACCGGCATTCGTTCCTGGCGATGATCGAGAACACCGTGAAACCGATCGTCTTTACCGCCTGGGACGAGCGCGGGCTTGCCGACATCATCGCCATGGCGGCAGCGGTCGCCGGCGGCCCGCGCGAGCTGGCGCTCAAGCCGTTCCTGCTCGCCTACCTCGAGCCGACCTCGCCGCTGCAGCACTCCGACGTCGTCATGCGCAAGATGCTGGCGATGTGCGACCGCGGCCTGCCGTTCGTCTACTCCCCCGGCCCGGTCGAGGGCGCCACGGCGCCGGTGACCTCGGCCGGCAGCCTGGCGATGGCGAACGCCGAGGTTCTCAGCGGCCTGCTGATCGCGCAGCGGCGCCGGCGCGGGACGCCGTTCGTCTGGGGCTGCGGCAGCGGCCCGATGGACATGAAGACGATGGTGGCCACCTATGCCTCGCCCGAGTTCCTGATCCACTGCATGGCGATGGCCGAACTGGCGCACCACTATTACCGCCTGCCCGTCTGGGGATTCTCCGGCTGCAGCGACGCCAAGGTCCCCGACATGCAGGCGGGCGCCGAGAGCGCCCTGTGGATCCTCTGGACCGCCCTGTCGGGGGCGAACCTCGTGCACGACGTCGGCTATGTCGAATCGGGTCTCACCTGCTCGCTCGAGATGGTGGTGGCGTGCGACGAGATGATCGGCTACGTCCGCCGGCTCCTGCGCGGGATGGAGATCACGGCGGAGACCCTGGCGCTCGACGCCATCGACGAGGTCGGCTCGCGCGGCGATTACCTGGCCTCGGCCCACACCGCGCGCCACTACCGCGAGGTCTGGTACCCGCGCGTCTTCGACCGCCGCCCGCACCACACCTGGGAGCAGGCGGGCCGGCCCGACGCCGCCCGAACCGCCCGCGAGATCGCCCGCGACACCATCGCCCGGCACGTGCCGGCGCCGCTGCCCGCCGCGGCGCGCGATGCCGCGGCGGCGATCCTCGACGAAGCCACGGCGCGCGCCGGGCGCTGATCGCCGTCGCGCCAGATCGCCGTCGCGCCGTCGCGCCACTTGTGCGCGCCCTCGCATTGGCCTAACCTGCCGCCGAAATCCTTCAAGAGGGGCCGATATGATCAACCGTCGCCGCCTGCATCTCCGCCGTTTCGCGCTCGTCCTGCTGCTCTCCCTGCCGTTCCTGCAGCCGTCGCTGGCGGCGCCGGCCGCCACGTCGCCGGCGCCGGCCGGCGACCGGATCACCGACCTGGACGTCTTCAATCTCGAGACCGCGAATGACGCGCAGATGTCGCCCGACGGTCACCGGGTGATCTACACGCGCGCCTTCTCGGATGTCTTCACCGACCGGCACTGCGCCAATCTCTGGATCATCGACACCGACGGCGGCGACAGCCGGCCGCTGACCACCGGGCTGCACGGCGACGACATGCCGCGCTGGTCGCCGGACGGGACGCGGGTGGCCTACATCTCCGACATGGACGGCACGGCGCAGGTCTACGTGCGCTGGCTCGACGGCGGGCAGACGGCGCGCCTGACCAACCTCGGGTTCCCGCCCGCCGGCCTCGCCTGGTCACCCGACGGGCGGCAGATCGCCTTCACCACATTTGTGCCGCAGGACGGGCTTAAGGTTGCAAGCATGCCGGCGCCGCCGGAGGGGGCGAAGTGGGCCGATCCTCCGGTCGTCATCGACAAGCTGATCTACCGCTTCGACGCTGCCGGGTATCTGAAGCCGGGGTTCACCCACCTGTTCGTCATCCCCGCCGACGGCGGCACGCCGCGGCGGATCTCGAGCGGCGACTTCCAGCACGGCGGCGCCGCCTGGACCGCCAGCGATCCGGTCTGGACACCTGACGGCCGGCACATCCTGATGTCGGCGGTGCGCCGCCCGGACTACGAGATGGAGCCGCTCGACACCGAGGTCTACGAGTTCGCGGTGGCCGACGGGGCGGTGCGCGCGCTGACCAGCCGCCGCGGCCCCGACAACACGCCCGTGGTCTCGCCGGATGGCCGGCGCATCGCCTACACCGGCTTCGACGATCGCCTTCAGGGGTACCAGGTCACCCGGCTGTACGTCATGAACCGCGACGGCAGCGGCGCGCGCGTTCTCACCACCGGCCTCGACCGCGACATCGACCGGCCGCTGTGGGCCCGCGACGGCAGCGGCATCTTCTTCATGTACGACGACCAGGGGAACACCAGGCTCGGCTTCGTGACCCTCGACGGGAAGGTGAAGACGGTGGCCACGGACATCGGCGGACCGGGCGGCCTGTACGGCGGCGGCACCTACTCGGTGGGTGGTCCGCACGGCTATGCCATGACCTGGACCCGTCCGGACATCCCCGGCGACGTGGCGGTCGGCACCGCCGACGGCACGCAGGCGAAGCCGATCACCGCGCTCAACGACGACCTGCTCGGCCACAAGACGCTCGGCGCGGTCGAGGAGATCCGCTATGCGTCGCTCGTCGACGGCCGGGCGATGCAGGGGTGGATCGTCAAGCCGCCGCACTTCGACCCGGCGAAGAAGTACCCGCTCATTCTCGAGATCCACGGCGGGCCGTTCGCCAACTACGGCCCGCGCTTCAGCTACCAGATGCAGCTCTGGGCGGCGCGCGACTACGTCGTCCTGTACGTCAACCCGCGCGGCAGCACCAGCTACGGCGAGGAGTTCGGCAACCTCATCCACCACGCCT
>Ga0210377_10000450_pt1 | contig 39657 bp, 26 predicted proteins | sample PLM4_65_b1redo_FD_155480 | JGI IMG/M metagenome (GOLD analysis project Ga0210377, IMG submission 155480) | Groundwater sediment microbial communities from an aquifer in East River, Colorado, USA - PLM4_65_b1 redo | ecosystem: Environmental > Terrestrial > Soil > Riparian zone | place: USA: East...
AGCGGAACGCCGTCAACTACCCGATCCAGGGGTCGGCCGCCGATATCATCAAGCAGGCGATGGTACGGGTCGTGGCACGGATGCGGCAGGAGGGGCTGCAGAGCCGCCTCATCATGCAGGTCCACGATGAGCTGGTGTTCGAGGTGGTGGAAGGTGAAAAACTGGCCATGGAAAAACTCGTCGAACACGAAATGGAGCACGCAGTAACCCTGCGCGTGCCGCTCCGTGTGGATCTGAACTTCGGCCGGAACTGGAGCGAGGCCCACTGATGTGGAGGGCATACCCGCGGGCATGCCCCGCAGAGGGATATGGATGACCGATTTAGTGAAAATACTCGCCGTGCTGGTTGTGCTGGTTCTGCTCCTGAGAAAAAAAGTCTATTTCGGGACCGTAATGCTGGCAGGCGCCCTGTTTCTCGCCCTCCTCTATCTGACCCCGCCGCTAACGTTTCTCCAGGGGGGCTACCGTGCCGTCACGGCTGCGAAATCCCTGGAGATGACCGCCACCCTGATTTTCACCATGATCCTGGAAAATATCCTGCGCAAGACCGAAACCCTGCAACGGATGGTGGAAAGCCTTTCCGAGCTTCTGCCGGATGCCCGGCTGATCATGGCAGCCATGCCGGCAATGATCGGCATGCTCCCCTCCACCGGCGGCGCTGTTTTTTCGGCGCCGATGGTCAAGGAGGCCTCGGCGCATCTGACGATCCCTCCCGACCAGAAGGCCTTTATCAACTATTGGTACCGCCATATCTGGGAATACGTGTCACCGCTCTACCCCGGTATTATCCTGGTTTCCGGCCTTACCCGCATCCCATTGCAGAAGCTGGCCCTGATCAACGCCCCCTTTGCCGTGGCAGTGGTTGTTTGGGGGGCGCTTTTCTGCTTTGCCGGAGTAGGCCGGACCGGTCTGCCCCATGGTGAGAAAGTGGGGAGGGGACGGGCCATCCGAACCTTTCTCGCGTCAGTTGCCCCGATAATGATCGCCCTGTTACTTGTGGTAATGTTGAATGTCAATCCGGTGGCTGCTCTGGGAGCGGTTACCCTGTGCCTCTATCTGGCTCACCGGTACTCGCCGGCCAGGATAATGGAGTCGCTGCGGGAAAGCGTTTCAATAAAAGCCCTGTTCCTCGTTGTCGGGGTTATGGTTTTTCAGGAGACCCTGAGCCTTACCGGTGCGCTTGATGGTGTTTCCCGGTTTTTCGCCAGCGGCGGGCTGCCGACACTGCTCATTCTTTCCGTCATCCCGTTTCTTGCGGGGCTGATGACCGGTCTTACCATCGCCTTTGTCGGGATAACCTTTCCCTTTCTCTTGCCGCTCATGGGTGGAATGTCTCCGGAGCCGGGGCTGGTCGCATTTGCCTTTGCCAGCGGTTTTGCCGGGGTTATGCTCTCTCCGGTCCATCTCTGCCTGGTCCTGACCAGGGAATACTTCGGGGCTGATTTCGCGAAGGTCTATCACCGGCTGCTGCTGCCGTCGCTGCTAGTGCTTGCCACGGCGGTAATTCCGCTGTATATATTTTAGTTGTTTCCATCCGGAAACTCAGGATGAGAAACTACCGGGGTTCAATTCATAAAGGAGGTTCTCTATGTTGAAAAAAGTACGGGCACTCGTTACACTGACGGTTCTTTCTCTCGCCCTCAACGGTTGTCTGGTGGGTGAGGGCAAATATCTGAAAAAGGTCGAGGAGGCGGAAAACCTGGACAAGGGTCTCACTGCGCTGCAGCAGCAGTATAAGTCACTGGGCAGTGAGAATGAAGGGTTGAAAGCTACCGTTGAAAGGCTGAATATAGAGCTTGCAGGATTGGCCAAGGAGAAAGAACGGCTTGTTACCGACAATATAGAGCTGGACAAGGTGCTCAAGGCCAAATCCGATACCTTGTCCAAAAACATTTCGGAGTTGCGGCAGAGTGTCGCCGACCTGGAAAGCGAGAATGCCGGGCTGAGGGAAGAAATCGCCAGCCTGCAGAAGGCCAAGGTCGAAGAGGTGCAGAAAACGAGCAAGACCTATGAGGAACTGCTGGAAAAGATGAAGAGTGAGATTTCCCAGGGCCAGGTGACCATCTCGGAACTGAAAGGGAAGCTGACGGTGAACATGGTTGACGCCATTCTCTTTGATTCGGGCAAGGCGGAGGTGAAACCGGAAGGGCTTGTCGTGCTGCAGAAGGTGATAGACATCCTGAAGAACATCAAGGATAAGGCGATCCGCATTGAGGGACATACCGACAACGTCCAGATCGTCGGCGCCTTGACGAAAAAGTACCCGACCAACTGGGAACTTTCCGCTGCCCGCGCCGTCAATGTCACCCGCTACCTGCAGCAGCAGGGCGTTGACCCGCTCAATCTGGGGGCCGTTGCCTATGGTGAGTTCAAACCGGTGGCAGGTAATGACACCAGCGAGGGAAAGGCGAAGAACCGGCGGATAGAGATTATCCTGGTGCCGAAGGAGTAGTCAACGGTGGTGCAGACCTCCGGGGGGTCAGACCCCCGGAGTTTCTTTGAAGGAAGGCCGATTCCCATGAAGACGGATAAAAAATCGCAACAGAAACCCAAAGAGTTCGTCAACTCCCCCTTCAAGGCCCTGAAGGGAGTCCAGGCGAAGCCCGCTGAACCGGAGGGGAAGGTGGCAGCTGCAAAGCCGCAGCCGAAGATCGCTGCCGCAGAGGCGGATGATATGGAACTATTCCTGCGCGAGGTTGCCGATGTGCAGCGCATGCATGGCGCAGCTTCCACGGCCGGCAGGGTGGCGAGACCTGCTCCCCCCATTGCCCGGAAGATCGACGAGGGAGAGCGGCGCCTCTTTCTCCAGGCCTTGGAGCAACTGGAGCTGGATGTGGTTTTCCAGGATGAGCTCCCCGAGGATGTGGAGCCGCTCAGGCCTCTGCCATCCAGCCGGCTGCGGCAGTTGAAGCGGGGGGCGATCCGCATCGATTACCAGCTCGACCTGCACGGACTGACAAGGGATGAGGCAGTGGAGAGCCTGGCGTGCTTTATCGGCGGCGCCTATAACCGCGGTCAGAAGGGGGTGCTGGTCATCACCGGCAAAGGTAACAACTCTCCCGGAGAACCGGTTCTGCAGGCCGCCGTGTCAGGCTGGCTGCGTGACAAGGGGAGGGGGATGGTTGCCGAATTCGCCCCCGCACCCCGGCAGATGGGGGGGAGTGGCGCCTTTGTCGTGTTCCTCAAGGACAAGGACAAAGTAATGGCAAAAACTGATATGGAGGTGCAATCAAAATGACAACAAGGCAGCAAGGTGGAGGCAACGAAGGCCCTCACCCGGCCTTTGGCCACCCTCTCCCGGAGGTAGAGGGTAAACAGTATACTCTCTCCCTTTGGGAGAGAGATAGAGTGAGGGGTACGCTGAGGAGCCGACTTTGAGCCCAACACAGTTAGCGTTTGATTGCAACTTTGTATGAGAAGTGAACTGGGCAGTGCCCATGAATAAAGCCCGGTGGATTTCCACCGGGCTTTTTTTAGCTGCATTAATCGGGGAAACGGCGGCGGGGGAGCTATCCCCCCAGTTGCCTCAGCATCCTCCGTGCCCATTCGTTGCCCGGATCAATCTCGACGGCTTTGGTGAACGCCGCAGCTGCTGCGGTGAAGTCTCCGAGAAAGTAACAAGCATTCCCCCGGGAAATCCAGTACTCGCCCCTTGCCCAAACCTCCTTGGGCAGGCGCTTGAGCATGAGCAGAACATGGCGGTGGATTTCTTCCTTGCCGAGTTCGTGTCTGCCGATGACCTCCGCATTTGCCGGTGTTGCCCGGACGAATACCAGCGAGACATCATCCCGGTAGACGAGATGCCACTCCTTGTCCCAGAGCAGGTTGCCGGCCAGCGGATAGGTCTCGCCCGTGCTCTTGCTGATGGCGGGGATTGCAACCGTATTGACGCGGTACCTGTCGAAAATCCCTTTCCAGTCGGCACCCCACAACGCTTTTTCGTAAAGGAGCGTTGTTTCGTCGACCAGACCCCGTCCGTCGATGAAAACCTTGCGCCCGGGGATGCGACACATGAAATAGCCCCCCCAGTCGTAATAATTGAAGATTTCTCCGGCGGGCTTTGCGGCTGCGATGAAGCGCGCCGCCTTTTCCGGAAAGAGACGGTCGGCGCTGAAGGTAAAACTCCTCTCCCAGTCCGCCGTCGCCATCCAGACGACAAGAAGAAGTGTGGCCACAGTCCATTTACGCGGCCATTCCCGTTCCCTGAGATAGGGTACGAGGAGCGGGGATGCCATGAGCGGGAATGCGAGATAACGCAGGCCTGACAGGGACAGGAGTGAAAGTGCCGCCAGCGTTGCCGTATGGACAGGCTTCATGACCCTGAATTTGCAGGCGATGGTGCCGGCAACGAGCAGAAGATAGAACCAGTAGCCGGGGAAGAAATAGTGCAGCTTCACCGCTGCCTGCAGCGGTGACAGGTACTCCTGGATGCTTGCAGTAACCGGTGTACCGGCGGTGGCGACCCTGAATGCGGTTACACCGCATGGGTTGAGGCTGGTGATCAGGGCCGCGGAGAGCAGGCAGAGGTTTGCCCGCCGGCAGAAAGGCTCTTTTTTCGCAACGGAACCGAGCACATTGGCGAAGAGGTAGATGAGAACCAGGATGACGCCGAGGATGAAGCCGGCGTGGCAATTCGCCCAGACGAGCATGATCAGCGGGAGGGCGATCAGCAGCCTGACGGACGGGTTGCGCCCTCCGGCCCTGATCCTTTCCAGCAGGTAAAGCGTGAGCGGCATGAAGATGAAGCTGAAAAGCTGCGGCCGTTCGCTGGGGAATGCCTGCAGCAGGGTGCCGGTCAGAAAAACCAGGAGCAGGGGGAGGATGCCGCGGGAATAGCTCCGCATCCAGAAAAAAAGCAATGCCAGGATGCCGCTATAGGAAACTGCCCGGAGCAGGACAATGCCGGCGGCTCCGGCGCTGTTCCAGATGCCAAAAAGCGCCAGCTGTCCCAGCCAGTACTGCTGCAGGGTAAAGCGGATTCTCTCCGCAGCATAGCTGGTCGGGTCGAGCTGTGGGACCATGTAGGAGAACGGGTCGCTCTGCGGCAGGGCCTTGTGTTCCCAGATCCACTGGCCGGAGCTGACGTGCCAGAAAAAATCGCCGTCAACGATCGGCGTGGTGTAAAGGCAAAAGATGGCCAGGAAGAAGAGTGCCACGGGGATGTATGGTTTGAGGGCGAATTTTGGCGAAGGCATGGGCGGTCCTAGCAGCAAAGTAAATGCCCGCGTCTGCAGAAATAGACGGAAAGTCCGATACAGGCAATGATAGTTGTGCCACTCAGGATTACCAGCGGCCACCAGTGGGCCGGCTCATAGCGCCACACAACAGAGTGCTTGCCCGGCGGGATAATGGTGCCGCGGAAGAACACGTTTACCTTCCAGTTCTTCTGCGGTTTGCCATCCACCCAGACTTTCCAGCCTGGCGCATACCGTTCACTGCTTGCGAGAAAGGCATGCGCGGTGCCGGGGACGGTGACCTCAAGTTGGATATCATCGGAAGCGTAGCGCTGCATACGGACCGAGCCGAAGCTGCCGGGGATGTAACGAGCAGCCGGCAGACCCGTTGGCGCGTCAACGAACAACGGCAGCGGTGCCGCCATTCCAGCTAGCCCAAGGATGGCAAGGGCCTCACTTCGCGACGGAGCGCGTTCAACTCCCGGCGCAAGCCAGAACCGGAATGGAGCCCGAAGTACCTCGAGGTAACGGCTCTCGCTTAAGACGTTGTAGTCATGGGAAGTCAGAAGCGAGTAGCCCCGGACTACGCCGACTTTTCTTATCTGGTTCAAATTCAATTGACCTGTTGAGTTGATCGGGAATCGTGCCCCCGGTTCGCCATAACTTACTGTCGACTGACGATGAAATCTTTTCTCCAGGGAGGCAAGCTCACTGCAGCCGTTGCACCAGACAGTGATGAGATTTGTGTAGAGGTGTCCACCAAGATCAGCAACGACAAGCAAGACGATCAGCAGGACCAGCCCGTTGGCTTTCGTCTCTTTTCCGCGCGACCATAGCCAGACAGAAACCAGAAGCGGTATCAGAACGGCCGCTCCGGGCATAAGGAGGCTTGGCAGATAAAGATCCAACGGGAAGCCACTGCTTTGGGGATACCAGACTATGACCGTCCCGATAAGAACGGCTGCCACAGCCCAGAAAATGAATGCCCTCAAGAGGGTCTGACGTGCTTGCAGATTCCTGAAGGCAAAGGTCAGCCCCATCCCGGCTGCAAGGCAGAGGGGAAAGAGCCAGAAGATGCGCAAGGCACCGTTGTACCGGATATAACGCGTCGGCGGAATGAGGTAGTAAATCAGGGTTCGGAGGCCGCCCGAACTTCCTAATGAAACCAGGAACATGGTGAGAAGGAATACTACCAGCCAGGTGGGTTTCCGTCCGTTACCGTGTCTCCACCAGACCCAGCACAACGGTAACGTTGCCATACCAAGATAGACATTGACAAAAGCAATGTCGGAACCCATCCAATTGACCCCGTTGAAGAGCATGGAAAAGTTCGAGTAGATGATGGTGCTGAACGGGTACCATAAGGAAAGGAGACCCTTTAATGTGAATGGGTTATTGTCAGTCGCCACCATTCGGTCGAGAGCCATTGCGCGATCATTGATAGCAACAGTTTCGCTGAAATAGGCATTCAGATAAGGGGCCCACGCAAGTGCAAGGACCGCTGCCATTAGTATCAGCACCCCTGCAACCCAGCCGATCCTGGTACGTAAAGGGTCCGCTTGCGTGTCAGTCAATGGCGGCAGGTAACGCAACCCGAGCCATAAGGCAATGGCGATTCCGCCCATGATTACAAGTCCCGGATACCCCCCGTCAATGGCAGAGAAGCCAAAGACCGCAGCAGCCAGAAACGCGCTGCCAAGGCTGCGTCGTGCAACTGCCCGGTCTGCCAGGCCAAAAATAAGGGGGAGCCAGCCAGCAAAGACGATGAGGGGGGTGGAAGCGGCGTTTCCGACAAAGAAGCCGCAGAATGCGTAGCTCAGTGCTGCGACCAGTCCCCCCGGCAGGTTCGCACCGAATGAGCGGCTGAGCCAGATCATCGTGGCGCCGCCGAGCCACCAGTGCAGATACCAGAAAAGCTTGACGCCCAGTAGCGGGCTGTCGACAACCAGAGCAAGCACCCAGGCAATAGGACTCAGGACGAAGTGGTTAGGGTCGGCATGAAAAGGATCACCGCAATTCGTTGTGGGATCCCAAAGGGGGAGTCGCCAGTCACGCAGAGAATCTGCCAGAAAGGTAAAGCTGGGGAAAACAAAGTTTGCCGCATCCCAAACAGGCTCGGCAATCGGGCTGAAAAGCGGAAATGTTAACGATAAATGTATGACAGTATAGACAATGAGGACGGTAACCCAGGCGGAGCGAGCTGTAGAGTCATAATTCATGAAATCCTCTAATGATAGTAATTTGGTTTTGAGGCACTAATACATAACACCTGTATTTCCCCGTTGTCAAGGACACCCTCCGCCGCAGGGGAAATATGTGTCTTAAAAGATAGGGACTTAACAGTACCGGGGAGTATATCGCTTAAGACTTCTAAGCACGCAGATTGGGGACTATCGGAGTAAGAGTTTCTGGGAAGGGGAATAAAAGGGGCCAATGAACAAGAAAAAGGGTTAGCCTTGTGAGCTAACCCCCGGATTTTCTACATCTATCGGAGTCGAACCGACGACCTATTGATTACGAAACCGACCAGGCATGTTAAGTGTAGTAATATTGATATGTTACAATATGGTATGTGTTGGATATATATGTGATCTGCGTCAATCATGCGTCAATCATGCGTCAATCTTTCCAGTCCAACTCTGGCTCTAGACAAAGGTTAGACGAATGAGGCTAAAACGAAGAAAGGGTTACAGCGTACGCCGTAACCCCCTGATATTATGGAGCCATCTATCGGAGTCGAACCGACGACCTATTGATTACGAATCAATTGCTCTACCAACTGAGCTAAGATGGCTCTTGGCGTTATTTATTATATCAATTCGCACGGCAAGTCAACCTATTAAGCTAAGGGCCGAAGGCTCACAACTGGAACCGGTATTAAAATCCTCGAACTGCGCTGACCGAAAGCCACGAGCTTCAAGGTAGTGTCCGTCTGTCAATCGAAAACGAAGAACTGCGGTTCGGCAGCTATTTCGACAACCTATAATAGGCGATGGCGTATTGCCTTTCGGAGGACTTGTATAGGCCGACATACTGTAAACCGGCAGGGGGTGTCATTATTTCCTCCGCTGCATAATCTCCCCCTATCATCTCCTTTACCACGTAGTCAACCTTGTTTGCCTTGGCAAACTTCAGCGTTTCGTTAATGCCTGCCACAGGTTCCGGGGTCCATGAACCGTTAAGGTAGTAAACTAATTTACACCAGATGACCATATAGTTTTTCCCGGCCCCAAATTTGCTTACCGCCCACTCCCCCGCTTTTTTTGCCTCAGCAGGATATTCCGCCCTGAACTGCTTATACTGGGAAATGGGCGTCTCACTTTTTGCCTGTAGTGCAAAGATAAAACGGCTCGCTACAATGCATACCAGTATCGCTATACAGACAGCCTGCATTTTTTCATCATTAATCCCGAGGATTTTCTTGAAAACCATGTCTGTGATAACGGTGAAACCCCACGAAGCAGTAATAATCAAAAGCGGCAGATAAGGTACCAGATATTTACACCACCCCTCAGTAAAAATCGGCAGTATCAGCAGGATTATAAAAGGTGAGAGAAGAACACACTTTTTCTCCCTCGAATATTCGCCCCACCTCCCGAAGACAGCGAACAGGGCGGCAAGCGCCAGATACAACGGATAAACCTGGGGATAGTGCTCCATTCCACTGCCGTTAGGAATTCTCCCTGGAATTTCCATTGACAGGTTATGCATGTAAACCGACAAGTTCTTAGTAGGATTGGATATGAGATATTCAGCCAGTTCCCCTGTTCCCTTCGGTTCCTGCCAGCGTAATTTGCCTGCGCTGTTCAAGCCCCACAACTCGTCGTTGAATATTTCACCCTTGTCGTTATCGTGATAAATGCGGCTTTTCATCCAGCTCATCACATAGGATGTCTTGGGGCTGATCACCCATGTGCCGTAATGCTTCTTGAGAAAGACGAGATAGGGTGATGCTGCAAGGAAGAACAGAACGGTTGCGGTAGCAGAGAGCTTGAAGACCTTGGAACGATAGAACCTTTGACCCTGTACCGCAGTGGTGACAGAAAAAACTAGGGCCATAATGACAAACCCTTCGGACCTCGCAAGGTAGGCAAGTGCAAAGGATAAACCCGCCAATACTGCGAAACAATGAGAGTTTCTTCGGATGCTAGCGACATAGAGGGCTAGGGAGAGGACGAGGAAACTGGTGTAGGTGATTTCTGCCTCAGGAGAAAAGGAGAAATTTATCAGATGGGGAAAGAGGGCACTGAGAACTGAGGCAATCAGGGCAGTCCGCCGGTCAAAAAGCTGCGAGGCAAGAAAATATACAGCCAGTACGAGAAGAAACCCCATGAAGGGAGCAACGATTCCAGCAACGGCAAGGAGGTCCTTGATGCCGGTCAGGTATGAGACGGCCGCAATGAGCACTGAATGGAGCGGTGGGAACCAGAGCGCCTGCCAGCCCAAACCAATCCCGGAAAGGATGTTCCTCGCTATCTGCAGGTAGACCACCCCATCGGTGGAGAGGCCGGGAACGTGGTAATGGTACCAGAGAATAATTATTGACAGAATGGCGGGGATAATTACCAGAAACCGTCCTGATTTTAGGTTAGTCCTTTCCCGAGACAAAGCCGTTACCTCCTTTTTAACAAACAACGAAGAAATTGCATTTTTTATCAATCCGAACTTTGTAAATTCCTCATAAATAACTTCAAACTTCCAAGCATCGTGTTTACCAATCTCGATTGCATACTGATGTGATAGCTCATAACCTGTCTATCCAGTATCACATTAATGTGCATTTATACAGCTTTTTTTAATTAATGCAGTTCTGCTGGGCCAAAAATACCCTTAGAGTGGTCACGAATATGAGGGGTGTGTCTGAGAGCTTTTTTATTTCTGCCTGCCTGAGAGTTTCAGAACGAATCAAGAGAACGTCATATAAATGTCATGTTTTGTTTTTGGAAGGGAATAGTAATGTAATAGGAGAGGAAGTAGATAGGTATGAAAGATATGGAGTTTAAACGAATTTCGGGTGGCCGATAATTTCGACCACCCGATTAATTATGATTACGAATCAATTGCTCTACCAACTGAGCTAAGATGGCTCTTGGCATTATTTATTATATCAATTCGCACGTCAAGTCAACCTATTAAGCTAAGGGCCGAAGGCTCACAGCTGGAACCGGTATTAAAATCCTCGAACTGCGCTCACGAGCTACGAGCCATGGGCCGCTTCTTTCTCCATGGCGTCGTCCATTACCTTGTAGGCGCAGAACTCGCCGCACATTGTGCAGGCGCCGTGGTCGGCCACCCCCGACTCGGCGCGCAGCCGCCGGGCCTTTTCCGGATCGAGGGCGAGGGCGAATTGCCCTTCCCAGTCCAGCTTTTTCCGGCACTTGGCCATCTGGATGTCCTTCTCCATCGCCCCTTTTACCCCCTTGACGATATCGGCGGCGTGGGCGGCGATACGGGAGGCGATGACCCCTTCCCTGACGTCGTCGACGGTCGGCAGGCGCAGATGCTCGCTGGGGGTGACGTAGCAGAGGAAATCGGCCCCGGCGGCTGCAGCGATGGTGCCGCCGATGGCGGAGGTGATATGGTCATAGCCGGGGGCGATGTCGGTTACGAGCGGCCCGAGCACGTAGAACGGTGCGCCGTGGCAGAGCCGCTTCTGCAGCTGGATGTTGGCCTCGATCTGGTTGAGCGGCATGTGCCCCGGCCCTTCGATCATCACCTGGACGCCGAATGCCTGGGCGCGCTGGGTCAGCTCCCCCAGGATGATCAATTCGTGGATCTGGGCCCGGTCGGTGGCGTCGGCAAGACAGCCGGGACGGAAACCGTCCCCCAGGGAGAGGGTCATGTCATACTCTCTGGTAATTTCCAGCAACCGGTCGAAGTGCTCGAAGAGAGGGTTTTCCTTGTTGTTATGGGCCATCCATTCGATGGTGAAGGCACCGCCGCGGGAGACCACGTCCATGATCCTTCCCTCGTTGCGCATCCGCTCCACTGTGCTGCGGGTTACACCGCAGTGGACGGTGATAAAGTCGACCCCGTCCTCGGCGTGCTTGATGATCCCCTCGAAGATGTCGTCCACCGTCATGTCGACGATTGCCTTGTTCTTGGTCCGCACCGCGTCGAGGGCTGCCTGGTAGAGGGGCACTGAGCCGATGCAGGCGCTGGTTTCGGCGATGATCGCCCGGCGGATTTCATCCACCGGCCCGCCGGTGGAGAGGTCCATGATGGCGTCGGCACCATGTTTTACCGCGACGCGGGCTTTTTCCAGTTCTTTGGCGATGTCCAGGTCGTCGGCCGAGGTGCCGATGTTGGCGTTGACCTTGGTGCGGAGCCCCTTGCCGACAGCCAGCGGCCGGCCGCCTGCATGCTTGACGTTGTGACAGATGATGATGGTGCCAGCAACCAGGCCGTCACGGATGAATTCGGGGGGTACTCCCTCGGCAAGGGCCGCCTCCTTCATCTCTTTGGTAATAATACCCTGGCGGGCGTTTTCAAGCTGTGTTTTTGTCATCTACTGCTCCTTTTATTAAAGAGAGACGAGAACCGGGATCTGGAAAGGCTCTTCCAATTCCAGTTCCTTTAGGTCCAAGAAGGGCCTGATTCCACATCTCTGAAGTTACCGATCCCTAGTCCCAGGTCCCAGGTCCCGAAGTTCGCATGCTGCTCTGTAATGGTTCACCGGGCCGTGCCCCTTGCCCAACGGCTGGGCAAGTTTTATGGCGGCGGTGATAAACTCTTTGGCGTTGGCGATTGCTCTCGGCAGCGGCTCTCCCTGGGCAAGGAAAGCTGCGATGGCGGAAGCCAGGGTACAGCCGGTGCCGTGGGTGTTTCTGGTGTGGATGCGCGGTACCGGGAAACGGATGAACCCGCTGCCGTCATGGAAGATGTCAACGGCAGTCCCTTCGGCGAGATGCCCCCCCTTTATCAATACGTTACGTGCTCCCATGCGACAGAGAGCCTTGGCGGCTCGTTCCATCCCGTCCTCGTCGTTGATGAGGATTCCGCTCAGTTTTTCCGCCTCAGGGATGTTCGGGGTTAGTAGATAGGCAGCGGGCAGCAGCAGCTTCTTAAACATGGCCAGTGCCTCCGGGGCGACGAGGTCGGCCCCCCCCTTGGCCATCATGACCGGATCGATGACCACGATTCTTTTGTTGTACTCGCGCAGTTTGTCGGCAATGACGCCGATGATTTCCGCAGAGAAGAGCATGCCGGTCTTAACTACATCAATGGGGATGTCGGAAAAGACCGCGTCGAGCTGCTCGGCGACAAAATCAGCGGGCACACCATGAATGGCGCTTACTCCCCGGGTGTTCTGGGCGGTGAGGGCGGTGATTGCCGCTGCAGCGTAAGAGCCCAAGAGGGTGACGGTCTTGATATCCGCCTGGATGCCGGCACCGCCGCCGGAGTCACTGCCGGCAATGGATAATACCTTTCCGCGCGGGAAAACTCCCCTGCGGTTAAAGAGGAGTGACAGTTCGGCTGCCGCCAGCGCCGGTTCCCTGCTGCCGAGTATGGCGGAGATTACTGCAACGGCATCGGCGCCGGAGTCTATCAGCTGTGCACCGTTGTCCCGGTTAATGCCGCCAATGGCCACTAGCGGAATCTTGATCTTTGTCCTTACCGTGGCCAGCGCCTCCGGTCCGGGGAGATGCTCCACATCCTTGCTTCCCGTAGGGTATATGGCGCCGAAACCTATGTAGTCCGCACCGGCGGCCTCTGCCCGCAACGCTTCAGCCATGGTGTGGGTGGAGACGCCGATAATCTTTCGCGTCCCGAGCAGGCTGCGGGCCTCAAGCGGGTCGCCGTCACCCTGCCCCAGGTGGAGTCCGTCCGCATCGAGTTCCTTAGCCAGCATCATATCGTCGTTGACGATGAAGCAAACCCCCGCAGCGGCGCACAGCTGTTTCAATTCCATGCCAACGGCGAATTTCCCGGCGGAGTCGCCTCTCTTGTTGCGGTACTGGAGGACGGTCACTCCGCCGTTGATGGCGTCCCGGACCCTTTCTGCAAGGCGGTCGCCGTGGTCGGTAATGAGATATACCCCTTTGATCGGGAAATCGGTCATTTCCCGATCAACTACGAGCCGGAGAAAATCCTTTTTGTGTTCCATGGCTATAACCTTGACTGATTTTGATTTGAAATTGGAATTACGAATTATAAGTGCGAAAAGCCGCGACAAAAGGTCACGGCTTCCCAGAAAATAATGATGAATAGTCTGGCCGCTTTCCTACGCCGGTGTCAACCGGATCAGGTTCAAAGGGTTTGGGCAATGCCCATCTCAGTTCTTGCGAACTCCCCCAGCTGGCAATTTCGCCCTTAAGCTAAAGCAATTTTCTTGATAAGTCAATGTATTTTCGGGTTTTTGCCTTTACAGTGCCCAAGAGAAATGGTAGTAAATGATGATGCTACCGTTGAATTGTTGAGTACGTTTCGCCCGTTGAATGGTTGAACTCAACCATTCAACTTTCAACATTTCAACGGCTTTTAATATTTCATGGCAGGTATTTTTATGGACAGCCGACCGACCATTGCGGAAATCGACCTTGTCGCTCTGAGAAACAACTACTACCAGGTAAAAAAGGCACTTTCTCCCGGATGCGGGCTCCTGGCAGTGGTCAAAGCCGATGCCTATGGCCACGGCTTCATGGATATCTCCCGGGAGCTTGAGACGCTTGGCGTGACAGCATTTGGCGTCGCCTTTCTCGCCGAGGGTATCCAGTTGAGGAAGAGCGGAATAGACCGGCCGATCCTGCTCTTAGGCGGCATATATCCGGGTCAGGAAAAGAAGTGTGTCGGCTTCAGCCTCTCCACGGCGGTGTTCAGCCTGTCACAGGCGGAGGCGCTTGACGAGGCGGCCCGAAAACTGTATCGCAAGGCAAAAATCCATCTCAAGATCGATACCGGCATGGGGCGGCTGGGGATAAGCCATGACGATGCACCGGCATTTTTACGGGAGCTGAAACGGCTGAAAAACCTGGAGCTGGAAGGGATATTTTCCCACTTCGCTTCGGCCGACGAACTTGACGAAGCGGGGTGCCGCTACACCGACCTTCAGACAGAGATATTTGCCGGGGTTTTGCGTGAGGCTCATACCCTGGGATTTTCCCCCACTTATGTGCACATTGCCAACAGTGCCGCGGCCTTCAGCAGGGATTTTCCCTTCTGCAATCTTGCCAGGCCCGGTATTGTCCTCTATGGCGCACTTCCTTCCGCCGATTTCCAGGGTAAAGTCGAGGTAAAGCCGGTGATGCGCCTCAAGAGCCGGGTGGCGATGCTCAAATGGCTGGAGCCCGATACCAGCATCAGCTATGCGAGGCGTTATGTGACGGAGCGGCGAACGCTGGTGGCGAGCGTGCCGGTCGGCTATGCCGACGGCTACAGCCGTTCCCTTACCAACCGGGGTGAAGCGCTGATCCGCGGCCGGCGCGCGCGGGTGGTGGGGACGGTCTGCATGGACTGGATCATGTTCGATGTGAGCCATATCCCCGGCGTTGCCGTCGGTGATGAAGTGACGCTTCTCGGCTGCGATAATGAAGGGAACTGCATCCACGCTGAAGAGCTCGCCGAATGGTCCGGCACCATCGCCTACGAGATATTCTGCGGGATCAGCAAGCGGGTGCCGCGGGTGTATCTGCAGTGAAACGTGAAGCGCGGGACGAAAACGCAAGATCAAGAATGAACGGTGGCATGGTCGAAGATGTGAAGCCGGCATCGGGAAGAGTGAACAGATGAATCTGCATGTGCAAATCGGTGCCACATACAAAAAAAAATACGCGGTCAGATTGCTGGCTCTGTCTTTGACAGTGCTTGCGATGGTTCTGTTAGCCGTAACGGTATTCAAATTCAGCACGGATGTTGTTGTAGATAAAACTGCCGCAATGGAACTGCTCAATGCCAGAGAAGACTTCATCAAGCCCGAGCCCGTCGAGCGAAGGGCGTTTTTTCTGCTCGTATTTTCCCTGCCGTTATTGCTTGTTGTCAGCTATCACGTGAGCAAACGCGCAGTAGCCATGCTGCCTGACGGATTATTTCATAAATTGCTGAAGCCGCTTGATTTATTGGTGGGAATATCAATCTTAATCCTGTCGTATCTGTGGCTATGTTCCGACAACTACTTCCTCGCAATGGGTTCAACAAATGTGTTGAGTCTTATGGTTGTAGCTTTGATGACATGCGGCTTCTACCTGACTGCCATTAAAACAAAAGTACATAGCACTAAAGTCGCAAATTATATTTTCGTTTCAATAGAAATGATTATCATGTTGCTTGTTCTGGCCTCTACGGTCTTTAATCTCAGGGCAGTTACCGATGACGTAATGTATATTGTTCATTTTAATGCCATATTTCATGCCATGTCCCAGGTTTTCCTCGGCAAGGAACTGCTGGTGGACCTTCCGCATCAGTACGGCCTTTACCCCCACATCCTTGAACCGATATTCCGGATTACGGGGCTGAGTGTGCTCACGTTCACTCTGCTGATGGGGGGCCTCTGCATCGCTACGTTCTGGTCGATACTGAAGGTGCTCAAGGCCCTTACCTTTGACAGGGGCATTGCCTGTCTGGGAGTAATCACTCTCTTCTATTACAGTTACATTTTCAGAATGTCCCAGAATCCTGATCCCTATTTTCAGTACTATCCCATAAGGACGGTTTTTCCTGCCCTTTCAATATACCTGGTATACAGATATTTCAAGGAGCGTTCAAAAGCATGCTCTGCCCTGCTATCCGTACTCGGGTCGGTTGCACTGCTCTGGAATTTCGAGACCGGCTTCGTCGTCTTCGCGGCATGGCTCATGCTCCTTGTCATCGACCGTGTATCGAGGCGTGAATACGCTGCTATTCCAAGGGACATTTCAGCCGGACTTTTCATCCTCATTCTGGTCGTTTCGCTATTCTCAGCCGCACTGTACTTCAGATACGGTCATCTCCCGGACTACGGCTCCTTTTTCATGTTTCAGCGGATATTCTACAACTATGGTTTTTTCATGCTGCCGATGGAACCTTTCCACCCCTGGAATCTGGTGGCGCTCATCTATGTCATGGGGCTGCTCCATACCATAGAAGCCCTCTACAGCCGAAACGATTCGGTAAAGGCAAGGGTTGTTGCCTACCTGTCGCTGCTGGGGATCGGTCTCTTCGCATACTACCAGGGGAGAAGTCACAACGAGGTGCTGTTGCTGGTTTCCTGGCCGGCAGCCATGCTTCTGACGATATTCATGGATGCGTTGCTTGCGTCCATCAAAAGCCATGGGCGGTTGATTGAAAAATTTCTTTTTGCAGGGGTGCTCGGGCTCGTCTTTTTTTCGCTTGTGAGCCTTCCCAAAGGTTTTCAGGCCACGTATCCCGGAAAAAACGGCATTGCCGCCAGGATGCGCTCTCTCACGAGTAACGAGACAACTCCGGTCATGGGGCGGATCGACATGGTCAAGCGCCGGATCGTCAAGGGTGAAGAGGTGTTGATCCTCTCCTATCTTTCGGGCCTGTATTATCTGGAGTCTGAAACCACGAATCCGCTAAGGCTCCCTGGCCCCGTTGAAATGCTCCTGAAATCGGACTACCGCATGACTGCCGACTACCTGGAGAAGAGATGTCCCACCCTTGTCATAGACAGGGTCTTCCTTGAATCTGAGCTCAAGGAAGACGGGGCAATCCAGAATATTCTTCGGAGAAAGTTTGCCGGCATTGCTGTCAGCCCGGATTCGCAATTACTTATTTTCAGGAGAGTGACCCAATGACAAAAAAACTTATCAGCATTGTCACCCCCTGCTACAACGAGGAGGAGAACGTTGCCGAACTGTACCGGCAGGTACAGCAGGTCTTCGCCACCCTCCCGGACTATCGCTATGAGCATATCTTCATCGACAATGCCTCCCGCGACCGGACGGTTGAAATCCTGAAGGGGATCGCCGCTGCCGACAGAAACGTGAAGATCATCGTCAACAGCCGCAACTTCGGCCACATCCGCTCGCCATACCACGCCCTGCTCCAGGCGCAGGGAGACGCCGTCATCCTGCTGGTGGCGGACTTGCAGGACCCGCCACCGCTGATCCGCGACTTCATCGAGACCTGGGAAAAAGGGTACAAAATAGTGCTGGGGGTGAAGACGCAGAGCAAAGAGACTGCCGCCATGTTCCTCGTCCGCAAGATCTATTATGACTTTATCGGCAGGCTTTCGGAAATCGAGCTGACAAAGAACAACACGGGATTCGGCCTCTACGACAAGAAAATAATCGAAATCCTCCGCGGCATCAACGATCCCTACCCCTACTTCAGGGGGCTGGTCTCCGATATCGGTTTCGAGAGCGCAAAGATCGAGTATACCCAGCCGGCCAGAAAGAGGGGGATTACCAAGAATAACTTCTATACCCTCTATGATATCGCCATTCTCGGTATTACCAATCATTCAAAAGTTCCGCTGCGGATAGCCACCATGCTCGGTTTCTGCATGTCGGCGCTCAGCCTCTTGCTGGCAATGGGCTATTTAATTGCCAAGCTCATATTCTGGACCCAGTTTTCAATCGGCATAGCGCCGCTGGTGATCGGGCTGTTCCTGTTTTCCTCTGTGCAGCTGTTCTTTATCGGCATCATCGGTGAATACATCGGCTCAATACATACCCAGGTGCTGCACAGGCCGCTGGTTATAGAAAAAGAGCGGATAAACTTCGACTAGGAGTCTGTAACATCTAAAACTCCCTCCCCATCCCTCCCCTTTACGCCCGCTGTTTGGGTCCTCCTGGGGAGGGAGACAAACACTCCTCCCCCAAGCGGGGGGAGGTCGGGAGAGGGGTTGTGATGTTGCGAAATATGAAGTGCTACAGGCTCCTGGTGCGCGTATTGTGCCCGTTGCCGGCGATGGCGTACCTGTGAAGCAGCAGAATCTTAACGAAGCGGTGGGGCCCATGACTAATAAGAAGATCAAATTGACCGCAATGGTGAAGGCCGCCGGCTGAGCGGCTAAACTGGGCCCGGCGGGCCTGGAAAGCGCATTGAGCGGCCTTTTGCAGTCGGACGACCCTGCCTTGCTCGTGGGGGCCGACACCGCTGATGATGCCGGCGTCTACCGGATAGACAAGAGACTGGCACTGGTGGAGACAACCGACATCATAACGCCGCTGGTCGATGATCCCTTCACCTTCGGCCGTATCGCTGCGGCCAACGCCCTCTCCGATGTTTACGCCATGGGGGGGAAGCCGGTGACGGCCATGAACCTGGCCTTTTTCCCGGCCTGTGCGCTCCCCGTCGAGGTGCTCAGCCAGATTCTGGCAGGAGGCCTGGCCGCCATCAGGGAGGCGGGGGCCTGCCTGGTCGGCGGCCATACGGTGGAGGACGACGAACTGAAATACGGCCTGGCGGTTACCGGCCTCATCGATCCCGGCAGAATCGTCAGAAATTCCACTGCCCGACCAGGCGACCGCCTGCTCCTCACCAAACCGCTCGGCACCGGTATTATTGCTACGGCAATCAAGGCCGACATGGTAACGACCGGGGTGGCAGGCGAGGCGATACGCTGGATGACCATGCTGAACAAGGATGCCGCAGAGCTGATGCTGGCGTGCGGGGCGAACTCAGCCACCGACGTGACCGGTTTCGGCCTTATCGGCCATGCCTGCGAAATGGCGGTGGCTGCAGGGGTGACGATCCGGCTCGAACTCGACAGGGTGCCGGTCATGGCCGCCGTTGCAGGTTTGATAGGGGATGGTCTTGTTCCGGCCGGTTGTTATCGCAACCGCGATCACTACGCACGGTTTGTGACGAGCGGCCGGGGTGTTGGTGACGAGCTCCTGCCGCTGTTCGATCCCCAGACCTCGGGCGGTCTGCTTATTTCCCTTCCTCCGGCAGCTGCCGAACTCTTTCAGACGCGAGCTGCCGCCATGGGCTTATTTGCCGTCTCTATCGGCTGTGTGCTGGCCCGGAGGGAGGCTCCCCTTGCAATCGTCTAAACCGTTGGCAGCGGCTTTTGACGTGGGGACCACGACCGTTGCCGCTTCGCTTCTGGACAGGGCGAGCGGCAAACGGCTGGCACTGACCGGCGGACTGAATCCGCAACGGGAGTTCGGCGCGGACGTGGTGTCGCGCCTTGCCGCTGCAGTGAGTTCCGCCGACAATCTTCACAGGATGAGCAGACTCATCAACCGGGAACTGGAGCGCTTTACTGCAGAACTCCTCGAAGCCGCCGGCGCTGATCGCTGCGATCTGGGCCGCATCGCCATTGCCGGCAACCCTGCCATTGAGCACCTGCTTCTCGACTTGCCGGTGACCTCCCTCGCGTTCCTTCCCTATCGCCCCCTTTTTACTTCAGGGAGGACCCTCTCGACTGCGACTCTCGGCTGGGACCTGGAGGTTGATGCCTATGTTTTCCCCCTCCCCGGCGGCTTTGTCGGCGGGGACCTGGTCGCCTTCCTCTACGGTTGCGGGGTTTCCTCACCCCTCACTCCTCACCCCTCACGCCTCTATCTGGACCTGGGAACAAACGGTGAACTGGCGCTTGTTGTCGGCGGTAAGGTCTATGCCACCTCAGCGGCCGCCGGCCCCGCCTTTGAAGGGGGAAATCTGGCGTGCGGCATGGCTGCCCTGCCGGGGGCGATAAGCAACGTGAGTTTCGACGGTGACAAGGTGAAGATCACCACCATCGGTGCCGGCGTGCCGGCGGGGGTCTGCGGTTCAGGGGTTATCGCCGCCGTGGCCGGCCTGCTCACGGCGGGAGCCCTGGATCATAGCGGCCGCCTGCTCGGTCCCGGCGAGATTTCTTCAAATCTGGCCAATCATGTTCATGAAATGAACGGCCAGGCGGTGTTTGTCCTCTATCGTGATGCCCGGAACGCCATCTACCTGAGCCAGGAGGATATTCGCCAGGTGCAACTGGCAAAAGGGGCAATCAGGGCCGGCGTGGAAGTCCTCTTCGCCCGGGCCGGCATTGGGGCGGATGCCATAGAGGAGGTGGTGCTGACCGGTTCTTTCGGCTCGATACTCTCCCCTGACCAGTTAAAAAAAGTTGGAATATTCAGTGAAAACATGGTAAAAAATGCCGGGTTTGTCCATGAAGGGGCACTGCGCGGCGTGGAAATGGCCCTTTGCGCAGAAGAAGGTTTTGCTGCAGTGGACAGGCTTGCCGATTCAGTCAAGGTCATTCCCCTGTCGGGTACCCCCGTATTTGAGAAGTATTTCCTTGAGCAGATGAATTTCCCCCGTACGTAACGCAGTGGATCAATGTGAGATGCCGAAGATCAATGGCTCCTAGGTGCCGGTTCACGGCATCGCAGGAAGAGGCGTTATGAGGCATAGTCGGGCAGGTCAGGTACAGGTATCCGCATGAACAAACGCCAAGCTCTATATGTTCTGCTCCTTACGGCAGCTGTCCTGGCGGTATTCGGCAATACGCTGCTTAACGGCTTTGTTTACGACGATGCGGTCTTGACCGTGGGCAACAGGGTCTACACTGAGTTTATGCTGGAGCGGATGTTTTTCTCCCTTGGCAACGGCCTTGAATATCTTCCTCTGCGGGACCTGACCTTTGCCATTGACTTTGCCGTCTGGGGCGAACGCGCCTTCGGCTTCCACCTCACCAATCTCCTCATCTATCTGGCAAATGTCTTTGCGGTCTATTATCTGACGGTTCAGCTTTGCCTGTTCCGTGGAGCAAAGGAGGGTCGGGGTGTTGATGCAACGGCGTTTGTTGCGGCTCTTCTGTTCGCTGTCCATCCGGTTCACTCCGAAGCGGTGGCCTGGGTCACCGGCAGGAACGTGCTTCTCTCCGGACTCTTTTTCTTTCTCGGCTCCGCGTTCTACCTTGCGTATCTCCGACGGGACAGGGGGTGTTTTTCCGGCCAGCACCTCGGCGCGTTTATCTGCTTCCTCTGCGCCCTCCTGTCCAAGGCCACCAGCATAACCCTGCCGCTCGTGTTCCTCCTTTTCGTGGCCTTTGACCGAAAAGGAAAGAGGCTGACGCGACTCCTGCAGCTCCTGCCGTTCTTTGCCCTCGCTCTCGTCTTCTTCGTGCTCTTCAGGGAGGTGGCGACAGCCACCAATGTGATAAGTCAGCGACTCACGGGTTTAGGCAGTTCGAGCATCCTCGTCAAGGCTGTCACCGCCCTGCAGATACCGTTTTTCTATCTCTGGAAACTCGCTGTTCCCGTCGGTTTGTCACCCGAGTATGACGTCGAGTTCGCCGGGGCGCTGCTGGAGCCATGGGCGCTCATGGCGTTGGGAGCGCTCGTAGCCCTGACATCTGCTGCGGTGGTTTTGCGTAACAAATATCCTGAGATGCTGCTCGGCTTCGGCTGGTTCATGGTGACGCTGATACCGGTGCTGAATTTCTTCACCACCAATCCGGCCGTTGCGGACAGGTACGCCTATCTCCCCTCCTTTGGTTTCATCTACCTCATCGCCGCATGGTCGTGCAGGCACCGGCGGCGGGCCGGGATCATTCTGGCTCTGACCCTGTCAGGTTTCTGGTCGCTTTTGGCTGTCAATCACAATGCCGTCTGGAGAGCGGATAAGACTTTCTGGGAATACACCCTGAAGGCTTCACCACGGCTGGTCAAGGCGTACACTTCCCTGGGCGCCATTTATTTCGATGAAGGTGATTATGCCAGGGCCTTTTCCCTCCTGGCCAAGAGCGAGGAATTCGTCCCTGCCAGCGATTACTATGATCTGTTTCAGGGTTATCGCTTCATGAAGCAGGGGGACCTGCCTGCGGCGATCAATGCATTCAGAAAGGCGTATGCCAGAAAAGAGGAGTTCATCGATGTCCTCTACGCCCTCGGCAACGCCTATGAACAGTCAGGGGCATACGACCAGGCGATCGAAATGTACAACAAGGTTCTGATCGTTGAGGAGCAGGATTTCAAGGGGTTTCGCCAATCCTCCCGTCTGGCTCTCCAGAGGCTCTTGAAGCGATACGAACCGGAGCTGGCTGTCATGAGAGAAAAGGTGGCAGGCAATGCCGGCGACCTCAATGCACGGGGGGAGCTGGCAGTCAGGCTCGACTCCCTTGGCCTTTATGATGAAGCGTTGAACAATTATCTCGCGATGGAGCGGCAGGGGCTGAAAAGCTGGCAGGTATTCTTCAATACTGCCAACATCTACAAGAAACTGAAGAACTATAAGGATGCGGCACGTTACTATGAGAAAAGCCGGGCACTTAACCCGGACTATGCCGACACCCTCAATAACCTCGGTTTTGTCTATAAGAGAATGAAGGCGTACGACCGGGCCCAAGAAGCCTTTGAACAGGCCATGGTCAAGAACAGTCGCTATGCGTATGCCCCGTTCAATCTGGCACTCCTCTATATGGAAACCGGCGACAGGCAAAACGCGCTGCGCTATTTCCGCTATACCCAGGATCGGTTCCCCGAATTACGCCCCATGGTGGCGCCGTACCTGAAGAAGTTGCAGTAGCCGCGACGGGCGCGGTTCGAGGCGGGATCATGTATATATTGCAGAATCAGCCTGAATACAAGCCATGTTAGAGGCAGGTCACGCTGAAAAGAGGTCTTCATTGTTCACGAAATCAATAACTCAGAGAAGCAGAGGTCCGTTGCCATATCTTCTCCTGGTTATCGCCGTTCTGGCCGTGTTCGGCAATTCGCTTTTGAACGGCTTTGTCTGGGACGACTTCGCTTTTATCGTCGGCAACAAGGTTTACACAGAGTTCAATCTGCATCATATTCTCGTCCCCCTTTATAACGGCATTGAATACTTTCCCTTGCGTGATCTCAGTTTCGCCCTGGACTATCTTATCTGGGGAGAAACAGCCGTCGGTTTTCACCTGACCAGCCTGATGCTCTATTGCCTCAATGTCGTTGTCGTATACTACCTGGCGGCAGAGGTGAGTTGCCTGCTCAGGGGAGACGGCGAGTCGAACGATCCCCAGTCTCCCGCTGTTGCTCCATTTTTGGCCGCCCTGTTTTTCGCCGTACACCCCATACACAGTGAGGTGGTGGATGCCGTATTTAACAGGGGAGCGCTCATGTCAGGCCTGTTCTTTTTCCTGTCATGTTTCCTTTTCCTGCGGTTCCTGAGGCATGGAGCCGGGGTATGGTGGAATTACGCTGGTGCGCTTCTCTGTTTTATTCTGGCACTTCTTTCAAAAGCTTACGGCATAATCCTTCCCCTTATTCTGCTGCTTTTTCTTGCCTTTGCCGCCGGGCAAAAACGTGGGAAATCTCTCTTCTCAACTATGTCGTTTTTTCTCATCTCCCTGGCATTCTATTTCCTGTATAAATATGTGGCAATTCAGAACAGGATGTTTGTTACGCAACACCTGGATTCAATCGATTCCAGCCTTGCTGCAAAAACTGCGGTGGCGTTACAGATACCTTTCTTTTACTTGAAAAAACTTGTTGCCCCTTTCGGATTTTCAGCAGAATACGACGTGACCTTTGCCAACAGGGTGTCAGCTCCGGCTGTCATCCTGTCGATTCTGGGGCTTTCGACACTCTTTGCCGCTGCTGTTTATCTCCGGAGGAAATACCCGGAGATCCTCTTCGGCCTTTGCTGGTTCATGGCAACACTTATCCCGATGTTGCACTTCTTCGCCACCAACCCGATCATTGCTGACCGTTATGCGTATCTCCCCTCCTTCGGCCCCTTGTGCTGTGCGGCTCTGTTTGCGGCGCGTTTCCTCAACACCGGTCTTCGCCCGCTGGTACTGACGTGCGTGGTGATGCTGGTAGTTTTTTGGTCGGTTACGGCGTTTACGAGGAATACCGACTGGAAGGATGACAAGAGCCTCTGGGCGGCCAACATCAAGACCTCGCCAAAGCAGCCCAAGAGCTATTGGAATCTTGGGAATGTTTACTTTGAACAGGGAAACTATGTCATGGCATTCGACCTGTTCAGCAAACTCCGGGAATTGAACCCTGAAAGCGACTATTACACATATTACAAGGGGCTATTGTGCTATAACCGGGAAGAGTTTCAGGAGGCCATATCTCTTTTCAATAAGGCGCTATTAACCAACAAGGAGCATTTTCTAGCCCTTTACTATCTCGGTTCGTCTTACGAAAAGAGTGGCAATTACCGTGCGGCAGTCGCAAGCTATAACCGGGCGCTGGCTTCCCGTGAACTGGTTGACCCAAGATTGAGGGAGTCGACAAAGTCCGCACTGGCCAGGACGCTGGACGAGCTCGGCTTGTATGAAGAGGCGTTGCGCAACTATCGTGAATTGGCCAGGTTTGACGACCGCAACTGGCAGATTTACTACAATATGGGCACTGTCTGCAAAAAGATGAAAAGGTACGAAGATGCGGTGCAGTATTACGGGAAAAGCATTTCGCTCAATCCCGCCTATCCGGACACACTCAACAACCTGGGGCTAGTCTATAAGGAAATGAAGCGGTATGATCTGGCTATAGACGCCTATAAAAAGGCAATAGTCGTCAACAGCCAGTTTTCCTACGCCCCCTTCAATCTGGCAGTCCTCTATCTGGAAACAGGGGACAGGCAAAACGCGCTGCACTATTTCCGCTATACCCAGGACCGGTTCCCCGAATTACGCCCCATGGTGGCGCCGTTCCTGAAGAAGTTGCAGTAGCCGTTACGGGCGTGGCGTTCGAGGCGGGAATCATTTATACGGAGGTGCAATCAAAATGATAACAAGAAGGCCCAGAGGAGGCAACGAAGGCGTACGTTTCAGTACGCTGAGGAGCCGACAACGAAGCCAACACAGTTAACGTTTGATTGCGACTTCGTATGGCCGTTTAAATGACAGGCAGTCATCATCAATAGAAAAAAAGGAGCAAAAAAACATGGCAAAGATTACCCGCGCGTTGATCAGCGTCTCCGACAAGACCGGCATCGTCGAATTTTCCAAGGAACTGGCCGACTATGGCGTGGAGATCCTTTCCACCGGCGGTACCGCCAAGCTGTTACGGGAGGCGGGACTGGCAGTGAAGGACGTTTCCGAGTTCACCGGCTTTCCCGAGATGCTCGACGGCCGGGTCAAGACCCTCCATCCCAAGGTCCACGGCGGGCTCCTCGGCATGCGTTCGAACCCGGAGCACGTGGCGACCATGCAGGCCCACGGCATCAAGCCGATCGATATGGTGGTGGTGAACCTCTACCCCTTTGAGGCGACCGTGGCCAGGCAGGATTGTACCCTGGCGGATGCCATCGAGAACATCGACATCGGCGGCCCGACCATGCTCCGTTCGGCGGCCAAGAACAACGCCGATGTGACCGTCGTCGTCGACCACAACGACTACCGGACGGTCCTCGACGAAATGAAGGGAGCGGGGGGCGCCGTTTCAGCGGCGACCAACTTCCGCCTGGCAGTGAAGGTCTACCAGCACACCGCTGCTTACGACGGGGCCATCTCAAACTGGCTGGGAGCCCGTACCGGCGAAGGTGTCGCAACCTATTCCGACACCCTGACCCTGCAGTTCAGAAAGGCACAGGAGATGCGCTACGGCGAGAATCCCCACCAGTCGGCGGCCTTCTATGTTGAGCGGGACGTCCGTGAGGCTTCGGTGGCCACGGCCCGGCAGCTGCAGGGGAAAGAACTTTCCTATAATAACATCGGCGACACCGATGCGGCGCTGGAGTGCATCAAACAGTTCACCGAGGGGCCTGCCTGTGTCATCGTCAAGCATGCCAACCCCTGCGGCGTGGCCATCGGCAGCACCCTCCTGGAGGCCTATGAGCGCGCCTACCAGACCGATCCGGAGTCGGCCTTCGGCGGGATCATCGCCTTCAACGGCGAGCTGGACGCGGCGACGGCCAGCGCCATCGTCGAGCGACAGTTCGTTGAGGTGATCATTGCGCCACAGGTTTCGCCGGCTGCCAGCGCGGTGGTGGCAGCCAAGAAAAACGTGAGGCTTCTCGAGTGCGGTCAATGGCCGGCCGAGCCGGCGCAGCGGCTGGAGTTGAAGCGGGTCAACGGCGGCCTCCTGGTCCAGGATACCGATCTTGCCCTCTACTCGGAACTGAAGGTGGTTACCAGGCGGGCACCGACGGAGAAAGAGATGGTCGACCTCCTCTTCACCTGGCGGGTGGCCAAGTTCGTCAAGTCCAATGCCATTGTCTACGGCAAGGACGGCATGACCATCGGCGTCGGTGCGGGGCAGATGAGCCGGGTGAATTCGGCCCGGATCGCGGCCATCAAGGCCGAGCATGCCGGACTTCAGGTGGCCGGGGCGGTAATGGCCTCCGACGCATTCTTCCCGTTCCGTGACGGGCTCGACAATGCCGCGGCGGTCGGCGTTACGGCGGTCATCCAGCCGGGGGGGAGCATGCGCGACGCAGAGGTGATCGCCGCGGCGGATGAGCATAACATCGCCATGGTTTTTACCGCCATGCGTCATTTCAGGCATTAAGGCTGTAAGAAGTGAAGGGTTAAAAGTGAAGAAAAGCTTTTTCACCTTTCACAGCGACCGCGGGGAGCGATTCACTATTCACCTGTTTTTAAGGAGTTAAAATGAAAGTTCTGGTAATCGGCAGCGGCGGTAGGGAGCACGCCCTTGTCTGGAAGATTGCCCAATCTCCCCTGGTGGAGAAGGTCTTCTGTGCTCCGGGTAATCCGGGGATCGGCCGGATTGCGGAAAACATCGACATCAAGATGGACGACCTGGCGGGGCTCCTTTCCTTTGCCAGACGGGAGAATATCGGCCTGACAGTGGTCGGCCCGGAGCTCCCCCTGTCCATGGGGGTGGTCGATCTTTTCGAGGAGTACGGGCTGAAGATCTTCGGCGCGCGGAAGAATGCCGCAATCATCGAGGCGAGCAAGGCTTTTTCCAAAGACCTGATGAAGAAATACCAGGTTCCGACGGCCGCCTACGAGGTCTTCACCGAGGTGGAACCGGCGGTCTTGTTTATTGACCGGCTCGGGGTGCCGATCGTCATCAAGGCGGATGGCCTGGCAGCGGGCAAAGGGGTGATCATCGCCCAGACACGGGACGAGGCAGTGGCTGCCGTAACCGAAATGCTCTCCGGCAACGCCTTTGGCGCCGCCGGCTCCCGCGTGGTCATAGAGGAGTTTCTCTACGGTGAGGAGGCCTCGTTCCTCGCCTTTACCGACGGCAAGAACATTATCCCGCTTGCCAGCGCCCAGGACCACAAGGCCGTGTACGACGGGGATAGGGGGCCGAATACCGGGGGGATGGGGGCGTATTCTCCGGCGCCGGTGGTCACCCCGGCTATCCATGACAAGGCGATGCGTGAAGTGATGCGGCGCACCGTTGACGGTATGGCTGCAGAAGGCCGCCCTTACCGGGGCGTGCTCTATGCCGGGTTGATGATTGATGGCGATAAGGTCAAAACCCTCGAATTCAACGCCCGGTTTGGCGATCCCGAGTGTCAGCCGCTCTTGATGCGGATGAAATCGGACATTGTTCCGATTCTGCTTGCTGTTGCCGATGGGGACATCAGCGGGGTGGAGATCGAGTGGCACGACAAGGCTGCTGTCTGCGTGGTCATGGCGGCGCAGGGGTATCCCGGCGAGTACCCGAAGGGGGACGAGATAACGGGGTTGGAGGAGGCGGCAAAGATCGAAGATCTGGTCGTGTTCCATGCCGGCACGGCCATAGCCTCTGGCAAGTTCGTCACCAACGGCGGTCGGGTTCTAGGCGTCACGGCTCTGGGGGAGAGCGTCAGTGAGGCCATCGACAGCGCCTATCGGGGAGTGGCGGCTATTTCCTGGACAGGAGTCCACTACCGTCGGGATATCGGCAAGAAGGCCCTCAATAAATGAGCCTCTGCGGTCAACCACAAGCAAGTTTTTATCACGGCTTGTATTAGAGGTGGAAGGCGTACGGAATCCGGTGATACGTAAGTGACAGAGGGGAAAAGAAAAAAAATGGAGGAATCGGGGGGAGGGAACCGCCTCATAATGTGCGGTTCACTCATCCTTTGCGCCCTCCTGGCGTTCTTACTCCGTGCCCTCCCCTGGAGAAATTTTCTGGGAGCCGACGGCCGGTATCTCTTCTACGGTCCTGACAGCTATGATCACCTGCGCCGCATAATCCTCGGAATGACCGAGTTTCCGCGCATACCCTCCTTTGATTCTTATTACGGCTATCCAGTCGGTACCGGCCAGATCTGGTCGCCGCTCTTTGACTATCTTATTTCTGCATGCGTGCTCCTGTTCCACGGAGATGCACAGATGGTCCATCGGGTGGGATTCTGGCTTCCTCCGGCACTTTCATTTTTTACGGTCTTTATGGTGTATGCCGCAGGGACCCGCTTGTTCGGCAGGGGCGCAGGTTTTGTCGCGGCATGTATCTTTGCGCTTATGCCCGGCCATATCATTTATTCCTTCGTTTCCGAACTGGACCACCACGTGGCCGAGCCGATGGTTTGTCTGGCCCTGGTGCTTTCGCTGCTCAAGGTGGTCGAACGCCAGCAGAAGCGGCGCGCGCAGAGCTTTAGCGCGCTTAAGACCGGCGGCTGGATGGTCTTCGCAATTCTTATCTGGCGAGGATCGGTGATTTTCTGGGGGGTGGCGTTTCTGGCCCTTGCCGTCCAGATTGTGGCCGACAGACTTCAGGGACGGGCAACCGACGAACTGGCAAACTACGGCCGCAACCTTTGTCTTTTTGCCGCTCTCCTTCTGACGCCCGTTTGCGCCTTTAACCTCTGGGGAACGTCAAAAGGAATGAGTTTCGGCATTGTCTCCTGGTTCCACGTCACTATGCTCGTTTGCTTTGCCGGATTATTTGTCCTGCTCGGTAGGAAGTATACGGCAAAGGTCGGAAACTGGCCACTTGTTGCGGCTGTCGTTGTTGTTATTTTTGCCCTGGTTGTGCCCGGAACGCAGCGGTTTGTGCTGGAACTGCTCTCAGGGCTTGCCGTTATCGGGGGGAAGGACCCCTGGCTTGATTCCATATCCGAATTACGCCCCATGCTTTTTCCTGAAGGGAAATTTGCTCTCTGGCATGTCACCGAAACGCTTTCATTTCTGTACTGGCTTTTTCCCGTACTTCTGGTGCTGCTCTTTGCCAGATGGCGCCGTAGCGGTTATGGGGATTTTCGCTTCAGCCTGTTCATGGTCTGGGGCAGCTTTTTCTGGCTCATCCCGCTTTTCCGGGAACGTTATGTTCATCTGGCTGCGCTTACCACTGCACTGGGCGGAGGATTTCTCTTTTGCCTGTTAGCTGAGCGAAGTGCCGCAACCTACGGAAAAGGCTGGGCGCGCTGTTTTGCCGGAGTGATTATGGTGATACTTCTGGCGCCTGTTGCAACGTTTCTCTGGCGCATACCAGAGGCGGGCTTGCCTGAGTATGAAAAAAACGATCTCATGGCTGCCCTTACCTGGTTGCGCGAAAAAACCCCGGCGACATCGTTCTATCATACACCGTATCAGCGCCCGGAGTATGGTGTCCTCGCCGATTGGGAACTGGGTGCGTATATTGACTATCTGGCGAGACGTCCCACGGTCGCGACCAATTTCGGCTGGGAAACCCATGGTCTCTTCGAGTCTGCTGCCTTTCTGACGAGTCAGGATCCCCGTGATGCTGAAAAAATACTCCGTCATAACGGGGTGCGCTACGTTTTCCTCAGTCAAGTTGCCGGTAATCTCCCGCGGTTGCGGGCAATTGCCGAGTTTGGCGTCAGGAAGAAAAATCTTCACGTATCGCTGCCGCAGCCGTTCAAACCGCTTGCCACCATGTACTACCGCCTGTATGTGCAAGACGGCTCGGCATACCGGGTGGGGGGGAGTTCAGAGCAAGCGCTCGGAACCTATCGGCTGGTATATGAATCGGCAAACGGCAGCGTGGACCCGGTTGCCGGTTTTGTCAGCCACTATAAAATATTTGAGCTGGTACCGGGTGCGCTGCTACACGGGCGTGGAAAAGCCGGAGAGGTCGTCGAAATAGGGTTGCGCCTGCAAAGCCCCGCAGGAAGAGGATTTTTCTATCACGATAGTACCGTTGCCAATAGTGCCGGTGAGTTTACGTTTCGTGTTCCCTATGCGACAGCCAGTAAATCCGGTGAGGTGCAGCCTGTCGGTACCTATAGGATAAAGGCCGGCAAGAGCGGGTTTACCGCCGAGGTAAATGATGCCGACCTTCTGGCAGGCGCCGTGGTCCCGGTGAAGGCAAGCAATTGAATTGAATGACGCACAATAACGAAATGAGAAATCAGGAGACAGCTATGAACCAACCACAGGTATTGATTATCATGGGGAGCGATTCCGACCTGCCGGTAATGGAAGAAGCGGCGAAAATTCTGGCGGAGTTCGGCGTCCCGTTTGAGATGCGCATTTCTTCGGCGCACCGCTCGCCGCAACGGACAGCTGCGCTGGCTGCAGAAGCCGGCACACGCGGTATAAAGGTCATTATAGCCGGGGCCGGGATGGCCGCCCACCTGGCAGGGGTAGTTGCCGCTGAAACAACCCTGCCGGTTATCGGTGTTCCGGTCGGCGGTGGGGCACTAAACGGCGTTGATGCGCTCTATGCCACGGTGCAGATGCCCGGCGGCATCCCGGTTGCGGCCATGGCCATCGGTAAGGCAGGGGCCAAGAATGCGGCTGTTTTTGCCGTGCAGATTCTGGCTCTTGCCGATGCAAGGCTGGCGGCAGGACTTAAAGCGTACCGGGAAACGCTGGCAGCTGAAATTGAGGAGAAGGATATAAGGTTGCAGGATGAAAAAGGCCGCTGGGGATTTCGTCCCGATTAGCCGTTTTCTTGGTTTGGTTCTAAATTAGCAAATTTTATTTTGCGCTGTTTATAAATTCGTTTATACTGCCACATTGAATCAGATTTTATTCCTTGCGGAACACCTTTCATTCAGGAGACAGCCTTGACAACGAAAAAACGCGGATTTGCACAGATGCTGTGGGATTTTTTCTGTTCGCTGAAACTTTCCATTTCCCTCCTCATTGGACTTGCCCTGACTTCCATCATAGGTACGGTCATCCCCCAGGCGCCTGTTCCACCTGAGTATATCCAGAGCATAAGCAGCGCAAAGCTGCAACTCTATGACAAGCTCGGCTTTTTCGACATGTATCATTCCTGGTGGTTTATCCTGCTCCTTTACCTGTTGACGGTAAACCTGGTGGCCTGTTCGATCAAGAGGCTGCCGCGGGTCTGGAAGATTGTTTCCGAGCCAACCCTGGTGATGGATGAAAGCTTTGAGAAGTCCCTGGCATTGACCCACGAATTCAAGATGCCGGGGAGCGCCGCGGTTCTTAAGGATAAGTTGACGGCCTTTCTTCAGGGTGAATTCGCTGCACCGGTAGTGACCGAGGTGAACGGCGACTTTCATCTATTTGCCCAGAAAAGCCCCTATTGCCGCCTCGGGGTATATGTCGTCCACCTGAGCATCATCATCGTCTTCATCGGCGCCCTGCTCGGTTCATTTTTCGGTTATAAGGCCTACGTGAACATCGCGGAAGGGAGCAGTGTCAGCGCCGTGGAGAGCCGCACGGGTCAGAAGATAGACCTCGGTTTTGCCGTCAGGTGCGAGAAATTTGCCGTGGCTTTTTACGACACCGGCGCGCCGCGGGAGTTCCGGAGCACCCTGACCGTACTTGAGGCTGGCAAGCCAGTTCCCGGTTACGAAAATGTCAAAGTTATCGTCAATGACCCGCTGACATACAAGGGGATCACCTTTTATCAGTCTTCCTACGGTGCGGCCGGAGATGCCGTCTACCGTTTTTCCGTGGCGAACAGGAACGGCGGCCAGCCTGTGCCGGTACTTGCCCATGAGAATGAGCGGGTCCCGCTGCCGGACGGAAGCACGCTGCTGATCAGCGGCGTAGCGCCGGAGGTCGGCGCTGACTTCCCCGGTTGTTCCGGGCCGGGAGCAAAGCTGGAAATCACCCGGCCAAATGGTGAGAAACAGTACGCCATTGTCCTCCTTAATCCCGCCTGCCGCGATTTTGACGCCAAACGGGGCAGTGATCTCATCTTCACCTTTGACGGCAAGGATGAAAAGTTCTTTACCGGCCTGCAGGTAGCAAAGGACCCGGGGGTGTGGGTGGTCTGGCTCGGCTGCGCACTGATGGTGGTCGGGATCTGCATGGCGTTTTTCATGTCCCATAAGCGCATCTGGCTGAGGGTCACCAACGGCCGCGTAACAATGGGCGGCAGTGCCAGCAAGAATCCGGCTGGTTTCGAGCTTGCATTTAATGAGTTAAGCGGGAAACTGGCAAAACTGTAGCTGAAACATATTGTCCGTGTATCGGACCTGATAAAGACCCCAACTGAACGACTGCGGAGGAAAGATCGATGTCCAGTTCCATGCTGTTTAATGTCACGACAATTTCTTACATGGTTTCAACATTAGCATTTATGGCGTTCCTTGCCAGCAAGAACAAAACCGTCGGCTTAGCCGGCACCCTTGCGGCGATCTTCGGCTTTGTCGTCCAGACAACCGCCATCGGGCTGCGCTGGAAAGAGTCGTACGATCTCGGCCGCGGCCATGCGCCGCTGTCCAATCTCTTTGAGTCGGTGGTCTTCTTCTCCTGGACCATTATCCTCATCTTCCTCATTATTGACTTCAAGTATAAGTACAGGGCCGTCGGTTTCTTTGTCGTGCCGTTTGCCCTGCTCGGGATGGCATGGGCTCAGCTCGGTCTCAATAGCGGCATAGAGCCTCTGGTACCGGCACTGCAGAGCAACTGGCTGCTCTATCACGTTGTCACCTGCTTCTTAGGATATGCCGCCTTTGCCGTTGCCTGCGGCATTTCCATCATGTACCTGATCCGGGAAAAACAGGAGGATTCATCCGCCAGTTCGCCGGCCGGCGGGGTGATTGCACTGTTTCCTTCGGTCAAGGTGCTCGATGACCTCAACTATAAAGCCATCATGATCGGATTTCCGCTGCTGACCCTCGGGATAGTCACCGGCGCCGCCTGGGCCAATTATGCCTGGGGCACCTATTGGAGCTGGGACCCGAAAGAAACCTGGTCGCTGATCGTCTGGTTCGTTTACGCTGCATTTCTGCATGCCCGTATCACCAGAGGCTGGGTCGGACGTCGGGCAGCCTGGCTTTCGATTATCGGCTTTGCCGCCACCATTTTCTGCTATCTCGGCGTTAATCTCCTTTTGTCCGGACTCCACAGCTACGGCGGCTGACGCAGATTCCAAATCGCTTTCAGGGAGTTGCTATATTGCGTAAGAGACCAGTAACTCGTAACACTCGATATTTCGCAACATCACAACCCCCCTCCCAACCTCCCCCCGCTTGGGGGAGGAGTGCTTGTCTCCCTCCCCAGGAGGACCCAAACAGCGGGCCTAAAGGGGAGGGATGGGGAGGGGGTTTTAGATGTTACAGGGTGCTAGCCGCAGTCGTGGTACTGATGATCATCATCTCCGGCGTTGCCGCCGAGGCGGCGATCACCTTTATCTATCCGGCGCCTAAGAGCTGGGTAAAGCGGAGCGACTACCTCATTCTTAAATTGAATAATCCTGAAATCACCGGGGTTAAAATAACCGTTAACGGCCTGGCGAGCGAGCTGATGTTGATCGGCTCGCCGGAATACCGGAAGGCATTTCAGGATTTTCTCATTCTCCAACCGATCTGGGATCCGGGCAAGAATGAGGTAACCATTGAAGGGTATAACGGTGAGAAAAAGCTTGAGACGGTCTCCACCGACATTTTCTACAATGTCAAACGAGACGCTGCCGTTGTCCCCGGCGAATACCGCATCAATGTCGTCCATGTCCCGGAAGTGGAGAAATTGTGCAGCCCCTGCCACACGATGACCCCGACGGTTGCCCAGTTGGACAGCAGCCAGGAGAAGAAAAATCCCTGTTACGTCTGCCACAAAAAAATGACAAATTTAAATTTTGTTCACGGCCCAACGGGGACCTTCTCCTGTGCCTATTGTCACTCTCTCCAGGGAAAACCGAAATATACCCTCGTCAAGCAAGGTGCGGCATTATGCAACGATTGCCATGCCGACAAAGCGGCCGAATTTAAAAAGCGCAAATTTCTCCACGGCCCTGTCGAAGCGGGCCTCTGTGAGGTCTGCCACGATTCCCATGGCAGTGATTATCCCAGCCAACTCCACCAGCCGGTTAACGAGCTCTGCCTCTCCTGCCACGAAAACATAAGGACCGATACCCATGTGGTGCGGATGGCGAACGGCAAAGGGCATCCGCTCGGCGGCGTGCCGGACCCGTCAAGGCCCGGTTCCGGACGCGAGCTTTCGTGCGTTTCCTGTCACAACCCCCATGGTGGCGATGCGCGTTTCTTTTTTCAGAACAATCTGGAAGACAGAATGCAGCTCTGCCAGGGCTGTCACAATAAGTAATACGGAGGTGCAATCAAAATGATAACAAGAAGGCCCAGAGGAGGCGACGAAGGCGTACGTTTCAGTACGCTGAGGAGCCGACGACGAAGCCAACACAGTTAACGTTTGATTGCGACTTCGTATAAATGGTATCTCGACCACAGTACGCACGAAGGAGATCTATGATGAGACGCACAACCCTGTTGAGAAATTTCACGCTTATCATTATCATGTTTGGCCTTTTGGCCGGATGCGCAGCAGCCCCTCCGGCCAAAAACCGTTTTTTCTGGCCGCCGCCCCCTGATGAACCGAAAATCGAGTGGTTGGGTGCCTATCGCAGCCAGAATGATTTGCCGAAGACAGGTTTTAAGCAATTCATGGAAAAGGTAGTAGGTGCTGATGAACCGATAGCCTTCGAACGGCCCATGGGGGTCGTTTCCGATGGAGCGGGCAAGGTCTATATTGCCGACCCCCTCAAGCAAGGCGTCATTGTCTACGATTTCAATGCGAATGAGGTTCATATCCTCGGCAAGAATGCCACCGAAGAGCTTTTTAAGGAACCCATGGGGCTTGCCATGGACGGTACCGGCAATATTTATGTTTCGGACGGCGCGGCAAAGAGAATCTATGTTTTCAGCCCGGACGAAAAAGTGCTCAGCAGCATCACTTTGACAGCGGAAACAGTGCGACCGGTGGGGATAGCCATCGATAACGAGCGGAAAAGGCTCGTTGTGGCGGATCCTCGCGGGCACAAGGTTGACGTATACGACCTGACCGGCAAGCATCTCTTTAAAATCGGCAAGGCTGGTGGTGGCGAAGGAGAGTTTAACCTGCCCAGCTGGGTATCACTGCTGAAAAACGGGACCATCGTTGTCTCGGATGGAATGAATGCGCGGCTCCAACTCTTTGATCCGGAAGGCAAATTCATCAGGACGATTGGAGCCCGCGGCGATAATCCCGGCGAATTCCAGATGCCGAAAGGGGTAGCGGTTGACAGCGAAGGTCACATATATTGCGTTGATGGCAAGTCGAATAACTTCAAGATCTACTCTGAAATCGGCGAATACCTCCTTACCGTCGGCGGAGCGTACACTTCAGAGTTTAAGATTGCCCCCGGCGGATTCCTTCTCCCACAGGGGATCACTATCGACAAGAATAATACGATCTATATCGTTGATCAGTTTAATTCCCGTTTTCAGAAATTCCAGTACATGGACGAGCGCTACCTGAAGGAGCATCCCGTAGAGACGGCTCCTCCGCAGGCGGCCAAGTAGGGCCTGTCCGGAACATAAAGGCAAAAGGCAGCTCAGACCGGGCTGCCTTTTTTTGTGCCCAATGCGGGGCACATCCGTTCCATGGCGGAGTTTTCACGGAGTAACCGGCTAACCCCTCCAAACCTCCCCTTATCAGGGGAGGCTTAAAGGCATGTCATGAGCGGAGTCGAAGGGCCTCCCCCCTGACAAGGGGGGATTGAGGGGGGTTGGATTTAAATGTTACAAGGTTCAAGGGAGGTTGGCGAGGTTTTTGTCCGTGCTATAACCTGGTGTTTTAACGGAAATAGTCGTAATAGAACCAGGGATGAGAACCGATAATTAATGCCATGAGGAAAAAACTTAAATAATAATGGAATGTTAGGTTGGTCAATACAATGTGGCATTTAAGTTGCACTTAATTGATCATTCCAGGTATTCGATAAGCGAAGTAAGTTAAAAATCACGATGAAAGGAAGGTGAAGAAAGAAAAACGAAAAAACAGGTTGTAAACGTAGTAACGCTTCATCACTTTAATCAGGCAGTCAAAAAAAGAAAGAGGAGGAAGAAAATGAAGAAAGTATTATCCGTATTAGTCGCAGCAGCTTTGGTAACCATGGCAACCAGTGCAATGGCATTGACCATCGTCAACACCAAGCATGACCTTTCTGTAGGCGTTTCCGGTTACAGCGCCTCCAACACAACCCAGGTCTGTGTCTTCTGTCACACGCCGCATAATGCAACCCAGACCCGCGCGCTCTGGAACAGAAATGCCGGGGCGGTCACGTCCTTCTCGCTCTACACTTCCGGTGCAAACATTGAAAATGCAACGTGGTATATTGGCGGCTCAAAAACTACTCTGCCTGCTACCAGCCCTTCAATGCTCTGCCTCTCCTGCCATGACGGTTCCACAACCATGAACAACATCTCCCGTCCGCCCGCAGGAATTGCTCCGAATAACGCCGTGGCAATCTCCAGTGGCGGCGCCAACCTGGGTTCCGCTCTGACGAACGATCACCCGATCAGCATCAACTATGCTGCCTTCGTAACGGGTCTCACCGGTACTCTGGTTGCACAGACCGGTAACAACGTAGTAGCCGCAAGCACCAAATTACTGCCTTTGGCCAATGGTGTTTCTCTTGAGTGTAACACCTGCCATAACGTCCATGACAACAACTACAAGCCTTTCCTCAGGGACACCATGGATAAGAGTGCACTTTGCACGGCTTGCCACATTAAATAAGAAGTTCTTTGCAACACTTGAGGGGGTGGAAGAAATTCCACCCCCTTTTTTTGTGTCCTGTCCCCGGGTCGAAATGGCCGCGCCGGGTATTAATCTAGCGTTGAAAAAAATCTACGCATATGTTATTAATTAAGATACAACTGTCTGTTATAAGGGGCGCTGGTGAAGCTCCTTTCTGTTGTTTGACCGGGTTCAGCTGTGAGGCGACTGAAACGTGCGCAGGCGCGGCCGCTGCCAAATCCGTTTCGAAGGTCATACCCTTGTGAAGTGCGCCATTGTGACGCTTTCACTAGGAGGGTATCATACTTGCAGCGTATACGGTTGGGCTGATTGGATGTTTTCGCTTGTTACCTCGATGCACCGGACAGAAACTATTACATATGCTGAGCAAATGTCTGACCGCACATAAAAGATTATTACTGGCTCTTGTTTTGCTGGGCAGCTGGGGCTGCCTGCCGTCTTTGACCTATGCCGGCAATCTCTCAGGAGAGGTGGAGCTGGGCTATGCAAAATACACTGCAGAAACCAATGGGGCAGAGGCCATTGATGCGTCATCCTTCCGTCAACGCTATTCCCTTATTTATAAAACTCAGGCTACTCTTGCCGGGGGGCGTCTTGGCGGCTATCGGCTGGCTCTGGGCTATGAATGGCTGGCGTTTAACACTAAAATCAAAGATTCCGGCGCTTCGCCGGCAACAGAAGACAGCCTCTCCATCAAGAGTGGCCATATACTCTATAACGGCGAAATAATTATCGATCCCACACAACTTCCCATCAAGGTCAGACTATACAGCCGCGATCTCAGTCGCGGCATGTTCCAGGCTGACGGTGTGGTGCCGTTAGCCGGCGGCGAGCACTTGCTCTCCCCTGGCATTACAACGACTCTCATAAATGGGACACATATAAGCACGGGCATATCAATGGATATCGGCATGAAGCAGACGATGACCAACAGTGACTCGCTGTTTGCCCGCTTGCCCAGGTTCCAGCTTGATTACAACGAAGAAATTGTACGTGACCTGAAGAGCATAACCCCGAGCGACACCAAGCGCAAGAATCTGTCGCTTGTCAGCTTAAACAAAAAGGACAACTGGTTTCATATCCGGTCGACGCAGTATGATGATTTTATCCATCCCACCCAGAATTATACGCAAACTAGACTCCTCCTGGGAAGCGTGGATCCGTATATGCAACGCAAGTGGACCGACTTCACAAACTGGATAAAAATGTCGGCAGATGTTCAGTTCACAAAGACGAAGGACAGCACCGGTCGTTCTGAAGCATATGAAGCGAATCTCTTTGCAATCGCCTCAAGGAAGAGCTGGGGTGCGAGCAGCTTCAATTCGTTCAGCCGCACGGTCGAGAATGATGCCATCAGATACGAATCGCGAGTCCCTCTGTACATTAACGGTTCATGGGGGATGGATACTGACTGGCGACTGCGGCTGAGCGCAGACCAAACCAAGCACTCACCGTTTAGGAATCAGCAATTTAATGCTCTCGTCATTGACACATCGGACTATCTGGCATCGTTGAGAGTGGATACCTTTAAGCGCTCACTATTCACACTATCTCCCTCCGCTTCATTAGAGCTGTACGATAATTCAAATACAGGCAAAACCTTCGTTTCACAAGCGCGGATCGAAACAGCAAGCACCAGAAGATTTTCATCAAAATACGGACTTTTTGCCAGCTACGGTTTAACCTCAGTATTCAATGATTTTAAAGCCACAACGAGTTCTTCACTTAGCCAGGAAATCCTCGGTAAAGTGACCTATTCCCCTACCAGTTCATTCCGGATGGAACTGCAGGAAAATGTCGTCGTTGCAAGCGGCACCAATACAAACATCCTGGCCACAACTGTCGGACAGCCGCAAGTTAACACAAATGACACTTTCTTAACGCCCACAGAGGGTTATGTACGGTATCAGACAACAGCAGGTGCCAATTGGGAGCCGCTGGCAAGGCTACGTATAGCTGCTAGTATCTTTAATGACGTTCTGCAGGTAACGGGTAAACCAATCGATCAAAAGAGCACATACACCGGCAGGATTGATTATACGCAAAAAACGCTGTTAGTCAGACTAAATGCCGCCTATACAACTACTACTTTGGCGGGGTTTGACAGTTCTTCCATCAGTGGGGGTGGTCACATGTCATATACCCCTAACCGTGACATGGACGCTTCTCTCAGTTATGACTATACTTTGAATGATGAGCCCTCAGGCTCCACCTTCAGCCGCGCGACGCTCAATCAGCAAACCAATTATTATCTTTATAGCAGAGTTGGCGTTACACGGAGGATTCTGGTACTTAATGAAACGCTGCAATATATCAAGGAAGATTACAGCAGGGCTGCCAATGGTAGCAGATCGAGCAAAAGTCTTGCACTGGGGGTTCAGTATTTTCCTCTCAGTAAATTGTTTCTTGCCGCCAGAGCGCAATATTCTCTTGTGGAACCGGACAATGTCGATAGGATAATCTATAATGGCAGTGCTGGTTTTAATTATCAGAAAATACAGGCAAGCATTGACTACAGTTATGGCAAGGAAACCGGAACTGGAACGAGGATGGAGAAGAGGTTTGAAGCAACCATGAAGAAAATGTTCTGATCCGCAGGATGACGCTCTGTGGGAATATCATTAATAAACCGGGGTAGCCCGGTTTTTTAATGGCTCAATTACATGCCGGATATCTCGGACTTATGACGGACAAAAAAATATCCATAATAATCCCCGTCAAACCGGGAGGGACGATTAAGGCGCTTGCACAACTGTCGGAGATTGACTATCCGGCGGAACTGTTTGAGATACTGAT
>Ga0210377_10000451_pt1 | contig 39626 bp, 33 predicted proteins | sample PLM4_65_b1redo_FD_155480 | JGI IMG/M metagenome (GOLD analysis project Ga0210377, IMG submission 155480) | Groundwater sediment microbial communities from an aquifer in East River, Colorado, USA - PLM4_65_b1 redo | ecosystem: Environmental > Terrestrial > Soil > Riparian zone | place: USA: East...
TTGCAACGCGCCGCGTCATGCTGTGGCCCGACACCTTCAACAATCACTTTCATCCCGACACCGCGATCGCCGCGGTCGAGGTCCTCGAAGCTGCAGGCTACGAGGTCACGATTCCGCGAAAACAGATCTGTTGCGGGCGGCCGCTGTACGACTGGGGCTTTCTCGGTCTGGCGAAAGGACTGTTGCGCCAGACGCTCCGCGAGTTGCGTCCCGAGATCGAAGCGGGCGTGCCGATCGTGGGTCTCGAGCCGAGCTGCGTCTCGGTGTTCCGTGACGAGATGCAGAACTTCTTCCCCGCCGACGCCGGCGCGGAGCGGCTGCGGAAGCAGTTCCTCACGCTCAGCGAGCTCGTGACGCGCGAGCGCGACTTTCCAATTCCGCAGTTGAAGAGGAAGGCGCTCGTGCAGGCGCACTGCCATCACAACGCGATCATGCGGTTCGACGACGAAGAGACGGTGCTGAAGAGGATCGGGCTCGATCTCGAGCATCCCGATTCCGGTTGCTGCGGCATGGCCGGGGCATTCGGATTCGAGGAAGACAACTACGAGATCTCGATGCGCGTCGGCGAGCGCGTTCTGCTGCCGAAGGTGCGCCAGGCGGCGCTCGACACGCTGATCATCGCGGACGGATTCAGTTGCCGCGAACAGATCGAGCAGACGACAAATCGGAAGGCCCTGCATCTCTCGCAGGTGCTGCAGATGGCTCTTCGCGACGGTCCGAGCGGGCCGAAAGGCGATCTGCCGGAACGCTCATCCATCCAGGAACAGCCGGCGCCGAGTTTCGGCCGCCTGGCATGGCGTGCCGCCGGAATCGCCGGCGGCGTGGCGCTGCTCGCGGGATTCGTCGCGCTCGCTCGGCGGTGGAGGAAGCGAGAGCATTAGCTCCTGGGCCCCAAGAGCCAGGAGCTAAGAGCCAAGAGCTAATACGCGACGTGAAAGCGCGTCCGGCGGTCAGATCTCGTCGCGGCCCGCGAAAGGGTGCTCGTTGCCGGACGTGCCGCCGCTGCTCCGATCGCCGCGGCTGTTGTTGTCGCGATTCGAATTGCGGGAGGCCGTGTCGAAGCCGCGGTCACTCGTGCTCTGACGCTCGAATGCCTGGTCGTTGCCGCCGCGACTCGTCGACTGGCTGTTGCTTCCTTCCACTGTGGCGCGTGCGCGCGCACCGCGGCTGTGGCCACCTTCGCGGCCGATCGCTGACATGTGCTCCCGATCGCGGCTCACGGCCTCACCGCCCTTTCGGCCGGCCAAGCGCGCTTCGTCGGACGTGAACTCGTGAGCAGAGCCCTTCGCATGAGCCGCTCTGCCGCCCTTGCTCGCAATCTCACGCTGCTTTGTCGGATCCATCGACGCAAAACCGCGCTTACTGGTATTCGCCATTGGGGTGTCTCCTTTGACATTCATGTTGGGTACCGCGTGAACTGATTGCACCTGCGCGAGGCAGATAGGAATCGAGCATGAAATGTGCCTGAAACGCTATCTGACGGGCGCGTTGGGTCCGCCGCGGCCGCGAACCAGGCGGCCGGGACCCGTTTGAAGTCTGGAGAAGAGCCGCCGTTGGCCCGGCGGCGGAAATGGCGGAGAGAGAGGGATTCGAACCCTCGGTACAGGTTTGAGCCCGTACGGCGGTTTAGCAAACCGCTGGTTTAAGCCACTCACCCATCTCTCCGTGGCTTAAATGCGGATGAAGATTTCGCTGTACCAATGAAGAATCCGGACTGCGAATTCCTCCGACGCCGGATTCTACATTCATCGTCCTGCCTCGTCCCGGCCGTTCTGACCGAGCCGCCGTCATCCGCCTCGCCGTGGTAACGGGAGATGTAGCTCGTATCCAGGTTGCCTCGGAAGTGCGCGCATGAGAATCGTGGCGCTCGCCGCCGCAAACGTGAAGAGAAGAAATGGTGGCGGAGGAGGTGGGATTCGAACCCACGGTACCGTTTCCGGTACGGCGGTTTTCAAGACCGCTGCCTTCAACCACTCGGCCACTCCTCCCGGAGCACTGACAACGCGGCGCGAACGCTAACGATTCTCGACGTTCAAGTCATCCCGAGTGGAGCGAGGGATCTCGAATGGCATCGTGCATCGCATTTTTGAGATCCTTCGCCGTCTTCGCGGCTCAGGATGACGTGACCGCCGCCTAAGGCAGCAGATTCACGTCCAGCGTGATCTTCAGCCGGAGCCGCCGGTGGAGCTTGATCTCTTCGAGTGAGAGATTGAGCGGAATCGTGACTTCCTTCACGAGCCCGTCGCCCGAGCGGCGCTCGGTCTGTGGCTGGGTCGGCGGTGACGCCACCGCGGATGCGGTCGACCCCAACCGCTGGTCGAGCTTCGGCAGCGACTCGAGAATGTTGTCCGGCAGCGCCATCTCGATCGACGTGAGCGGGATCGCGGTTGTCGTCGCGTCCTTGTTCCCAGGGGCGGGCGGTTGGGCCGCCCCCGCACCCGGCGTGCTGAAGTAGTCGGTCACTTCCTCGAACGGGCTGGCTTCCTCGACCGCGTCGGCGCCGCCGATCAACTCGGTCGGGACGAGCGGCAGGTTGGCGTCCGTCGCCGTCTCATCGATCACGAATGCCTCCTCCGGCGCAGAGATCGGTCCGGAGGCCGACACGATCTCGCCCGACTCGTCCCACAGCGATTCGGCGGGAACGGGTTCCCGCGGCAGCGTCGGATTCAGGATCTGAATCTCGCGCTCCAGCGGCTCCGATCCCTGCAGGTTGTACTTGCGGATCAGATGAACGAGCACGAGTTGCGTGATCCCCTTCAACGCCTCTTCGACGCCGAGTCCTGTCGTCGCCACCGACTCGTAGTGAGGCACGTGCAGCTTGTTGATCTCCGCGTCCAGTTGCGCCACCGGCAGCGCATTCGGGAGATCGCGTTTGTTGTACTGGATGACCACGGGGATGTCGCGGATTCGCACTCCCTGTCGCTTCAGATTGTCCTCGAGATTCTGCAGACTCTCGACGTTTGCATCGAGCGCGTGATCCTGACTGTCCGCCACGAACACGATGCCGTCCGCCCCCTTCAGCACGAGCTGGCGCGTCGAGTTGTAGTAGACCTGTCCGGGAACCGTGTAGAGCTGCAGTTTCGTCCGCATCCCGCGGATCTTGCCGAGGTCGAGGGGGAGGAAGTCGAAGAAGAGGGTGCGGTCGGTCTTCGTCGCCAGGGAGAGCATCTTGCTCTTGTTGTTCGACGGCAGCGAGTCGTACACGAACTGCAGATTCGTGGTCTTTCCACAAAGACCCGGACCGTAGTAAACGATCTTCGCGGTGATCTCTTTGGTGGCGTAGTTGAATAGAACCATGGTTTAAGTCCGGATCTGCTTCTGAGAGTAACGGGGCATTCCCGGTGTGTCAACGAACCATCGTTGACCGTCCACCGTTGATCGTTGTCGAGGCAGTCCATCGTTCAGGCGACGTCCGCGGCGGTGGCCGTGAACCGCCTTGCCAACGGTCAACGGACAACGGTCAACGCCTGATAAACTCCGCGGCCGATTTCGCACGCGGAGGTGTCGATGAGACGAAGTCGCTGGACTGCAGCGCTGCTGCTGATGTTCGCCGCGGTGGCGCTTCATGCCGATGCGCCAGGCGTTTACGCCATCACCGGCGGGACCGTCCATACGGTCAGCGGCGCCGAGATCCCGAACGGGACCGTCATCATTCGCGACGGGCTGATCGAAGCGGCGGGAGCTGGTCTGACGATTCCGGCGGATGCGGTCGTGATCGATGCGACCGGCCAGCACGTCTACCCCGGCCTCATCGATTCGCAGACCGCGGTCGGGTTTCCGGCGGCGCGGCCGGTGGCGCGGCGTCGCGGCGGTGGCGCGCCGACGCAGCGCAGTGAGCAGCCCGCGCTGCCGGAGACGTCGGCAGCGTACGAGGCCGTCCGCAACGTCAAACTGTCCGACGACGACCTCGATGCCAGGCGGGAAACCGGCGTCACGACGATCGTCACCGCGCCTTCGTTCGGCATCTTCAACGGTCAATCCGTCATTCTCAACCTCGGTGACGGCTCGCCCGAGTGGCGTGTGATTCGGGCGCCGGCTTCGATGCAGATCTCGTTCAACACGCGTCCGGCGTGGACCTACCCCGACTCGCTGATGGGTGTGATCGCGTACATCCGGCAGACATTTCTCGACGCGCAGCAGCAGGTCGCGGCGCGCTCGATTTACGAGCGAAATCCCGCGGGCAATCGCCGCCCCGATGACAGCCCGGCCATCGATGCGCTGTCTCCGGTGCTTCGTCGCGAGCTGCCGGTGGTGTTCGTCGCCGACACGGAATTGATGATGCGGCGGGCGCAGGCGATCGCGCGCGAGCTCAATCTGCGTCCGATCTACTCGGGCGCACGCCAGGCCTATCGCATGGCCGATGAGCTCAAGGCGGCTGGCACGCCGGTTCTGGTCTCGGTGAAATGGCCAGCGCCCCCGGCGGAGAAAGACGATCGGGAGGATCAGCCGCTTCGCGTAATCCGCGACCGGCAGCTCGCTCCGACGACGCCTGCGGCTCTGGCAAAGAGCGGCGTCGCGTTCGCGCTCGTCAGCGGTCCGGGCAAGGCGGCCGATTTTCTCCCCGGAATCCGCAAGGCAATCGACAACGGTCTCTCTGCTGACGATGCGCTCCGCGCGACGACGCTCTGGCCGGCGCGCATTTTCCGCATCGATCGCCAGCTCGGCTCGATCGATCGCGGAAAGATCGCGAACATCGTCGTCACCGACAAACCGATCTTCGCGAAGGAAGCGAAGGTGAAGCGCCTTCTCGTCGACGGCCGCGAGATCCGTCTGCCGGCGGAAGAGAAGAAGGAAAAAGGCGAAGCGGGATCCGCGATCGATGGCGGATGGGATCTCGCCGTCCGTTCCCCCGGCGGCGATGTGTCGATTCATGTGACGCTGCACTCCGAAAACGGGAAGCTCACCGGCACGTTTTCCGGCGACCGCGGCTCGGGCGACATTCGCGGCGGAACGGTCGACGGCACCAGCGTCGAGCTCACCATCAGCGTTCGCGCCGAGGCGGAGGCGAATGACTGGGTGTTCCACGGAACGCTGAGTGACGGCTCGCTCAGCGGCACCGTCAGCACGAACCTCGGAACGTTCCAGTTCACAGGAAGGAGATCGCGATGAGAAGCGCGATCGTCATGGCGTTCTGCGCGTTACTCAGTGGGGCGCCGGCGCCCTCGCCGGCGCAAACCGTCGCAATCACCCACGGAACGATCCTCACAATCACCCACGGCACGATCCCCAACGGCACGGTGCTCATCCGCAACGGAAAGATCGCCGCGGTCGGCCCCGATGCGCAGGTCGTGGTGCCGGCGGGTGCGCAGGTGATCGATGCCACCGGGAAGTTCGTGATGCCCGGCATCATCGACTCGCACAGCCACACCGCGGTCGAAGGAAGCGTCAACGAGATCTCGCTGCCGAATACCGGGATGGTGCGAATCGCCGACGTGCTGACGACCGACGACATCAGCGTCTATCGGCAGCTCGCCGGCGGGACGACGACGGCGCTCGTGCTGCACGGATCGGCCAACTCGATCGGCGGCCAGAGCCAGATTGTGAAGTGGAAGTGGGGGCGGCCGCTGGCTCAGTGGTTCATCCCCGAAGCGCCGCGCACGATCAAGTTCGCGCTCGGTGAGAATCCGAAGAGCGCTAATTTCCACCCGCCTCCCGGCGTGACGCCGCAGTATCCGGCGACGCGCATGGGCGTCGAGGAAGTCATTCGCAAATCGTTCGTCGACGCGAAGGACTACATGGCGAAGTGGGACGAGTACGACGCGCGAAAGGCGCGCGGTGAGAATCCGATGCCGCCGCGCCGCGATCTGCTCATGGAAGAGATGTCGGACGTTCTGCGAGGAAAGGTCGACGTCCACTCGCACTGCTATCGCTCTGACGAGATCCTCATGCTCCTCGGCCTCTCCGACGAGCTCGGATTCAAAGTGCGCGAGCTGCAGCACGTGCTCGAGGGCTACAAAGCCGGGAAAGAGATCGCCGCGCACGGCGTGACCGCGGGAACATTCATCGACTGGTGGGGCTACAAGGCGGAGGCGTACGACGCGATTCCGTACAACGTCGCGCTGATGACGCGCGACAACGTCATCGTCTCGGTGAACTCCGATTCCGACGAGCTGGCGCGCCATCTCAATCAGGACGCCGCGAAGGCGATGAAGTACGGCGGGCTGACGGAAGAGGAAGCGCTGAAGCTCTGCACGCTGAATCCGGCGAAGCAGCTCCGTCTCGATCACCGCCTTGGATCGGTCGACGTCGGCAAAGACGCCGATCTCGTGATCTGGACAGGTCATCCACTGTCCGCATACTCGCGCGTCGAGACGACCCTCATCGAGGGCGATGTCTACTTCGATCGCGCGCGCGACCTCGCCAATCGCGAGGCGCTGGCTCGTGAGAAACGCGACCGCCTGAACAAAGAAGCCGACGACGAGGCGAAAGAGAAGAAGGACAAGAAGGACAAGAAGGAGAAGAAGGAGCCCGCGAAATGAGTTCGACAAGTAGCGCCCGCGTTCCTCGGAGCTTCTGGGCGGCGGCGGTTCTCTGCTGCGCCTCGAGCGTGTTCGCGCAATCGGTGATCCTGAACAATCCCGGGAAGAAGCCCACCGTGGCGATCCGCAACGCGACGATCTATCCCGTCGCGTCCGCGCCGATTCCGAATGGCACGATCGTCTTTTCGAATGGCCTCATCACCGCGGTGGCCGCGAACGCGGCGATTCCCCCGGGAGCGACGATCGTCGACGGAACCGGCCTTTCCGTCTATCCGGGCCTCATCGATTCGGGCACCACGCTCGGGCTGACGGAGGTGTCGTCTGTGGCGGGGACCGTGGACACGGCGGAGCTCGGGGATCTCAATCCGAATGCGCGCGCGGACGTTGCGGTGAATCCGCACAGCAATCTCATTCCGGTGACGCGCATCAACGGCGTCACGACGGTGATCACGGCACCGCAGGGCGGGATCATCTCCGGCCAGGACGCGTTGATTCAGCTCGCCGGATGGACACCGCGCGAGATGGCGCTGAAATCGCCGGTCGGCATGCACGTCAATTTTCCGAGCATGCGCAGCGGCGCGCTCGACGAGCAGCCGCAGGACGAAGAAGCCGAGCAGGAGGCAAAGAAGACTTACACGAAGAACGTTGACAAGCTGCGAGACATCTTCCGCGACGCGCAGGCGTACGCGAAGGCATCCGCCGCGCGCGCGCTCGATCCGAAGGTGCGGCGTTTCGACCGCGATGTGCTCCTCGACGCGCTCGTCCCGGTGGTCATGGGACGCGAACCGGTCGTCATTCACGCCGATCGCGAGCAGGACATCCGCGCCGCCATTCAGTTCGCGGATGATTACAAGCTGAAGATGATCCTCGCAGGCGGCGATGACGTCGCCCGCGTCATCCCCGAGCTGAAGTCGCACAACATCCCCGTCCTCCTCGGTCCGATCCTGGCGTTGCCGCAGCGCGAAGACGATCCGTACGACGTCCTGTTCACGAACGCGAAGACGCTGCACGACAACGGCATTCCGTTCGCGATCCGCACGAGCGAGGATCACAATGCGCGTAACCTGCCGTATCACGCGGCCGCGTGCGCCGCGTTCGGCCTGCCGAAGGATGTGGCGCTGAAAGCGATCACGATTTTTCCCGCGCAGATTTTCGGAGTCGCTGATCGGATCGGCTCACTCGAAACCGGCAAGCTCGCCAACATCATCGTGACCGACGGCGATCCGCTGGAGATTCGAACGAACGTGAAACGCGTCTACATCGGCGGGGAGGAGATTCCGATGGAATCCAATCAGACGCTGTTGTACGAGAAGTTCCGGCAGCGCCCTTGAGCATGTCCGGAGAGCCGGCCGCGGAGCGTTTCGCGAGAGCTGAGCCGCTCTTCAGCGTTCTCACGTCACCGCGGTATCTCCGATCGAACCTCACACCGCGGGCGAGCGCCGACTTCTTCGACAGCGGAGAGGCGTACGTCGCCTCCACGATGGAGTTCATCCACTCGCGTTTCGACCGGCATTTCACCGCCGAGGCGATTCTCGAATACGGGTGCGGTCCAGGCCGGCTGGCGATACCGTTCGCAAGGCGCGCGAATCGCGTCGTCGCTGTCGACAGATCGAATGCCATGCTGGAGTCGGCGGCGCGGTTCGCAAACGATTTCGGCGTCAGGAACATCGAATTCCAGACTCCCGGCGATTTTGCGCGGTCCGGCGAGCGTTTCGATCTGGTCAACTGTCATCTCGTTTTGCAGCGCGTGCCGCGCGACGAGGGGCTGGCGATTCTGCGGATGCTCCTGGCGCGCGTCGGAGAAGTGGGCGTGTTCCACCTCCCGTTCCGCGATCGCTCTTCAGCGTTGTCGCGCGTGACTCGACGCATCCGTCAGCGGAGCGGCATCGCGAACGCGGCAGCCAACCTCCTGCTGCGCAAGCCGCTGCATATGCCGCTCATCCCGACGACCGTTTATGACACGAACGACGTGCTCGCGATCTTCAGCGAGGCCGGGTTCGAAAGCCTCCAGGTGACGACGGCGGTCCACGACACACTCGATACCGTCACGTTCTTTGTGCGTCGCCGCGCGGTTCTCGCGCCGGCCGTCAGCGACAAACCGCGGAGTGAGGCGACGCCCGATACCCGCACCGGCTGGGTCGACGTCCGCCAACTCATCGCCGGCACGCCGATCGAGGAGTGGAATCGCCGTGCCGAGATCTACTTCTCGGGTCTCCCCACGTGGGAGCACCATCTCATGAAGCCGTTCAGCACTCCGGACGAAACGCCCGGCCTGCTGATGAATCTCGCTGTCGTCCTGCAGGGGCTGCGGATCACGCCAGGACAAACCGTGCTCGATTTCGGTGCAGGAACCGGGTGGCTGTCGCGGATTCTCACGCAGCTCGGCTGCAGCGTCATCGTTCTCGATGTCTCCGAGACGGCGTTGCGAATGGCGGAGGCGACGTTTCGCGAGATTCCGGTCATTGGAAACCGGCCGGAGCCGGCGTACCTGCAGTTCGACGGGCGCACGATTCCGCTTCCCGATGAGAGTGTCGATCGCATCGTGTCCTTCGATGCATTTCATCACGCGCCGAATCCGGACGACGTCATCCGCGAATTCGGACGCATCCTCAAGCCGGGAGGCATCGCCGGCTTCGCGGAGCCCGGGCCGACGCATTCGCAGGCGCCACAGTCGCAATTCGAGATGCGAACGTACGGCGTGCTCGAGAACGACATCGATCTGCCTGCGCTGTGGGAAACCGCGCAGGCAGCCGGATTCCACGACCTGAAGGTGGCCGCGTTCAATGTCCCGGCTTTTCACGTCTCGCTCAACGAGTTTCAGGATCTTCTGGCCGGCGGCCAGACGTACGCACGATGGGCAGACAGCACGCGTGACTACCTCCGCGACGTCCGCGATTTCTTTCTGATCAAACGCGGGACGGAGGTTCTCGACAGCCGGCGGCCGGAGCATCTGCGCGCGTCGATCCGCGTCGAGCTACCCGCACCTGTGCGCCCTGATGAGCCGATCGTGTGCAGGGCGGCGATCACGAACATCGGCGCCGCGACGTGGCTGCCGTCATCCGATGACGTCGGCGGCGTGTGGGTCGGCGCGCATTTGTTCGACGGGGGAGGGCGGCTGATCGAGTTCGAGCACGGTCAGTTTCCGATCAGCAGCGCGCCGATTCAGCCCGACGAGACGGTCGAGGTCTCCTTCACGTTGGGCGCACTGGGACCGGGACGCTACAAGATCGAATTCGATTGCGTTTCGGCGCACGTCGCGTGGTTCGGACAGACCGGATCGCGAACGGAGACACTGGAGGTCGTGGTTACGAGTCGTTGAGTGGCGCCGAGGAGCGCCGGCCTCTGGCCGGCTGGTCCGCCGTCGTCTCGACGGCGGTTTTCGTAGTGCAGCGCCGGCGAGGACGCCGGCGGACCAGCCGCCGGGACGGCGGCGTTCCTCGGCGGTTTTCGTGGCGCGGCGCCCGCGAGGCCGGGCGGCGTTCCTCGATGCTGTAGAATCCCGCGCAGTTCTTTAACAACCCGATCTGAGTAGTGCACGGGAAGCCGGTGAGATGCCGGCGCGGCCCCCGCCACTGTAACCGGAGACGACTCACGCCATGGCCTGTGTGAAGGCCCCCACTGCGCGTTGCGGGAAGGGGACGTGAGAAGGATGACCCGGAAGCCAGGAGACCGACCGCTCGGATACCGACCCATCGATCGCTTCGGAGGGAAGTGTCATGAAGTCTGTCCCCGCTTCGGTTCTCCTTTTCCTTTTCCTCTCTTTTTCCGCTCTCGCTCAACCGGCTCCCATCTCCACCTCTGCGTCGATTGTCGTCACCGCCTCTTCGGTGCCGGAGAGCATCGAGTCGACGCCCGCGTCCGTCACCGTCGTGACGAAGGACGACATCGAGAAACGCGAAGCGCGCGACGTGTCGGATGTTCTTCGCGAAGTGCCGGGCCTGACGGTGTCGCGGACCGGATCGTCGGGCAAGACGACGTCGCTGTTCATCCGCGGCGGCAGCTCGAAGCAGGCGCTCGTTCTCTGGAACGGCGTGGAGATGAACAACGCGTATCTCTCGGCTTACAACTTCGGCCAGCTCTCCACGGCCGGCGTCGAGAAGGTGGAGATCATCCGCGGTCCCTACTCGGCGTTGTACGGCTCGGATGCGGTCAGCGGGGTCGTGAACGTCCTGACGACACCCGTGCGCAGCGCGCTCACTGTCGATGCCGAGGCGGGAGAAAAGGGGTTGCGGAACGGGATGGTGGAGGGAGCGTACGTCGACGGCATGTGGAGCGTTCACGGTGCCGCCGAGCGGCGCGCCGACGATGGATTCACGACGAACGATGACTTCACGTCGAACACGTTCGTGGCCGGCGTGCAGGCGGCGCCCCGTTCGAATCTCTCGATCGGCCTTATCGCCCGCCGCAGCACCTACGACCTCGGCATCCCGCGCAATGCGAACAGCGACTTCACCGCGTTCGTGCCGACGCCGCATCGCCGCGAAGAGGGATCCGAGATGCAGGCGGTCCTCCCCATGCGGCTCGATGCCGGCGGCCTGCGTTACGAGCTGCGGCTCACCGACAACGAGCGTAATGAAAAGTTCCGCGATCCCGACGCGCCGTTCGGCGGCGAGTTCGCGAACACGGACTCTTCGACGCGGTCGGCGCGCGCGTCCGTGCAGTCGTCGCCGATGATCGCAGGGGTGATCACGCTCGGCGGCGAGATCGAGCGGTCGGATGTCGATCACACCGACTCCTTCGGCCTCGATGTGCGGTCGCAGTCGCGCAACAGCCGCTCGCTGTTCATCGAGGACCGCGTGTCGGTTCCCGTCGCCGGGACGAAGCTCGAGATTGCCGCAGGCGCGCGCTACGACCGCTTCGATACGTTCGGCAGTCAGATCTCGCCCCGAATCGGCGTGGCGTTCGTCGAGAACAGCCGGAAGTGGCGCGCCGCATACGGCACCGGGTTCCGCGCACCGGCGATCGGTGAGCTGTATGCGCCGTTCTTCGGCAACCCCGATCTGCAGGCTGAGCACTCGCGCAACTTCGAGATCGGTTTCGATCAGTACCTGCGCGCCGCGACGCTCTCGGTCAGCGTATTTCGCACCACCTACGACGACCTCATCTCCTATGACGTGATCGCGAATAAGTTCGGCAACGTCGATCGTGCAAAGGCCCACGGCGTCGAGCTCGGTGCGTCGCGCCGTTTCGGACATCTCGATGCCTCGATCAGCTACACGTGGCTGAAGGCGATCGATGCCGCGACGGGCGCGCAGCTCGTCAGGCGGCCGAAGAGCTCCGGCTCGGTTGCGCTGGGCTACGACGCTCACCCGGTCTCGGCGGAGCTCGTCGTCGCGTACGCCGGAGCGCGCCGCGACATCACCGATCTCCTGCCGTTCGGAGTCGTGATCAACGAGGCGCACACCACCGCCGACTTGACGGTGAAGTATCAGCTCGGCGGCACATCGCCGTTCGTGAAGGTCGAGAACGCGACGGATGCGAAGTACGACGAGGTGTTCGGGTATCCCTCGGCCAGACGGCGCTTCATCGCCGGCGTGCGTTACACCATGCAATAGGAGGACACGATGAAACAGCAAACACAGGCCCGCCTTCTCCTTGCCACCGCGCTCGTCGTCCTCGGCACGCTGATGAGAATCGCGCCGCATCCGTGGAACCTGACGCCGATCGGAGCGGTCGCGCTCTTCTCCGGCGCGTCGTTCGAGAGGAAACGCTGGTCGTTCGCGATGCCGCTCGTCGCGCTCTTCCTCAGCGACATTGTGATCGGCTTTCATTCGCTGATGCCGGTCGTGTACGCGACGTTCGCCCTGACGGTCGTGATGGGCATGCTGATCAAGCGGGTGTCTCCGGCATCGGTTGCCGCGGGCGCCTTTGCATCGGCAACGCTGTTCTACATCGTCACGAACTTCGCGATGTGGACGATCAGCGCGATTTATCCGAAGACTCTGGCCGGGCTCGTAGCGTGCTACGTCGCAGCGATCCCGTTCTACGGGACGATGCTCGCGGGCGACCTGCTCTACTCGGCGCTTCTGTTCGGCACGTTCGCGTGGGCGGAACGGCGCCTGCCGATGTTCGCGGCGCGATGAAACGGCGCATCGTCTCGCTCCTGCCGAGCGCGACGGAAATCGTCTGCGCCCTCGGATTGCGCGACGATCTGGTGGGGAGGTCGCACGAGTGCGACTTCCCGCCGGGCGTCGAACGACTGCCCGTCTGCACGGCGCCGAGGATTCGCGTCGACGGCAATTCGGAAGAGATCCACGCCGCCGTGACCGCGGTGCTGCGCGATCACCTCAGCGTCTACGACGTGCATGAGGACCTCGTCCGCTCGCTCGATCCGACGCACATCGTGACGCAGACGGTCTGCGAGGTGTGCGCGGTGAGCCTTCGCGACGTCGCGACGCTCGGTCCGGAGGTCATCGCGCTGAGTGCCGTGACGCTTGAAGGCATCTTCGAAGACATCGCGCGCGTCGCCGCAGCGCTCGAGGCGGACAGTCGTGCGCTCATCGCATCGTTGCGTGCAAGGCTCGGCAACGTGTGTGGCGCCGCCGCCCTCGGCGGAGCTCCCCGCCCCACCGTCGCCGCCATCGAATGGCTCTCGCCATTGATGGCCGCCGGCAACTGGGTCCCCGAGCTCATCGAGATCGTCGGCGGGGTGAGCGCTTTCGGCGAGGCGGGCAGACATTCACCCTGGCTCGACTGGGATGATCTTGTCGCCGCGGATCCCGACATGATCGTGCTGATGCCGTGCGGATTTTCGATCGAGAAGACGCGTGCGGATCTCCACTTCCTGACGGAGCGCGACGGCTGGTCGTCGTTGCGCGCGGTCCGCAACGGTCGGGTCGTGATCACCGACGGCAGCCAGTACTTCAATCGTCCCGGCCCGCGAATTGTGGAGAGTGCGGAGATCCTCGCGAAGGCCGTGGCGCAGCTCGGAATGGCGCGATGAAGCGGACCATCCTCTCCTGGAGCAGCGGCAAGGACTCCGCGTGGACGCTGCACGTTCTGCGTCAGAGCGCGACGCACGAGGTGGTCGCCTTGCTCACGACGATCACGCGCGACTTCGACCGCGTTTCGATGCACGGCGTCCGGCGCGAGCTCGTCGAAGCGCAGGCCGAAGCGGCGGGCCTCGCGGTCTGGGCCGTCGAAATCCCGGCGGCGTGCACGAATGCGGACTATGAAGCCGCGATGCGCGCGGCAATCGAGCGGGCGCGATCGGAGGGTGTTGAGTGCATCGCGTTCGGCGACCTTTTCCTCCGAGACATCCGCGAGTACCGCGAGCAGCGCCTCGAAGGATCGGGTCTGCAGCCGCTGTTTCCGCTGTGGGAGCGTCCGACGAGAGAGCTGGCGGACGCGATGATCGCCGGCGGGCTGCGGGCGCGGCTGACCTGCATCGATCCGCGCGTGATGCCGCGCGCGTTCGCCGGCAGGGACTTTGATCGCGAGCTGCTGTCGTCCCTTCCGCCCGACATCGATCCCTGCGGTGAGCGCGGCGAATTTCACACGTTCGCGTACGACGGCCCGATGTTCAGCAGGGCCATTCCGATCGTCGAAGGCGAGACCATTGAGCGTGATGGCTTTGTTTTCAGTGACTTGCGAACTTCCGATCACCCGGGCCCGTGACGATCCATACAGATGCTCGGTCGCGTCGACGCGACACTTCGTTGCTGAGGTCATCACCATGTTCCGACGCGCCTGGATCGTTTTCTTCTTCGTTGCTGCAAGCGCTCTTGGCTCGTCGAACGACACGGCATGGCGCGCCGATGTCGAATATCTGGCTGGCGAGCTCCCGGCTCGCCACAAGAACGCGTTCTTTCACACGTCGCGAGCGGCATTCGAGCAGGCCACGGATGATCTGATCGCTGCGATTCCGTCGCTCGCCGATCACGAAGTGGTCGTGCGCATGATGCAGCTCGTGGCGTCGATCGGCGATGGACATACGACGTTGAGCGGGTACGCTTTCTCGCGTTTTCCGGTTCGCGTCTACTGGTTCACCGACGGCCTGTACGTGACTCGAGCCACGGCTGAGAACAGCGATCTCCTCGGTTCGCGCCTCGTCTCCGTCGACGGGCACGCGATCGAGGAGGTCACGTCTGCGATCGCGTCGATCATCCCGCATGAGAACGACCCGTGGCTGCTCGTGATGACGCCTTCGTACCTGGTCGATTCCGAGGTTCTCCAGGCGTTGGGAATCGCCGCCGATCCGCGGCTCGCGTCATTCGTGTTCGAAGCCGCCGGCGGAACGAAGATCACGCGGACGCTGGTGGCGCTCGATGCGGCCGCGGCGCCGGTGTGGAGCGAGCTTCCCGATCCCGCGAACACGCCGGTGCCGATGTACCGGCGCAATCCGGAGTTGAACTACTGGTACGAGTACCTGCCGCAGCAGCGCGCGATCTATTTCAAATACAACCGCTGCCGCGAGATCCCGGACCGGCCGATGGAGACGATCGGCCAGGAAATCGGCGCGTTGATGCAGACGGAGGACGTCGACAAGCTGGTCCTCGACATGCGCGACAACGGCGGCGGCGACTCCGGCGTGCTGCAGCCGGTCATCGCCAGCATCCCGTCGGTGCCTTCCCTGAACAGGCCCGATCATCTGTTCGTGATCGTCGGCCGGGCGACGTTCTCCTCCGCGATGCTCAACGCCGCTCAGTTGGACGCACAGACCAACGCCACACTCGTGGGCGAACCGACGGGAGGGAAGCCGAACTCGTACGGTGAGGTGAAGACGTTCCCGCTTCCCAATTCGGGTCTGACCGTCGGCTACTCGACGAAATACTTTCAGCTTGTTCCCGGTGATCCGCCGTCGGTCATGCCGGCCGTGACGGTGAGGACGGCTTCCGGCGACTATTTTGCGGCCCGCGATCCGGTGCTGGAGACGATTCTGCGCGTGCCGCCGCGGCGGCGATCCGTGGCCCACTGAAGGGCGCTGTCACTGGTCAGCGTCCGCCGCACCGCCGCCCAGATCCCTCAATGCGCTCGGGATGACACAACGTTCGACAGTGTGCAGCGCCAACTCAACCTGGCGGTCGCGCTTTTCGGTCTTCTTCGCGCGGCCGATCGCATCCTCGATGAGCGCCCAGGTCACGTTCGAAGGCTGGTAGCGGTCGGGTGACGACTGAGAGACATGGCGCCCGAGCGCGCCGATGGCGGTGTGAAACGGGAGAGGTTTCGCGGAGCCGTCGCGGGAGAGCTCGTCGATGTATCGCGCGGCCAGCAGTCCGACCGCGGAAGACTCGACGTAGCCCTCGACTCCGGTGATCTGCCCGGCGAAGAAGATGGAAGGGTCGCGCTTCGTCTGAAATGTCGCGCGGAGATGCTTCGGCCCATTGATGAACGTATTGCGATGCATCGATCCGAACCGTGCGAACGCGCAGTTCTCCAGGCCGGGGATCATCTGCAGCACGCGTTTCTGCTCGGGGACCTTCATCTTCGTCTGGAACCCGACCAGGTTGAAGTACTCGTCCGACAGGTCTTCTTTGCGGAGTTGCACGACTGCGTACGGTCGCTCGCCGGTGACCGGATGCTCGAGTCCGACAGGCTTCATCGGTCCGAAGCGGAGCGTGTCGATGCCGCGCGAAGCGATCTCTTCGATCGGAAGACAGCCTTCGAAATGCACCGCGTTCTCGAAATCGTGCAGCGGATACAGCTCCGCGGTGAGCAGCGCACCGGCGAATGCCTCGTACTGCTCGCGATTCATCGCCGCGTTCAGGTAGTCCGTGCCACTGCCCTTGCCGTAGCGAGATTTCCAGTAGAGCTTCGCCATATCGAGCGAATCGGCGGCGATGATCGGCGCGATCGCGTCGTAGAAGTACAGACCGTCGCGGCCGAGGAAGTCGTTGATGGCGTCGAAGAGCGGCTGCGAGGTGAGCGGGCCGGTCGCGACGACCAGGTAGTCGTACCCGTCGCGCGCCAGCGACGTCACTTCATCGCGGCGGATCGTGATGCGCGGGTGCGATTCGATCGCGCGTGTGATCGCCTGCGCGAAGCGCTGGCGATCGACGGCGAATGCATCGCCCGCAGGGACGCGCGCCTCTTCACCGCAGCGGATCACGAGCGAGCCGAGCATCGCCATCTCGCGTTTCAGGAGGCCGACCGCGTTCGTCGGAGCCGATGATCGGAACGAGTTCGAGCAGACGAGCTCCGCGAGATTCGAGGTCTGGTGCGCCGGCGTCATCTTCACCGGCCGCATCTCGTACAGATCGACGTCGTGCCCCGCCTCGGCGAGCTGGAACGCGCATTCGCTGCCGGCGAGCCCGGCGCCGATGATCTTGATCTTGCTCACCTGCGACCGGCGACCTCAGTTGGATGGTTCGTTCGACGAGAACTGGTGCGCGGCGTCGACGCGGATCTCTCCGAACTTCTGCTCGAACAGCGAGATGTTCTGGGCCAGCGCCTCGAGGAGCTGCTTCGCATGAAGCGGCGTCATGATGACGCGGCTGTAGATCTTCACGTCGTTCCGGCCCGGCATCATGCGGCCGAGGTCGATGACGAATTCGCTCGGCGAATGGATGATGTTCGCGAAGTTCACGTACTCGCCCTGCGAGATGTTGTCGTCGAGCGTGATGCGGATCGTCTGCTGCTGCGGCGGTTGTTGTTCGTCCATAAAAAAGCTCTCAGCTGTCAGCTCTTAGCTCTCAGGCCCGGCCACCCCTGAGAGCTGAGAGCTAAGAGCTGAAAGCTGTTCTCAATGGTCGGGCAGGCGGGATTTGAACCCGCGACCACCTGAACCCCATTCAGGTACGCTACCAGGCTGCGCTACTGCCCGACGGTGCGCGATGCTAGCACATGGGCTTAACGCGCGGCTCGCGCCCGAATTCCGGAGTTGACGGTTGACGGTGGACAGTTGACGAGGGCCCTGTTTCGCAGCCGGACGGGCGGCGCTGGCGACGCACGGCCTCGTCAACCGTCCACTGTCAACTGTCAACCCCGTCTACCGCAATCGCGCGGCCCACAAAATCACGTAGCGCGTCACCTCGATGTTCTTCGCGGTCGGGGTGATCGAGATCTCCTCGATCTCGCGCGCTTTCGCCATCAGGTCGTCTCGAAGCGATTCGAGCTCCTTGTCCCACGCGCGCTGGATCTGCGCGATCTTCTCGAGGTAGTCGGATTCGCGCGCCGATTGCGGCGGATCCGTCACCGCGGCGGGCTTGCCGCTGGTGATGTTGTACAGGGTCTGTCCCCAGGCGACATTCACGTCGTCGTGACGTTCGGCGGAGGTGCCTTCGTCCTTCGCTTCGATCTCGCGCTGATCGCGTTCGGATCGTTCCTTCACCTGATCGATGCGGCGGCGGAAGGTGCTCTCCAGCCGCTCCGCCTGGTCGCCCATCATGCGCTTCGCCTTCTCGATGATGCGTGCGGCGAAGGCATGGCGCGTTTCGTTCGGTTCCGAATAGATGCCGAACGGCGGGTTGTGAAAAATCTGCAGCCGTTCGTTCTCGGAGATGAACTGCTTGAACGCTTCCTCGGATTCTCGCGCGATCTGCACGAGAGCCTGCGAGCTGATGGGCGAGACCATGCGCCGCTCCGGATCGGGGACGGCGCGGATGTCGAGCCCCTGCGGATCGATCTGAGAGGCCTGCTGCCACGTCACGCTCGCTTCGCTGGTGTCGATCGGTGCCGCGTACGATCGAAAGATCGCGTGATGTGTCCCGCTGCGCGGCTCACTGTGCGTGATGACGCTCTCCGCGAGAACGAACGGCTTGTAGTCGCCGCCCATGCCGTAGACGAAGAGCTGTTCGATCTCTTCCGTTTCGCTGCGGCGCAACTCGCGACTGCGTGAGGCCGATGGTGAAGGTTGCGCCTGATCGCCGGTCTCGACGGTCATGCCCTGCGCGACCGGCTGCGCATCGAGAACGCGACCCGGCACCTGAGCGAGAGCGCGCACGATGTCTTCGCGGCGGTCCGGCGGAAAGAGGAACACGATGCTTCCTCCCCCTCCCGCGCCGCACACCTTGCCGCCCCACGCCCCGGCGTTGCGCGCCGCGTCGATCGCCGCATCGATCTCCGGCGTCGAGATGCCGTCGATCAACGCCTTGCGGTTCTGCCACTCCTTCGCCAGCGATTTGCCGGCCGCCTGGAAGTCGCCGGCTTCGAGCGCGCGCTCCATCTCGGCCGAGGTCGCCGCGATCTTCGCAAGACCGCGCTGCACTTTCTTCTTTCCCTCGATCTGCCGCTTGTACATCTCCCAGTTGTTCGTTCCCGAGAAATGCGCGACCCCCGTGTAGTGCAGCATCATGTGCGCGGCGAGATCAGTGATGCTGATCGGGATCGGATGGCGGACCGGCGCGCCCGGCTCGAGGTGCAGGGCGGCCAGGCCGCCGAAGACAGGCGGGTAGTAATCCTGAATTCCGGCCGGGACGCCGAGGAGGCGGGTCTCGAGGTCGCGGACGAGGAAGATGAGGTTCTCGCCATCGATCGGCTGTCCGGCAATCTCCGAGAGCGCGCGGACGAGTGTGATCGACAGCGCGGACGATCCGCCCAGACCCGACCCGCGCGGCGCGTCCGTTCGCGTGGTGATGCGCACGCCGGTCAGGTGAAAGTGTTCGACGGCGCGGTAGATCAGCGCTGCTTTCGGGTCGGCCGCGAGATCGTGGAGCGATTCGTATCGCTGTTCGTACTGCTGATCGGTCAGATTGATCTGGGTCGCCGCATCCGTCGACTCCGACACCTCGGATTCGGCGTAGTACGAGATCGCCACGTTCACCGTGCGTGAGCCCGGATGAAAGAGATAGACAGGCCAGAGATCGAGAGTGCCTCCGGCTAGATCGGCGCGCACGGGCGCGCGAACGGTAACCTTCTTCATGATTGTGTCGATCTGCCCGGATCATTCATGACGCTTTCTGCTGCGGCGTCCGATCCGCGGCCGTCTGCTACGTCAAGCGACGTTTTCGCTCCTCGACATAGTATCGGTTATCCCTCGTCGCGAAAGCGTCGTTTTCCTCGCATCCAGCCGCGACTCGGCCGCCTCGCAACGAGAGCATCCCTTGCGAAGATTCGTGGGGGCCAACGTGACACGTTCTCCAAATTCGGGAGGTCGAAGTCTGATTTGATTCGCATCGCACTATGGTACAAAATTCAATAAACACCAACAGGAAGAGGTTATCGACGCCCCGTCGAAGGACGAGGACCTTACAAACAAGAGCCGTTTATCAACGCGCGAAGCGTTCGATGAATCGCCACAGACAACAAGAGGAGTATCGACATGGTCAAACCCAAGGACAAAAAGGGAAAACGTTCCAAACCCTCGGTCAAGGTGGAGGATCTCAAACCCTCGAAAGATCCGAGGGGTGGACGCAAGGCCGGGAAGGGCCAGCAAGAGTATCTCATCGTCAAGATGAAGGACGTACTCATTACGTAGGATGCATATCAAGGACGGCCCGTCCCCGATAGCTCCGTCATCGAGTCGTTGACGGGTGAGGACCTTACACAGCCGCGATTCGTAAACACCCGTAGCGTTCCATGAATCGAGCGGAGAACGGGAGCAATCGACATGGCCAAATCCAAGAACCAGAAGGGCAAGGGGTCCAAACCCTCGGTCAAAGTTGGGGACCTCAAACCCGGGCAGGATCCGAAGGGCGGATACAGCAGCAAGGTAGATTTCGAGTACAAGGACGTAATCAAGAAGTAAGAGGAGCGGCACGCCCGTCGCTCCCACTCGCGTGCTTGAGCCGGTGGAGGGATCCACCGGCTTCTGTATTCGCGCCGTCCCTTCGCATTTCTCCCTCCGCAATTCACCATTCCGTCTGCTAAAGCGCTGAGCTTCACGACATGAGAGTTGCGAATCGGGTTCGCCGCATCTACGAACGACGTCCCTACCCGCCGCCGAAGCTGCGCGGGGCACGGCCGCCGTTGCCTCCGATCGAATGGATCAATGCCATTTCGGAGAAGTCCGCCTCTGATTTCCCGGCGCGGATTCTGGTTGCCGGATGCGGCGTGGGAACTGAAGCGTTCGGCCTGGCCCGCTGGTTTCCTGAGGCGGAGGTGGTGGGCGTGGACTTCAGCCCGCGATCAATCGCCACGGCCAGGAAGCTGAGACGGAAAGCTGACGGTGGTGAGCGCGTCCGGTTCGAGGTTGCCGACATTACGGCGCCTGGACTCGGGAAGGTCGCCGGGAGCGGGTTTGATCTGGTGTCGTGTCATGGAGTGCTTTCCTATGTGGCTGAACCGGTTCTCGCGCTTCGCAATCTGGCCGCGCGCCTGAAGCCCGGCGGTCTGCTGGTTCTCGGCGTGAACGGCGCGGCTCACCCCAGCGCTCGCTGGCGTCGGGAATTGTCGGGATTTGGAATCAGTCCTGAGGAGTTCCGGGAAAGCCGGCGGCTTCGCGAAGTTCTGCGGGCTTTCGAGTCGCTTTCCAACTCCCCGCTCCGGATGGCGGAACGCGAGGCCGGATATCTTGCGGGCGACCTCTTCGGTCCTCTCAATCACGCTCTGACTCTGGAAGCATGGAGCGACATGCTCCGCCAGTCCGGGCTTCAGCTTCTCGGAAGCTACGACGCCTTCTTCGCCATTCGTCCTCTGCTGAATCGCGATCTGCATAGCCCCCTGATCCCGCGATCGCGGGCCGACGTGGCCGAGTTGGTAGATTCGCTGCACCCGGCCACCTTTCACCAACTCGTCCTGTCGCGCCGCCGTCCCGTGAAGATCCCGTGGAGCAACGGACGGAAGCTGATGCGATTGCGGCCGGCGCTGACAGGTCTGTACAGGATCCGGTGGCCTGGCCGCAGCGGGTCGTGGCATGGCCTGCGTTCCGTGAGGCTGGAGAGCGAGGCGACAGGCACCAAGGTCAATCTGCGAGTCCCGCGCTGGGAAGTGGAATTGCTGAGAGGTAGTGACGGCGAGCGATCTCTGGGCGATCTTCTTCGCGCGGTCAAGCCTTCCGTGTCCACAGAATCATTCCGCGAAGCGATGTTCCTCCTCTATCATCTGGGGCTCATCAATCTATTGCGGGCCCGACAAGGGCGATGATCAAACCAGGCATCTCCACAGCAAGCGGCGGTGAGAGATTTTGACGCCTTGTCGACGGGCGAGGACATGATCAACCATGGCGGACAGGGAGAAGAAAATGGCTAAAGCAAAAGGCAAGAAAACCAAAGGTGCCAGGTCTTCGGTAAAGGTCAGCGACCTCGAGCCCAGGAAGGACCCGAAGGGAGGGAAAGTTACTCTCAGTGACATCGTCATTACGAAGCCAATAGACAAGTCAACTCCCAAACTGTAGACAGCGTCCACAGTCTGCTGGATCGCCTCTGTGTTGCGTGAATTGCCCGAGCTTCCGCCGGTCGATGGCTCAGGGCGGTGGAACGATCAACAGTGAGGGACCGATCATGCCGAAAATGAAACGCCCAGGAAAAAAAGCGAAGCGAGTCAAAGTGGACAGCCTGAAGTCCAGGACGTTGACGGATCAGGATCAAGAGAAGGTCAAGGGTGGCAAGACCCCGCAGCCCGGTGGACCGATTCCCGTCCCTTATCCGAATCGTTCGAAATAGTCCGGGCGACGCACGAAAGACTCGCCGGGAAACCGCGCGAGCTGCTGAGCGTACTAGAAGAGTGCCCGTCGTCTGTCGAGACGTGCAGTCTGCTCGCCTGCGTTCTGCAGGCGCGGCAGAAGGTCGGTGACGTTGTCCCGGAACTCGCGCAACGCGTCCGCTCGCAGAGGATCGGGCGTAATCGATTTCAGTTTCAGCGGGTCGAGCCACTGGCCGTCCTGTCTGACGCGGTAGTCGAGATGCGGTCCCGTGGCCAGGCCGGTTGCTCCCACGTATCCGATGACGTCGCCCTGTACGAGCTTCGTTCCGCGGCGGAGGTTCTTCGCGAAGCGCGAGAGGTGCAGGTAGTACGTATCGATTCGTGATGTGTGGCGGATGCGGATGTAATTTCCCTCGCCTCCCTTGCGGCCGGCTTCGATCACCACGCCGTCTGCGGTCGTCATGATGGGAGTGCCGACAGGAGCGCCGTAGTCGACGCCGTGATGCGGGCGGAAGTAATGGAGCATCGGGTGAAAGCGCCGGCCGGAAAAACGCGAGGTGATGCGCGTGAACTTCAGCGGCGCGCGGAGGAACTGTTTGCGGAGCGGCGTTCCGGTTCGGGAGTAGTAACCGCCCGCACCACCGGCTGATTCGTGCCGGAACGCTTCGTAGGTGACGCCGTCGTAGGTGAAGCGCGCGGCGAGAATGGGACCGTAGCCCGTCTGATCGCCACCCGCGAATTTCTTTCCCACGACGACGGAGAACGAATCGCCCCGCTGGAGGGCGAAGAAATCGACGTCCCACTGGAACACGTCGACGAGTTGCTGCGCGAGTTGCGGAGCTTCGCCCGCGCCGTGCAGCGCATCGTAGAGCGAAGTCTCGATGGTCGCGGCGATCGTCGTCTGGATCTCGCGCTGCTCCGCGGGCCGCGGCGTGATGTGGAACCGATCGCCGTTGCGAACTGCGTCGATTTGTCCCCAGCCGTTCACCTTCAACTCGATGCTGTCGATCTTCCCCGCCCAGTCGAAGTGGCAGCGCACGAGGTTTCCGGGGCGCAGCCGCCGAACGTCGATCGACTGGGCGAGTCCGGCCGCAAGTAATGCCGACTCACGGCCAGTCAGCCCCGCGGTCTGCAATACATCGTCGATCGTGTCGCCGTCTTCGACGGTGAAGATGACGGAGTGCTCCGGCAATGCGGCTGGAGCAGGAGGCGTCAGATCGGCGTAGCGAAGCTCCGGCGCAGGGCGGCCCGGCTCTTGCGGAGCTGCCGAATCCGGATTGATCGAGGCCAGGAGGAACGGAAGAGATAGCGGAATGGCCGCTGCAACGTATGCCCGCGGCCGCCACATCACCCCTCCCACTCTTGCGCCCATGGCGAGCAGTTTCCTCATGAAAGCAGGGTCACAACGAACCAGACGGAAATCGCCCCGATGCTAACAGCGAAACTGTGAGGCGGCAAGTTGCGCCGCCTGAGTTATTTGCTCGCGGGTGGCTCGAGCGACAGCATGTGGATCTTCGCCGGCTGCACATTCCCCTCGCGCGGATCGCTCTTGTGGAACGCCGCGGGCACGTTGAACGACGCGGACTCCGCGTCGATCCGGCGGATCGCCGTGACGAGAAAGTCTCGCGTCTGTTTCCGCGTCGGGCTGAGCTTCAGCTTCGTGTCGGGCAACTGTCCGTTGCGATTCGTCGTGGTGATCTCGACGCGCTGCTTGAGCGCGAGTCCCTTGACCTTCGCCGTTTCCTCGTCCATGAGGTCGTCGATCTTCGGATTGCCGGTCTTGACGCCGTGTCCGGAGAGGAACGTCTCGCCGACCTCGCCGAATGCGCTGGTCGTCCATTTGTCGACGATCGTCCGCACGAACTGCTTCAGCGGCAGGGCGCCGAGGTTGACGGTCATCTCGTAGGTGACGGTCATGCGGTAGTGGTCGGTTGGATAGCCCGCTACGATCGGATGATCGTCGAGCATCTCGAAATTCGACTTCGAGTTCTCGATCAGGATCTTGCTCGAGCCGATCGACGCCGCGGCCGCAGCGACGTTCACCTCGGTGAACGACTTGGACTGCGGGTCGACGAACACGAGCGTGCGCGACCCGTTGTTGGAGATGACGTAAGTCCCGGGAGGGTAGGCGGTGCCGCCGACGAAGTCGACGCGTGTGCGGTCGCCGTCGATGACGGCGCGGGCGGTCAGATCGGTCGAAGGGATCTGCTCGATCTCCGACGTGGTCATCTGGTGAAAGTCGTATTCGACGGCAGCGAACGCGGCCGGAGCGCACAAAACCGCCACAATCAGCAGGAATCGCTTCATCTCAATAACCCTCGGCGTCACCGCAGTATACATCGGACAGCACGAATTTAGGTGCACCTAAATCGAAAGCAGAAATCAGAAGTCAGAAAGCAGAAATGACGGGTGAACCATTTCTGCCTTCTGCTTTCTGCTTTCTGCTTTTTCCGGCGAAACTCGTCCGTTGAAATAGCAAATCGGCCTTCTCCGTTGGGCTGCGCATGTCGACACCGCGATACCTGATGGTGGCGCTCTGCGCCGCGACGCTGGCCGCTCCGCTCTCGGCCGCAAAGAAGGCCGCTTCGGTCACGATCGAAGAGGTCGTGAAGAAGGTGCAGGAGCAGCAGAAGAAGACCCGTACGCTGCAGGCGAGCTTCCGTCAGGAGAAGGAGCTCGCGCTCCTGGCGAAGCCGGAAGTCTCCACCGGCACGTTCGTTTATTCGAAGCCGAACAGCGTGCTGTGGAACTACGACGCGCCTCGGCGCGTGACGATGCTCATCGCGAACGGGACGCTGACCACGTACTACCACGACCTCAACAAGGCGGAGTCGGTCGATGTGAAGCGTTTCGAGGATCGCATCTTCAAATACATGGGTGCTTCCGGCGCAATCGATGAGCTGGCGCGCTACTTCGACTTCACGTTCACGGACAACGCGGCGAACCCGTCGTATGTGCTCGACCTGACGCCGAAGAGCCGCGTGATTGCGCGGCGCGTGCAGCGCATCAAGATCTGGATCGACAAGCAGTCGTATCTCACGAACAAGATCGAGTACGTGGAAGGCGACGGCGATATGACGCGCTACGAGTTCACCAACGTGAAGATCAATCAGCCGATCGAGCAGGGCCGTTTCACGCTCAATCTTCCCGCCGGCGTGCGCGTCGAGCAGATGAACCTGCAATAAAAGTGCTGAGTCCTGAGTGCTGAGTGCTGAGAAACGGCTAGGGTTCGAGCTACTCCACACCGACGGCTCGGCGCGCCTCGGCCGCATTACAACGCGACATGGTGTAATCGACACGCCGGTATTCATGCCCGTCGGAACCGTTGCGTCAGTCAAGGGCCTCACCACGCATCAACTGAAGAACCTCTCAGCACTCAGCACTCAGCACTCAGCACTGAGTCCGCAGATCATCCTGAACAACGCGTATCACCTGATGCTCCGTCCGGGCGTCGATCTTCTCGAGCGCCTCGGCGGCGTACACGAGTTCATGGGATGGGATCGAGCGGTGCTCTCCGATTCCGGCGGCTTTCAGGTCTTCTCGCTCGCGGCGATCCGCAGAATCCGCGAGGAAGGCGTCGAGTTCCGCAGTCACATCGACGGGTCGCCGCACTTCCTCTCCCCTGAACGCTCGGTCGAGATTCAAACGCGGATGGGCGTCGACATCGCGATGGCGTTCGATGAGTGCCCGCCGTACGGACTTCCACGCGCGGATGTGGAGAAATCGATGGCGCTCACGAATCGCTGGGCGCGTCGTTCGCTCGCCGCCAGGACCGGCGCGTCAGCGCTGTTCGGGATCGTGCAGGGCGGCGTCTACCCCGATCTCCGCAAGGGGAGCGCCGAGGAGATCTCGTCGCTCGACTTCGATGGGATCGCGATCGGGGGTCTGAGCGTCGGCGAGCCGAAGCAATCGATGCTCGACACGATGCGGTACACCGCGCCGCTGCTCCCCGCCGATCGACCGCGCTATGTCATGGGCGTCGGGACGCCCGAGGATCTGATCGAGGGTGTGGCGGCCGGGGTGGACATGTTCGACTGCGTGATGCCGACGCGCAATGCGCGGAACGGGACGCTGTTCACGAGCTTCGGGAAGGTTGCGATCAAGAATGCGAGGTTCGCGGCGGACGACCGGCCGCTCGACCCGGGCTGCGCGTGTGTCACCTGCAGGACCGTCCCGAGGGCCTATCTGAGGCACCTCTACGTCAACGACGAGATCGCCGCGATGGTGTACAACACGATCCACAACGTCTGGTTTTACCTTGACTTGATGCGGTCGATTCGGCAATCTATCGCGTCCAATTCGTTCGGGTCTTTCCGCGACTCCTTCCTGTCGCGGGAAACTTCGGAATGAAGAATTTCGAATTTCGAATGAAGAATTGAGAAGCCTGACTCTTCATTCTGAATTCTTCATTCGAAATTCTTAATTCTTATGACGACACTCTCGATACTTCTGCTCCAGGCCGGCGCCGGCGGCGCGGCCACGCTGTTAGTCCAGATCATGCCGATCCTCGCGATCGGGCTGGTCTTCTACTTCCTGGTGATCGCCCCGGCGAACAAGCAGAGGCGCAAGACCCAACAGATGCTGAGCTCGGTGAAGAAGGGCGATCGGGTCGTGACCACGGGCGGGATTTACGGGACGGTTCAGGGTGTTGAGCCGGACGTCGTCTATCTCAAGATCGCCGACAACGTCAAAGTCAAGGTTGCGCGCTCCGCCATCTCCGGCGTGGTCACCGGGGACTCGGAGTAGAGCGCGTTTCTCCGGAGGAGCGTTTTGAACACGAATGTGATTTGGAAACTGGCGCTGATCGTGGCCGTGCTGGTCATTTTCAGCGTGGCGCTGATTCCCGGCGTCCTGTCCAAGGAGCCCATCCGCCGCGGTCTCGACCTCAAGGGCGGCACGCATCTGGTGATGCGCGTGAACGTCGGCGATGCCGTCCGCCTGGAGACGGATCAGGCGATGGAAGCGCTGAAGTCGCAGGCGGGGAAGAACGGCCTGCCGGCCCCGACGGTCCGGCGCATCAACGACTCGACGTTCGCCCTCGTCCCGCCGGCAGGCGTGGGCACCGACGGCTACGAGCGAATCGGCAAGGACTACCTGCCGCAGTTCGAGCAGAGCCGCACGGCCGAAGGCGCGCTGCAGTTCAGGATGAAGCCGGCGTCGAGCACGGTGATCGAACGCGACACCATCGAGCACGCGGTCGAGACGATCCGCAACCGCGTCGACGCCCTCGGTGTGACCGAGCCGCTGATCGCGCCGGAGAGCGGGAACCGCATCGTCATCCAGCTCCCCGGCGTCGACGATCCGGCCCGCGTGAAGGACATCATCAAGACGACCGCACTGCTTCAGTTCCGGCTCGTGGAAGGATCGCCGGCATCGGATCCGGCGGCCGCGCTGAGCTCCGTTCCCGCGAACATGAAGGGCGAAGTGGACGTGCTTCCGGGAACGCGCGAGGACGAATACGGCCGCGCCGCCGGAGCCGAGTACTACGCGGTGCGCAAAATCGTTCCGGTCACCGGGACTGATCTCAAGAACGCTCGCGTGCAGAAGGGACGTCTCGGCGAGCCGGTCATCGGCTTCTCGATGACACCCGACGGGGCCCGGAAGTTCGGTGAGCTGACCGGCAACAATGTCGGCAAGCAGCTCGCCATCGTGCTCGACAACAAGATCGAATCGGCTCCGCGCATCAACTCGCGCATCGACGACCAGGGTGTGATCGAGGGCCGCTTCACGCAGCAGCAGGCTTCGGATCTCGCGCTGATCCTGCGCAGCGGATCGCTGCCGGCGTCGCTGACGACGCTCGAAGAGCGCACCGTCGGCCCGTCGCTCGGCCGCGACTCGATCCGGCAGGGCATCACGGCCTCGATCATCGGCTTCATCGCCCTGATCGCCGCCGTTCTGCTGTACTACCGCGGCGCAGGCATCAACGCGGTGCTCGCGCTGCTGCTGAACCTCATCATCCTCCTCGGCATGATGGCCTATTTCAAGGCCACGCTGACTCTCCCGGGAATCGCGGGCATCATCCTGACGCTTGCGATGGCTGTGGACTCGAACGTGCTCGTGTTCGAGCGCATCCGCGAGGAGTTGCGCGACGGGAAGACCGTGCGAGCCGCGATCGAGCAGGGCTTCGCGCGCGCGTTCGGCACGATCATCGACACCCATATGACGACCATCATCTCGGCGCTGTTCCTGTTCCAGTTCGGAACGGGACCGATCAAGGGATTCGCGGTGACGCTGCTCATCGGTCTGGCGGCGTCGGTGTTCACGGCGTTTTTCGTGTCGCGCGTGATCTTCGACATCGTGTACCGGCCGTCCGACCGTCCCAAAGAGATCAGCATTTAACGCGAGGACATATTCATGCAGATTTTTGTCAATAGTAAATATGACTTCGTGAGGTGGCGCTGGTACGCCGTCGCCTTCTCCGCCATCTTCGTGCTGACCGGCCTCGGCTTCTACCTCAGGAACGGCATCAACTGGGGCATCGACTTCGCCGGCGGCGCCAGCATCGTCCTGAAGTTCAAGGGCCCCGTTCCGCTCGACCGCCTGCGCGCCGAGCTGACCGACGCGTCGCTCCAGCAGTACGGCAAGGCGGAAGAGAACTCCGTCCTGATCCGCCTGCCGCAGCTCAAGCGCGAAGGCGATTACGCGGGCCAGACCGTGTTGGATCTGAACGCGGACCTCAACCCGGAAGCGAAGAGCAAGCTCGATCTCAACTTCCACGGGCGTGATCGCGTCACCGACCTGCTATACACCGCCGATCCCGATCGCAAGGGGACGAACGATGCGGCCAGGCAGTACTACCAGAAGGTCGCCGAGAACGTCATCAACAAGCGCTCCGAGCTCGGCATCTTCGCGGCCATGAACCAGGTCACGTCCGTCGAGGGGGTCACGACCGGCATCGCCCGTATCCTCAACGACCAGGCGTTCCTCGGCCAGTTCAACGTTCTCAATCAGGAGACCGTCGGACCGCAGGTCGGGCGTGAGCTGCAGCAGAAAGCGATCTGGGCGGTCATCCTCTCGACGCTGGCCATGGGCGCCTACCTCTGGCTGCGATTCGACGTGATGTTCGGCGCCTCGGCCGTCGTCTGCATCATCCATGACGTCCTCGTGTCGATCGCCTTCCTGGGCATGATCCACGGAGAGGTTTCGCTGAACATCGTGGCGGCCCTTCTCCTGATCGTCGGCTTCTCGATCAACGACACCGTCGTCATGTACGACCGCGTGCGCGAGAACAAGAAGAAGATCAAGACGCGCATGACGTTCGACGAACAGCTCAACCTGGCCATGAACCAGACGCTGTCGCGGACGATCCTGACGTCGGGCACGGTCGCCATCGTGCTCGTGGCGCTGCTTCTCTTCGGCGGCAAGGTGATTCACGAATTCGCGTGGATCCTGCTCATCGGCGTCATCGCCGGCACGTACTCGACGATCACCATCGTTCCCTCGGTGGCAATCGCCTGGAACAACCTGACCGGACGCAAGCGCGACATCTCCGGCCCGGCGAAGAGCTCGCGCGTCGAGCCGGCGCGCGAAGAAGTTTCTGCCGACAAGCGGAAGCGCAAGGCCGGATAAGGCGAACGGAAGAATGACGATCAAAACGGCGGCCCTCGAGGCCGCCGTTTTGCTTTTCACTCCAGATCACTTCGTTTTTCAGAAGCGGATTCCAAACCCGCCCCCGACCGTTCCGGGCGTGACTCCGTACTGGTTTGATGGAAGGCCGCTGTACGAATCGCGCGGAAGACCGCCGGTATCCGACTGGTCGTACCGCGTCCGGTTCTGCCCCGACACGAAGCAGCGCACTCCCTTGAATTTGAAATCGAATTTGCCGGGTTCGTTAGGTTTTCCGGGGACGCCGGCGGGGAATGGCCCGGGGTCCTTCGGATTGAAAATGCGGTCTTTCAGATCGAAGGGAGGATCCTTCGGATTCATATTGTCGACCGGTCTCTGTCCGGCTTCAGGCGGAATCAGTGGGTTTTTCGGTGTGAACGTCGGCTTTCCGTCGCCGAAGAAGTTGATCGTGCCTCCCGTGCCGGTGCCCGCGGTGCCGCCACCGGTCCCGCCCGGTGTTTCGGGCGACAGTCCGAGTGGATCGATGCGATTGATCGGATCACCCGCGACGTACTCGTAGAGATTCGTTCCGGCGGCATAACCGATCGGATCCGGCTGCGTCCAGCGTCCGGTGTTCGCATCGTAGTGTCGCGCTCCGAATCGCGTCAGACCGCTGAGCGGATCGTAGATTCCGCCGGCGAAGCCGAACGGCTGATCCGCGTTCGTCTCTCCTGACAGCATGCCCAGCTCGTCGATCTCGATGCGCTGCACGATCGTTCCGCTCTCCGTGTCGACGAGCAGCCGCGGCGTGCCGATTCCGTCGCAGACGAGAAGCAGCCTCTTTCCATCCCGCTCGATGTACTCCGGCACGTTGGAGCGTGTGCCGTACACGAATCGGCTTTTCACGCGATTGCCATCGACTTCGGCCAGAACGCGCCAGTGCTGATCGAAGAGGAACGTCTGGACCGCACGGCCATCGAGCAACTTCTGACACGGACGGCCGAACGCGTCGAAGAGCCACGAGACCGTTCTGCCGTCGGCCAGCGCGACGCCACGCAGTGGTCCGAACGGATCGTATTCGTACCGCGTGGTCCTTCCCGCGTTCTCGGCGAACGCCCGATCGCCGCGCTCCGTGTGTCCGTAGCGCCAGCCGGTCGCTTCGAGGATCTGATCGCGCGCGTCGTAGCGTGCATCGATCGTCTTCCCTTCGTGTTCCGCGCGGATCCGGTTCCCGTTCGCGTCATAGGTGAAGCGCGAGATGGTCTTTCCACCCGATGCGATCGTCGCGAGCCGGCCGGCCGCGTCGTATGTGTATGCGCGCTGCCGCATGGCGCCGGCGATCCTCTCGAACTTCTCGACGACGCGTCCGAGGGCGTCGTGGCGCTGCGAGAGGGCGAAGAGCTCGGTGTCGCCGCTCGTGTAGCGAAGCTCGCGCAGATCGCCGAAGCCGTTCCACGCGTGCAGAATCTCGATGCCGCCGATGCGCTTCCGGATGATGTCGCCCGTTTTCAGATCGCGCTCGATGGTGAGCCTTCCAGCCTGCACCATCAGGCCGTCGCGATCGTAGCGATACTCGACACGGCTTCCATCGTTCACATCGTCGGCGACGAGCTGCTGATCGCGATCGAATTCCCGGCCGACTTTCCCTTCGACCTTCCCCGAGTACGTGAGAGCGGTGACCAGCGTACCGTCGCGGCGGATGTCGACGTCGATTCCGTCGCTGCTGCGGACGCGTGCGACGAGACCGGAGCCGGGCGCATACGCAAAGGAGCGCCAGGACGATCCGATTCGAACTTCGCCGACGACTCCCGGCCGCTGCCACGCCACTTCGACGCCCGGTCGATCGAGAACGGTTTGCGGAACGAGAGGAAGCCGTTGGCCCCCGCGTGTCACGAGCTCCGCGTCGCCGCCGTCTGCATAGGCATACGCGATCTCGCCGTCGGGCGCCGCGAGCCGGACCAGGCGATCGTCGAGGTCGAACTCGAGCTTCGTTAGCCGGCCGGCAGGGTCCCGCACTTCGGAGAGGCGGCCGGCCTCGTCATGGGAGAGCTTCCAGACACGGCGCTCGTCGGCGCTCTGCTGTGTGATCTCCACGAGCTTGCCGTTCCGATCCCAGCGTCGCTCGATCAGCGCGCCGCTCCACCTTGAAAATCGCGTCAGACGGCCGCGCGCGTCGAACTCTGCAACCGTCTTCCGCCCTTCCGGAGTGGTCGCCGTGACGACGCGTTTTGCCGGATCACGGATTGTCTCGTATCGACGCCCGTTGACCTCGGCCGTCTCCACCGATCCCTTGCCGTTCCCGCTGCGCATCAGCCGCAGCTCCGAAACCTTTCTGCTCGGAAGAAAACTCTTCGAGATGCGGATTGCCGCGGTTTCCTCGACGAGCGTGCGCGTGCCGTCCGGATACGAGATCTCTTCGCTGCCGTCGGGACGGATGACCGATCGGATCTCGCTTCCGCCGCAGCATCGAGCCGTCCTGGTCGTCTCGCCCGACTCGGCGACTTCGCGATCGATGACCATCTCCCCGCCGTTGTCGTCGATCATCGCCACCGTCTTCCGGTTTCCCTCGTCGCGCGCGACGAGTTGCGAGGTGCGCTCACCCTCCTGCACGCGGACGATGCGGCCGCGATCGTCATAGGCGAACGCATCGCGACGCCCTTCGGGGAGAACGACCGATTGAAGCAGCCCGCCATCGGAATGAACGAACGTCGTCTTTCGTCCGGACGGAGTGGTCAGCTCGCTGAGATAGCCGCGCCCGTCGAAGCGCAGCTCCAGACCCTCGCCAAACGGGCCGATCAGCGTCATCGTGCCACGCTCTGGACGGCGGTCGATGCGCGTCTCGTTTCCCGCTCCATCGGCGACAGAGGACAGCTCGCCGGAGGGTCCATACGAGAACTCGGTGTCAATCGCGCCGGTCAGCGCGTCGACGGAGCGCAGGTGATGTCCATGTTCGTCGAAGACGAGCAGGAGAGCATCGCTTCCGGGATCGATCGTGATCTCGCCGTTCTTGCCGGTTCGGAGCTCCTGAGGCCGGAATCGGCGGCGCGTTCCGTTGCCGAAGTGAACGACTCGCGCGAGCGGATCGAGGCGGTGGTGCGCATCGAGAGTCCAGCCGCCGAGGCCTACGGCACGCGCGTCGGGAGGGCGCAGCGGGAGCGTGTGCTCGCGCCACTTCGTCAGCTCGGGCATCGGGAACGAGGCACGAAGAACCTGGCCGACGCGAATGCGAATGGTCGGCTCCGGACCCGCCGCCGCGGGCAGTTCCTCGACGACGTGCCGGTACGAACGAACCGACGCATCGAATGTCTTGCGGATGTTCTCGCCGGCGCACTCCATCTCCAGCACGACCTGCTTGAGCCGCTTCGACGGCTTGCGCGGCGCGAGCGGAATCACGATCGCCGGCGGGCCGGCGTTCCCGGGCACCTGATCGCTGCGGTAGTGAAGCGTGAACGGAGTGGCCAGCAGCGGCACCACGTACGCGAGAACCTGGTTTTGAATCTCCACGCGGCCTTGCGCGGATCGCTGGACAGGGATGGCCGGAATCATCGCCGCACCTCAGCAGTCATCGTCGTTGTCGTTGCGCGGGTCATCGGGGTCATCGCCGGAGTCGCCATCGTCACCGCCGCCCATCCCGCCCGCCGCTGCCGCACCCGCTCCCGCTGCCGCGGCTCCCGCCGCTCCTGCCGTCCCCCAGCAGTCGAACAGACTGCTGCAGTTGTCGGCGAGAGCGATTACCGGCCAGAGAAGAAATGCCACGAGCAGCACCAGTCGAAGAATCCATCTCCTCTTGTTCACGATGCCTCCTCGATCGCAGAAGCTTCCTTCCGCGGGGCGCGCGGCGTGGGAAACAACAGATGAAAGAGAATGACGGTGAAGAATGCGCCGAACATGACCGGGCGCAGACTTCCCGCCCTCCAGAAGAGGGCGATGACCGCCCAGGCGGCGGCGAAGCCGAGCAACGGAGCGATCGCGAATCGAACGAGCGCCGGGATCTTCGACACGAGTGCGAGCCAACTCCGCGGCACGCCTCCGAGAAGTCCGCTGCGCCACGCCTTGAGCGCGATCACCGCGAGAAAGACCAGACCGGCGTCGAACCAGCTCACGTAGGTGCCCGCGAGGAGCAGAGTCACCGCCGCTGCCGCGACCACGATGCGGATCACCACCGGCAGCTTCATCCACACGGCGCCGCGCCGCTCCGGCGCGCTCCAGCGCCGCTCCTGCAGAGAGCTCGCCAGCGGCCATCCGCTGCTGCGATGCGCGATCAACTCGCCGACTGCGCGCAGCATCAGCGCGCCGGCCGCGACCGCGATGAGCACGAACCACTGGCGCTGTACGTGTTTGACCGCCTCCGTCGTCGGGCTCGATCCGACCCACGTGAACACGGGCCGGATGAGAACGATCGTGGCCTGACACCAGAGAAACACGAGCAGCGCCGCGGCGATCGCGGAGAGGCTCACCTGACTGGCCTCCTGAAAGTAATCGTCCCGGATCTTGGAAGAGAGCTCCGCGGCGAGCCGCCGCGCCGCGTGAGGGATCAGGACGACCGCCACCCCCATCAGCAGGTAGCTGACGATGTCCGCGGCGACCTGCCGCACGATGTACGGCCCGTACACATTCCTGCTGAACAGGTCGTGCGCGATGTCGCCGCAGACAACCCGAGCAGGAGCATGACGCCGGCGGTGCCGGAGAAGAAAGCGATCGCGATCATGATCGCCAGAAAAAGGAGCGACTCGGAGAACACCTGCGTCATCCCCGGCCACACCAGCGGCGCGACGAACCCGAGGGCGAACGCGATCGGCGGCAGAAGCGCGCCGGCGCTTCGCCACGCTGCCGTCCAGGTTCCGTCGCTGAACGCGTCGGCTGCCTTCGGCGAAATCGGATCGAGAGCGAAAGGGATCGCGACGTACCAGCGGTGATTGAGACGATCGAGAGCCGTCGACGGCGCATCGCCGCCGGCCTGCACGGGAGCACTCACGATGGGCGAGACGCTCATTCAGTCGTTCCTTCCTGTCGCCGACGGTCCCGGGCCCGAGAACGTGACGGGAAGACCGCGTTTACTTCAATACTTCGGAGTGCCGGACATTCTATGACGATTGGCGGAACTTCCGAACGATCAGATTTGACGCGTACGCGAGCGTCGATCCGTAGAAGATGTGCGACAGAACCGAGATCTGCAGGAACTCGCGGTATGAGCGGATGTCCAGCCATCCGGGATACAGGGTCAGTTGAAAGAGCTCGAGGAACATCCCCCACGCGATGCCCGTGACCAGATTGCGCCGTCTGAATAGAAGGCAGAACGCGACGCCGAAGCACGTGCCGTTCAGCACGTGAAAGCCGATGCCGCTCGTGAGGATCGCTGTGTCACCCGCCGCTGGGCCGGCCAGAAGCCGGCCGAAGGCTCGGATGGCCTCGAACGGGTTGTACGGAGTATGTGTGCCGCGCGAGAGAAGAAACTTCGACCCGTCGTAAACCGCGGTGGCGATCACTCCGGCGAGAGCGCCGGTGGCGACGAGTTGCCGCATGCGCGCGCGCTGAACGGCACCGCTTCTCCGCCACACGACCGCCAGCGAGATCAACAGGATGAGGGCGGTGAAGGCGAGTGAGAGCCTCAGCGAAACACCGGAAAGAATGTGGGCCACGAGCGCGGCGCCGCTGAAAAGAAACGCCATCGCAGCGATGCGGAGCAGTGTTCGTTGCCGTTCCATTCGCCAGCGACACACGAGTCAGGTGATGCGTCGCACCGTGTATGTTGCCTTGTTTCGACTCTGATCGGCAGTCTGGAGGCGCCCCATGTCCGACGTGCTAGACTCGCCCACTCTTGAGACCGCCGCCGATGACGTCGCTGCGGCGGCGATCACGGAGACCTGACAGATGGCGGACAACAACCGCGACGAGGCCCTCGAATATCACTCCGGTGGGCGTCCCGGAAAAATCGAAGTCGTTCCCACGAAGCCGACGGCCACACAGCGCGATCTCTCTCTCGCGTACACGCCCGGCGTCGCGGTGCCGTGCCTGGAGATCGCCCGCGACGTCGCGAACGTCTACAAGTACACGAACCGCGGCAACCTCGTGGCCGTCATCAGCAACGGCACCGCCGTCCTCGGCCTTGGCAACATCGGTCCTGAAGCCGGCAAGCCGGTGATGGAAGGGAAGGCCGTCCTCTTCAAGCGATTCGCCGACATCGATGTGTTCGATCTCGAGGTGGCCACGCGCGACACCGAGCTGTTCATCAACGCGGTGAAGGTGCTCGAGCCGACGTTCGGCGGCATCAACCTCGAGGACATCGCCGCGCCCGAGTGCTTTGTGATCGAAGAGCGCCTGAAGAAGGAGATGAAAATCCCCGTCTTCCACGACGACCAGCACGGGACGGCGATCATCTCCGGCGCCGCGCTCGTCAACGCGCTCGAAGTCGCCGGAAAGAAGATCGAAGACGTGAAGCTCGTCATCTCCGGCGCGGGCGCAGCGGCGATGGCGTGTCTGCGCCATTACATCAAATTCGGGTTGCGGAAAGAGAACGTCATCCTCACCGACCGGCACGGGGTGATCTACAAGGGTCGCAAGGACGACATGACTCCCTACAAAGAGGAGTTCGCGGTCGAGACGACGAAACGGACACTCTCCGACGCGCTCGAGGGGGCGGATGTCCTCGTCGGCCTCTCGGTGGGCGGCATCGTCACGCCCGACATGATCCGTTTGATGGCCAAGGATCCGATCGTGTTCGCGATGGCCAATCCTGATCCGGAGATCGGCTACGACGAAGCGGTATCCGCGCGGCCCGACGTGATCATGGCCACCGGCCGCTCCGACTATCCGAATCAGGTCAACAACGTCCTCGGCTTCCCGTTCATCTTCCGCGGCGCGCTCGACTGCCGCGCCACGACGATCAACGACGAGATGAAGATGGCAGCCTCGCTCGCCCTCGCCGATCTGGCGAAAAAGGATGTTCCGGACTCCGTTCTTCGCGCCTATCGCACGGACAAGTTCACATTCGGTCGCGAGTATCTGATCCCGAAACCTTTCGACTATCGCGTGCTGTTGAACGTTCCCGTCGCGGTGGCACGGGCGGCGGCGGAAACGGGCGTGGCTCAGCACCCGATCCAGGATTACGGCGAATACCGCCGCCGCCTCGAAGCGCTCCTTGGCCGCTCACGCGGCGTCATGCATCTGATCTACGACCGCGCCAAGCGGGATCCGAGACGCATCGTCTTTCCGGAGGGCGATCAGGAGAAGATCGTGCGCGCGGCGAAGATCCTCATCGAGGAGGGATTGGCGCATCCGATTCTCCTCGTGAAGCGCAAAGAGGTCGAGCCGCTGCTGAAGAAACATCATGTCGATGAGAAGAAGGTCACGATCATCGACATCAGCCGCTCCCCGCAGAAGATGGGCGATTACGTCACGCGATTCACGGCGCTGCGCCGGCGGCATGGAATCACGATCGCCGATGCACGCCGCATCCTGACCAGCCGCAACTACTACGCGATGATGATGATGGAGGCCGGCGACGCGGACGGCGTGATCGCCGGCCTGCACGCGTACTACCCGGCCACGATTCGTCCCGCGCTGCAGATCCTCAAGACGCGGCCCGGCGTGAAGCACGTTTCGGGCGCGTATCTGTTGATGTTCAAGAACAGGATGGTGATCCTCGCGGACACGACGGTGAACATCGATCCCACCGCGGAGGATGTTGCGGAGATCGCGGCCCTGACGGCGGAGACGGCGACGCGCTTCAATCTCGAGCCGCGCATCGCCATGGTGTCGTTCTCGAACTTCGGATCGACGAAGCATCCGTCCGCGGAAAAGATGCGCGACGCGGTGCAGATCCTGCGCGAGCGCCGGCCCGATCTCATCGTCGAAGGCGAGATGCAGGCCGATACGGCGGTCTTCCCCGAGCTCACGGCCGCCGATTACCCGTGGAGCGCGATCCAGGGCGACGCGAATGTGCTCGTCTTCGCGAACCTCGAGACCGCCAACGCCGCCTACAAACTGCTCTGGCGGCTCGGCGGCGCGGAAGTGATCGGCCCGATCCTGCAGGGTCTGTCCAAGCCGGTTCACGTCCTCCAGCGCGGCGTCGACGTGAACGACATCGTGAACATGACCGCGATGGCCGTCATCGACGCGCAGGAGATGGTGCCCAGGAAGTGACTGGTTGCCCACAACTCGGGAATTAGAGCCGCCGCGCGCGCGCTTCACCCGAGAGCCGTGAAGATCGCCGTGGCCATGTCCGGCGGAGTCGACTCCTCGACTGCCGCATACATCCTCAAGTCGCAGGGACACGACGTGGTCGGATTGTCGATGCAGATGTACGACAACCTGACCGTTGCCGAGACGACCTACGGCGGATGCTGCACGATCGACGATCTTGCGGATGCCCGTCGCGTGGCCTGGCAGCTCGGGATTCCGCACTTCACGTTGAACCTCGAGCAGAACTTCCACGAGAAGGTGATCACGCCGTTCGTGAAGGGATACCTGTCCGGCACGACGCCCAGTCCGTGCGTGCTCTGCAACACGCACGTGAAGTTCGATCTGTTTCATCAGAAGGCTGCTGCCATCGGTGCGGAGAAGATCGCGACGGGTCACTACGCGCGGATCACGCGGACGGAGCGCGGCGCGTTCGAGCTGCGGAAGGCGCGCGATCTCGCCAAGGACCAGTCGTACTTTCTCTTCGAGCTCGCACAGCATCAACTCGGCGACGCGCTGTTTCCGCTCGGCGACATGACCAAGCCCGAGGTGCGCGCGGTTGCGGAGACGGGCGGGTTGACGGTCGCACGCAAGAAAGAGTCGTACGAGATCTGCTTCGTGCCACAGAAGGATGGCTACGGGAGAATCGTCGAGCGCGAGGCCGGCATCGCGCCGGGCCAGGGCGCTGGAGAGATCGTCGATGCCGACGGCAACGTCGTCGGCCAGCACGACGGTTACTACCACTTCACGATCGGACAGCGACGCGGCGTGAATATCGGGGGCTCCCCGGAGCGGAGCTACGTCATCGATGTGAATCCGTTCACGCATCGGGTGACGGTGGGTCCGGGATCGGCGCTGGAGAAGGACGAGCTGATCGCGGAGCGCGTGCACTGGATCGCCGGTGCGGCGCCGCCCGGCCCGATCGACGTGCAGGCACGCGTGCGCTCGCGCATGCCCGACGTTGCGGCGACGATCGCTCCCGTCGACGGCGACCGCGCGCGCGTGCGGTTCGCCCAGAAGCTCCGTGCCGTCGCCCCCGGCCAGGCCGTCGTCTTCTACGACCGCGACCTCTGCCTCGGCGGCGGCTGGATCAGCCACTAGCAGGGTGCTTGCCGGCGAAATCCAAAGGCCGGGCGCGGGCTCGGGCGCGGGCTCGCTCGCGTCATGGTGTGGGGCGTCGGGATTTGATGAGCTTAGTCAACATCTGCGCGAGGAATGATCGTGCGGAGGAGCGACCCAATCAACCCACGCGTCCAACCCCGTGGCAATTCACCCGTGTTCCCGAGCCCGGGCCCGCGCCCGAGTCCGTGCCCGGCCTTTGGGTGGGGGAAAATTCTTCGCCGACGGGCGCTATAGTCTGCAGCCATGTCCGATCGCGCGCGGCGCGTCGCGCTGAACGTTTCCGCTGCTGCGCTTCTCCTCGCCGTTGCGAAAGGCGCGGTGGGCGTGGCGTCGGGATCGATCGCCGTGCTGTCGTCGGCGCTCGACTCGTTCGGCGACATGCTGGCGTCGTTCGCGAACTACGTCTTTCTCACGATCGCCGCGAAGCCGCCTGACGAGGACCATCAGTTCGGGCACGGCAAAGCGGAGCATCTCGCGGCGCTGCTCCAGGGCATCATTCTTCTCACGGGCGGAGTGTTGCTCGGGATCCGTGCCATCGAGCGCATCCGCCAGCCGCAGCCGATCGACTCGTCGATCACCGCGATCGTGACGATGTTCGGATCGATCGTGGCCACAACGGTGATCACGCGTTACCTGAAACGCAACGCGGTGCAGTCGGAGAGCTCCGCTCTGGCCGGCGATGCGCTCCACTACACCTCCGACGTGATCTCGAACGCAGCGACGATCGTCGCGCTCGGTTTCGTCCGCTATACCGGCAACCCGCTCTTCGACTCCATCCTCGGCATCTCGGTGGCGTGCTGGATCGGCTGGAACTCGCTTTATCTGATCTGGAACGCCGGCAAT
>Ga0210377_10000452_pt1 | contig 39550 bp, 36 predicted proteins | sample PLM4_65_b1redo_FD_155480 | JGI IMG/M metagenome (GOLD analysis project Ga0210377, IMG submission 155480) | Groundwater sediment microbial communities from an aquifer in East River, Colorado, USA - PLM4_65_b1 redo | ecosystem: Environmental > Terrestrial > Soil > Riparian zone | place: USA: East...
CGGCCCGCGAAGCCGCCGCGCACGACGCCGGGCTGCGCGCGTGCATCGACCGCGCGGCGATAGCCGTCGAGTCCGACGAAGAGCACGGCGCGCGGTGCGAGACGCTCGACCAGCGCGGCGACTCGCGCGACGCCGCGCCGGTACTCGGCGGCGGAGAGCACGGCGGCTCCCGTGCTCGCGCGCTTCACGAGGTCCGTGAAGCCGACGCCGCGCGCGAGCGCGGCGCGCACGTCGCGCTCGCGGGTGACGAGACCCGCACGCACGGCCGCCGGCCAGAAGCGGTTGGTTGCGCCCGCGAAGGGAACGCCCGAGTCGGCCGCGACGAGCGACGGATTCAATCCGCACACGAGCAGGCGCAGACGCGGACGCACGCAATCGGGCAAGGTGCGCGCGCGGCGCGCGTTCAGCGTGAACGCGAAGGAATCGAGACCGGCGGCGATCTGGATCGATGCGAAGCCCGCGCCTGCGAAGAGCGCGCGCCAGTCCTCGGCGTCGCCCGCGACGAAGAGGCGGCCGCGGAAGCGCGGTTCGCGCTGGCGGAGCGACGCGAGGCCCGAACGGAGCGCGCGCGGACGGTCCTTCAGCCCTCCGCGGTTCACCAGGGTCACCGCGATGCGCGCGCCGCGCCGGAGCACCCGGTGAAGCTCGCCGAGGGCGACGGGAAGCTCGCGCGCGGGGACGTGGAAGTAGCTGTTGCGCGCCCACGCGCCGTCGAGCGATTCGCGCGCGAACGGCAGGTGCACGAGGTCCGCGCGCACCAGCGGCAGCCTGCGCTCGCGCTTGCGCGCTTCGACGAGCATGGCCCGCGTGAGGTCGAGGCCCACGACCGAGAGCCCCGCGCGCCGCAGCACCGCGGCGTACCAGCCGGGGCCGCAGCCGAGGTCGGCGACCATCGCGCCGCGCTCGAACCGGCGCGCGAACTCCCGGGCGCGACGGCGATCGTCGAGCTTGGACGCGCGCTGTGCGATCCACTCCTGCGCGCGCCGCTCGTAGATCGCGGCCGTGCGCCGGTCCACTACGCGCCTGCCGCGAGCTCGAACTCGAGGGTTTCGATCACGCTGTCTTCGACGGTGATCTCGACGTGCCACGTGCCGGCAGGCGCCTCACCGGTGCGAAGCTGCGAGGCGACGTGTCCGCCCGGGCTCATGCGCAGCGTCTCCTGGAAGACGGACGCGCCGGAGGGACCGCGCCAGCGCACGCGGAACTCGGGATTCATGGGGTAGAAGCGCCGGCTGATCTGGCCCCACCAGACCACCGCGTCGCCGCGGCGGAAGGTCTTCTCCGCCGGGTCTCCGTCGCGCGTCGCCAGCCCGCTCGATTCGAGCATCGGGAACTCGAGCCGCGCGAGCTCGAACTCCGCGCGCCGACGCGCTCCGGTGTTGGGCCGGAAGTTCGCGACCGCCTGCTCGAGATAGAAGGCCGCGCGCGAGCGGTCGCCGAGGCGCGCGTAGATCGTCCCGAGCTGGTACTGCACGAGGGGGACGTTCGGATCGAGCGCGAGCGCGCGTTCGAGCTGGGTCTTGGCGGTGGCGAAGTCGGAGCGTTCGTTCGCGAGCTCGGCGCGCGCCAGCGCGACGCGCGGGTCGCGCGGCTCCAGCGCCTCCGCCTCGGCGAGGATCTGGTCGGCGCGCGCATCGTCGCCGTCCACGCGCGCCTCCTGCGCGCGCGCCATCAGCGGGTCGGTCTTCGCGGCGTCGAAGGTCGCGCGCGGCTGCAGGCCCTTGCCCGGCGCACCGTGCGCGGAGAGCTCGGCCAGCCGCGCCTGCATCCGCGCGAGGCGCTGGTTTCCGGCCTCGTCGCCCGTGACGGCGACCGGCGCAGCGGGGGGGCCGCTCGGCGCGTCGTCCTTTCGAGCGGGCGGCGCGGGAGGCGGCGCGTGTGCCGGCGGGCGCGCCGCGCCGGTGCGCGCGATCTCGACCTTCGTCGCCGCGATGCGCTCCTTCACCGCCGGGTGCGTGAACAGATACGCGGGAATGCCCTCCCCGATGTTCGGGTTCTGCGCGAGGATGCGCTGGAAGAAGCGCGTCATCCCGTCGGGGTCGTAGCCGCTCTTCGTCATGATCTCGATCCCCTGGCGGTCCGCCTCGGACTCGAACGCGCGCGAGTGCTTGAGCTGGAGCGAGACGTTGAGCCCCTGGGTCGCGACCAGGACGCCCGGGTCGGCGCCCGCGATCACCGCGGCCAGGCTCGCGAGCGTGGCGATCGTCGCCAGGCCCTGGCCCTCGCTGCGGCGCGCGACGTGGCGCTCCTCGACGTGGCCGATCTCGTGCGCGAGCACGCCCGCGAACTCGTTCACGTCGCCCGCCTGCGAGAGCACGCCCGTGGTGATGTAGACGTAGCCGCCGCCGATCGTGAACGCGTTCAGCGCGGGGTCGTCGATCAGGAAGAACCGGAAGATGAACGGCTGCGGCTCGGTCGACTTCACCAGGCCGTTGCCGACATCCTGCACGAAGGCCACGAGCGCGGGATCGGTGACGAGCTTCACCTGCGAGCGGATCTGCGCGTGGATCTGGGCCGTCATCTCCTTCTCTCTCTCGACCGAGAGGTCGCTCGCGAAGGGGTTCTGCGCGCGCGCGGGCAGGGCCGCGGCGACGCTGGCCAGCGCCGCCGCGAACAGGACGAGAACGCGTTTCATGCGCGTTCCCGCGTCCAGCGCAGGCGGGGCTTGCGGGCGGCGCGCACCTCGTCGAGGCGGCGCACGATCGGGCGCTCGGGCGCGCCCGTGACGAGGCCGGGCTCCGTCTCGGCCTCGCGCGCGATGGCGCGCATCGCCTCGATGAAGCCGTCGAGCGTCTCCTGCGACTCGCACTCCGTCGGCTCGATCATCAGCGCGCCCGCGACGACCAGCGGGAAGTAGATCGTGGGCGGGTGGTAGCCGTAGTCCATCAGGCGCTTCGCGATGTCGGCGGTGGTGACGCCGTGCTCGTTCTGGCGCCGGTCGGTGAGCACGCACTCGTGCATCACGCGCTTCTGGTGCGGCACGTCGTAGACGTCGCGCAGCGAGTCGAGGATGTAGTTCGCGTTCAGGATCGCGCGCGCGCTCACCTCTGCGAGCCCGGCGGCGCCGAGCGTCCGGATGTACGCGAGCGCGCGCAGCCAGATGCCCGCGTTGCCGTACCACGCGTGCACGCGGCCGATCGAGTGCGGGAAGTCCTCGTCGAGCCGGTAGCGTCCGCCCTCGCCGCGGATCACGGGGGTGGGCAGGTACGGCGCGAGGATGTTGCGCACCGCCACCGGTCCCGAGCCCGGGCCTCCTCCGCCGTGCGGCGTCGAGAACGTCTTGTGCAGATTGAAGTGCATGACGTCCACGCCCATGTGGCCGGGCTTCGCGATCCCGAGCAGCGCGTTCATGTTCGCGCCGTCCAGGTACACGAGGCCGCCCGCGGCGTGCACGACCTCGGCGAGCTTCTCGACGTGGGTCTCGAACAGGCCCAGCGTGTTGGGATTGGTGAGCATGAGGGCCGCCGTGCGCTCGTCCGCGAGCGCGGCCAGCGCTTCCGGATGGACGACGCCGTCGGCGCCGCTCTTCACCTCGACGACCTCGAGGCCGTTCAGCGCCGCGCTCGCGGGGTTCGTGCCGTGGGCGGTGTCGGGGATCAGCACGCGCGTGCGCTTCGCGTCGCCGCGCGCGCGGTGATACGCGGTGATCATGCGCACGCCGACGAACTCGCCCTGCGCGCCCGCGGCCGGCTGGAGCGTCACGCGGTCGAGCCCCGAGATCTCCGCCAGGACCGTCTCGAGCTCGGATGCCAACGCGAGCACCCCTTGCAGCCGCGACTCGTCGCTGGCCGGGTGCACGGCCGCGATGCCGGGGAGGCGCGCGACCGACTCGTTCACCTTCGGGTTGTACTTCATCGTGCACGAGCCGAGCGGGAAGAAGCCCGAGTCGATGCCGTAGTTCCACTGCGAGAGGCGCGTGAAGTGGCGCACCACGTCGAGCTCCGCGAGCTCCGGGAAGTCGGGGATGTCGTCGCGCACGAGCTCCGGTCCGAGCTCGCGCGCCGCGTCGACCGGCGGAACGTCGGGGTCGTCGATCGGCACGCCCCGGCGGCCGGGCCGCGACGACTCGAAGAGCAGCGGCTCGTGGAAGACCAGACCCGTGCGCCCGGCGGTGCTCACGCGGCGAGCTCCTGCACGAGCGCGTCGATCTCGGCGCGCGTGTTCATCTCGGTCGTGCAGACCAGCAGGCGGTCCTCGCCGAGCGGCGCGCCGTAGCGCGCGAGCGGCACGCCCGGCTGCACCCCCTGCGCGCCCAGACGCTCGAGCTTGCGCGCGAGGCCGGGCACCGTGACGACGAACTCGTTGAAGACCGGCGCAGCGTAGGGCAGGGCGAGCTTCGCGCGCGCGAAGGCGCGGCGCGCGTAGGTACTCTGGGCGACGTTGATCTCGGCCAGCCTGCGGATGCCGCGTTTGCCGATCAGCGCCAGCCAGATGGTGACGCGCAGCGCGCAGAGACCCTGGTTCGTGCAGATGTTGCTCGTCGCCTTCTCGCGCCGGATGTGTTGCTCGCGCGTGGTCAGGGTCATCACGAACGCGCGCTGGCCCTCGGTGTCGACGGTCTCGCCGATCAGCCGCCCGGGGAGCTGGCGCACGTGCTTCTCGCGCGTGGCGAGGAAGCCCGCGTACGGTCCGCCGAACGAGAGCGGCAGGCCGAAGGACTGCGCTTCGCCGCAGGCGATGTCGCAGCCGAGCTCGCCGGGCGAGCGCAGGAGCGCGAGCGAGAGCGCCTCCGCGGTCGCGGAGATCGCGAGCGCGCCCGCGGCGTGCGCGGCCTTGGCCGCCGCGCCGAGGTCCTCGATCGCGCCCAGGAAGTTCGGCGACTGGACGATCACCGCCGCGGCATCCGCGGGGACCTTCGCGCAGTCGGTCCGCCCCGACGCATCGAGCGGCAACGTCTCGAGCGCGAGGCCGACGCCCTCCGTGTAGGTGCGCAGCACCTCGCGCCAGTGCGGGTGCAGGCCGGCGCTGACACAGAGTCGTGTGCGCCGCGTGACGCGTGCCGCCATCAGTGCGGCCTCGGCCACCGCGGACGCGCCGTCGTAGAGCGAGGCGTTCGCGACCTCCATGCCGGTGAGCTGACAGACGAGCGTCTGGAACTCGAAGATCATCTGCAGGGTGCCCTGGCTGATCTCGGCCTGGTACGGGGTGTACGCGGTCATGAACTCGCCGCGCGAGGCGAGCGCGTCGACGGCCGCGGGAATGAAGTGGTGGTACGCGCCGGCGCCGAGGAAGCTCGGGCCCGAGAGCACCGTGCCGTTCTCGGCCACGGCTGCGGAGAAGTGGCGGAGCAGCGAGCGCTCGTCGAGCGCCGGAGAGAGCTTCAGCTCGGCGCGGCTGCGCAGGGTCGCGGGAACGGACTCGAGCAGCGCGTCGAACGAGCTCGCGCCGATGCGCGCGAGCATGTCGCGAAGCTCCTCCGGCGTGTGAGGCGCGTAGCTCACTTCCCGGCGCGCGCCTTCACGTGCGCGCGATAGGCCGCGGGGGACAGCAGGCCGTCGAGCGCCTCGAGGTCCTCGGGCGTGATCGCGATGATCCAGCCGCGGCCGTACGGGTCCTCGTTCAGCCACTCGGGATGCTCGGAGAGCCGCGCGTGCACCTCCGTCACCTCACCGGCGATCGGCGCGAGCAGATCGCTCACCGCCTTCACCGACTCGACGACGCCGAACGCCTGACCGGCCTCGAGCTGCGAGCCCGTCTCGGGCAGCTCGACGAAGACGACGTCGTTCAGCTCCGACTGCGCGTAGTCGGTGATGCCGACGCGCACGAGCGCGCCGTCGACGCGCACCCATTCGTCCGACTCCGTGTAGTGACAGTCCTCAGGGATCTCGTACTCGTGATCTGCCATCGCAGGTTTCCGTGAGCTCTAGGGTCGCTTGTGAAACGGCGTCGAGACGATCTCGCACGGCACGTGCTTGCCCCGAATCTCGACGTGAAGTCGCGCACCCGCAGCGAACTTGGCCGGAACGTAGCCTAGGGCGATCGCGCGATCGACACTCGGCCCGAAGGTCCCGCTGGTGACCACGCCGTCACCCGCGGGCGAGACGATGCGAAAGCCCGGACGCGCGACCTGACGGCCCTCGAGCACCAGTCCGACCAGCCGTCGGGCCGGCCCCTCGGCCGCCCGCTTCGCGAGCGCCGGCTCGCCGATGAAGCCGCGGCCCGAAGAAATGAAGCGCTCGAGCCCGGCCTCGACCGGGTCGTGCGCGAGGTCGAGCTCGTGGCCGTAGAGCGGGTAGGCCATCTCCGTGCGCAGGGTGTCGCGGGCGCCCAGGCCCGCGAGGGTCAGCCCGTCGCCGGCCGTCTCGCGCAAGCGGTCCCAGAGTGCGACCGTCCGCTCGGCGGGCGCGAAGATCTCGTAGCCGTCCTCGCCGGTGTAGCCGGTGCGCGAGAGCAGGACCGGCACGCCCGCGAGCTCCGTCATGGCGAAGTGCCAGCGCTTGGGCGGGCGGAATCCTGCCGGGAGCAGCCGCGCGGCGAGCGCGAGCGCTTCGGGTCCTTGCAGCGCCAGCAGGCCCGTGGCGTCGCTCTCGTCCGCGATCTGACAGTCGAGGCCGCTCTTCGCGTGGACCTCGCGCATCCAGGCGAGGTCGGCGGCGATGTTCGAGGCGTTCACGCAGAACAGCACCTCGCGCTCGCCCGTGCGGTAGAGCGTGACGTCGTCGACCACGCCCCCGTTCTCGACGCAGAAGAGCCCGTAGCGCACGCGCCCCGGCGCGGTCCCCGCCACGTCGTTCGTGAACAGCCGCTGCGCGAGCTCGAGCGCGGCGGGCCCGCGCACGCGCACCTCCCCCATGTGGGAGACGTCGAAGATGCCCGCGCGGGTGCGCACCGCGCGGTGCTCGTCCAGGATCGACGTGTACACCACGGGCATGTCGAAGCCCGCGAACGGAACCATGCGCGCGCCCGCCTCGACGTGCCGCGCGTGGAGCGGCGTGCGGCGCAGCTCTGCCGCGTTCTCGTCCGCGCTCACGAGGTGCGGGCGGTCTGGGCTTCGAAGGCCTGCACGGTGTTGCGCAGCAGCATCGCGACCGTCAACAGGCCCACCCCCCCGGGCACGGGCGTCAGCACCCCGGCCCGGCCATTTGCCTGCTCGAAGTCTACGTCGCCGACGATTTTCCCGTCGACCCGATTCACGCCGACGTCGATCACCGCCGCGCCCTCGCGGATCCAGTCGCCCTTCACCATGCGCGGCTTCCCGACCGCGGCGATGACGATGTCCGCGCGGCGCACGAAGTCCGGCAGGTCGCGCGTGCGCGAGTGACAGATCGTCACGGTCGCGTTGCGGTGCAGCAGCAGCAGCGCCACCGGCTTGCCGACGATGTCGCTGCGGCCGATCACGACCGCGTTCGCGCCCTCGATCTGCACCCCGAAGCGCTCGAGGATGTAGATGCAGCCGAGCGGCGTGCACGAGACGAGCCCGGGCTCGTTCGCGAGCAGGCGGCCGGCGCTTTGCGGGTGCAGGCCGTCGACGTCCTTCGCCGGGTCGATCGCGAGCGCGACGCGCGCGGGGTCGACCCCTTCGGGCAGCGGGAGCTGGACGAGCACGCCGTGCACGCCGCGGTCGCGATTCAGCTCGTCGACGATGCGCAGGATCTCGGCTTCCGGAGTCGTCGCGGGCAGGCGGATCTCCCGCGACTCGATCCCGCAGGCGCGCGCGGCGCGGCCCTTGTTGCGCACGTAGATCTGCGACGCGGGATCCTCACCGACGAGCACCACGGTCAGGCAGGGCGGGCCGCCGCGCAGCTCGGCGACGCGCTTGCGCACGTCGGCCTGGATCTCCTCGGCGAGCTCCTTGCCGCTCGCGAGCTTCGTCAAGCTCCGGTGCTCGCAGACGATCCGCTGGGCTTCTTCGTCTCGGACTTCGCGTCGGGCTTGGATTGCGGCTTCGACTCGGACTTGGTCTCCGACTTGGACTCGGACTTCGACTCGCCGCCCGAGCTCTCCGATTTGCCCGAGCCCGACTTCGAGCTGCCGTAGCCGTCCGAGTACCAGCCCCCGCCCTTGAGGATGAACGAGCTCGCCGAGATCAGGCGCGTCGCCTTGGCGCGGCAGATGCGGCAGCGCTTCAGCGCCGGATCGTGGATCGACTGCTCGGCTTCGAACAAGTGGCCCTTGGAGCACTCGTACTCGTACGTCGGCATCTATTCGATTCTCCTGGGGAATCCGCGAGGCCGGCGGCAATCTAAGCCAGCCCTTCGGATGGGTCAAACCACAGGAGGGCGAGGCTAGGAGTCTTCGGGCTCGTCGGCGGCTGCGAAGGCGTCGATCAGCTTGGTGTAGCCCTCGAGCGTGCGGCGCAGATCCGCCTCGAGCCGCTGGCGCAGGTACTTCTGCTCGCGAATCTCGTTCGCGAGCTCGGCCCGGCGCTCGCGCGCTTCGGCGACGATCTTCTCGCCCCGCAGCTCGGCGTCGACGATCAGCGACTCGCTCTCCTTGATCGCCGTGCGCTTGAGCTGCTCGACCACGGCCTGCGCAGTGGTCAGCGTGTCCTGGATCGTCTTCTCGCGCGAGCGGTACGCGTCGAGGTCGCGCGCGAGGCGCTCCGCCTCGCGGCGCAGCTGCGCGTTCTCGCGCACCACGTCCTCGAAGTCGGCCACGACGGTCTCCAGGAAGGCCTCGACCTCGGACGGGTCGAAGCCGCGCAGGCGCGTCGCGAAGCGGTGCTGGCGGATCTCTAGCGGAGTGAGACGCATCTCTAACAGGCAGAATCGGCTCGAAGCCGGCCCCGCTTGAGGGTTCTCCCGCTACTTCCCGCCGAGCTCCTTCGAGCGCTGCGTGGCGGCGCGGACCGCGGCGAACAGGGCGGCGCGGAAGCCGCCGTCCTCGAGCGCCGCGAGCCCGGCGAGGGTGGTTCCGCCCGGCGAGGTCACGCGCTCGCGCAGCAGCGCCGGGTGCTCGCCGGACTCGGACGCGAGCCGCGCGGCGCCGAGCACCGTCTCGAGCGCGAGCGCGCGCGCCGTCTCCGAGGAGAGGCCCTCGCGAACGCCGGCCTCCGTCAGTGCCTCGATGAACAGGAAGACATAGGCCGGGCCGGATCCGGACAGGCCCGTCACGGCGTCGAGCGCGGACTCCGGCACCTGGACGACCTCGCCGATCGCGCGCAGCACCGCGCACGCCCGCTCGAGGTCGGCGGGGTCGCCGCCCGAGTCGCTGGCCACCGCGGTGATGCCGGCGCCGATCAGTGCGGGCGTGTTCGGCATGCTGCGGACGATGCGCGCGCCCGCGCCGAGCAGGCGGCGAAGCGCCGCGGTGGTGGCGCCCGCGACGATCGACAGGTAGAGCGGGCCTCCATCCCGGGGCAGCGTCGCCGCCGACGCTTCGAGCTGCTGCGGCTTCACCGCCAGGACGACGAGCTCGGAGGCTTGCGCGACCTCGGCGTTGCTCTCGGTCACGCGGACGCCGAGCGCGCCGATCACGCGCCGGCGGCCGGCGTCGGGGTCCGCGGCGGAGAGCGATTCCGGCGCCATCCCGGCGCGAATCAGCCCGCGCAGGATCGCCTCGGCCATGTTGCCGGCGCCGATCGTCCCGACGGTCTTGGGCAAGCCGATCATGCCTTCTCTCTCTCCCCGAAGAGCGCGGTGCCGATGCGCAGCCACGTTGCGCCCTCCTGCACCGCGACCTCGAAGTCGGCCGTCATTCCCATCGACAGCTCGGTGAGCTTTCGTTCGCGCGGCCGCTCGCGGTTCAGTGACTCGAGCAGCTTGCGCAGGCGCGTGAACGAGGGTCGCACCTCTTCCGGGTTGTCGCACGGGCGCGGGATCGCCATCAGCCCGACCAGCTCGAGGTGCGCGCACTCGTCGGCGGCGGCGGCGAGCGCCGGAAGGACGGATTGCGCGCAGCCGTTCTTCTGCGGCTCCGCGTCGAGGTTCACCTGCAGGAAGATGCGCGGCCGGCGGCCTGTGTCGGCCGCGGCCTTGTCGAGCGCGAGCAGCAGCTCGGGCCGATCGACCGACTGGATCACGTCGCAGAGCTCGACCGCGCGGCGCGCCTTGTTGCGCTGCAGACCGCCGATCAGGTGCCACTCGAGCGGCGTGGTGCAAGCGGCGCGGACGGCGGGGATCTTCGCCTCCGCCTCCTGGACCCGGTTCTCGCCGAAGGCGTGGAGCCCCGCGCGCACGGCCTCGAGCACCGCCTCGGGCGGGTGCGTCTTCGAGACGGCCAGGATCTTCACCTGCGCAGGATCGCGGTCCGCGTGCCGAGCCGCGCGCTCGACGCGCGCGCGAATCGCCGCGAGGCGTTGGGCGATCGCGTTCACGTCGGCAGTACCCCCGCGCGCGCGAGGCGCGGCACGATCGCCTCCATCGGCAGGCCGATCACGTTCGTGCGCGAGCCGCGGATCTCGGCGACGAAGCGGCCGCCTTCGCCCTGCGCGGCGTACGCGCCCGCCTTGTCGAGGGGCTCGCCCGAGGCCGCGTATGCGCGCGCGGTTTCGCGATCCACCCGATGCATGCGCACCTCGCTCTCGATCACGCCGAAGTCCTCCAGGCCGAGCTCTCGGACGACCAGCGCGAAGCCGGTCAGTACGAGATGCGTGCGGCCCTGGATGCGCAGCAGCATCTCGACGGCTTCCTCCGCGTCGCGCGGCTTGCCGAGCACGTCCTGGTCGACCACGACGAGCGTGTCGGCCGCGAGCACGCAGGCCCCGCCGGGAAAGCGCGCGGTGACGGCGCGCGCCTTCTCGAGCGCGAGCCGGCGGGCCTGCGCGGTGGCGGACTCGCCCGGCAGCGCGCGCTCGTCGACGTCGGGCTCGGCGATCTCGAAGGCGAAGCCCGCCGCGGCCAGCAGCTCGCGCCGCCGCGGCGAGCTCGAGCCGAGCACGAGCGCGCGCGGCGCGTCACCCATCGGTGTCACGCAAGCGCTCGCGCGCGGCTTGCGCGCCGCGCACCAGCGAGGGATCGGACGCGCGCTCGAGCTCCGCCAGCGCCGCGTTCACGTCGTCGCGCAGATCCGGATGGAAGCGCGCGAGCTCGGGCAGCACGACCGTGGCGATGCGCGCCATGCGCGGGTCTGGATCGGCGCCGCGCGCGAGCCCGATCGCGCGCACGGCGAGCTCGCGGTCGGGATCGGTGAGCTTGGCGAAGCAGGAGAGGGCGGCGCGGCGCACGTCGCCGTCGGGATCGGTGAGCGCGCGCAGATAGACGGCGCCGGTCTCCGGGCGTTCGGGCGCGAGCTCGCGCAGGACGAAGATCGCCATCCTTCTTCGCGCCGGCGAGGCAGCCGCGTTCGCCTCGTGCAGGACCACCGGGAGGACCTCCGGCTGCATGCGGCCGAGCGCGGTGAGCATCTGCGCGGCCTGCCAGCGCAGATCGCCGTCGCGCAGCTCGAGCGAGTCGAGCAACGCGGGCAGAAGCCGGAGGGTGGGGCGCTCGCTCTGGAAGAGCAGCCACGCGGCGGAGAAGCGGGCGAGCGGATTCTCGGCGCGCAGGAGCTCGCGAACCGCGTCGCGCAGATCGGGCTCGCTGCGCACGCGCGGGAGCGCCTCGTCGCAGGCGCCGCGCTGCGTGGCGCGGGTCGGCGATCCGAGTCTCTCGATCAGCTCGGAGCTGGTCTCGCTCACGAGAGCTGCCAATGCTCCTCGCCCGCGGGATCGCGGCTGCGCAGCGCGCGACGCTCGCGCTCGAGCTTGTGCAGGTGCGAGAGCACCGACTGCCCCGCCGCGGGCCACAGCGCGCGCGGCGTGTCGACGTAGATGCGCTCGACCATGCGCTCGACCGTGCTCGCGCCCGCGCGGACCGCGTCGACGATCTGGCGTTCGCGCGCGCGCCGGTGCTCGATGTACTCGCGGATCTTCGCGGCGGGCTCGGGGATGTACGGCCCGTGTCCCGGGTAGATCCGCTCGAGCTCGAGCTCGAGCATGCGCTCGAGCGACGCGAGATAGTGCGCCATGTCGCCGCCGTCGAGCGGGATCACCGTGGTTCCGGCGCCGAGCACGACGTCGCCGGTGAAGAGCGCGCGCTCCTCCTCGAGATAGAAGCAGATGTGATCCTCGGCGTGGCCGGGCGTGTGCACCGCGCGCAAGGTGGCGCCGTCGGTGCGGAAGACGTCGCCCGCGCGGATCGGCTCGAGCGTGAGTCCGAAGCGCTCGTCCTTCCCGGGCCAGGGCATCTTCGAGACGCGCCGGGGTCCGAAGCGCGCGAGCACGTCGGCCACGCCGCCGATGTGGTCCGCGTGCACGTGCGTCACCAGAACGTCGCCGGGCTGGTCGCTGCCGATCTCATCGCGGAGCGCCTGCTCGAGCAGCGGCAGGTAGCTGGGCTTTCCCGAGCCGGTGTCGATCAGGAACGGGCGCGCGCCGGTGCCGACCAGATAGGTGTTCGTGCCGGGACCCGTGAACGGCCCGGGATTCTGTCCGCGCACGACGACCACGCGCGGCGACCAGCGCTCGATGTCAGGGAGCTTCATGCCCCACATGGTGTCCACGCCGGGACTCTACCCGGAGCGGGTCGCGGGCGCGAAGGCGGCGAGTCGCGGGGCGAGCTCCGCCCAGCCCCGCAGCACGTCCGGATCGCCTGCGCGACCGCCGGGATCGAGTCGCCAGGCTCGGAGGCCCGCGGCGCGCGCCGCCGCCACGCAGTCGGGCTCTCGGTCGCCGATGTAGAGCGCGGAGCCTCCGCCGACGCCGAGGCTGCGGAGCGCCGCTTGGAACATCCGCGGATCCGGCTTCGCGTGCCCGCAGGTCGAGGGCAGGACCAAGGCGTCGAAGGCGTCCGCGAGGCCGAGACCGGCGAGCACCCCGGGCAGGCGCGCATCCATGTTCGACACCACCGCGAGGCGCACACCGCGCGCGCGCTCGGCGGCCAGGGCGTCGCGCACGCCGGGCACGACCTGCCACGGCTCGGCGCCCGCGTAGTGCGAGAACAGCGCGTCGAAGCACGGGCCGTCCGCGGCTGCGTCGCCGAGCGCCGCGCGCACGATCCCGCGCCAACCCTCGCGCTCGAGCGCCGGCACGTCCGCGAGCGCGACGCCGTCGAGCGGCGGTGGACCGATCCTCGAGGCGTCGAGCGCGCGTGCGACCTCGGCCGGCGCCCGCGCGATGCCGTACCTCGCCGCGATCCGCAGATAGACCGCGGCAGGCGGCTCGCGAAGACGCAGCAGGGTTCCGACCGCGTCGAGCAGGAGAGCGCGGATCTCCGCGCTCACCGGTCCGCCGCGACGAAGAGCGGAAGCGCGAGCGTTCCGCGGATCTCTCCGGACCAGGGGATCTCACCGATCGCGAGCCCGGCCGATGCAAACGCGGAGCGCGCGGGCTCGTCGAGCTGAGTGACTTCGAGCTCGAGCGCGAGCTCCCCCGTCACGCCGATCTGTCCGCGCGCGGTCGCCGAGACCGGCGGGCCGCGCAGGTCGGCGAACTCGACGCGCCACGCGCCGTCCTCGAGGCGCTCCGCAGCGACGACGAGCTGCGTGAACCCGAGCTCGATGGCCACCGGCGCGTGCAGCACTCCCGCGCCGCGGCCGACCGTGGCCTCGAGCGTCTCGCGCGCGCCGAAGCGGTACACGCCGTCGAGCGGCCCGCGCAGCGCGAGCGCGCCGGGCAGCACGCCATCGAGTCGCTCGAGCGGAAGGGACTCCGCGCGCACGAAGCCCGAACGCCCGCTGAGTCCGTCCAGCCGCAGCAACAGCGCGCCGTCTCCGACCCGCGCACGGATGCGCGCGCCGTCCGACGCGAGCCGCGCGCGCAGGTCGGTCAGCTCGAGCGCGCGGCCGCCGCGGGTCACGAGCGCGCGCTCGGCCGAGATCCCCAACGGAAAGCCCGGCCGCACGCCCTCGAAGGCGAGCGTGACTCCGAGCGCGTCTCCGAGTCGCGGGCCCAGCGCGGGCAGAAGCAGCGCGGGCGCCAGCCAGAGCGCCGCGAGCGCGAGCGCCGCGGCGAGCGCGAGGAGGCGGAGCGATCGGGCCACCGCGCCGGCCCTCAGGCGCGCTCGAAGCTCGAGACGGAGAAGCTGACGTCGAGCACGGGTCCGGACGGACCGTCGCCGCGCGAGCGGATCTTGAGCGAGCGCACGATCAGGTGCGAATCGGAGGTCTCGATCTTCTGCAGGAACTCGACCATCTGCTCGAGCGACGTTCCCTTCAGGCGCACCTCGGCGCGCGTCTCGGGATACTTCGCGTTCGCGGAGGGCTGCTTCGGCTCGATCGACTCGAGCTGCTCCTGCGAGATCCTGGCGTCGGCGGCCAGGGTCGAGAGCAGCGCGATCAAGTTGGTCTTCGACCCGGGCTGGATGCGCGCCTCGACGCTCGCCAGCTCGCCTTGCAGCCCGCGCATCTCGCCCGCGATCGAGAGGGCGCGCGCGAGCTCGCCTTCGAGCTGGGCCACGCGCGCGTCCGCCTGGCTCGCGCCCTCCCGGAGCGGTGCGACGATGACGCCGTAGACGACGACCAGCGCCAGCACGCAGGCACCGGCCACGAGCAACCATCGCTCGCGCGGCGAGCGCGAGGCGAAGTAGCTGCGCAGCGGCGCGAGCAGCTCGTTCACGACTCGCCCTCACCGAGGCGGATCGACAGGGTGAAGGTCTTGCCCCCGCGGCGCGAGTCGGTCTTCACGTCGGTCACCAGCACGCGCTGGAAGCCGTCGAACTTGGAGAGCTCCGCCTTGAGCTGGTCGGCGGAGACGAAGTCCGAGGTGTGGCCGCGCGCGACGATGCTCTGCCGCTCGATCGTGAGCTCATCGAACGAGACGTCGAGCGACTCGGGCGTGAGCGCGGAGATCTGCCGCACGATCTCGAGCACCGAGAGGCCCTTCCCGGTGACACCGAGATGTGCCGCGAGCTCGCGCGTCTCCGCGGCCTGCGCCTCGAGCGCCCGGAGCGGCTCGTCCGAGGGCTTGGCGTCCGCGAAGGCCTGCGTGTGGATCGAGGCGATCTCCTTCTCGAGGCCCGAGACCCGCCGCCCCTCGAGCCAGGCGCCGACCGCGGCGCTCGTGACCCAGAGCGCGAGGAACAGCACGAACAGACCGACCGTGAAGCGGAGCTGCGGCCGCAGGCCCGTGAGATCGGGCGCGTAGCCGAGATCGCCCTGGCGGAAGTCGCTCTGCGTGACGCGCTCGGTGGACGAGCCGCGCAGCGCGAGCGCCGCTGCCTGCGCGAACAGCGCCGGCCCCGCCGAGGAGAAGCGTTCGCGGCCGTCGTCGGTCGCGTCGACGTCGATCACGCGGGTCGGCAGGCCCAGGCGCTCGGCCAGGAACTCCGGCAGGCCGCGCAGACGCGCGGAGCCGCCGACCAGCACGATCTCCTGCGGGGAGACCGGATCGAGCGGGTCGCCGACCACCGCTTGCACCGAGCGCTGCAACTCGCGCACGAGCCGCTCCAGCACGTCGCGCACGCCCGGCGATCCCGGCTTCGCGCTGCCCCGCTCGAAGACGCCCTGCTCGTGCTTGTGCTCCTCCGCCGCGTCGATCGAGATCTTGAGGTCGCGCGCGAGCGCTTCGGAGAGCTGCCGCCCCGCGATCGGTATCCGGCGCAGCGCGATCGGCTTGCCGTCGACCAGAAGCACGAGATTGGTCTTGTTGTGCCCGACGTCCAGGATCAGCCGCGAGACGTCCGTGAGCTCGAGGAACGACGACAGGTTCGCGAGCGACGCGCCTTCGCTCTCGACGATGCGGGGCTCGAGCTCCATGCGGCGGAGCGACGCGAGGTGCTGCTCGACGTCCGCGCGCGTGGCGATCGCCACGAGCACGTCCGTCTGATCGGGCCGGGACAACACCTGCTCGTGCGCGAGCACGACGTCGGAGATCGGAACGGGCAGCTCTTCGTCGATCTCGAAGGCGAGCGCGGCCGCGACGCGCTTCGCGCCCGCGAACGGGAAGCGGAGGTGGCGCTGCGTCAGATGCTCGGTGGACAGCGCGGTCACGAGCGTCTCGGGCGAGAGGTTGCGGCTCTGCACCCAGAGCTGGATCGTCGCCTCGATCTCCTCGGAAGGCGCGCCGCGCGGGAGCTCGAGCTCGGCGAAGCGCACGAAGGTCGCGCCTCGGAGGCTCGCGTTGAGCTCGGCGACCTTGACCGACCAGGAGCCGATGTCCAGCCCGACGACGCTGCGCTCGAACATCAGCAGCCCAGCTCGTAGTAGAGCGTCTTGGGCTCGCCGCTCTCGCCGCGGTCGACGACCGTGCGCACGCAGGCGCGCGCCTCTCCGATGCGCGCCTCCGAGTCGATGCGGAAGACGCGGCTCTGATAGGAGAGCGGCGGGAAGATCTGCTCGCCCTCGGCGATGCCGAGCGTGCGGAAGAAGCTCGTGCAGGGCTCGACGCCTTCGGCGGGGCAGAAGACCTTGCCCTCGTCGCGCGCCTTCAGGAGCTCGAAGACGTTGCGCGGGTCGAGGAGCTCGAGCTCCTGACCTACACCGTGATAGATCATCCCCAGCACGTGGGGCGGCGCCGTGTTCAGGTTCGCTCCTCCGCTGCCTGCAGGCGGGTACATGGGGTAGGGCGTAAAGTAGGCTTTCAGCGCGTCGAGCATCAGGGGATCCATGCCGGGCACGGACGCGAGCTCGTCGAGCGAGAAGACAGGACGGTTCACGGGCGCCGCCTTGGCCTTCTTCATCTCGACGTAATACTCCTCCTCCGGCGTGCCCACCCGCGTCTCCTCGTCCACGTCGAGCCAATCGAGGATCGCGTCGGACAGGTCGTCGATCTCCTCGTCGCCATACGCGCTCGAGCCCTTGAACGCCGGGGTGGTCTCGCGGATGTGCGCGAGGGCCGCCTTCAGGAACTCCTTGCTGGTCTCGCCGATGCGCTTGCCTTCGAGGTCCACGAGCGCGTTGATGTTGAGCCTTCCGCCCGCGTCGCGGACCTTCACGCGCAGCACGGCGTTGCCCGGCAGGCTGATCTCCTGGTTCGACAGGAGCGCCCAGGCATCGAGCTCGGATTCCACCTGCTTGGTGGTCTCGTCGCCCTCCAGCAGGTCGTCCTGCAAGGTGCGGATGGCGAGCTCGACGCCCGAGCGCGCCAGCAGGTCGGCGCGCGCGTGCTGTCCGTGCTGTCGCGTGCTCATCACCTCGATCAGGGAGGTCTTGCCCATCGCGTAGGCCGTGGAGATTGCGACCACCACGAGCACGAGCACGAGCAGCAGGACGACGCCTTCCTCGTCGGCGGGGCGGCTCACTGACAGGCTCCCGCGTCGAAGCCGGGTACGCCGCCCATCAGCACCTTCAGGCGCTGCAGCGGCGCCGAGGGATCGGGTGCGCCCCAGCACTTGTCTTGCACCTCCGAGCGCGCGGAGGCGATCGAGGCCGAGAGCGCCGGGCTCGCGCCGTTGATCGCGTCGGTGAAGGACTCCAGACACTCGTCGACGCTCATCCCCTCGCCGCACTCGGCGGCGGCTTCCTCGCCTTCGCCATCGGGAGCGAGCCGGAACGGCCGCACGCGCAGCTCGATCATCCGCGACGTCTCGGGTCCGGGAACCGCCACGCCATCGGGCCCGGTCTCCCAGAGCGAGACCGTGAGCGCGAGCTGCGTGGGGAGCTGATCGAGCTGCTCCGGCCCGGTGGAGTCCCACCCATCGGCCGAATCCTGCGTTTCGCTGCGGAAGCGCACGAGGAAGAGCGCGACGTTGTCAGCCACGATCTGCGGCGAGTCCCAGGCGACCTCCTTCACGAGCTGAGAGGGCAGGGACTCCTCCTGGCGCAGGAGTGCGAGGCCCGGGCCGGACTGAGACGGGGCGGAGCCGTAGGTGACGAGCGCCAACGAGCCCCGTGCGCTTCCCGGGGAACGGAGCGGCGTCTGCGTGACGAAGCGCAGCTCGTCGCCCTCGGCTTCCGCGTACATCCGCGGCGTGCCGAAGAAGAAATAGGGATGGAGCAACGGATCCGCGCCCTGCTCCCGCTCGACCAGCACCGCCCCCATGAGCTCGCGTTCGAGCCGATCGAGAAGGATCTCCGTCGCGCGGCTGCGCGAGGTGTTCGAGCTCACGCGCGTGTACGCATCCGCGATGCCCTGATACGCCTGGAAGGAGAAGGTGATGATGAGCGCCATGATGAACATGGCGACCAGCACCTCGAGCAGCGTGAAGCCGGTCGACGCAGGAGCCAGACCCGAGACTCCGCGTCGAGGGCTGGGCGCGCAGACGCCGCGCTGCCAAGGCGCCGCCAGCGGCCCGCGGGCTGCTGGCCCGCGGGAGGCGAAGTCGAATCGTTGGATTCTGCGAGCGAGCGCAACGCCGGCAGCGCGGATGGATGCGCGTCTAGACCCGGCGCGTGAGTCTTGGGTCTGGCTCCGAGTCACTGCGGCAGGTCTTCCGGCTGGCGACCCTGCTCGCGATCGGTCTCTTGTGGGTTCTGCTGACGCTGCTGCTCGAGCTGCTGCAGGCGCGCGGGGTCGGGCGGCGCGGTCACGAGCAGGACGAAGGGATCGGCGGCCTCCGGGTCGGTGTCCACCGGAAAGACGCGCACCTCGACCAGCCGCAGCGGTGGAACCTGTCCTTGAACGGGGACCGGCGGCGTTGCGCCCGCCGCGGCGAACAGGGGTGAGGGCGACTGCTTTCCGGGGTAGTCGTCGGGCAATGCCAACGTCTGCTCCGACACCGTGATGTGCCAGCGCAGATCGGCGTCCGGCTCCTCGAAGGCCCCTTCCTGGATGCCGGTCTCGAGCTGGGTTCCGGTTCCGGCTGCAGCCGCGATCTCCTGCTCGATCTCGCGCGCGCGAAGCTCCGCGAGCTGCGTCGCGCGGGCCTCGAGCCGCGCGCGGCCGAGGTCCGCGAGGTTTCGCGTCACGGACTCGAGCAGGAGCCCGAACACCAGGCTCACGATCAGCACCGCGGCCAGCACTTCGATCAGCGTGAAGCCGTCGCGCTCACGGGGTTTCAGGTTCGGGCTCCTCGATGCGGATCTCGCCGGTGAAGGCGACCAGACGGACGCGCAGGTCGTAGCCGCCGTCGTCGCGCAGCCAGATCTCCGCGGGATCGCACGCGCCGTCGGGCGCGAAGCCGATCGCGATCACGCCGTCCTGCTTGGCTTCGTCCGCCAGACGCACCTCGCGCAGGCGCACCTCGTCCGCGTCGTCGAGCGCGCGCCAGTCGCCGATCCGCCCTTCGACCGGCGCGAACGCGAGCTGCGTGAGCGGCGGCGCCAGGTCGAGGTTCTCGGCGTGCTCGGGCAGCTCGCCCGCCGCCTCGTCGAGCGGCAGGGGCAGCTCCTCGACCCGGTAGACCTGCTGGTCCAGGTCGATCACGACGCGCTGTGTCTTGCCTGTCGTCACCGCGCGCTGTGAGACGTACTCGAGCTCGGCCGCGAGCGTCCGGCCGGCGTTGCGGATGTGCACGCCGAAGCCGCCGCCGAGCGTCGTCGTGAAGACCCCCGTCACCAGCACGATCAAGAGCAGCACCACCAGCAGCTCGAGGAGCGTGAAGCCGGCTTCGGCTCTCCGTGGGGTCACGACTCAGTTCGACGCACTCGTTTCCCAGTTGCCGATGTCCGCGTTCTCGCCTTCGCCGCCCGGCTGTCCGTCCGCGCCGAGCGAGTAGAGGTCGAAGCTCTGCGCGTTGTTCTTGCCGGGGCGCTCGTACTTGAACGGCATCTGCCAGGGATCGAGCAGGTCGACGGCCTTCACGTAGCCTCCTGCGGGGTAGCGTCGCGGTCGCGGCTCGTTCGTCGGCTCGTGCACCAGCGCGTCGAGACCCTGGTCGCTCGTCGGGTACATGCCGTTGTCGAGGTTGTAGAGCTCGAGCTGCTGCGTGAGCTTGGTGACCTTCATTCCGGCGATGTCGGAGCGCGCCTTGCCCAGGCGGCTGAACACGTTGGTCGCGAGCACGGTCATCAGCAGCCCGATGATCATCACGACGACCATGATCTCGAGCAGCGTGAAGCCGTCGTTCTCTTTGAATTTCATTGTGGGGTTCTCCTTCGCCGCCGCGGCTAGAGCGCGGAGGTCATGTTCATCAGCGGCAGCAGGGTCGACAGTATGATCACCAGGATCACCAGCGCCACGAAGACCAGGAGGATCGGCCCGAGCAGCGCGAGCATGCGCTCGAGCGCGTTCTCGACCTGTGCGTCGTAGGTGTCCGCGAGCTTGCTGAGCATCGCGGGCAGCTCGCCCGAGGCCTCGCCGACCGAGATCATGTGCGTGACCAGCGGCGGGAACTCGCCGCTCGAGCGCATCTGGGCCGCGATCGAGGAGCCGCGCGTGATCGCCTCCTTGATGCCGTCGACTGCGCGGGCGATCACCGCATTCGAAGTCACGCTGCGCGCGATCTCGAGCGCGCTCACGATGTTCACGCCGCCGGCGGTGAGCGTGGCGAGCGTGCGCGCGAAGCGCGCGATCGCCACGTAGCGGATCAGGCGGCCGAAGACCGGCACGCGCAGCATGAGCCCGTCCCAGGCCAGGCGGCCGCTCTCGGTGCGCACGACCCGGCTCCAGACCAGCACGCCGATGCCGATCGCGATGACCGTCGGGAACCAGTAGACAGTCACGATCTCGGAGACCGCGACCGTGACCCGCGTCGCGAGCGGCAGCTCCTGCTTCATGTCCTTCAGCATCGTGCTGATGTTCGGGATCACCTTCACCAGCAGCACGCCGGCGACCGCGGCGCTGAAGACGAGCATCATGATCGGGTAGATCATCGCGTTGATGAGCTGGTTGCGCAGCGTCATGCGGTTCTCGACGTACTCCGAGAGCCGCTGCAGGACCGGGGCGAGCGCGCCCGACGACTCGCCGGCGCGCACCATCGAGCAGTAGAGCTCGTCGAAGACGTGCGGGAACTCGGTCAGCGCCTCGGCGAGCGACGAGCCCTGGTTCACCGACTCGCGCACCCGCCCGACCACCGCCTTGAAGCGCTCGCGCTCGACCTGCTCGGTGAGCGCGGAGAGTGCCTGCACGAGCGGCACGCCGGCGGAGATCAGGGTCGCGAGCTGGCTCGAGAACATCGACAGGTCGAGATCGGGCACGCGCCGCAGCGCGGGGATCTGCAGCTTCGAGAGCAGCTCCGACGCCTCGCCGCGCGTCTTGCCGATGACGATCTCGGTCGGGAAGATGCCCTCTGCGCGCAGCTTCGCGCGCGCGCCGCGCAGGCTGTCGGCGTCGATCGTCGCGGCAACCGCTCGGTTGCCGGCGGCGACGCCCTTGTAACGGTAGACCGGCATCGGCGTCAGGCCGCCTGCGGATCGAGCGCCGCGACGGCTTCCTCCTCCGTCTGCCGCACGATCTCCGCGATCGACGTCGTGCCTTCGATCACCATGCGCGCGCCGTGGGCGCGCATGGTCTGCATGCCGTTCTTCATGCCGACGTCCTGGATCTGTTTCGAGTCGACGCCGCGCGTGATCATCGCGCGGATCGTGTCGTCGATCAGCAGGATCTCGAAGATGCCCGTGCGCCCGTGGTAGCCGGTGTGGTTGCAGTGCACGCAGCCCTTGGCGCGATACACCGTCCGGCCGGAGACGTCCGCGCGGCTCAGGCCCAGCTCCCCGAGCTCCTCGTCGCTCGGCACGTAGGCCTCGCGGCAGCGCATGCAGAGCACGCGGATCAGCCGCTGCGCGACCGCCGCGATCAGCGACGACGAGATCAGGAACGGCTCGACGCCCATGTCGATCAGCCGCGTGATCGTGCCGGCGGACTCGTTCGTGTGCAGCGTCGAGAACACCAGGTGGCCGGTGAGGCTCGCCTGGATCGCGATCTCGGCCGTCTCCAGGTCGCGGATCTCGCCGATCAGGATCACGTTCGGGTTCTGGCGCAGGATCGAGCGCAGACCCGCCGCGAAGGTGAGCCCGATCGCGGACTTCACCTCGATCTGGCTGATGCCCGGCAGCCGGATCTCGACCGGGTCCTCGATCGTGATGATGTTCTGATCGGGCTTGTTGATGTCGGCGAGCGCCGCGTAGAGCGTGTTGGTCTTGCCGGAGCCCGTCGGCCCGGTGACCAGGATGATTCCGTTGTTGCGCCGGATGAGCCTGCGCAGCGTCTCCTGGTGGCTCTTCGAGAGGCCGATCTTCTCGATCGAGAGCAGCTCCTGGGTGCGCGGCAGGAGCCGGAGCACGCAGCGTTCACCGTACTGTGTCGGCAGGGTCGAGAGGCGCACGTCGTAGTCGCGGCCCGCGATCTTCAGCACGATGCGGCCGTCCTGCGGCAGGCGCTTCTCGGCGATGTCGAGGCGGCCCATGATCTTGATGCGCGTCGTGATCGCCTGCTGCATGCGCCGCGGCAGCGGGCGGATCGGCTCGTGCAGCAGGTTGTCGATGCGGAAGCGCACCACCAGGTCCTTCTCGCCGGGCTGGATGTGGATGTCGCTCGCGCGCTCCTTCACCGCCTGCTGCAGCAGCGAGTTCACGAGCCGGATGATCGGCGCGCTCTCCTCGGAGGAGTCGAGCAGGTCCTCGGGCTCCGAGATCAGCTCGCTCGCGATGTCCGCGAGATCGGATTCGGCGAACTCCCCGGCCACGTCCTCGGCCGAGCTCGCCTGGTCGTAGACGTGGTTGATGCAGTTCAGGATCGCGCGCCGCGTGACCAGCACCGGCTCGCAGCGCGCGCCGGCAAAGACCATGCGCATGTCGTCGAGCGCGTCGGTCAGCAGGGGGTCCGAGATCGCGACCTCGAGGCGGTCCCCGTCGCGCTTGATCGGCAACACGTGATGGTGTTTCGCGAACGAGATCGGCAGCTGCGTGGCGATCTCCGCGTCGATGTCCTCGGGCGCGAGCGTCTCGCGCGTCGGGATTCCGTACAGCACGGAGAGCGCGCCGATCAGCTCGCCCTCGGGCACGAGCTCGAGCTCGAGCAGCAGGTCGGTGAGCCGTCGTCCCGACTGCTCCTGCTTCTTCAACGCCTGGCCCAGGCCTTCCTCGCTGAGGGAGGTGTGCTTGAGCAGAGCTTCTCGGAGCTGAGGTGTGGCCACCGGCGTGCTCCTATGGCTCCACGATGACGAGCGCGGGATAGCCGCGGCTCGCGCTGAGATCGCGCGCGACGGCCTGGGCCTTCGCCTCGGTCGGGTAGGGGCCGAGCTGCACCCAGTGCGTGGTGTCCCCCTGCTCGGTGCGCGAGAGCACGGTCCCGTCGTAGCCGTCCGCGATCAGCCGCTGAAGCAGGCTCACGGCTTCCTCGGCGACCGCGAAGTGCGCGACCTGGACGAGGTACGTTCCGCCGGCCTCGCGCGCCTTCAGCTCCTCCATCTCGGCGCGGCGGTTCTTCTCGCTCGTCTCGGACTGCGAGCGAAGCTCGGGCAGCTCCTCGACCGGGTAGCGCCCGTCGTGACGCTCGAGCTCGCGGCGCACCGGGTTCGGATCGTGCGGAAGGGCGATGCCGGCCTCGACCGCCGCGCGTCGCTCCTCCTCCTCGTCCTCGGTCAGGCTCATCGTCTCCTTGGACCCATCGCGGAAGCGCTCGCGTCCTTCGACGGTGACCTTCTGCAGATCGTCGGGGCCGCGCACGATCTTCGGCGTCAGCACGACCAGCAGATTGGTCTTGCGCAGCGTGTCGGAGGTTCCCTTGAACGCCCAGCCGAGGATCGGGATGTCGCCGAGCCACGGCACCTTCGTCTCGCCGGCGCCCTGCACCTCGGCGAGGATGCCGCCGATCATCACCGCTTCGCCGTCGCGCACGTAGACGACGTTCTCGACCTTGCGGTTGGTGGTGGTCGGGCCGAGCGTGTCGTTGTTGCTCTTCACCTCGCTGATCTCTTGGAAGATGTTGAGCCGCACGGTGTCGCCTTCGCTGATCTGCGGCGTCACGCGCAACGTCACGCCGACGTCCTGGCGCGCGATGTTCTGCGAGGTCTGGAACGGGTCCTCGGCCGAGCCCGTGCTCGTCGAGGTGGCCTGGAGCCGGGAGGTCGGCACGGGGATGTTCTCGCCGACGACGATCTCCGCCTCTTCGTTGTCCGCGGTCAGGATCGTCGGCGCGGAGATGATGTTCGTGTCGTCATCCGTCTGCGACGCGGTGATGATCGCCTGGATGATCGGTACGGAGGTGATCACACCGTTCGGGTCCGTGATGTCGATCGAGCCCGCGACCAGCGCGCTCGTGAACTGGCCCGCGGTCGCGAGTCCGCCCAGCAGGCTGCCGATCGTCGGGTTCGCGCCCGTCGCGCTGCCGAGCCCGAGCACGCCGTTGCTCCCGACCTTGGTGCGGTAGATCCAGCCCGCGCCGAGGTCCTGCTTGTCGTCGACGTCGACCTCCATGATCAGCGCCTCGACCATCACCTGCGGGCGGCGGATGTCGAGCGCCTCGATCACCTCGGAGAGCGTCGCGAACGCCTCCGAGCTGGCTTGGATGATCAGCGAGTTCGTCGGCGCGTCCGCGGTGATGCGCACGCCGTCGCCGAGATCCGCGACGGTGCCGCCCCCGCCTCCGCCGAGCCCGGCCGCGGCGGCCTGCGCCACGCCTCCGCCCAGACCCGTGAGGTTCGTGCGCGTGGTCGTCGCGCGCGGCGTGCTCGATCCGCCCGACGCCAGGCTCGACAGCGTCTGCGCGATCTCCTCCGCGTCGGCGTTCTGCAGCCGGTAGACGTGGATGCGTCCCGCGCCTTTGCGCTGGTAGTCGAGCAGCTCGATGATGCGCTCGATCTCGCGCAGGACGCCCTTGGTCGCGATCACCACGATCGAGTTGGTGCGCTCGTCGGGGATGAAGCGCGGCTCGCCGACGCTGCCGACCACGGTCTCGACGCCGGGGATGCCCGGCTGCGGGTTCTGCTGCTGCTGCACCGCGCGCGCGCGGCGGATGCGCCCGGCCGCCTGGCCCGCGGTTCCGCCGCCGCCGCCCTCGCTGCCGAAGATCTCCTGGAGCTGTGAGGTGAGCTGCGCCGCGTCGGCGAACTCGATCGGGATCAGCTTGATCTGCTCCTGGTAGGTCGAGACGTCGATCTCGTCGATGATGTTGACCAGCCTGCGGATGTTCGCGGCCGAGTCGGTGATGATCAGCGTGTTGGTCGGCGCGTACGCGATCACGCTCGCTTCCTTGGAGACGAGCGGCTTCAAGGTGTCGCTGATCGCGTCGGCCTTCACGTAGCGCAGCGGCAGCAGCCGCGTGATGAACGTGTCGCGGTTCTCGAACGGCTGGCTGCCGGTGACCGTGTCGATCGGATTCTCTTTCGCGTCGCGCAGCGGCACGATCTTCAGGATCCCGCCCGGCGAGGGCACGGTCGTGAAGCCCTTCACCTGCAGGATCGACTCGAAGACGCGATAGGCCTCGTCGACCGAGACGGGCTCCTCGGACATGACGGTCACGCGACCGCGCACGCGATCGTCGTAGAGGAAGTTCTTGCCGGTGGCCTTGGCGATCACGGCGATCACCTCGGTGATCTCCGCGTCCTGGAAGTCGAGGTTGACCGTCGTCTCGCCCGCGGGCGTGTCGTCCTGCGCCCACGCCGGGCCGGCGCCCGCGAAGAGCGCGAAGGCGAGCAGCCCTGCGAGGAGTCGGGCTCCTACAGGCATCGCATCGTCTCCACGCCGTCCGGCTGGCGGCAGCGCAGACAGGCCTGGCCGGTCGAGCTCGACATCAGCGCCTGGGGAAGCGTCTGCACGCCGTCGAGCTTCGCGCCGTTGAGCTCGAAGCAGACGGTGTTCTCGGCCAGACCCGCAAAGGGACCGGCCGCGCGGATGTTCGTCAGCTTCACTCCGCCGAACTGACCGCTCTCGTCGTAGACGGGCGCGATCTGCGCGCCTTCGAGCGCGGCCTGGAGCTTCGGACGGAGCACGTCGCCGCTGGGCTGCGCGGCTTCGGGCGGCGTGCGGTCGCGGAGCTCCTTCAGCCGGTCGGAGAGGCGCGGGGTGCTGCGCGGGTTCACGCGCGTCTGCGCGGTCGGAGAAACCCGGCCCCCCGGCACCGGGATCGTGGAGCTCGGCGTCTCTTCCATGCTGAGCTGCTCGCGCGCGCCGCGATTGTCGATCACCGCGCGCCGCCGCTCGACCGAGAGCAGTCGGACGCCCTGGCTGATGTCCTGGCCGACGCGGAACGCGCGGCGCTTGCCCTGGTCCTCGATGCAGGCGACCGAGCGGTCGATCGGCTGCGCGGCGTAGGTGCCGCAGAGCTTGAGCTGGAGCTGGCTCTCCTTCAGGTCCTCTTCCACGGGGGTGATCGGGCCGGCCTCGCGGGTGCGGAACAGGTTGCGCGCGCCGATCACGGCATAGCGCTCGGGCGACGCGTCTCGTGCGGGGGGCGCCTCGATCGGCGGGAGCCGGGTCGCCGAGATCGAGCCCGCCTTCAGCACGGGTGCGAGCCCGGCGTACACCACCGCCAGGCACGCGATCCCGAGCGCGATCTGGAGGGCTCGCATGCCGTAGCGGAGAAGCACTCGATCCCTACCCCCGAAGGCTTCGTCCCCTGGAAGGGCTGTCGAAGCGAGAAGAAAACCCGAGACATTCCGGCTGAGTCTACGCGGATCAGCATGCCGGTGCCAGATCCATGCGGCGCATCCATGCAACGCGAAAAGACGGCTCTTGGATCGGCAAGTCCGAGCCCGCGACTGTAGGATCTCCGTCCGGTAGATGAAGCGCTCAGCCTTCCTATTCGCCGTTCTCTTCGCCGGGCTCGGCTTGGCCTGGGTCGCGACCGCTCCGACCGCGAGCGCGCCGGGTCGCCTGCGTGCGGCGGCGCTCCGCCTGGCGTTCGTGGGCGCGCCGCTGATGGAGGTCCAGACGCCGGACGCGGAGCTCGAGCTGACCGTCGGGGCGGTCGACCTGATGGTCGCCTTCGTCGGTGGCTCGCGGGTGGCGGTCGAGACATTCCAGTGCCTCCTGAACGACCGCGACGTGACGGCCGCACTCACGCTCGGGCGCAATGGAGCCGTCGGCTCGCTGGTCGGCCTGCACGAGGGCGAGAATCACATCGTCGTGCGCGTTTTCGGCAAGACCTGGTGGGGCGACGGCTACGTCGAGGAGGAGCGCGCGGTGGTCGTGCGCGTGCGGCCGATTCCGTTCATCGACGTCGCTTCCGCCACGCCCGCCCAGGCTTGACACCCGAAGGCCGGTCCCTAGCTTGCGCCGCGTCTGCGAATCGGGCTCCAAGTACCCGATCTAGCATGGGATTTCAGCTAGGGAGAAGCTCTTCATGGGACGAGTGATCGGCATCGATCTGGGCACGACCAACTCCGTCGTCGCGGTCATGGAGGGCGGCGAGCCGAAGGTCATCCCCAACGAGGAGGGCGGGCGCACCACGCCGTCCGTCGTGGCCTTCACCAAGGACGGGCAGCGGCTCGTCGGCCAGATCGCGCGGCGCCAGGCGATCACGAACCCGCACAACACGGTCTTCTCGATCAAGCGCTTCATGGGCCGGCGCATGAGCGAGGTGACCAGCGAGATGAAGCTCGTGCCCTACAAGCTCGTCGCCGGCGACAACGACATGGTGACGGTCGAGGTGATGGGCAAGCGGTACTCGCCGCCCGAGATCTCCGCGATGATCCTGCAGAAGCTGAAGGTGGCCGCGGAGAGCTATCTCGGCCAGCCGGTCACGCAGGCCGTCATCACGGTGCCCGCGTACTTCAACGACGCGCAGCGCCAGGCGACCAAGGACGCCGGCACCATCGCGGGTCTCGAAGTGCTGCGACTCGTGAACGAGCCGACCGCGGCGTCGCTCGCGTACTCGCTCGACAAGAAGAAGGAAGAGAAGATCGCCGTCTACGATCTCGGCGGCGGAACGTTCGACATCTCCGTGCTCGAGGTCGGTGACAACACCGTCGAAGTGCTCTCCACCAACGGCGATACACACCTCGGTGGCGACGACTTCGACGATCGCATCATGCGCTACCTGGTCGAGGAGTTCCGGAAGGACCAGGGCGTCGATCTCTCCAAGGACCCGATGGCGATGCAGCGGCTGAAGGAGGCCGCGGAGAAGGCGAAGATCGAGCTCTCGAACGTCACCGAGACGGAGATCAACCTTCCCTACGTCACGGCGGACGCCTCCGGCCCGAAGCACCTCAACATCCGGCTCACGCGTGCGAAGTTCGAGCAGCTCGTCGACGACCTGCTGCAGCGGACGCTCGAGCCCACGCGCCAGGCGAGCAAGGACGCCGGCGTGCAGCCGGCCGACGTCGACGAAGTCGTGCTGGTCGGCGGCTCGATCCGCATTCCCAAGGTGCAGGAGCTGGTGAAGAGCTTCTTCGGCAAGGAGCCGCACCGCGGGGTGAACCCCGACGAGGTCGTCGCGATCGGCGCCGCGATCCAGGCGGGCGTCCTCACCGGCGAGGTGAAGGACGTGCTGCTGCTCGACGTGACGCCGCTCTCGCTCGGCATCGAGACGCTCGGCGGCGTGATGACGAAGCTCGTGGAGCGCAACACCACGATCCCCACCAAGCGCAGCCAGGTCTTCTCGACCGCGAGCGACAACCAGCCGCAGGTGGAGATCCACGTGCTGCAGGGCGAGCGCGAGATGGCGACGGGCAACCGCACGCTCGGGCGCTTCATCCTCGACGGCCTGCCGCCGTCGCCGCGCGGCGTGCCGCAGGTCGAGGTCTCGTTCGACATCGACGCCAACGGCATCCTGTCGGTCGCGGCGAAGGACAAGGCCTCGAGCAAGCAGCAGTCGATCCGCATCGAGGGCTCGAGCGGCCTCGACAAGGCCGCGATCGAGAACATGGTGCGCGACGCCGAGAGCCACGCGACCGAGGACAAGCAGCGGCGCGAGCGCATCGACGCGCGCAACGCGCTCGACGCGATGGTCTACGAGGCCGAGAAGACGCTGCGCGAGCACCGCGAGCGCATTCCGGTCGCGCAGCTGAACTCGCTCGAGAAGGCGATCGAGGCGGCGAAGCCGTTGCTCGCGAACGAGAACGCCGAGACGTCCGACCTGAAGGCGAGGGGCGAGGAGCTCCAGCGCGCGGTGCACGCGGTCTCCGAATCGCTCTACAAGGCCGAGTCCGCGAGCCGGGCCGAGAACGCGGATGCGCCGGGCCAGGGCTCACCCGGTCCCGACGGCGGCAGCGGCGCGCAGGACGACGGTCAGGTCGTCGACGCCGACTTCACCGAGGAGAAGTGAGCCCGGCTCACGCGGGTCGCTGATGCGCGTACTTCGCGGAAAGATCGCGCGCGAGCTGGTCGAGCTCGAGGCGCAAATGGACCGCGCCTTCGAGCGCGTGCTGGCCTCGGCGGTCCGCCTGCCGGGGGCCGTCGACGTCTGGCGGCCGGCGATGGACGTCTACGAGACGGAGAGCGGCGTGATCCTGCGCGTCGAGCTCGCCGGCGTGCCGAGCGAGGAGGTGCGCGTGGTCGTCGATGGCGAGTACGTGCAGATCTGCGGGCGGCGCGGCCTCCCGCGTGCCGCCGAGGGCCAGCGCCATCTCCTGATCGAGATCTCGCAGGGCCCCTTCGAGCGCGTGCTGCGCATGCGCGCGCCGTACGACGCGGACGGCGTCGTGGCGCGGCTCGAGCAGGGCATCCTGACGGTCGAGCTTCCGCGCAAGGAGAACGCACCGAGAACGATCCAGGTGAGGTCGCAGTCATGAGCGAAGCCGAAGAAGAGCACGACGAAGCGCCGGAGCAGCTCGCGCCACCTCCGATCGAGGAGCCGCTGCCGGAGATTCTGCCGGTGCTGCCGCTGCGCAACACGCTGCTCTTCCCGACGCTGGTCGCGCCGATGGTCGCCACCACCGACCGCGCGAAGCGGCTGGTCGACGACGCTCTCGCGGCGGACCGCCTGATCGTGACCGTCGCCGCGCGCGACGCGGAGGTGCCCGAGCCGGCGCCCGAACACCTGTACTCGGTCGGCACGGTCGTGCGCATCCTGCGCATGACCAAGGCCGAGGACGGCGCGCAGCGGCTCTGGGTGCAGGGGCTGCGGCGCGTCTCGATCGAGTCGTACGAGCAGAGCCAGCCGTACCTGCGCGCGCGCGTGAAGGCGATCGCCGAGACGCAGGTCGCGAGCCTCGAGCTCGAGGCGCTGCATCGCAACGTCGCGCGGCAGTTCGCCGTCGTTGCCGAGGGCTCGCAGAACATCTCGGAGCCGGTGCGCGCCATGGTCGCGCAGCTCACCGACTCCTCGGCGCTCGCGGACGTCGTCGCCGCGAACCTCGGTCTGTCCGTCGCGGATCGGCAGGAGCTGCTCGAGACGCCGGACGTCCAGAAGCGGCTCGAGCGACTCTCGGAGCACCTCGCGCGCGAGGCCGAGGTGCGCTCGCTCGAGCAGGAGATCCGCACGCAGGTCCAGGAAGAGCTCTCGCGCAGCCAGCGCGAGTACGTGCTGCGCGAGCAGGCGAGGGCGATCCGGCGGCAGCTCGGCGAGTACGAGACGCCGACCGAGCAGGTCGAGGAGCTGCGGCGCCGCATCGAGGAGGCGAAGGTCCCCGAGAGCGTGATGGAGGTCGCGGAGCGCGAGCTCCAGCGCCTGGCCGCGCAGCCGCCCGGTGCGATGGAAGCCGGCACGATCCGCACGTATCTCGAGTGGATCGCGGACCTGCCGTGGTCGAAGTCCACCGAAGACACGCTCGACGTCGCCGCGGCGCGCGCGATCCTGAACGAAGATCACCACGGCATCGAGAAGGTGAAGGAGCGCATCCTCGAGTTCATCGCCGTGGTCAAGCTGAAGCGCGACCTGCGCGGCCCGATCCTGTGCTTCGTCGGTCCTCCGGGAACTGGCAAGACGTCGCTCGGCCGCTCGATCGCGCGCGCGGTCGGACGCAAGTTCGCGCGTCTGTCGCTCGGCGGCGTGCGCGACGAGGCGGAGATCCGCGGACACCGGCGCACCTACGTGGGCTCCCTGCCCGGGCGCATCGTCCAGACACTCCGCCGTGTCGGCACCAACAACCCGGTCTTCATCCTGGACGAGATCGACAAGCTCGGCGCGGATTTCCGCGGGGATCCGTCGTCGGCGCTCCTGGAGGTCCTCGACCCGGAGCAGAACTCGGCCTTCAGCGATCACTATCTCGAGGTGCCCTTCGACCTCTCGAAGGTGCTCTTCATCGCGACCGCGAACATGCTCGAGAACATCCCGCCGGCGCTGCGCGACCGCATGGAGGTGATCGCGCTGCCGGGCTACACGGTGGAGGACAAGCTCGAGATCGCGCGCCGGCACTTGCTTCCGCGCCAGCTCACGCAGCACGGCCTCGCCGATCGTGCGCTCGAGGTCACGGACAACGCCGTCCGCGCGGTGATCCAGAACTACACGCACGAAGCGGGCGTGCGCAATCTCGAGCGCGAGCTCGGGAAGATCGCGCGCAAGCTCGCGCGCAAGGTCGTCGAGGGCTCTCCCGGCGCGGTGAAGGTCGACGCGGAGGACCTGCACGACCTGCTCGGTCCGGTGCACTTCGAGCCCGAGGTCGCCGGCCGCCTGCAGATCCCGGGCGTCTCCGTCGGTCTCGCGGTCACCGAAGCGGGAGGCGAGATCCTCTTCATCGAGGCCACGCGCATGAAGGGGAAGGGCGAGCTCAAGATCACCGGCTCCGTGCGCGACGTGATGCGCGAGTCGGCGATGACGGCGGTCTCGCTGGTGCGCACGCTCTCCCAGCCGCTGGGCCTGGATCCGAAGCTCTGGAGCGAGAGCGACATCCACATCCACGTGCCGGCGGGCGCCACGCCGAAGGACGGGCCGAGCGCGGGCATCGCGATGGTGACGGCGCTCACGAGCGTCCTGCTCGACCGGGCGGTTCCGCCGGACCTGGCGATGACGGGAGAGATCACCCTGCGCGGCAAGGTCTTGCCGGTCGGCGGGATCAAGGAGAAGATCCTCGCGGCAAAGCGAGCGGGGATTTCACACGTGCTCATCCCCGCGGACAATGAGAAGGATCTGGCCGAGATTCCCGCGGATCGGATCTCGGACCTGAAGATCGAGCCGGTGGAGAGGATCGAGCAAGTGCTGCGAATCGCATTCGGGCGGGACGTGCTGAAGTGAAGCGGGCTTCGAGCCCGCCGTTCCTCGCCGTGTTCGCGCTCGCGCTGCTCTCGAGCGCGTGCGCCACGCGCGCGAGCTACCAGGCCGAGATCGCGCGGCAGCGCGCGCTCTCGTCCGACCTGATCTCGTGCAAGCAGCGCACGCTCGACATGAGCAAGACGCGCGAGAAGCTCCTGCTCGAGAAGCAGTCGCTCGACATCGAGCGCATGGATCTGATCGGCGAGATCGAGGCCGAGCGCGCGGGCAACGCGTCGATGCGCGAGGCGCTCGAAGCCGAGCGCGCGGCGCGCACGACCAAAGAGGCCGAGATCCAGCAGCTCTCCGGCACGTACCAGAGCCTGGTCGAGCAGCTCGAGTCGGAGGTGCGCTCCGGCGAGGTGGAGATCGAGGAGCTGCGTGGACGGTTGCAGGTGCGCGCGCTCGATCAGATCCTGTTCGACTCCGGCAGCGTCGAGATCAAGCCGCGCGGGCGCGACGTGCTCGTGAAGGTCGCGAAGCAGCTCGCGAAGGTCACCGACCGCCAGGTCCGGGTCGAGGGCCACACGGACGACGTGCCGATCGCGACCGCGCGCTTCCCGTCGAACTGGGAGCTCTCGGTCGGCCGCGCAGCGGCGGTCGCGCGGCTCCTCGCGGAGCAGGGTGTCTCGCCGCAGCGGCTCGAGGTGGCGGGCTTCGGCGAGTTCCGCCCGATCGCCGCGAACGACGCCGCCGAAGGCCGCGCGCGCAATCGCCGGATCGAGATCGTGCTCGCGCCGCTCGCCCCGCCCCCAGCGGAGTGAGCGAGCGCGCGCTGCTGGTCGCGCTGCACCGCGCGGCGCTCGACGAGGTTCACGCGGGTCGCGCGCTCGCACGCGCGCTCGCCGCCGACGATCCTGGACCCGGGCCGTTCGCGCTGCTCGCCGCCGGCAAGGCCGCGTGCGCGATGGCCGAGGCCGCGTGCGCGTCGCTCGGCTCGCGCGTCGCGCGCGGGGTGGTCACGACGAAGGACGGCTACGCGCGCCCGATCGCAGGTCTCTCGGTGCGCGAGGCGTCGCATCCGTTGCCCGACCGGCGGAGCACCGCGGCGGGACGCGATGCGCTCGCGTTCGCGGACGCGCTTTCCGAAGGTGAGGAGCTCCTGGTGCTGCTCTCCGGCGGCGCGTCGGCACTCTGGTGCGCGCCCGCCGCGGGGATCTCGCTCGCGGAGAAGCGCTCCGCGAACGAAGTCCTTCTGCGCGCGAGCGTCGCGATCGGCGAGCTGAACGCGGTGCGCAAGCACCTCTCGGCGCTGAAGGGCGGGGGTCTCCTGCGGGCCGCGCGCGGCCGCCGCGTGCGCGTGTACGCCGTCTCGGACGTTCCCGGCGATGCGCTCGCCGACATCGGGTCCGGGCCAGCCAGCGCGGATCCCACGCGCTTCGCGGACGCACTCGACATCGTGCGATCGCACGGGCTCGAGCCGCTGCTCGCGCCTGCCGTCCGCGCGCGCCTCGAACGCGGCGCCGCGGGCGGGCTCGAGGAGACGCTGAAGCCCGGCGATCCGGCGGCGGCGAACGGCCGCGGCAGCGTGATCGCATCCCTCGGCGCGGCGCTCGCCGCGGTCGAGCGCGCAGCCGAAGCGCGCGGTCTGCGCGTGCGCTCGCTCGGCCGCGCGCTCGATGCGGACGTCGCCGCGCTCGCGCCGCGTCTCGCGGCGGAGGTCGTCCGCGCGCGCGCCGACGGCATCGAGCTGATCGTCGCGGGTGGCGAGCCGACGGTGGCGGTGCGCGGCCCGGGCCGGGGAGGGCGGGCACAGGAGCTCGCGGTCCGGCTTGCGCTGGCGCTCGCGGGCGAGCGCGGCTGGACCGCGCTCTGCGCGGGCACCGACGGCAGCGACGGCCCGACCGACGCCGCGGGTGCGTTCGCGGACCCGGACCTCGCAGTGCGCGCGCGTGCGCTCGGCCTCGACCCGCTGCACGCGCTCGCGAGCAGCGATGTCCATCCGCTGCTCGCAGCCACCGGCGATCTGTTCCGCACCGGGCCGACCGAGACCAACGTGGCCGACCTGCTGCTCGTGCGGGTGCAGCGCGGCGGGTGATACGATCCCGCGCGCGTGCGAAGGTGGACCTGGATAGCGCTGCTCGCGGGGCTCGTGGCTGCGCCCGCGGGTTGGCTCGTCACCGACCACCTGGAGTCGCAAAACGAGTTCTGCACGAGCTGCCATCTGGATGTCGGGACGCCCCTGCACGAGCCGAAGATGAACGACTTCCTGCACGAGCCGGCGGAGAGCCTCGTCTCTGCACACCACGCGGCCGAGGCCGGGTTCCGCTGCATCGACTGCCACGGCGGCGCGAGCTTCCCGAACAAGCTCCGCGTGAAGACGGTCGCCGCGCGCGACGCGCTCATGTACGTGCTCGGGCGCTTCGCGGAGCCGAAGGACATGGAGTACCCGCTCTGGAACGAGGACTGCGCGAAGTGCCACGCCACCTACGCGCCCACGCGCGACGACGCCTTCCACGCGGTGGGCGTTCACAACCTGCCCGCGTTCGAGTACGAGTGTGTAAAGTGCCACCTGGCGCATCCGACCGGCCGCAAGGCGTCGCTCGACTATCTCGAGCCCGAGCCGACGGTCGCGGTGTGTCGAAACTGCCATGAGGAGTTCTGAGAGATGAAGCGCGCATCGATCGTCGCCCTGTCGGCCTTCTCCGTCTGTGCGGGCTGGCTCGTCCCTGCGTCTCCGGCGCTCGCCTATCCGGGCGGCACGCCGTCCTATGTCGCGGACGTCGCGCCCTACTGCGCGTCCTGCCACTCCTCGGTGTCGGAGGACCAGCTCCAGGGCGTGCCTGCGCCGCGGATCAGCGCGGAGCTCGCCGCGAACAAGCACATCGCCAAGATCCAGACCGCGGGCGACGGCTCGCCGTACAACGGGCTCTCCTCCGTGCAGCGCCAGGCGCTGATCGACGGCATCAAGAAGATCGACGCCGCGACCACGATCAAGCTCACCGCGCCCGCGACGGCGAAGCCCGGAGAGGTGATCGACGTCGTCGTCGAGGTGACGGGCGGATCCGCACCGGTGCTCGGCATCGCGCTGGTCGACTCGAATCAGCGCTGGCAGGGGAGCCCGGTGATGGCGGCCGGCTGGTTCGTCACGGAGAAGCCCAAGGTGACCGGTCCCGACGGCAAGCCCCAGACGAAGTTCACCGACGGCCGCAATCCCGCGCTGGCGGCGGGGATCAGCTACGTGAACGTGTACGAGATCGCGGCGGATCCGGTCGCGGGCAAGTTCTCCACGGTGAAGGTCGCGTGGAAGCTGCGCGCGCCGTCGCAGCCCGGCAGCGCCCCGCTGGCCGCGGTGCTTCTCTACGGAACCGAGCTCTCGTCGCCGAACGGCGCGGTCGAGACGGCCACCGGCAAGGGTCCGCTCGGCGGATTCGGGGGCAGCTCGGGCCGCGTGAAGTTCAGCGACGTCGTGCAAGTGAAGCTGCAGTAGGACCGGAGACGCGAGATGCCCGTCGATGCGGAGACGTTCAAGAAGACCCTCGGTAGCTGGGCGAGCGGCGTCACGATCGTGACTTCGCGGTTCGGCAACGAGTGCCTGGGCATGACGGTGTCGGCGTTCACGTCGGTGAGCCTGTCGCCGCCGCTGGTGCTGATCTGCGCCGACAAGGCCTCGAACACGAACGTGCTGATCCAGAAGTCGCGCGCGTTCAGCGTGAACGTGTTGGCCGGCGATCAGAGCGCGCTCTCGAACCTGTTCGCCGACAAGAAGCGCGAGTCGATCCGCTTCGACGGGCTCGAGTGCCTGCCCGGCGCGACGGGCTGCCCGCGCCTGCCGGGGACCCTCGCCGTCCTCGACTGCCACGTCCGGGACGAGATCGATGCGGGCGACCACATCGTGTACATCGCGAGCGTCGAGGCCGCGGAGCTCGAGAGCTCGCGCGAGCCGCTGGTCTACTACAAGGGCGGGTACCAATCGCTCCTGCCGAGATAGCTAGCGGACCCGGCGCGGGCGTAGCCGCGCCACCGCTCTTCGCTCGGCTTCGCCTCGCTGCGCGCTTCGCTTGCCATAGCGTGCGCTAGCGGAGCTGGCCCGACCAGCGCTCGGGCAGCAGCACGATCATCGCCGGCACCAGGAGCACGGCGGCGAGCGCGTTCACGCCCATCAGGATCGAGAGCAGGAGGCTCATCTCGGCCGAGAAGCGCAGGCTCGAGATGGGGATCCAGAAGATGATCCCGACCAGCAAGGTCGACGCGGTGAAGCCGATCGCCAGCCCGGTGGTGCGGATGGCGTGCTGGACGGCGAGCACGCGGGTCGCGTGGCGCGGGCGCTCCTGCAGCACGCGGTCGACGAGGTAGAGCGCGTAGTCGATGCCGACCCCGACGCCGATCGCCTGCACTGGCAGCGTGTTGACGTCGATCGCGATGCCCGCGACCGCCTGGACCGCCAGCGCTGCGAGCGACGCGGTCGCGAGCGAGGCGATGAGCAGCAGCGAGATCACCATCGAGCGGTAGCTCAAGAGGATCACCAGGAACGTGGTGACGAAGACGATCACGATGCTCATGTCGCTCGAGGCGCCGATCTCGTCGATCGACGCAGCGAGCACGCCGATCGAGCCCGCCGCGTAGCGCAGCTCGACGCCGTCACGCAGCCACGTGCCGCTCGGCTGCAGTGCGAACTCGCCATCCGCGCTCGCGCGCAGCCAGAGCTCGTACGGGTTGCGCCAGCCCGAGTGGCGCACCTCCGCCGCGATTCCGTCGGGTCCCTCCCAGCGCGCGCCGTCGACGATCAGAGGCTCGGCACCCTCCGCCTTCACTTCGAGGCGATGCTCGACCGGCGGGAGAATGGGATTGATCCATCCCAGCCGATGCAGCCAGTCCGGCTCGGCGGGCCGCAAGCGGACCGCGAGACTGCCGTCGAGGCGCACGTCCTCCGCGAAGCGCGTGAGCCGCTCGATCGCGCCCTCCACGGTGGGCGCGCGGTGGTCGCGATAGAAGACGCGAATCGCGAGCGACGTGCTGTCGCGCGAGCGATAGGGATCGAGGATGCCCGGCGCCGGGACGCTCGTCTCCATCAGGTAGGAGATGCCGGAGATCTCCGCGGTGGTCTGCATCCACATCGCCCAGCGCGGGTCGTCGTTGTGGAAGAGCCGGCTGGTCTGCTTCTGCAGATCGACCAGCGAGACGCTTCCGCCCGCGTTCTCGTCGGTCTCGAGCGTGCGCTGGAGTGACTCGACGAGCTTGAAGGCGTCGGGGGTGTAGACGCGCCCGGGAATTCCGGACTGGGCGACGACGAGCAGATCGTCCAGGCCGAAGAAGCGCGTGCCGATCTCGCGCGCCGCGACGTTGAAGTCCGCGTCGGGGTAGAGGATGGGCGTGCCCGGGCGGTGCTCGCCGACCGGAACGTCGCGCGCGAGCACCCCGCAGACCACGGTGACCGCGGCGAAGACCGTGACGATTCCGATCGAGCCGGCGCGCGAGCCGACCAGGTTCGCCGCGGCGCCGAGCGCGCGGGCCGCCAGCGGCAGCACGTAGTGCCGGCGCTCGCGCGGTGCGGGCAGGTAGAGGATCAAGAGGCGGTTCAGCAGCATCTCCGTGACCAGGATCGACGCCGCCCAGAAGGCGCACAGGAGACCCAGCTTGTGCATGATCGGGATCGTGGCGAGGGCGATCGTGAGGAGCCCGATGCAGTCGGTCACGATGCCGAGCGTGCCCGGCAGGAGCAGCTCGGCCATCGAGCGGATGCACGCCTCGTCCTTGTCGCCGAGGTCCTCGTACTCCTCGTAGAAGCGCTCGACGAACTGCACCGAGTGACTGATCGCGCGCGACGTGATCAGCATCGGAATGACGAGCACGAGCGGGTCGAGGTTGTAGCCCGCCCAGGCCGCGAACCCGAGTCCCCAGACCACGTTCACCGCAGCGCCCGACATCGGCAGGAAGACGCCGTAGATGCGTTGGAAGTACGCCCAGAGCAGGAGCACCGACACGATCAAGGTGAGCGCGAAGATCAGCAGGATCTCCGTCGCGAACGCGAAGGTCCAGCCGAACAGCAGCGGCTGGCCGGTCATGTAGACCTCGACCGGGTACTTCCCCTCGATCTCGCGCTTCGCGGCCTGCATGTGCTTGAAGAGCGCGCCGTAGTCGAGCCGGGTCTCGACGAAGCTCGCGCGCACGAGCGCGGCGCGCTCGTCCATCGCGACCAGCACGCCGAAGACCGAGGGGTTCCGGCGCACGCGCTCGCGCAGCTCCGCGAGCTCTTCCGGGGTCGTCGGGATCTCCTCGATGAGCTGGGGCGAGTGCAGGGTGCCGTCCTGCCGCACGCGCGCGTCGCGCGCGGTGCGATGGGTCAGGCTCGTGACGAGGTTGTGGTCGACGCCCGTCTCGACCGCGCCGGTCGAGGACGAGCGCACGATCCGGTCGGCGAGCGACACGAGCGCGTGTACGAACGCCTCCACCGGGCCGCGCGGCTTCACGTACGCGCTGGCCGGGAGCGCATTCACCTCGGCGGCGACGACCGAGGAGTCCATCAGGTCGGTGAGCTCGCCGATCGCGCGCAGCACCTCGGGCTGATAGATGTCGCCGTCGCGCGGCACGATCGCGCCGACCACCGTGTTCGCGTTGCCGTAGATGTCGCGATAGCTCTCGTAGGTGTGGATGAACGGGTGCGCTCGCGGCAGGAGGTCGAGGTACTGCGTGTAGATCTCGAGGTGGCGCATCTGGAACAGGAAGAACCCGGTGATCAGCGCGATCCCCACCGCGAACCAGTTCTTCCGCCGCGCGAAGAAACGCGAGAATCGCTCCGCGCCGCTCACGATCCGTTCCCCCCGCGCACGACGGCGAAGTGCGCGCCGCCGTCGTTGGAGCGCAGCACCAGCCCGCGCGGCCCGACCGCGTAGGCGCGCTGCGCGTCGGCGAACTCGACGTCCGTCAAGGTCATCGGCAGCACCGGCGACTCGGCCTCGCGGAACGTGCGCCCGCCATCGTCGGAGAGCGCGAGCAGTCCGCCTTCGCCGGAGATCACCACGCGCGCGCCCGCGCCGCCGACGCCGAACAGGTCCTGCTTGAACGGCGTGGTCACGCGCGACCACGTCGCACCGCCGTCCTCGCTGCGCAGGACCGCGCCGCCGAGCCCGACCGCGACGCCGGTCGATCCCGCGTCGTCCATCCAGACGTCGAAGACGTAGAGATCCTCGGGAACCCCCGCGAGCTTTCCGCGCTTCCCGGGCGGCGCCCCGCCGGGCAGGCGCTCGATCGTTCCGAACTCGCCGGCCAACGCGGCGTCGCTTCCCGCCTTCGCGATCCGGCCGAGGATCACGTCCTGCTCGCGCGGAATGCAGCTCCAGTGCGCGCCGCCGTCGGCCGTGTGGAGCTGCAGCCCGTAGTCGCCGACCGCGAGCGCCGCGCCCGCACCCGAGCTGTACAGACCGAAGACGTGGCGATCGAACGGCGTGGGCCGGCGCGTCCAGGTCTTCCCGCCGTCCTCGGAGCGGAGCACGACGCCCGCGCGTCCCGCCGCCCAGACCTCGTCGCCCGGACCGAGCGCGACCGTGTACATCGGCTCGTCGGTGCCGGTCTGCGGCGCGTCCCAGGTCGCGCCGCCGTCCTGCGAGACGATCACCGTGCCGAAGTAGCCCGCCGCCGCGACGCGATCGGCGCGCGCCGCGACCGCGAACAGGTCCGCGCGCGCGTGCAGCGCGTAGCGGTCCGCGACCGTGCCGTCGGTGCCCGCGAGCTTGAACGCGCGATCGGGATTCACCTCGGCGGTGATGCGCTGCACGAGCTCGTCGTCCCCAAGCGACGCCGCGCCGCAGCGGATCTTCTCCGACAGCAGGCCCTGCGCGAGGATCGAGTACGCGTGGCTCTGGTCTTCGA
>Ga0210377_10000453_pt1 | contig 39521 bp, 67 predicted proteins | sample PLM4_65_b1redo_FD_155480 | JGI IMG/M metagenome (GOLD analysis project Ga0210377, IMG submission 155480) | Groundwater sediment microbial communities from an aquifer in East River, Colorado, USA - PLM4_65_b1 redo | ecosystem: Environmental > Terrestrial > Soil > Riparian zone | place: USA: East...
CAATGTCATGAGTGTTGTGCCAAGCGGTTACTCAGTAGCCAATTGCGTACCGGGGTAAATTCATCACGTGTAAATACTGATTCGGCGCCCTCCCATTGGTTAATCCCTAATGTTTTGCCTTCGGTCAAAACGCCCTTTACCAATTCCGTGAATTGATCTAAGGTACAGGGAACAATCATTCGTGACATTGCAGGAAATGCAGTATCGTGATTTGTTTCAATCCTGAGGACGGTTTCAATCTGTACAGGTTCTTGCTGCATTGGTTCTTGCGGAATTTCATCTATAACGTTTTCTTCCTCTACCTCTTGCTCTTGCACTTGCACTTTACGTTGACGAAATGCAAATGCCCCAACACCAACCAGAAAAACGCCCATTCCTACAAATACAAACATTCTTAGAATAAAATCAACCATCCAATATCTAGAATAGTTTTCTGCATTGGTCATTGCAACCATCTGTGTAGGTGCCTCTTTTGTCGCTGTCAACGCACCGGCCATCAAAGCCTGTTGCTGTGGGACCTGTGTATTGATTGCAGACTGTTGTGTCTGTGTAAGTGGGATTGACGTAAACGCGGCTGTTACTGTCCAACCATATACAATCATATTTTCAGATTGCGCTTGTTGTGTGCCCTGTGCATTTGACAAAGCTATCTCATGTTCCCGTTGCTCGTGGGCACTAGTCGCCTCTACAACCAAACGATTTGCCGCGTCTGCTTCTGCCTGAGAAGTTGCTGCCTGATTCAATGCAATAGCAACCTGAGATAATGCAACTTGTGAGGTTGCATTGAAATCAATCGTAGCAGTGGGTATGGGCGTTTTTGTTTGTGGAATTGTCGTAGATTGCAAAGCACGATACTCAGTAGTAACGGGGGGAGTCTCGAAACTTACATTTGCCCCACTACATGCAACCATTAAAAACGCGATAACGATGTATAAAATCTTTGTCATTTAACCTCATTCAGGAAGATTGCCAGAATGACAATCACAAATTTTATTTGAACTTTGCCGAACGGTTTGCGTTACTGGCTGGCGTTTTGTGCCAACTCAGTTGATTTTTCAGACGGCGTAAGCCAGTCCAGTGCAAGCTGTGTTAGCCCGCACTCAATTGGAAAGCGACCACTACGACCATCTTTCCAAACTGTATATTCAGCGAAGCCACGCCGAACAATCGCTTCAACTGTGGGAGTACCCCAGCAGGGGCCATTCCATGAATGCCAACCATCACGCGCCCAATACCCACCAGGGAAGCGAACCAATTTATTACCGTGACGCGCCATGTGATAAATTGCAGAGATCATCTTTTTCGATAACTCAATTTTCATGTGACCTACTTTCGCAAAGAGCGGGCTAACGGATTGCGTTACCCGCAAGGGATAACGTCCTCCACTTCCTCAGGAAATGGGTCATATATCTCGATTGCATCTATTGCATATACTTCGCCATTGTCGTAGATAATTATCATTTCAATTCATCTTTTTTTACTTTTTGTAATGCTTGAATTAATTTGTTTAATTCTTCTGGTTCAACAATTATAAAATTTTCTTCCTCTTCGTCACGTTGTGTAATATAAACGCAAGAAAAAGAGCCGTCTACATCATATGCTGTTTCAATATCCAAATATTTTGATATTTTTATTTTCATATTAATACTCCTGTTGTCCGCGCCAATGCAGTAACAGCCATTGACTCAGACATATTATTCATTCTTGCATACAAATTTATTGCATCAAGTGGCTTCATACCGCATACTTGACACCCATACAATTGCCGGCGCGTGTCAATCCATGCAGAGGGTTTATTGTCATCATGGAAAATACACTTACAAGCTAACCAACGTCCATCACCAGAAGTTTTATACGCATCTGGAAATAACGCCTCAATTCGCACAGACTGCTTAACTTTAGTAATTAGGTCAATATCTGTAACTTGTTGTGAAGCCGCCGCAAAGGGGTCATACTCAGTATCCTGGGGGGCTACCTCAAACTTACCCTCTATTTTCCCCACAGAAACGCTAGGAGCTACACAAGGAAACAACTCCAATGGCAATATCGTTTCCAAATCCCACACCACAGGAAAAACTATATCGGTATTCATTGCCGTATAAATCGCGCCACTTGGATGCGTGGATCCTGGTCCCACACAATAGCCGTGATATTTCACATCTACGCCATGGCGCTTTTGGTTATTGCCGCCAGTCGGCATTGTCACATACACATGTGCACCGCGGGCAGTTTGGACCATGAATGGCATTGGTAAAACTTCCACGTGTTTATTTAACGTTGCGTAGTAGTCAAGCCACATTGCAAATGCATGCATGTCATCAAAGTCTAAGATAGCCAGGTTATTCCACCCAGCAATGACACCATAATTTTGCCAACCAGAATAAAGCCAATTGGTAACTTGGTACTCAGTAGCCAATGTTGTCTTATAAAGCTCCCACGTCCCACCCATCAGATTAGACGCTGGTTCCTTGCCACGATGCCGCAAGGGGATCACTGCAATTCCCATTTTTACGAAAAGCTGTGCAAAAGCTAGTTTGTCCATATTTTGTACTCCAGTTGTCTAACAGAATGTTTATGCGAAGTTGTCTGACAAATTAGTAGTGATAGTGGTGATACTGGTGAGACTTACGACATCCTTAATACCTTTTAAATCTTTTTTAGCCTCGCGATAGGTAAAAAGGGTTAAGGATAGGCTAAGCCTCACCAGTCTCATTAATTTATGGCACATTAGAGGCACTTGTCCAAACCGAAATTTCAACGCCTTGCCAGAATCTGCGACCACTTATAACAATTCTTTGAAAGCCTAATCGTTGCCATTCATCTGCCATACGAGTGCTGCTCAATGCTTTATGACCATTTTTAAAACACCAATCTTTATATTCATTGTATAAATCTTGTGCCCCAGTACGACACAGGTTATCCAATAAATTAATTACTGCGCCAATATCATCAAGGAACATTTTAGGAATATCGTTATGTGCCTGAAAATCTTTCGTTGCGTCTTGTATAGATTGAGGTACTAAAAACTTACCACGTTTACGAAGTCGGTCTAATCCTTCAAGTGCCCAGTTCAAAATACCAGCGCCTTCGGTTTTAATACACTCTTTCAGTTCAATACTTTTTTGATTTTCAGGAAGAGATGGAAATTTAATAACCTTCACGCGACGCATAATTCCATCATTAGCACTACTAACACGAGGCAAATCATTCATAGCCCAAATAATCTTTGCAATGGGAAGAATTTCTATTGCGTCATAGTATTTGCGTTCTACTGTAATAGTTTCACCGCTGATAATTTCATTCACAATATAACTGGCAGTAATAAAACTTTCCGGCTGTTCAGCAGAATAAATTAATGTCTTTCCTGGTAAATTGCAAAGAGCAAATTTGGAACGTTCAATATCTGTCAACCCAAGTTTCGCGGATCTTGACCCAAGCATTGCCTTAAATCCTTCAAGAATGGTTGATTTTCCACTTCCAGGAACCCCCTGAAGCCACACAGCGATTTCATGACTTGTATCAGGAGTGAGAGAATATCCAGCAAACTCCTGCAAGAATTGTGATTCCTTTTGAATTCGTTGAAGTGCTTTTTTGAATTCAGGGCAGTCGGCAAATGGATCATAATCAAATGGCAGTTGTGATGTGAAATAAACACTTGGCGTATGAGGTAAAAGGCTTTTAGTTGGTATGTGAAGTACACCATTCTTACATGGGATATATTCAGTGTTTGCATCCCATAGCACTAAAGGAATAACAATATCAACTCTTGCAAGTTCCATTACACTATCAACCAAGCTTGCAGAATTTCTAACACCCTCAGATTTTGCTTGATCGACAATATGTTTGATTTCCCGTTTGATTATGTCTCTTTCAATCACTGGATATATTCCATTGATATATCTGCGCCATTCGCCCATACCATAAACAGTATGCCGGTTTCGCATCAACCAACGCGCGGCAAGCTGGGAATGATCAGGAGCGTTTGAACGGCTTCCCGGTTGGACCGCTGGTGGAATAGGCGCGGGGATTGCATCGTCATCAGGCGGAGGAGTGTATTGAGGATCAGCCATCATTATTTGCCTTCAAGAATAAAAACTTCTGTTTCTGGTATGTCATTCAAAACATCTTGAATAGAAACTAACCTACATTCTGTATGATTGAATTGATCTGAAACCCATACGGGATACCGCGCGAATCTATTATTTTCAAAAAACCAGTTTTGTAGTTTTTTGAAGGGCATAAGATAGCCTAACGCACTAATTCCATCTGACAATGTTAAACAATAAAACAAGAAATCGCATTGACCATAAGCCATCCAACCCGGTCTTTCGTATCCCTTATTCGTGCATGACCAAAATTCCAAGCAGATTTTTTCATACAGATACCCAGGCCAGCGTACTATTTTTTCCTCGATAGTTATGATGTTATTTCCCTCTTTTTGCAAGATAGTATCAATGGCCTCTTTTTGAAGTCTCTCAGAGAGTTTTCCTTTATCCATGAAAACGAATCGACTCTCGTGTCCAAATTTCTGATAAAAGGGTTTTAGCATTTCATCCCTTCTTCTTCTTTGATAGTCATCATCTGTTTTTGCATGACCATGTATCATGATTGATTCCCCCATGCGTCCCAACCTTTGCGCTGGTTTCTAGCAAATAATTCAACCCTTTCAAGCTCTGGGTACATGCGTTCTATTATTTCGTAGACACATTCGGGTTTTACGCTGTGACCTGTTCGGGGTGCTTCAATAACCGAATCTGGTTTATTTTCTGGTGTTGGAATATCGCCACGAACACCAATAAATAAATACTCATGTCTATTTCTAACCCAGTGACCGGGGCCAATGGAAGGTTTTACCCATACCATGCTTGTGCGATATTCGAATCCCCAAGCATCAAGAACCTGTATTCCTTTTTTTAACATGGGGGTTGTCGCCCAAAGGAAAATCACTGCATTTTCTGAGCAAATAGCATTTATCGGGATTTCACAAATCTTATCAATCGACATGGTTGGATATTGATTTTCGATTTTTCGGCTATCGCTTATTGGATGTTCATATTGCCAAGGGGGATCGGCAAGAATGACGCTGTATTTTTTCCCTTTTTTGTCAAGCGGTTTATTGCCTTGTGATATTTTCTCTATCTTTGCCTCGCGTGTGAAACGCCGCCCATATTGCGAGACAGCCAATTTCCCGTTGTTGATATTTTCAATAATGGTAACTGGCGCAATTTCGTAAATACGCTTTGCGCTTGCTACAAGTCGGGGAGAAACGTTCATCATTTTTGCGGCTTGTGCTTGTGATAGTGGTTTTGCTTCCCATGCGTTTATATCTTCTATGGGACTACCCCCGATATGCAAATTTGCAGAACGGTTTTGTTTTAGTGTGTCTGTGCGTTTCATATTTGCCAACTTTGCTGCTATCATTGCCCTCTGACTTTCGTTTAAATGACGGCGATGTAAATTGTGGCGCAATACAAACTCTAGCGGATCACTACCATGATTGAGAGTAATAAAAACAGGCTCAACTTTTGCCGCTTGTGCGGCTTTGTATCGGTTTCGTCCGTCTAGTATCTTATCTTCATACATCACAATTGGTGAGGACGTGTCATAGCCATTTACGCACATGTCCTCAACAAGTAAATTCAATTCCGCTTCACTCATCATTGGAAATAAATTAGCTAATTCATGAAATTCCATTATTTTCCTCTATATCAGTTTCAACGCAAAAAGCCGACTCCCTGTTTTTCTAGGTGCTTGTCACAGTCACGCAGGATTAACAGAGAATCGGCTATTTGACTAGAAAACAAAAATCCCGCGAATGACTGTGACGACTGCATTTTATCACACATCTACGATGTTAGCAAAAGTTTTTGCACACTGCTTGCAAGCTCTTTGACACGGTCAGCGGTTACAGTCTGGCCGCCACTGGCATTGGCAAGGCGCTTTAGAAATTCCTGCCCGCTACCGCCGTCGGGTCCAACGAAGATGGTGTCAATGTGATTTTTATATGTCTTAGCAATTGCAAGAGCCTCACCCTCGCTATCCGGTTCACCGTCTGAGATAACAATAAATCTCATGCCACTTGTAAGATCACCCATTTTTGCAAATTTCAAGGCTTTGGCAAGGTCTGTCATACTGCCAAAATCAAATGGAATTCCACTGGGACAAAATTGCACATCATCTGAGAAACTCAGTAGGGCTATCTTGCCTGGTAAACTCGCTTGCAATTGTTTGAGTTCGTCGCAAGCCACGTCATAGCGAGATTTGCCCTCGCGTGAGTCATTTGCGTGCATCGACCCAGAGGTATCACATAAAATTATTGCATCTGCATTGATAAAACTCTCTGCAATGGATTTACCGTTTTGTTGTGCAACGGCATTTAGCGAACCAGGTACTATTGCGTTTTGATTGCTCATAACGCCTCCAAATATCCAAGCCATATATCACCGTGACAAAATTCATCGGGTTTGCACCAGCAAGCCAGGTGTTTAATGTCATCGCGCTTGCACTGTTCAATAAACTCTATCCGTAATGGATACTGTTCGGGCTTATACAGCCAATCACGAAATAGCTTTACCACGCGGTAGTTATTTTCGCTTGCATATTTTTTCTTGAACGGATTGCCAAATTGCGAGGGCCGGGTAATACAAAGTGTATTAGGCGGTAATTTTGCGCCTTTCTCGCGGGAACGTTGAATTCTGTCAATTTTCATGTTTCTCCTCTTGTTTTTCTTGCCATTCTGAATTTAGAAAATATAAACAGCCAACTTTTGAATCGCGCCATTGATAGAACCAAGCAGATAGATACTGAGTACTCATCTGTCTTGCATCAATTTCATTAGCTACAAACGCCTGTAATTTTTGGTCGGGTAACTCACGGGGGTTAGTAATGACGGTCATCATGCCCACACCTCCTGAAACTTATCCGCGCCCTTCGGCCATGACACAACCAAAATGCGCCCGTTATTATCTCGAATATCTTCCCACGCGAATATCTTAGACACTTGAAAAACACCAAGAATTTCTATACCCTCGCACATGATTAAGCCAGAACGAAGAGGACTTCTGTAGCCATCTGCAAGCACGTTATATACACTATTTTTGCTTGGCGCATTTCGTAAACTCATTTCAAACGCCAAGCCAGCATCATATTTTTCACGGTTCTTGGTCAAAACTTCATATGCATGTTGAATTGCCATAAATTGATCCTGTGCATTCGCCTCTTTACAGCGATCTGGGTGCCAGATAATTGCCATTCTTCGATAGCCCGTTTTGATTTCTTCATCGGCCGCGTCCCTATGGATACTGAGTACCGAATACAGCGTCGGTTGTTCATCTGGATGCATTGGCGCATCAAACCATTTGCACAGTACAGATTCAAAAAATACAACATTCCAACCATCTTTGTACCAGCCGTAAGCAGAACGTTCATCACTGCCACGGTCTTTGGTTGTACCAATGTAACGAACGTCAATAATTGCTTGTTTGATTACTGGCTTTGACTTGGCAACATCTGGCACAAATGGCAACTCGCCAAAATATTTATGACACAAGTTCTGGATTTTCGCCGCCTTACTGGGTGCGACTCGCCATACTCGTTTTGTTGGGTCATATCGTCTGTCTGATACTGGTACGGATGATTTCAAGTCCGCCACCATGCCGGCGTCATACGGAAAGGATAAAACGAGTTCATTGCCGTCTTGGATGATTGAGCATTTAGACATAATTTTATTTTCCTTTTGAAGGGTTGCCCCGCCGCTCGTGCGCTTGCGCCTATTAGTTGCCGTTGATGCTTGCGCTGGTAACGGCCTAAGCCCGATAGTTGAGTGACGCGGCGGGGGGATGGATGTACCCATCCTAGCTATACGGATCAGATGACCCGTAATACTTTGTGTTGCCCCCGCCCTCTTGCCCGTTGCCCTGATGTTCGGTTTACCCGTTGACCTTGGGACGGTCGGAGGGCGGGGGTATTGCGATAAACGGGCGGCAGGTGGGTGATCTATCCTGGCAATTGCCCCATCGCAAAGTATCGCTTGCGCGGCGACGCCCATATATCTATGATAAGGTGCTGTCAAGTACTGATAGGGCGGGAGGGTTACACTCCCTAGGCAGTTATCATCCTGCTTTCATGCGGGCGTTCTCCGTTAGTGTTTTGACCCTTGCCCCAGCGGATAAGACTGGGAGTACGTCATAGCTTCTCGGCTCAAGTTCCCGCGTTGCGCGTTTATTATGCGCCCCGCCCTGTCAGTACTCGACTGTAAAGGTGCTGTCTGTCCCCTTCGCTCCCGTCCACCTGCATTAGACGGGAGCCAGGAGGATGTGTGTCTGCCGCTGTTCTTTCCTTGTCTCGCAAGATGAGACTATCACGGCAGGGAGATTCTAAAACGGGCGCAATTATTCTTGCACGGCTCACACGTTGCCCGTAATATTCAGTTACTGAGTATTAAACACGCCGCAGGGTGATCGAAGGCTCGCCCTCTTTGCGCGCGTCTTTCAAAAATGGATGGTCAAGTATCCATGCTTCCATCTTGTCTGTGTTCCAAGTGATACGCCCGGACACATAAACCGCGTGAAAGAATTTACCTTTGACTGATTTCTTGCCTGCTTTGACTTCGGCTTTAATCTCAGCCTCAAGTTTCTTTATGTTCTCTTCCACGTCTTCGGCTTTGCCAGAGAATTCAGCTTCGATTTCAAGTTTGCGTTGTGCAACCTGTGCGTATACCGCTTTTGTTTTAGCTTCAATTTCTGCTTGCAATCCTCGCTTACGAATATTGATAGAGTCAGTTAAAATGTCATCGTTTGCGCGTTTCTTTGCATTAATCATGATGCGTTGTTTTTCAATGTCTGAAAATTCGTTCATTAATTTCGTGCGTTGACGGTCAAGATCCGCAAGTTTTGTGGTCAATTCATCAGGTATGACAATTTCAGAGAGTTCTTTTTCAATAAGTGCGTCAAAAGTTTTAGCAGTTGTCCGCATTGAATTTTCAATATCTGCCATTGCCTTTATGCCCTCATTGACAACCGCTTCCACTTCGGCAGGAATTTTTACATCGTCAAGTAACTTACGTTTGTCAATTTCAAGCAAGTCTTTTTGTGCGTGAAATTCAGCGAGCGTGTCTAATTTTTGTTCAATGGTTTCGTTCATGATGCACTCTCCAATTTTGCTTTTACCATTTCAATTTCTTCCGGCGTTTGTGGAATTTTGCCATCATTGGCAAACATGATTGCATCAGCGGAATACTGAGTAAGCAACTCATTCAACGGATCAAGACTTGGCACTACAACGGGTGTTGCATCAATCACATCACCGGCTTCCGTCAAAGATACTCCATACATTTCAGGGGCCTTCATCAATGTTGTCATTCCCGCAGTTACATCAGGAAAGACCACATCAGCGGCAAAGCCCACCGCACGCCAAAGACACATATTTTCGGGATATTTCATCCATCCCGAATCAGGTTTGACCAATCCCGCACGTGTTGCATCTTCCAATGTGAAACGACCCGTAAAGCTGTGACCGTTATTTTTACGTTTCATGAAACATTCATAGCCAAGAAAAACGTTTTTGTCAGTTGTGATTTTCTTTATGGAAATTTCATCACACAAAGGATTACTCAGTAGTAGGGCTAATGCACCACGCGGGTTTACGGATGGCTTTCCCTGAATCACTTGAACAAAATCAAATGAAGCCGTGATTGAAAAGCCACAGTCAAAGCCCTTGATCATAATTGCGTAGGCCTGTTCGGGTGATGTCACTCCGAATAAATGTGCCTTGTACATTCGTGGTGACATTTCCCAAATCATTTTCTCAACGCCCGGAGTAAGCTCACGGGTTGCGGCGGTTTGAATTGCCAATGCGGTTATTGGTTGTGCGGGTTGTTTGAGTGTTTTAGGTTTCATGGTTGTTCTTCCTTTTGTAATACTTCCAATGATTGATTTTCTTCAAGGCCAAGCATGGTCTTGATAGTTTTTCTCGTTGCATATCCAATGGGTGTATTAATGGACAAGTCTGTCAGTCCTGATAGTGCATGTGCAATATTGTTATCTGACCAATCTAAAATCTGTTGCACACGTTCAATGCCAATGCCAGGGAGGCCAGCTAAGAAAGTGGCCTTTGGGCCAAAAATGTTTGCCGGTCGTGGTGGCAATAATTTCATTTCAGGATCACGATTACGCTTACCAAGTCGCAGAATGCAATTTTCATAATCATTTTGTCCATTGCAGAAGATAACAAATATGCCCATCTCTTGGGCACTCAGTATTGCGCCCATGACTGCGGCAAATCCCCATCCAGTAACGCCACGATCTGTAATGACTTTGCCGTCATGACTTGCGGTAAACACATCGGTAATAATCAGGTACGGCCATGTGGTGACAGGTTGCCCTGCAAGCTGCTGCATGTTTCTTTCTTCGGTCATGCGTGCGAGTTGCGCAAAGAGCCTGTCAGATTTCAAAGAGCCGAGAAAATCCTCTGGTGTCTTACGTTCAATAATTAATGTACAGTTATCATCTGTAACCGCCACAACATCACCAGTTTCAAGAAATGCCATGGTGGTAGGAATGCCCCCAAATTTCAGGTTCTTGATTGATTCGGGTTCGCGGCTATCAATTAGAATTGCAGTGATATTCGGCATAATAAATTTCCTAAAATAATTGCTTTGGTGGTCAAGTCTTTCAACCTGACCACCAATCAAAAGGAGGGGTGAGGGCTGCAATAACCTCACCGCAGAGAGGGACTCTCTACGCTAAGGAACATCTAAATCAGTGCCCTCGAGAATTGTTTCTTCGATACTGAGTAGTAGATTTATTGCCGCGTCACCATCACGAATATGTGCTGTAAGTGCAGCCGCTTCCAAATTCAAATGTTCAGCATAGGGCACATAGGCGGCAATCATGGCAACGGGCATTTGGTCAACATAACCAGTGTCGGGATCAATATAGATAACGGTATCCATGTTATGCCGCTAGGTTGAGTACTGCGAGTTCTGCTACTTCTGAGGATTCGGCGGTGAAATGTTTTGCGACAGTCGGATACTGAGTAAGCGCGGTTGTGACTGCGGCCTTCCAATCATCAGTAATTTTCTTGCCTTTGCAAACGTTAGGTACGATCACCTTTAAAAAGGCCAATGCAGTTTGTTTCTCAGTCTCGATTGCATCAACAGGCGCAACGGGTTGCGTATCAGCAGACTTTCCACCATTTGCAAGATACGCCGCGCGGCAGGCATCCTCAGTATCATAGAATGCAATAAATTTCATGGTCTTTTTGACTGCCATTTCACCGGTGGGATTGCCTTGCAGGTCCTTCTTTTCATAAGGTCGGTCAAGACTATCCACGCGGGCAACGCGCGCCCATTTGCCGTTGATTTCACGGACGTTATCAAACCCGGCGGCCTTGATACTTGGCAGGGTGATTTTTGCCCACGTTGGAAATTCACCGATCCAGTCCTGTTCACAGGTTTTTGGATATTTCACGTCAATTTCAGGCAACGGTTGAATGTACACGTTGATTGAGGTGTAGCGCTTATGGTTGGGATTGCTCGAATCATATGCAACTTTGCCAACTCCCTTTTCCAAATGCACAGCAGATGCATTGATTTCAACCAAGCCAAACAAGTCATAGCTGGGGGGAGGTGTAATTACGGGATCTGATGCGCTTGCAAAGGGATCAATTTCAACAGGTTCTTCAACAACAGGTTCGGGGACATTAGTTTGAGTCATGATATTTTCCTTTTTGGTTAGTTTTGATTAGGATTGATTTGAGAAAAACAATTTTAAGGCATTCATATAGTTGGTATTAAAGGCTATTCATTTGCCAACTCTCTGCAATCGGCGGCATGTACAAGGCAAGTTTCATAATCACACACTACCGTATCATCGCCAGCTAAAACAGCTTCGGCAGCAGCTTCCCAATTTTGCGCGGCTATTTCCAATTGCTCCGCGTGATATTGTTGGGGATCGTCACTATAATTTGTCATTGTGTTTTCCTTTTTGGTTAGTTTGATTTTGAGTTGATTTGAGTTGATTTGAATAAAACGATTTGAATATGATTATTTTTGTGGGGAGAGCCCCCTACTGAGTATCAATTCAACAACACCAAGTAATCGCGTTTTGCGTTTTGCCACTTGTGCCATGCGTGGCAACGTGTTGCATCAAACATTGCGGCTATCTCAAAGAAAAGATTGATCTGTTCGCGCGGGTCTTCATTTTCAATGGCATCATCGTAAATTTTCCATGCTAGTTCGCTTTGTGCTTTTGCCTCAAAATAAGATTGCTTGTACCAGTCAATACTCCAAGTTATTTCACGAAGATGCGATGTAGACACTTCTGGTAAGCTCGTAAATATTAGTGACATAATTACACTCCCTTTACAATGTAGCCGTTTTGATCTTCAAGATTAGCAGGGTGCCCGGCTCGGCGCTTTTCGCCTACTTGCACAATCGCATTATCACGATTGGTAAGTTCGCCTTTGCATTCTGTCCAGAAGCCTGCAACTCTTTCAATCCAAATTACGCGATATTTCAAAGGTATATAATCAATTTCAAGAAGCCCTATTTTTTCAAGAAATTCATCAAACTTGGTCATGATTACACCTTTTCTTCTATGCCATTTTCGTTTTCAAGCCGCGCATCCACTCTTTGATATTTCTTGAACAGCACCAGAATTACAGCATTGGTACGATCAATCAGATTGCCATTAATCCATTTTTTGCCGTCATAATGCACACATCGGTATTTCATGACTGCCTCCATGCTTGATGCAATTGTCTTGCTTTTTCTTCGTATTCTTTCATCGCTTCGTTGACGGCTTTTGCAGCTGCGACGTGGTTTTGAGTTTTCTCAAACACAAGCCAGTAGATTGTTACATAATTAGGTTGGGTGAGTTTATTCATGTGTTTTCCTTTTGAATTTGTTTAGGCATTCGTACTAGTAGCGAGCTTGGGAGTTGAACCCAATTAACTCAACTTATGGGGATGAGAAGATTCTGACCTTCCGCTCGCATCAATATTCTTTTGTCTTCATCCAGGCCATAAATCCCAGACGTTATTTCTTCTCGCGTGTTGTGCCAACTTTCATGGCATTGGTAATGTGTCCAGCGGCGTTTTCAATAAATGTGTCTTGTATTTTGCGTTCTTCCATGTACCGGCTGATTGCCGCCATTGCGTCTAACAATTCTTCTTGACTTCTAAATGGCAATCTTTGAAGGCTTTTTTGCTCAAGATCAGTAATGCGCTTTTCCAAATTTTTATGTCGTTCATACTGGGCATTAAATTCGCGCGCCAGCAAATACAGGCACCAAATTGCCACAATAGGTATTAGAAGAGTTTCCATAAGGCAATTACCAACTGAATTATGAGCAGAACAAAGAGGATACTGAGTAGGATTTTTATTTTCACTGGTGCCTGACTTTCGGACAATTTAGGTTTTCCATGCGAAAATAAACTAATGAGACACAATGTATTCGGCTACAGTTACCGGCTTGTTTTTTAAATTTTTGCGTGCTTTCAGGGTCACGCCTTTGTAAATTTTCAACATATCCGCCACCACGTCATAAACGGGGCGCTGCTCCGCGGCCGCAATAATGTCAATTTCACGCTTGACGTCGGTTTTTACGTTCATTCGGATGAATTCGGTTTTTTCTGGTTTTGGCATGTGCGTTTTCCTTCGTGTAGTTTGTTCGTATAGTTTAGCGCACTAAACATTTTTGTTTCGTACACTAAACATTCTACCACTTTACGTAATTGTGTCAAGGGTAAACAACAAATATGTTTTGCACACTAAACAAGAAAAATGAGACAATATGGCAGTGACTCGTAACTTCTTTGATTTTGTAGACTGGCTTAAAGATGAGATAAAAGCGGGGAGGTTAAAACGTTCTGCTATTGCTAATACTAAATTGGTAAGCAGGTCTGCCGTTACGAATTTATTTAATCGCACAACAAAATCATTAAGTGACAAAATGGCAAATGCTTTATCTATTGCAATGAGAATGGAAAAGGAAGATATTTATATAAAACTTGGAAGGATTAAATCAAAACCAAATATGCAAGACCCCTGGATTAAAAAAATGCTTACAAAACTTCAACATATTCCCCCAAAATGGCGAGATCATGTAGAAAGAGCAATTGACGCTTTTACAATTACAGACCAAGATGAATAGATATTCTGTGCATTGGCCGGGGAGGTAGATAATGAATACGTTCGTAAAATTCTTCACTGGCACCACGGGAATCATTTTAGCAATTGCGCTATGTGGTTTATGTTTGCTCATTACTATTGGCGCATTTTGTGTAATTTCAGGCGGCACAATCATAGCAATTTCAGGGACCCCCATGCCGTAGATAGATACTCAGTATCCGTCGGCTATGCTTGTAAACTCGTGCAACTATGTACATTATCCTACTTCAAGACAGGTAGGAAGAAATGCAGGGTTGTCAATTTGAATCTCCTAATCCTCCGAAGCCGAGGACCGCAGTTCGAGCCTGCGCGGGGGCACAAAATGACACTTATCCCGTCTGAAAGTGCATAGGATAATAATTATAGTTGAATAGATTTGAAGAAATGGAGATTGCTATCCTACACTATGTTTGCAGTTTGTCAGTCATTTGTTTTTTCAATCATTAGCAGTATTGCTTGTTCTATATATTGTGTGCGAGTTGCATTGAGTCTGATGCGAGATTTTTCTGCTCGTTCTAATAATTCAGGATCTGTTCGCCAGTCCCAACCCCTAACAAGTTTTCCGTATCGTTTGATACGGCGAGGGGAGGACTTTCGCCCTCCCTGTTTTCCATTTTTAGTCATTCATCCTCACAATCCAGAAAACCTCATTTGCGCGGACGGTAACAACAGCAACAGCATTTTCTGGTGCAATATCACCGAGGGAACAACGATTACCGAGCATACTGCGTTGTGGGATCAGTCCCTCAGTTTTCAATTCGTCACTGACATCAAAAACACTCTGACCGGAGTTGCAAGTGCGGTTTGGAAAATCGTGGGTTGTTTTTTGGGTATTCATTTTATATCTCCTGTTTGTTTCGCTAGCCGAATTGCTAACGTACAATAATTTTATTACATTGTACGTACAATGTCAAGAGTTCAGATATACCAATATTTGATTGTAATGTTTTTGCAATGAAAGGATTTTGTCATGTTATTTTCAAAAGCTGTTGAGGGATTTATTTTAGACGCTAAAGCTGGCAGGTACAGCCCAGCGCATGTGCCAACAATGCAGGGGTATTTGAAATATATTTGTAAATTTCTGGGTGATCCTGAGCTAGAGTCTATTACTTCGGATGATTTCATTCGATACATGCATCACCTCCATACTGAGTACCAACCTAAACGCTTTAACGGTGATGATTCACCATTGGCTTTATCATCAATAGATAATCATTGGAAAACAATACGCGGATTTTATAACTGGGCTGTGGAGGTTTTGGAATTAAAAGACCGTCCAGATCTAAAAATGAAACGCCCTAAATATGAATCGCCACAAGTTACACCCTTTTCAAAAGAAGAAATTATCAAACTTATTGAAGCCTGTCAATATACACAAGTAAAAAAACAGACTGGAAAAACATATAGAATTAAGCGCCCTAATTCCGAACGTGACCGGGCTATTATCATGACGCTTTTGGATACTGGCATGAGACTGGGAGAGTTAACGCGTGTGCGCCTTGGAGACTTACGACTCGAATCTGGTGAAATTCTTATTCGTCCCCACCGTGACGGACGTAAGTCAAAGGTAAGAACTGTGTTTTTAGGAACCCGTACACGCCAAGCAATATGGCGGTATATGGCTAAAAATCAAATATCTATTGATGAAAATGATTTAATGTTGCCACTCTTCATTTTGCAAGGTGCATCCATACGATTACTGATTGGTAGAATTGGGAAAAATGCGGGCGTTTCTAATTCGCATCCGCACAGATTTAGGCATACATTTGCAATTACTTATCTTCGCAATGGGGGTGATGTTTTTACGTTGCAAAAAATGCTCGGGCACTCTACGCTGGATATGGTCAAACGATATTTGGATATTGTGCAATCAGATGTTTCAAATGCCCACCGCCACGCATCACCGGTAGACAACTGGAGATTATAAATATATATCCCCCCTATACTCAGTACCCTTCCTCTTTCTTTATTATTAATATAGCTTGCTCATAATTCTCCTAAATTTCGTAAATTATTATCCCGCTAGAATATTTACCGTTCGCGGCTGTCCACGCTTGCAAATCGGAGCGTGAATATAAAGTCAACACCGTTGCGGCCGATGGAACAATCCCCAACCCTGGTGTAGTTAATAATACACCATTATCTTGAACTGGGGCTGTGTTGCAAAACCATTGTGCGTTACTTATAGTTTTTGCAGCAACAGGCAAACTTATTGTAAATGTCGTAGCATTACTTGTGCCTGCTCCGCCCTGTACAAACACAAAATATACGGTGTTGCCCAATATTTTATATCTATATGCTGCAGATGTCGGATTTGCGGAAAAGCCTGTAATGGTAGGTGCAAAAGCAAACCACCCCGGCCAGCCGAACGGATTTTCAACATAAGAATATGAAATATCCGTAATAGCCGCATTTGCAACTACATAATCCGTATTGACAGCCACGGTTATCAAAGTAGCTGCGATGGTTGTCCCGACATAATACTTAAATCCCGCGCCCTGCTTGAAGCGTATCTTCACGTCTTTTTGGTACGTCGTTGTCCCGTCCGTTGGAATGGTGATCGTGCTTGCACTCGCATATGTCCAGGTATCGTAAACAGGCGTCCAACCATGTGCGGGTGCAAGTGGTCCTATTTCCAGTCCGTTATCATCAATAAGATAATACCCGCTTGCCTTTGGATATAACTTCCACTTCCCAGAACTAGGGGTGGCAGGTGTGGAGCTTTCCTCTTGCATTAATAATTCAGCCATTGTTTACCTCAAATAATATTCAAATTTGCAGTGCCTTGCAAGTCCACGTTGTAATCAGCCATGTCTAAGCAATCAACATATATGGCATTATTTCCCGTTGCTACGGTAAGATTACCCGTCAAAGTAGGACATACTTCCAAGTCAGGTCCATCATAATAATTCCAAATCGCGTCCAGCGTGCTTTCCCATAAATTTACATCTCTATAATCAAACGTCTGAATGTTACTTTCAATTACAGTTGATGTGCCAGCTATTGCAAGAGCAACCACTGCCAATCTAATGAGTTCAATATTTGCCAATAAAGTGCTGAACATTACATAAGTCCCCGAAATTGTTGCAATAGTCGGAGCAGTTACATATGTAAAGGCAATTGGTGAAGCAAGCATAATAGCCGTAAGAGAATTTACAAGTTTTGCATTTTCATAAATGCGTACAAAATCGACAACGTTCATATATCCTTTGCTGGTTGGAGTGGTTATGTCAGAAAGAACACGGTCAATTATTGCAGTAGTATACATGATATAATTATCTTATCTAATTACCCCGCACAGCTTGAGACTGCCGGGGCTTGACCAAAGCGCACAGGAGGCGCATTGATATGAATATTTTAGCACAACAGAAAGATATTGATAGATTCTGGGGAAAAGTAAATAAAACAGATGACCCAAATGAATGTTGGTTATGGATGGCAAAATGGGGTGGAAATGGGTATGGTCAGTTAAGATGGAAAAATAATAATTGGCATTACGCCCACCGTGTAGCATATGAATTAACTTTCGGAGATATTCCGTTGGGATTAATTGTCTGCCATAAGTGCGATAATCCATTATGTTGTAATCCCAATCATTTATTTCTTGGAACTCAACAAGATAATATGAATGATAAAGTACAAAAAAATAGACAATTGCACGGCGAAAGTATAGCAAATCATAAATTAACTCAGCAACAAGTTGATGAAATACGCCGACGCTATTCCGAAAAGAAAGAGAGTCAATATGAACTTGCCAAATTTTTCGGCATAGCTCAAGCGCACGTCTCCGACATTGTGAATCATAAAAGGTGGTCATAGAATAACTCATAGCGGAATTACAACTCCAGTGGCTTCCACCTTTGCAGTGAAACCACCTGAAAGGTCAAGCGTCATTTTTTCAATTATTGCGCCAATTTGTCTATCGTAGAGAGTGTCAATCAAAACAGAATCTCCCGCCGCAGCTTCTGGTGCATAAAGTTTCATCTTTTGCAAATATCTTTGCTGGTAATAATCATAAACTTTTTGAGTAATAGCCCCAACATTTGCAGCACTCACTAAAGTTGCATCAGATATTCTTATTATGTTAGGCTTTACACTGGCATCAAGAGAGCCATTGTATACTCCATTTATTTCGCCGGTTCTTGTATAGCCTTGTCCATCTAAAATAACCGTTCCTCCTACGGTAACAGTTATATCTACATAATTCCCACCGTTGTACGTCCAGGTTGCTGTAGCCGTTCCTGTTCTGCTCATTCCCGCAGTAGGCTCACTAAGTAAAACCCTGTAAGAACCAATTGCCAAAGTTCTACTAAAAACAGTTGTCAAATAACTATTTTTTAACACTACATAGGGGATAATTTCAACGCCAGTTACAAGAGGCTTTAAAACTAAAGATTGTTGCATTCCCTTATCCGATTTTAATATTGTAAAATCAAAGACAGCCAATTCAGACGCCAAAGAATCTGCATAGATACGAATTACACCGCCACGCGAACAACTCACAGTAGCACCTATTACAAACGCAATTTGTTTCAAGGCTTCGCGGTAAGTACAAACCGGTATCCAACCAGAAATTACTACATCTTCCAAAATCGGATCTAAATCATATGGAAGATCAATTTCCCCCATAATAGCCGCAATAAGAGTAATTACATCGGTTGTAGCATATCCTGAAACTCCTCCCCAAAGACCTCCAAGATAAATTGAAGATTCTAAAATATTTATTGTGTCCGACGCCTTGAATGTGATTATATTATCAGATGGATTTTCCCATGTATCCAAGAAAAAATGTCCAATATAAATCTGATCGTTTCCAACCACTTCATAAACGTCTAAAGGCTGTTTATTTTGAAGGTCTGTATAATCACCTGTTGGATTGATAATACTAAAAGTCGCATCACTGGAAAATAAAAATAACTCCAGTGTGCCTATTGGCAATTCAGTAGATAGGGGATTAACTTCCTCTACAACCACACATGATTTTATGTCCGCGCCCGTAAAGTGGATCACCTGTCCATAGTCAATACTTTGCAATCTCAAATAGCGATAAGGTTTATTTGTTCTGAGAAAAGTAATAACAATCTTTTTAAAGTTTGCTACTGGATGATTAGTATAAAATTCTGCGGTTGTAGGAGAATAATCCACATAATCTATGGATACATCACTAGAATTAAAAAATTCAACAGTCATATTTCCTATAAAATCATTAGTAAGAGCCGAGAAAATAAAAGTTAATCCATCTGTACTATGCACTGATGTAAAGGTTATTGTTAACTTTGGATGAGGCGCGGTAAAGTCTCCTTTACGATAAGTACCGGTATCACTACTATTACTCATTTGGAGACTCATTAGACCAACATGTACATTTGTGGTATCAGTCGGCATGAGTTTGTATTTCCCATCTAACAGCCAGAAGTTGGGCTCAAATGACCCATAAACGGCGCTTGAATTTGGGATTTCCAAATCTGCTACTTTAGAAAATGGTTGATTTTCTGAAGTAGCTGGAGTACTATCCTGTTTAATGGCAGGGTCATACAGAGCGAAATCAACCAGTGGCGAAGTTCTCATGCCGGCGTCCTGGCTGGGCTGATTGCGATTATCGAGAATGAAAGATTGCGGAAATAATTAGTCGTTCCCGTCTTTGCAACTTCGTCACGGATTCCAGCAAAATAACAATTAAAGGTATCCCCTAAAATAACAACCTCATGTGTCTCGACGGGTTCGGTAAGTCTCAAATATAAGGCGGCATATGCACTAACATTATTTTTTGACATACCAACTTCAAGATCATAATTAAAATAAATCCCGATCAATTCTGAATGTAAAATCCCATCTTCCGTGCGCTCTGCATACTTGAAAAGTGATTCAGATTTGCGGTTTATCACCTTCAAAGGCACATCATAAGTAGTGCTGTCAATAACAATCGTCATGATGTCACTCCCGAATTAATCAAGCTGGGGCCGCGCCGCGTCTGCACCTTTTTTTGTCCGTCATATATTTTCTCGCTGTCAAGATACACGGGCATGTTAACGGTAATCTCTCCACCGTTTGCGGTTTGCAGTTCTTCACGGACGATCTGACGAATCAAATCTGCTGGTGCCTCGATGTTCGTGCCCGACTTTTGATCTCCAAGAATAGCCGCAAATCTGGCATTTGGCGGGATTACCGCGCCCGTCGCTAATTGCGGGATTTGTGGAGGAGCTACATTGTTGATGAATGAAAATCCGGGTATCAAACTGCCTACGGAATTAGCCGCATCAATAACCGCATTTATTCCGCCAATGATCGCATCTATCATTGTGTTTATAAAACCAATAATGTTATTGATAACGCCTCTAACAATGTCCTTGATGCCGACGAAAATATCTGAAAAGCTCTCTCTTATTGAATTAAGTGCAATGTCAAACCCATTTCTAAGCGGATCAAGCACGTGTACCCTAAACCAGTCTGCTATATTAGCCCACACTTCTAAACTCTTGTCTTTTGCTTCTGTAAGTCTGGCAATGATTGCGGCCTTTATCTCTTGAAATTTTTGGATAATCGCGTCTTTTGCATTGATGACCCTTGTTATTAATCCGTCCCAAAGGGTTGTAAATAGGTTTTTCAACGGATCAATTACATTGGTTCTAAACCATTCAGCGATAGCGTCCCACACTTCCATAATGGTATTCGCCACGCCCTTGAATAAATTAACGATTATGTTCGTCACGTTTGTTATTATCCAATCAACAATGAGAAGGAAGATAGCCTTCAATTTTTCAGAGAAAGTTAAGTTATCATCCGTAATAATCGCCCACATCCCTTTGAACAATTCCACAATCGGATTTATTATCGTAACCAAAAACCATCCGTTTATGGGAGCTAGGATGTTCTTAAATGCCTCGATACCATTCGCTATCATTTCACCCGCCCATGTGTTATTCCACCACTCTACAATTGGGTCAATGATGGTCGCTTTGAACCATGCCGCAATATTGCTCCATGTTTCTTTTATCTTGCCAATCGGGTCGTCCCACCATGAGGCAATAATATCTTTGATTGCTTGAACCCTACTCAGTATCTCATCTGTGACAGGAACTAACTGTGTCATAACCTGGGGTAGATCTGAAACATTGGTATTCGTGTCCGCTTCAGGACCTTGCAAAACATTGATCTGGTCAAATGCAGCAAGCGCACCTTGAGCGGCTTTCTTCGCCTTCTCTGTGTTCTTTGCCAAATCTTCGGCGGAACCAACGACTACCTGCAATACTTCCTTTTGTCCAAAAAATGCGGCTGTAATCATGGCGACTTGATTGAAAAATCTTATTAACCAGTCAAGCGCCTGTTTGATGTATGGGATTGCAAAGGTAATCAATGGGAGGAAAGCCGTCGCAATGGAGAATTTCAATTCCGTAAACTGGTTTTTTATTCCTTCGATGTCTTTACCAAGCTGTGACCCTTTCATGTTGACGTTGATTAAGTTCATCACAGATTCACGGATGGAACTAAACATCTGCTTGAGTGCCACGCCAAAAATGAGCAACGCCCCTATACTGAGTGCCTTTGCAAATGTCTTAAGAGACTGCCCTAGTTTGGCAAATCCAGACGACATTTTAGACACACCTTTATTGAAGCCTTTTTCATCAACACGAGTGTCGATGCGGATATAGCCGTCTACACTGCCGGCAGTAATGGCTACCATTATTTATTGCCTCGTTCAATGCGATATATCCAACCAAATTTCTTTGCCATTTCAATATTCATTTTTTCAAGGGCATCAAATAACGGTTTTCCTTTTAAAACATCTTCAATGCCTTTGTTTGCCTGTTGTTGTAAAAATTTATTCGACGCATCCCTAACCCTTAACATCAGGCTAACTCTTTTACTTGGGCTTCCCCATCCGTCCTCTGGACGCGTTATTACAAAAACATCTTTTCCATTCATAGAAACAGCCCTAAATTCAGCCGCATTAGAATAAACAAAATTTCTCAAATCTTCCGGGGATAACGACCCTTCATTTGGATGGTTATGAGTAAATGTGTTATTTTCCATTGCCTTCAAAGTCTCCGAACTCAAGGCAACCTTATCAGCATCACCTTGAATCTCTTGAACAATATTTCCATCTTCATCTACAATTACTCCTGCTTCCGTAGATTTTCCTGCTAACCTTTTTTCGATTTCACCTAAAGATTTATCACGCTCCGATGGAAGTCCAGCGCCTTTTTGTAACGCCTTAACAAAAGAAGAGCCATCACCAAACGTAAATTGTCCACCGTTTGAACTGCCAGCAGGTTCATGATTTGTATTTCCTGAGTGTTCCTTCATTTTTTATTGACTCCGATCAATCTCATAAACTCAGCCTCAGCCTCGCGTTCTTCCAATGTACGGTCGTCAATTTCTGGAACTTCCGCCATATCACCTAGTTCACGATATGCCCGCGCCTCTTCTTTGGTTGCTCTACCTGTTTTTACACGTAAGCGCAAAGACACCAACGAACCGAATGGGTTATCTTGACTAGCAAGTACCGCCATAAATAGCGCGGTAAAAATCCACCAGTGCAACTCAGTAGTAGCTAGGTCAATTTTGTGAATTTGACGAAATGCAGAGAATATCATATCGGCATCCTTTGAGAAACTGTATACACGCGGAGCATCATTGTCAGCATCGCTTTCCTTTCCTGCATTCAAGAACCACGAGCCGTGCTCCATTGCTTTTTTTACATCAGACGGTAATACGGGATATAAGTTACTAATCATCACAGATTGCTTTTCAAGGCTGGACAATTCGTTATCCTCAAAAGCCAGCATGATACGCAAACAACTTCTAAAGTCTGTGTTGATCTTGTATTCTTTACCGTCTATTACAATGGATTCGGGAGGCGTATCCGTTAGTAAGTTCACTACTTCTTTTTACCTTTTACAGTACGCCCGTTTCGCTTTGCGCTTTCTGGATTGGTATATTTTGCAATCTTTTCATGGCGCGTCTTTGAGATAAACGGACTGATACCGTTAAGGAATTGTTTAAACATATTCAGCGTTCTCGCACCCGCAAAAGCCTTTTGACTTGTACCTTCCCCAAAAGCATAATCAATCCGTTCGCAAATATAGTCACACGCGTCATGCAGAAGGGCAAGGCGGGCGGCCATATTGACGGGTAACCCATCAGTTCCTAAAGCAGAAACCTTTTCGTTTTCCTCGGCGTGTGTCTGATATTCAGTCAGCTTTGTTTCAAATTCTGAAATCAATTGATAGAACTTTTCAACAAAGATTAGGTCAGACGGGTTAAATTCAATAACGCGGGCAGGATCATCGTTGACCATAATCCGCTTAACACCGGTATCAATTACAATATTTTCCATTGCCAGTACTTTCTAATAACCCGCCCAAGAGAGCGGGCTATTATATTAACTGAATACTTTGGTTGACGGATTGAAACTACCTTGCACAGGATCACCCATGTAGTTAAAGGTAAAGCTGACCTTTGCGGGTACTCCACCATCACCACCTAAACCGTTATCCACCTGCACAGAAACGGCCTGTTTTGTGGCTGGGTATGCGCTTGACCCTGAGGTCTGATATAAGCGCACCTCTATAATGGTTGACTCGGCGTCGCTCAAAACCTTACGATTAACGCGAATGCCATCAAGCCATATGAACACCGCATCGTCTGTGACTGCCGTCATTTCAACGGGCATAGTAGGCGCATACGAATCAAGTGAGATTGTTGCTGTATCTTCATGGATGTATGTCTCTGATGTATTGCTCGGATTCATGTTTGGTGTAGCCGATGAAACACCTACACCAAGCAGGCTGTAAACTGTCCCTGTTGTAGTAGCTACTCCTGTTGCATTAACGTATGTTGCGACTTGGCTTCTCTTAATTTTTGCCATTTTATAACTCCTATTTTATTATTTCATGTTCGCCTGTGTTTAGCACAGTGCTAACGTAATCCCACGCGAAAAAATCAGCGGCGGATGTGGGAATATCGCCGACTAAATGACCTACAACACAGGAACGATCCTGGTACGCTTGAAAACCTGCGACTTTAGCATTTTCAAAAAAGTTTCTATCCTCGCCGCCGCCAGTGTAATCATTATCCCATTTGAACCATACATCATTTACAATTTCACGCATCCCCTCTAAAACTGCGCGATGGATCAATACGCAGGAAGTTGACGCAAACGAGATGGGAATAAGCGCATTATCTGGTCTTTCTTCCATAACGTAGGGTCCAAACTCTTTTATACAATCTGGATGGTCATAAAACCATTTGCGAGTTTCTTTGATCCGCGGCGAATATTCACCTGGTTTATCTGGATAATCCTGCCAAGTGTGCGGCATCGCAGGAGATGTTCTCATGAATATCAATGCAGACACAAGCGACTTATCCCATGATAAAAGTCTCATCAGCGTTTGCGGTACTCCTATTACATCCGCGTGCCATGACAGAAGCCAGTCGTCGCCACTATCTAAAAACTCTTTTACGGCCGCATTCCAGGAATATTTGATATTGTTCGCGCCAGTTCTTTTTAGCCGTAGTTTGATATTGTCAGGCGTTTCCAAATTCCACCACGACTCAACGCAAGGCCAGCGGGCAGAGTTATCAGCCGAGGGAATCCATAAAGTTATTTTCATGGCTTATCCTGGTCGTACTCTAATCGACATTGCATCGAATAAATTCCTGTGTCTGATTCGCCTTGTTGAAACAAAGCTGGCTGAGTCAACGCCTCGATAAGCGTCGGATGTTGATTGCTGTTCAATGTCGGCAATGTTCCCGCAATCGTCTGGCTTTCAAACCAGTCTGAGATACCTTCATAAAATCCGTTATTCGTAATTCGCTCCGCCTCATCAGCGGTTGAAGCCATCATTTGAAACGCAAACGGAAATTGTCTGAGACTTCCACCATCAATATATCCTTCAACGATCTTGTTACCTGGTTGCGGCGATATAGCAAACTCGTCTGGATTGCCACTTAGATAATCAACCATAACCACGCCACTTGCGCCAATACCTGAATAGGTTTTGATATAAGTCTTTAGCGCATTGATAATTGTGGTCATTTGCCGCCTGCCAGTTTGCGAGCGCCTTTGATGATGTCTTTTCCATCAACTGCTTTCATCCGCTCAAACCAAAACGGACCACGGAGAGGACCTGTTTGTGACCCAGGCTTACGCGGGGAGTAGTATTGTCTCTTAGCATACGGAGCAATCCACATCACAAGCCCGCTGCCTACATCAGTACCTAGAATTCCAGTCTTTATCAATGTACCAGTCAAAAGCGGGGTATACGGCTCACACCTACGGAGGACTTCACTATCTACAAATACCTGTGCATTTGAATACTTAGCTTGCCATGCGCCGTAACTTTTGCCAGTGAACTTTCTTACATTCCACTTAAGCTCGGCTTTGCCATTTTTATTAAGAAATATCTGGCCTTTAGGAGTTTTGATAATTGGCGTCATTTTGCACCAATTTGCCAATGCCACATCGAAAGGCTTCCTGCCTGCATGGTATCCACTGATGATATTTGCAATACATCGTCGTACTTTGCTTTGAGACTTGTCATAGTAAAGCCACCTGTAATCTCATCAGTAACCAGACCTTTGACGATGTAATCACCGACTTGTAACGTCCATTTGCCAGTTTTTGTAACGAGTGCCTGCCACGCTTTAGGCAATGTATAGTTAGCGCCTCTTGCATACGGGACATAAACAGCGGCTTGATCGGCAGCGATGTTTCCACCACTCGCAATGACGTTACGCGCCTTACCACTTGACCATGTAACGTCTACGATCTGCGTTCTCTGATATAACTCTGACCCAGCAGACATATACTTATTGTAGATGGTGCAATCTGCATTAGTTATCATCAAGCACGCCGCCATATTCACCAGACGCAAAACCACGAAATAACAAATCAGTATTTGCCAACCAGAGACTCGCGGCATTTGACAGTTGCTGTCCACTGGTTAGAGTTTTCTTTGCCCCAACAGCAAACGATACTGAGTAGTTACCTATACTTTCGCTTGTAATGCCATCTATACCGCCAGATCTGTCTTGTGTTTGCAATTCCTCCGCTACTGCGCACATGGCTTTTTTGATCTTGTCTATGGTTACTGTGTCTGTGGCCGCAGTTACTACCACGGCAGCGCGGTCAAAAGTAATTTGGTCGATCACCGCGGATGCCCGTAATGCTAATGCAGCAAAATCGGCAGAGACGATGGCAGTACCCAAGTATGTACCGGTATAAAAAGTGTAGTCCGCGTATGCCATCGTCTCAATCCTTATTTATTAGATTCTTTCTGTTATGTTTCTATTTCTAATTCTGCTAGCCAGTATCGACAATCTTGCATCGCGCCGATTATAGCGTTCCCATTTGCCTGTGTCTGTTCAAGTTCTTTTTGCAATTCGACCAGGCGTTTTTCAATAGCTTCTTTAGTTATCATGACGGAGCTGTATCCCATAACCGAATATAGCGAGTCGCAGATCCAATAAGTACCTTGATCCATCCTGCTTGTGTGCCGCCGTTTGTCTCGGTGGACTTTGCGGGCATCTCGTCATCAGGCAACCAAAGCAAGTTAGTAAATCCATTCGCCGTATTGGTCAGATGCAACAGGGATTTTGTCACACCAGAAGCGTTCTCGACATTAATAGCCGATACGTCCTGTGCACTTACGTCAGTCACATTGGATTGAACGGCCAGGAATATTGCAGCGGCCACACCGCCAGAGTTGAACGTCTCACCATTCAGCAAGAGTTTTGCAAATATGGGGAAAATGCCGACTGCGGGCGCGCCCGCTGCCGTCAATACTGTTGCACCGGCGTCTACTTCGCAAATAGCTTGCAGCGCAAACATGCTCTTACATGATGCTCCACTATCCATGAACGGAAACAAGCCAGCACCTAACACCTCCGCAACGCCGGTCGTGTGCAGTTCACGGTAATCTGTGTAAACCTGCGCGGGGGTAGCACTGACCGTACCGCTGAAACTAATCCAGCCAGAGGCACGGGTAGGGTTGACGCTTGCGCCGCGAATTGCGTTAGTATTTGCTGGTAAAGTTATCCCTTCGAGATTAATTGGGTGACTCGTAGGTGTGCCGAAAGACAAATCTAGTTGATTTGCGAGTTTGTGTAACCAATCAATTCCGGTAATACCGCCCATATTACACCTTACCTTTTCCCTTCTTAGAAGGGACTAATTCGGGAGTGACAGTAATGGGAGTCAATTCATCAGCCACCTTTTCAGATTCGGCTTCGGGGGCTTCCTCTTTGACCTCTACATACCCCGCGCGAAGCAACTCGGCAATTAACACATTGCTTTCAGTGTTTCGGTAAATACCATTCATATAGAGTTTCATGGTTTTACCTATGCTTTCTTGTGGAGATACACACCATCAACTTTGTTTGTATAAACAAACGCATCATGGTAGATGGAGTAGTCAAACAGCCAGTTATCACTGTTTTGAACAACGTCAGGGGAGAAAATCTTATCCAAAGCCTGTTTAACAACCTGCACAACTGCCGAAGGATGAATCAACATAAAGTTAATATCCTTCGCGCTGCCATTCTTGGAATATCCACCAGCAGCCGCGGCGGTAGCACCAGCCTCAAGATCAATCGCGGTATAGAAGCGATTCTGAGGCACGCGCAAGATTGTCATACGATCAAGGGTGTCCAAAATGCGATTAGCCGAATTCTCATTACCCAACATGCGGGTAACAGCAGCATCAATAAACTTGCCGACTGTTGAGGACACATAAAGCAAGCGTCCCTCAGGAGGCACTTCGTCCTCATCCAATTGCAGGGACGCAGCATCAACAGCGGCCAACACGGTTGATGCACTCAGAGTCGCCCCGGTTGTAGTTGAAATGCTTGACCAACTTGCATATTTTGCAAAGCGATAAGCGTCCACTTCTGGCACAACTTTTGTTCGCATAAACTCACCGGCAACCGTGCCAAAAGCCATACCGAGTGTTTCCTCGTCGTCCATGCGTGCAACTTTCAACTGGCGAGCTCGGGAAGCAGCAAGGGTCAAGGCTTCCCATGTGCCAATAATTTCACCCACGGGATAATCAGCACCGCGAGCAAAATCACCCAGACCACCCATTGTGGTCTTAAAAACTTTCACGACATTTGCGCCGGCAAAGTCAATCGGTTTCGACATGGCATCCATGCGAGCCGTGACTGAGGCGTTTTTATAAATTTCATCCAAGATAGGCTGAAATTTAGTAATAAGATCAAATGACTGAGTCATTATTTATTTTCCTTATTTAGCAACAACTAGCCCCGCGCCCTGTCTTGCGGCGTCTACTATTTTGTCGCTAAGAACTGATTGATTGTTACCACCGGTAACAATTTTAATTTCTTTGCTATCCTCAAACAGGTAATCATTTTCAGATTTGATTTTGGTAAGTTGCTCATTGAAGCGTTCAGCAATAAATTCGCCATTCGCATCTTTAAGAGCCTCGCTACTCAGTAGGGCTGATACGGCTTTGGCATTCTTTGCTTTCGCCCCGGTCAACGCGCCTTCGAGCGCATGGTCAAATTTCAATGTAGCAAGTTGTTTTGCGGATTCAGTAGTAGCAGTTTCCGCTTTCAACTTCCAATCATCGGCAGCTTTTTGAATATCTTCAACTTTCATTCCTTTGAAGGTTTCAATTTGCTTGTTGGCTTCATCAAGCTGAGTTGCCAGGCTGGATTGATTCGCAGTAAGATCACTAATCTTTGTTTTGTGCGATTCAATATCTTTGCCGTGTAGCACGACAATTTGATCAGCGATTTCTTCGGTCAAACCAAGTTCTACCAACTGTTTTTTATTCATTACCTGTTTTCCTTTCAATTCATGGTTAGGCTTTATAAGTGGTTGCCTATCACTTACCGCCCGCGCCTTTAACGTTTCGCGGATAACGATTGTGTATAAACAAAAAAGCCACGCTCACCCATTGCTGGGTAAACGTGGCCTAAGTCCCGTTCGGTAGTTGCGCCCTACCTAGAGGGTGTGACGCTGTAAACTGTGTCCTTTATCCTAAAGGCTTACGAACATAATTATACACCCGTTACGCGGGCTTTTCAACACTTTTTAATTGTCGTTGACGAATAACCTTTATTTCTTCAATACATTTTAAAACTTGTTTTTCATTTTCCCAATCTGGTTCATCTATCATAATATACCAATTATCAGGAAAATCAAGCCTAACTTTTCTTTCCATGCCAAAATCATAAAACTGTATTTTTGTTGGTTCATTTATGATTTCACGGATTTTCTTAAACCATCTTTGAGTATAAGCATCCCATAAATCATCGTTCAACATGAGCACTCACTTTCTTTATTTCTGAATCATACCAAGAAACATACTGCTTGCACAGTGAATAAATCAACTGTAAAAACGATTTCATTTCATGTGTCATTTTGCACTGTCCTTATTGCTACTCAGTATCGTTTCTCTCACTGATTGCCTTTGCAGTCCAGTTTGTTTGATAAAACTTCGCATTGCCGCTTGCCATTCTTTTATTTTTGCAACCTCTGCAAAGTTGCTTAATTTCGCGGCTTCAAGCGCGTCTGATTGTCTCTTCAAAAATCGTATCTTGCGCTCAATAGCCCGCTGATACTGAGTAGCCTCATACACAGATATATCCTGTCCATTAAATTTGACAGTTTCTTTTTTGAAGTCCTTTAGCTCCTCTTTGCTATATGCATTTTCTGATATGCCCTCGAAAAATGGGTAGAATGAATGTCTGCAATTCCAACCTCCTAACCCCCCCCCAGTCCCATAGCCAGTAGTTGCAACAAAATCTTTATATTTTTTATGGTTGCCAGAACGTGAGTAAATTTTTCCTTGCCATGATTCGTGATTAGCCGGGCCAACGCCTTTATTTCTCGCTCCGATATGCGCCGATACTCCAACCAAATCAGATCCCATTTCACCAGCGCGCTCAATTTGCAATTGGTTTGCAGTTTGTGCCACGCCAGTTAATACCGTTCGGCGCATTGCCACATCTAATTTATCTGTATGCCCTGAGGCATAATTTATAATTGACAATCCCTCAGCCGCCATATTTTTTATAGCCATCCGTATTGCCTGATCGTATGACATCGCACCCGTACTAATTTGCAAATATGCCATGTCAGCGGCCTTGATAAAACTTTGATTTGCATTTATCGCCGTTGTCATTGTGAGGTTACTCAGTATTCCTTGTGTCTTGGTAAGTCCCGCTTGAAGTGCGCGCAACATAGCGGGTGATAAATTCAATGGAATGGGTTTCAATCCAGCGGCTTTATAAATTGCATCATCAAACTTAATTGCATTTACGCCGGCCTCTTTGAAAATTGCGCGTAAGGTCGTTTCAGATTTGCCAGTAAGTTTTGATAATTTTTGCAAAATATCTTTGTACAAAAAACCGCTTTCACTGAGTCTTTGTGTTTGCCATGCAGCGGACGCAAAATCAAGATTGCCGAGGCGGCGAGCAATATCGTTGATTACAGATTCCTCATACTGAGTATAAAGTTTAATTATTGGATTTGTCAGTGTCTCAAATTGATCTGATGTAAGCATGTTATTCATTCACCATTTGTTCTACTTTCAATCTGATGTCTTCTCTTATCGATTTTACTGTCTTTACTACTTGCGATAACATCTCGTCTTCATCATCTAAATCAAAATCTTTCAATTTTTCAAGCGACGCCATAGCTGGCATTAATTCATTCCTAACTCTATTCTCAATATATATTTTTATTTTTTCTGGAATATCAAATGCAGCCTGTGGAAATGGAGATTTAATAATTAATCCCTCTGCACTTCCCATACCCGTTGCGCCATTTGCTGATACAAAAACTTTTCCTGATTTTTCTTTTCTAAACAGAAATCTTGCAGTTCCCTTCATTTCTTCGGCTGAAATTCCTTTACCTGCTAATCCCGCTCCCAATCTAGCCGCATTCTCAATAATATTCATTTGATCGCTTGTCCACTGTCCGCCGGTATCACTCCCAGCGGGGTCACGAGGTTGATTAGGGTTATATGACATGTCATTTACTCCAATCCCAAACGGGATTATATACAGATGGAATTTCAGAAACTTTTCTACATCTTGAAACTTCGATTAGAAAGGCTAAAACGGCCATTTCACAAAATCCGGTCGTTTGTTTTCATCAGCCAGTGTACCCTTTTGAACGCGCCCAAATTTCGAGCGCAGTAAGACGTAACTCTATTCCAGCAGGGACAACGACAACTGGAGGCTCATCTCCAACAAACTGCATAAAGACACGGTTGGTATTCTGTATGCAGATCCATTCGGAAATGCCTGCACTGTCAGCTTCACTCACACGTCCCCATGTGGAGTTGTCCTTGTTAGTGACAAAGCTGTCAAGAAATCGCCGCGTACCTGCGTCAATTCTGCCAACTTGATTTGTGATCCAAACGCCGCCGATCTTATATTCAATAACTCGCGGTTCACGTCTGATGTTCACCGTACTTTTTGCTTCGTAAATTCCAGGTTGAAAATTCATCATAGCTCCTTTTTTATATGTGCATCATGGTTTATAAATATAAATGAACGATAGGTATTCAGGATCACATCTTGACACAAGCGTCCCTATTATTGTTGCAATAATATTTCGTTTACTCATTTTGTACTCCTCTATACTCCCAAATTTGCAGGGTCACTAAAAAAATCTTTTGGCTGTTCTTCCGTAACCATTGCAATATATTTGCGTGCAATTTCTTCTGTCTCGCCCTTTACCACCATGCGATATTCAATTTTTGACATTAGTCCTGAGCCAACTTCCTGCAAACTATTAGCTAATAAAACATCATGGTCTGACACAACGCTGTCATCAAAGTAAAACACCGCATCATACTTACCCTTTGGTGCGAGATTGTTTAGTGTCGCCCAAACATCCATTGCATAGAGCAATTGATTCAACGTGTCTTCTAATGCGCTTTGTGTATCTGTAATGGTTGCATAAGTGCGTTGTTTACTGGCTTTGATTTCGGTAGCAGTTAAAGCCACTGTGTTAGGATCTGAAATTGTTCCTGTCGCCAGTCCACATGTAAATTCAATGCGCTTTAGAATTGCATCAAGTCCATTGAGAATATTTACCTCTCGCAAGGTTGGTGACCATTCCTCGAATAACTCATCTTTGCCAATAGCGCCGGATTGATTGAGAGTGCGATACAAACGCTTAATTGGTAAAATCGGTTTTCCGTCTGCATCCCTACTAAACGCCAAAACATCTGTATATAAAGCGCGTTTGCCAGATTCAAACTCCCACAATAAATTACTCCATTGCTCATCTGCCTGTTGGATTAACTCAGTAGCGCGGGCATAGCATGACACACCAAGCGGGGAGGTTGGATCAATACTATTAGCCAGCGGAAATTTAAAATAAGCAAACAACGGACGGTCAATACCCGTAATTGTTGCTTCGGGTTGTAAGTTTGCCCATGCCGGCACATCCCCCAGAGGGCAAACACTACCGAGTGTATTTTGCGTTTGACTTTTGAAGGCATTATTAATTATCTTGTATCCCGCGTTAGTCATTGCATGAGATTCAAGGCGAGTATAATAATTTTGTCCGATTATTTTCGTGTCTGCAAACACACAGGCCGTCATCCCATTTTCATCAAACGCAACCGGATAAAATTGATCTGCTTGCACAAAGTCAACTATAACTTTGTCGCCCTTTGGATATGGCTTCATCATTAGCCCACCCTTTGCCACTCCAAATTCTACTTTTTGCCGAATATCCTTAAGTGCATTTACCATTTGCAAATACAGATAATCAGCGCGCGGGCTTCCTGATATTTCGCACTCCATTTCAATGGTGACGGCGCGAGATATTTCGGAGGCAATGGCAGCGGGTAATTGCAATGACTTTATATCGGCATTTAACCACGATGCCTGATTCATGTACATAAGAGTCCATGTTTGCAACGCATCCACCATAAGCGGGGAGATTGCAACATTTATATTCAACGCTTGTTTTACGCTCGAAGTGTTTAACATTTTATTTATTTGCTCCCGTATCCATTGAAGGATTTTTTGAAACATGATTTACCTCTTAAGCGTCCGCAATTAACACCATAATAATTGACGCATCACATCTATTTGTATTTGCCGCTGTGCCACCTGCAAGTACTGACACTTTCCAATCTGCACCAGTAGGTAGTTTTTGAAATGATAAATTATCATGACTGTCTGTATTTGCTGGAACATAATCATTATCTAGAAAATGATAAACAGTCGATAAACTTCTGTCTAATGTATTGACTGTACCCCTTAATCTCATATCCATCGGGTTGCCGATTGCGTGGGTAGTCCAGGAATGCAGATAAGCCGTATAACCCGCAGGAACACGCCCACGCCCTGACAGTGATTTATTTCCGCCCGCCGTGATCTGCTCCACTTCCACTGTACCGCCATTGATACGTAATCGAATATTGCCCGCCGCTACCTTCCCGCTACCAACTGATGTGACCTCCATCCATAGCACAGCATTCACACCAGTTAAGACAGCAGTAACTAAGGTAGTGCCATTTAGAATAATATTCGCGCTTTCAGTCAGAGTATTATTCGAGTCAAGATAAACAACTTTGACAGTTCCCACCCCCGTACCCTGCGGGTTTCCATCATCCGCCGCGCTTGATGAAATAATATCAAGCGTTGAATTGGAAAGCTCAGGATAATCGGCAACGGAATTGTCAAACTCTTTTACATCGTTCAATATGGAAGTGGAAGTGAAGCCTGCCCTACGCGCCATAAGCTGCCAAACCATTGCCACATGCCCAGCCCAAAATCCAGATAATTGAATCGGCTCTATCATTGATTCCGAAACAACAATAGGCAAAGTCGTTACCTCGACTCTTACCGGATTGTCAGTATCATGTGCAAAGCCGTCTTTGTCATATAAAGATACTTCCTGTGTTTGTATGCCATTGGCATTGGCGTCTGTCATTATTGACCTCCACATAAATCAGACAATCGAATCCATTGCGCCGGCTTTATCATTACCCATGACCTGTCAGCACCATGAGACTGCTCACGGAGGCGAACGATAGTACCGGTACTCAGTAGATATAGGGGGATAAGTCCATCGTGCGGACTTCCATACACGGGCACATTGTCATCACAAATCACGCCCTCGCGCGGGAGGGTGTTACCCATGATGACATCATCTTCAACTGCAATGACGGACAAACCATCCCCATGCAACGGATAATTACTCGGCAATGGATAGACATAAATAACGAACATTAGTAAAAGCTGTATAAGTTTTTTCATTGACTTACCTCTGTTGAGATTCTATAAATAATTTTGCAAGTTCAATTGGCGATTCCAAACACACAATCCATCTACCCGTAGTTGTTAGGATTTCCGAACCACTACCAATTACAGGAATAATTCTTTCAATCAAATCAGCGCGTAAATAAAACTTCTTAAAATCACAGGAAGTAAGTTCTATGAGTTTCATTACTGACCTCTCACACGCCAAACAAGATTTAAAGCATAGCGAACGGAATCTATGCTGTGATTATCACGATCTGGATACTCAGAAATATATTCCTCTTGTGAATTTTTCTCGTATTCATAATTGCTAAATTCTTCCTGCGTATATGGACATCGTTTTGGGTCAATAATAATAGATGTTAAATTTTCCAGCCAACGCAATGAATACTTAAGGCTTCCAGCAGGCTTTTCGCTTCCTCTAACGGTTGCGCCATATTTTTTAAAATCACCGATTGCTTTAGGTTCTGCAGAATCACAAATCAATAAATCTGAATCGTTGTAACCATATTCTTTTATCTCTTTATATAAATCTTCATTGCTTGATTTCCATTTCCTAACCTCGCCAAAAATATACAGAATTCTTTGAGCCGCATTGAAATAGCATTTTGAATAATGAGCGGGATCAATTGCAAAGCCCCAATCTAATCCATTGTGAGTAGGTTCAAATTCCTTTATTTCATCATCTGTAATTGTTCTTAATACAACATTTTCAAATACAGTACCACCCGTTCCTGTAACATCACCTAAATATTCATTATTAAATGCTTTTAAATTTACACTTTTTAAGTGTTCAGCTTCCGCAATAAACACATCGCCAAGCCAATCATGAGGAATATTCAAATAATTGCTTGTGTGTTGATACTGAGTAGCTTTGGGTACTAAGCAATACTTGTTTATCCAATTTTGTGCCGAACGTGGGGGATTCCAAGATTTAATAAACCACATCCTATCACCGCCACGTAACGACTGCTCAATTTTTCTTATATGCTCCGCAGATTTGGCTTGATCTGCTTCTTCAACCCATAATATGCCAAGATACCCAAATGTCGGCTTCAATGATTTTATTTTGCCAACATCATCCAATCCGCGAAAGTATATTTTTTGCCCAGTTGGAAGATACTCAATTTCCATTGGAGACATAATGCACTTGAACTCATCCGATAAACCTAACTCGCTAATTGCCCACTGCAACTGTGAATAAACACTATCACGAAGCGTGTTGCCCACCTGCCTCGTTGCCAGAGCGTGAACCAATGGATTATTCTTAATCAGATAAATAATTGCCAATGAAGCAAATGAGGATTTAGTAGAGCCGCGTCCACCCTTGAGAAGATACTCAGTATGTAAGCCTGCTTTTATGTCCCGGTAAACGTCCAGAAAATCAGGCGCAATAATATCAGCGGGAATGTCAAACGATTTATTGTCACCAGTTGCATTTGAATGACTTAGATTTATATCTATCTTCGCCGGGCCGTCCAAATGATTGGCAACGAACTTGCTCAAATCAATATATTCTTTGGCATTGAGTTTTATCTTTGGCCGATGTCCTTTCCCCGCTTTAGAAAAGTCAAGATAGCCCGTTGCAAGTGCCTCTACTAATCTGCGCGCAAAATATGTCTTGTCCTGAATATTCCATTCAGCAACAAGCATATCCGCAATAGCACGACCTTTGGGAGGACCTCCCTTTGGATTTGGGGACGGCCCTCCTTTTACCCACAACGGATTACCGGGCATTTACTTTTTATCCAATTAAAACCAAAACTGTCCAAATCACCATAAGAATAAACGGCACATTTAGACCTACCACTAAACCAAGTAAAAGCACGATAGCCCAATATAGACACAGGGTTGCAATTGTTCCTTTGTTCATAATTATCCTTTTGTCTTTCGGAAACCCTCAAATCCGCGCTTGACAAAAAACGCGCGGACTGGAGCGCCAACGATCTCTACGCCGAGCTTTAGTAAAACGTAGACGATGAAGGCGAGCAGGGTCGGCTCATCAAGAGGAAAGTCAGGTAGGAATTGTTTGATAACTCCATACACCAGGGCAAGACCAAGAACTAAAATACTGTATTCAAGTTTCATTATTATTATTCTCCTATAATTCTTTACGCATCAGGCAGAATTGCCCGGTGGTTTCACTTTATAGACAGCTTGCCAGTTGCGCGCCTCAACGCGCCTAGTTCCGTTCCGTATTTTGCAATAGTCTCTGTATGTTCTGCGACCAACGCCTCCAACTCCCTGATGCGTTTTATTCTCTTATCATTTACGGATTGCAATTGTACGACCTGATTCATCAGGCTGGCTTTTATCATATTCACGGTCAATAATTCCTGTCTAAGCGTTTCGATGTCTATGTGCATCCTATCCAATTCTTCACGCTTCGACTTCCGTTCTTTTTTCAGTTCGTCAAACATTTTCTGATTTTGTTCTATAAAACTGAAAACCTGCTCCTGTAGTTCGCGCTGTATTTTAGTATTTGTTTCATCTGTGTCTGCAATTATTTTGCTTGTCTCTGCCTTGTTCTTGTTTCTATTGAGCCATGAATTCAGCACAGAGGCAAGGTATCCAAACACCGCACCGAGTAAGGCGGGAAACATGGCCGTTAAAAGTTCACTCATACCCCACCATCGCTCGCTTAAATGCGGCGTATATTTCGGGATCAAACTTTGTCCCACTTTCCATGTCCATAATTTTCAAAGCCTCGGTAATGGTACGTGCTTTACGATCTGACCTAGTGTTTGTGATTGCATCATAGCAATCAACAGGAGAGAGCATCCTTGCCCAGAGAGATATTTGCAGTCCGATTAGTTTTTCTGGATACCCTGTCCCGTCCCAGTTTTCATGGTGCTGCCTAATGGCCTCTTCAATACGTGGATCGAAGCGCATATCCTTGATAAGATCAGCCCCGTTATTGGAATGTCCTTTCATGGTATCCATGTTTGACACTGAAAATTTGCGCCTATGCAAAACATTATCAGGTATTCCAATCTTGCCAATATCATGAAGTATTGCAACATATTTCAACAGTACAATATCCGAGGTCGGAATATTCATTTCCTGCGCGAGAACCTCTATTCGCGCCGCCATCCGCATACCATGTCCTTCTTCCCAAGTATCCACCAAAGTTAATGCATTGTTTGCAAACTCAGCAACCGCATCCAGGCGTAGAAGATTATCCGAACTCATTGATATTACATTTTTCATAATTCAATTTTATTTTTCTAAATAATCATCTAAAGGTGTACACTATCCTTTAGGAAGAAATACAACGATAAAATTATAGCACAATACTCAGTAGGGGAGAGAAGAAACTATTCCAACTCCATAGTTGCGAGTAATGCAGCGCGACATATTGCAAGTGGTACGGTTTTACCAAAGGCTTCAAAACCAAGCCCGAAGTTGCACGACCATTCACCGCGCAATAATTCAGGATCGCGCTTGCAAACTTTTACAACGTCGCAACCATTCTCATTACACAGTTTTTCTACCACTAGCCAAGCCGAAACAAGATCATCAGAATAATCTTTGTATGCGGTGTAGCGCCATTTGTGGCACTCTGAACACCAAGACCGAGCACCACAATATCTCATCTGACTCCCGCAATAAGCACAAAGACAATCGTCAACTAATAGTTCTTTTGACGGAAGTCCCATCACAAAATGCGCTATGTGCCAATCCAGCGTTACACCTGCGGGCATATTCAAAATATCATTTCTATTCATTGTTTTTCCTTTTCACGTGACGCGCACGCATGGTAGGCACCTCCCCTACCCCAGCATGTCTATGTCCAAAATCATGCCATGAGCGAGTGGGAATTCCTCATACTCATGGCTCCTCATGCCCAAAATGCAGTGGGGGAGGGAGAATTTTGTCGTTTTTGTACAAACGGCTAGCGTTAGCGGCGACGTTTCCGCGGCTTCTTCGCTCGCAAATCAAGACCGCCTTTTTGAATATGTTCCTGCATTTCGAGAGAATATCCCTTGAGAGACGCAGGCTTGAACCATTCAAATTGTGCTGGCAATTCTTGAGGAACACTGTAGAACGATGAATACATCATGCCTTTACAGCCTTTTGTTGCTTTGCAAAATATCATAAAAGGCGTAGTTCCGTTGTCAACATTCACCGTAATTACACCCTTGCCGCACGTCTGACAAACATACCTGTTTTTCATTCCTGATATTTCCATTCATTCTCCTTTTTAGTAAACAAGCCACATAACTGGCGCATAGTAGTTAGCCAACATAATGAGTGCCCATGCAAGCATGCCCGCCATTACCAACCCGAACATCACCCAAAATATAGTTTCAAATTTAGTCATCGTTATCCTTCCAGTCATCTCTTATTGCATCCATCCACATTGACCACCCCACCCAACCAAGCAGAAAAATTACCACCACGCCAAAAGCTATATCAAGCAAAATGTCATTCATATCCATTACCTCATTATATTTTTGTCATTTTATTTCTTTGAAAGGTGATTTTAGATAATAGGCCAGCCAACCGGGAGTCCCAATTTTCGGAATAACAACCTTTACAACATGTTTTGAAATATGTCTTTTACACGTTGTACAGACTTCGTTTATTCCTAATTGTCTCTGTACCCTCAATCCCGGAATGTGTTTTGGATCTTCGAGCCGCCTTGCCTCTGGTTTCGATATTCCTAAAGCTTTTGCAATCCATGAAAACGACTTTTGAGATTTGCCAGTTTTACGCCATTTCCGCACAAGAAGATACGTTTGCCTTAGTGTCATCATTGCGCCCAACCAATATGCCGTACATTGTTGGTACGGGACATAATTTTGGATTTGCAAAATTGCATCCGGAATCCGTTTTTCGTTTTTGGAGAATTAATCATTTTCTGCCTCATTTTCAAACTTATATGCCGCCGGCAATGTGTGACTATTTAGCCACTCAATAAATATGCTTTCACCCTCTGCGGTTAGCATCAGTGCCCCACGTCCGGATGAGTGTTGTGCCAAGCGGTTACTCAGTAGCCAATTGCGTACCGGGGTAAATTCATCACGTGTAAATACTGATTCGGCGCCCTCCCATTGGTTAATCCCTAATGTTTTGCCTTCGGTCAAAACGC